>PVMS01132712.1_pt1 | contig 26738 bp, 21 predicted proteins | sample 1853461 | NCBI WGS metagenome assembly PVMS01 (sample SAMN08582032, study PRJNA380276) | Marine sediment metagenome, whole genome shotgun sequencing project. | isolation source: ocean sediment barecode stripped | collected 2017
AACTATAATTTGTCGGGAATACTCAATCCAAATGCCTTAAAATCTCACTTGCATTTTGATTCTCCGGATTCATTTCCAAAGCTTTTTGGTAGTATATCCTGGCCTCTGCTAAATTACCGGATGTGGCAAGGGCTTCGGCATAAGAATTATAAACTCTACTCTCTTCCGAAAAAACTTCCAGATTCTTTTTAAACACATCTAATGCTTCTTTAATTTTACCTTCTTTAAGTAGCATATGGCCCGGGATATCCAGATCGCCCGGTCGTATATCGAATTCGGAATTAGCATTAATATCTTCAAAAACCGTAAACCCGGCGGCAATACCATTATCGGAAATAGCTTTATAAATTTTTCCTGGTGGCTTGGTTTCATTGCGCACCCGGTTTTTAAAATTGCGCTCTTTTATTTGTTTTCCTAAAATGCTTATTTCAATGTTTACTTCATCCGCCACTCCGGTTATGCCTTCCTTAATAGCGCTCCATCGTTTGCCCTCCACTCCAAAGGCCGATCGATTAATAGTGGTTTCACCGGTTAGGATGACCTGAGCATCACCTCTGACATCTTTGAGAACACCCGATGCAGGGTTCATCTTAAAAATAACTTCCCTGGTTTCTGCTTTTATGGTTAGATCACCAATAATTTCAAACCCGGATTCCTTTGAGATCACTTTTGTGCTTACGAATGTTAGAAGAGGAAATTTATCGACATCAAGCCAATTTTCAGATTTCAGGTCTTTATCCCGCCAATCATGGTCGGTATCGATGGAGCTGGCATCAACCGACAAGGAAACAGAAGTTTTAGTAATGTCATTTTCATCATACCTGAAAGTGCCATTAAATTTTTCGAACCGCCCTCTTACCATAGCATAACCCATGTATTTTACCGAAAACCCAATATAGGAATGAGACTTTTCAATGGGGTAGAACTCTTGAATATTAAAATCACTGTCCTGAGCTTTAATTGATAGGGCAATTAAAAGCAAGAATAGAGCGAATAATTTCTTATAAACGGGTTTATACATTAATAGGGTAAGCAATTTCTCAACTTTCATTAAATATAGTTGATATATCAAAACAGAGGTGACAATGAAATGTTAAATAATAATTTTATGGATATAAGTCTAAGGTGTTTTGCTATTATTAAAAATTGTATTAATCTTGTAGTCCTTAAAAAAAGGACAGATCTGTTAAGGTTTTTAAAGACCTGAAACTTAACGATAAAATCAGAAAATTCTCTTTAGCAGATTCGGACGATTGCTTACGGCTCCATAGTTCAAGGGATAGAATAAAAGTTTCCTAAACTTTAGATCCAGGTTCGAATCCTGGTGGAGTCACTAATAAAAATTCGGGATGTGTCATGCCAGGGAGTGACAGGTCTCTTCCGATTAACGTATCACGCCTTAGGCGTGATGGTCGCAGGGCTAAAGAAGCAAGGAGTAATTGAATAATACACGAAATAGTGATAAATTTAAAAGGGGTATAAGATAAAATTATATAAACTAATGATTCGGGATGTGGCGCAGTCCGGTTAGCGTACACGGCTGGGGGCCGTGTGGTCGCAGGTTCAAATCCTGTCATCCCGACTAGAATAGTAGTCAATTAATATCAATTCCATGGTAATCTTATGATTATTAGAGGATTATGATTTTATAGATCCTATAAGAATTGATATTAATTGATTAAATAAGTGACTTATTCGGTTACCTAATTCAACACCTTAAAAAAGGTAACCGAGCAATTGATTTGACTTTCGTCAATAAACATATGTTTAATTAAAGACGAAAGAAATGAAAACTTCAATCACCTTCGGTATTCTATTTTGGCTAAAACTAGCAGATGCCAAAAATGGAAAAGCGCCACTTTATGCGCGTATCACAGTAAATGGTAAAAGGGCTGAAATCAGTTTAAAGCACAAAGTCGACGTTCAAAACTGGAGCCCATTAAGAAACAAGATCAAAGGAACAACTCAAGCAGCTCGTATGATCAATAATTATTTGGATCAGGTAACTTCAGAGATTCATTACTCCAGGAGTGAGCTTAGATCTGAGGGTAAAATTATTACCTCCCAGGCCATTAAAGCCAGATATTTAAAAGTAGACCAGCAAAATTATACATTAAATGATATCATAAAATATCACAATGAAGATATGGTGAGTAAATTGAAATGGGGCACTCAAAAGAACTATTTCACCACTCAGAAGTACCTTGCTAAATTTCTTTTTAAAAAGTACGCTGTTAACGATTGTTTTCTGAAACAACTTAATTTTAGTTTTGTGCTAAAATTCGAGAAATTCCTTCGCGAGCATATCCCTGAGGATCATCAAAGAGCTATGGGAAACAATACCGTAATGAAACATATCGAAAGACTCCGAAAAATGGTAACACTTGCTTATAAGCTAGAATGGATTGATAAAGACCCGTTCATTAACTTTAAACCGAAGCGCGATAAAGTAGAACGTGGTTTTTTATCTGAAATAGAATTGCGAAAAATTGAAGATAAACAATTTTCAATGCCAAGATTACAACTCGTTAAGGACCTATTTGTTTTTAGTTGTTATACAGGCTTGAGTTATATTGATGTAATCAACCTTAATAAAAATGATATCAATTATGGAATCGATGGAAACTTATGGATAATAATGAAAAGGAAAAAGACCAACTACCCTTTAAGAATCCCTATTTTACAAACGGCCTTAGATTTAATTGATAAATATAAGAACAACCAAAAATCACTGGCTAACCAGACTATATTTCCAAAAATATCAAATCAAAAATTAAACTCCTATCTCAAAGAAATTGCGGATGTTTGTGAAATAAAAAAGAACCTTACCTTTCATTTAGCGCGTCACACATTTGCCACTACAATAACATTAACAAATGGAGTTCCCCTTGAAACAGTCTCAAAACTACTAGGTCATACTAAAATAGCAACAACTCAAATTTATGCTAATGTTATAGAAAAGAAAGTTAGTGATGATATGGATGAACTTAAATGTAAATTGAGAGGAAGAAAGAATCTATTGGCGATTAATTAAATTGAGATTCTACTAGAACCTTATGATTTCATTTTAAGCAGTTGTTAAACATGTAGTTCCAAATAGATGATTAGAGTTTGCCATAACACTTTCAATGCCAAATAAAACTTGAGCAAAAAAGTAATTTTGAATACTCGGGATTATAATACCAATAGTTTTAGTCTTGCCAGATTTTAATCCTAGTGTGATTTTATTAGGCTGAATACATACAGTCAGGCAGCTGTTTTATGGGCAGTTGGTGCCATGGTGAATTTATTAGAAGAGGGTAACTAGCAGCCAATGCTAATAAAACGACAGGAAAAGGAGTGAAAAGCTATCCTAACCCAATTTGTTTCTAGTATTTTTACCAACCATAGAAAATATTTTATTAAGATATGGTATAAACTACCTCACAAACCTGCCAGAAATATTCCCTTCAATAATAGCAATAACTTCTTTCACGTTGGTAAGATTCACATCACCTTCATAAGTATGTTTTAAAGCAGAGGCTGCACTTGCAAATTGCATTGCCTTATAATCGTCATATTGTTGTAACCCATAAATTAATCCAGCTGCAAAGGCATCACCTGTTCCTATACGATCTACAATGTGTGTGATGTCTAAATCTTCGGTTTCTTTAAATTCTGTGCCATTCCACATTCGTGCTCTAATCTTGTGCCACGACGCATTTAAAGCCGTTCTAATCTTATCGAATACCTTCTCTATAGATGGAAATGTTTCCATGAGTTGTTTACTGGCTTTTAAAAAATCATCATTAGAATAACTATAGTTAGTATCAAGTACTTCATTCATCTCATTAATTCCTCCGATAAAAACATTGGAATACTGCAATAAATCTATCAAAGTAGCTTTGGGTTCTTGTCCATACTTCCATAAACCACTACGATAGGTTGGATCTGCAGAAACCGTCATTCCTCTTTCTTTAGCTAACGCCAGACCTTCTTTAAGGGTATTAAATGCACCTTGTGATAAAGCTGGTGTTATACCTGTCCAATGCATCCATTTGCCATTTTCTAGAGCAGATTCCCAATTAACCATAGTTGGTAAAATTCCAGAAAAAGACGAATGTGATCTATTATAAGAAATTGTACTAGGACGCATCACTGCACCGACCTCTAAAAAGTAAACACCTAATGGGCGTTTTGAATAAACAATTGAAGACGTATCAACTCCAAATTTTCTGATGTATGAAAGCGCTGTTTCACCTATAAAGTCTTCAGAAACCGCACTAATATGTTTCACATCACCTCCAAAATTAGCAATAGAAATACCAACATTTAATTCGGTTCCACCAAAATAAAATTCAACAATATTAGATTGAATAAACCTCTTATTTCCTCGTGGCGAAATACGCATTAAAACTTCACCGAATGTTATAATCTGACTCATAATTGTGACTTTTGACATATAGTATACTTTATTATGTATGTATTCAGCTTAATTTGAACTTTTTGGGTTAAAAAATAAGAGAATGTCTTACAAAGTTAATTGATTTTCATTGAACAGTTTTTTTAGCAATTGTTGCTCAAACCTTTATACATCCATATTACTCTATCCTAATATTATAACAATAAAATAATAGCTTCATAACTCCGTATTACTGTACATTATTTCATATTGCTATACTACATATAGGTACATTTGGGACCACTACAATTTACTTTATCGTGAGATAATAAATATTTCGTGATTAAAATATATAAACACTTTCTATTTACGAACATTTATTATTGTAAAATTGTAATATTTTGCAGTTTAAAAGGGTATTCAAATTATATTGATAATCAGCCGATTAAAATATTCTTGGATTAATTCATTAAAATTTGATTTGCTAAATTCTAAATTCTTCAATTGAAGAAAAACAATTGGAATTGAAATGCTGTAATTATTTTCAATATGTTTTGATCTCACAATTATAGCTCCATCTACACTGCCATCACTAATAAAATTAATACATTCTCCTTCTTTTTTTGAGGATTTAGATGATTGTAAAACTAATAGTTTATACCCACGATCATACGACGCTTTTTGGATTTGAGAAACTAAATCCGCCAATAGTCCTTTTGTGAGTTGTGGAACAATTACAGCTATTGTTTTATTTTTTTTCTTCCTTAAAGCAACAGCTGCATTATTTGGAATATAATTGTGGTCCCTCGCTAATTCTTGGATCTTTATGCGTGTCGCTTTACTCACATCGTATTTATCATTAAGGGCTTTGGATACTGTTGATATTGAACATCCTGATAAAACGGATATTCTCTTTAAGGTGGTTACTGTCTGCATTAATCTTTATTTTTTAGTTCCTGAATTATATCTAAAGACTCCTTGATAAGGCCTTCTATTTTCTCTAAATTAAAATTGCCCTCTTTATTTTTAGCAATTAATTTTGATCCCATTCCTACACAAGTAACACCCGCATTAAACCAAGATTCTAAACTTTCTTTTGTTGGTGAAACGCCTCCAGTAGGCATTATGCTTGTCCAGGGCTGAGGTCCTTTAATAGCTTTTACAAAGCCTGGCCCATAGATACCACCGGGAAATAATTTTACAATTTCGCAACCTAACTCCTCAGCTCTTGCAATTTCTGTTAAACTTCCACATCCTGGCGACCACAGTACTTTTCTTCTGTTACAAACGGTGGCTATATCTTCTCTTAAAACCGGAGTCACAATAAAATTTGCTCCCAATTGCATAAACATAGAGGCTGCTGCTCCATCGGTTATTGATCCAACACCCATAATCATTCCCGGTAATTCGGCAATAGCATACTTATTTAATTCACCAAAGATTTCAAAAGCAAAATCACCACGTGCCGTAAACTCCAGCAATCGGGCACCACCATCATAACAGGCCTTCAATACCTTTTTACTTACTTCCAGGTCATTATGGTAAAATAGAGGAACGAGCCCTGTATCTTTCATAACTTGTGCAACTTCTATTCTTGTAAACTGTGCCATTAATTTTTATTTAAAATTGTATTAAAATTATATTTTGACGGGCTATCTACATATTTTTTAGCAAGATCATAATCATTTTCTTCTATAAAATGTAGATTTTGAAAACATAGGGTTGCAAATTCCGAATTTACATTTACCAATCTTGGTTGTATTTTACCGTCCTTATCTTGTAAGTCTGACAAATAAATAGGGGTTACGTCTCCATTTGAATTGGCAGATACTAGACATCCACTTTTTCCTTCATCGAATAATTTTTTAACACCAAGCCCTAAAAGTGTACATAATGTTAAATCAAATCCAATAGGCCTAGAACACCTCAATTCATAACCTAATTCAACAGGTCTGCTTTTAATATTCATACCTATTTTCTTCAGCTCTTCTTGTAACAGCAGATTAAAAATATGCGATTTGCTAACATTTCCTAATTCTGGATGCCCGTGATCATCATATGTAAAATTAATGCCTACTTTGTCAATTTCCTCATTCGATAGACTATGAAAAACACCTTCACTTACCAGTGCTACACCATAATTGATGTTCATAATTTTTCTTTTAATTATTGAAGAAATAATTAAATTAATAATTTTTTCAATAGTAATGGTAGTTTTATCAAACATTTCAGGAATAATCATCATTGGAAAATGGCAGCTTGTAGCAATTCCAAATGCCAAATGGCCTGCGGATCTACCCATTACAGACATAACAAACCAGTTTTGACTTGTACGCGCGTCTTCATATATTGTATTTCCTATTCTAACACCTTCATCTTTGGCAGAATGAAACCCAAATGTCGGATTTCTATCTGGCAATGGCAAATCATTATCAATAGTTTTGGGAACATGAATGTTAGAAATAAAAACATTCTCTTCTTGTAAATACGATGTAATTCTATTTGCTGATGAGGCCGTATCATCACCACCTATACTCACCAGCAACTTTACATTGTTTTCTATAAATAATTTTGTATTTAACGGCTCATCCTTAGGTTTAAAACGACTCATGATTAAAGTAGAACCACCTCTACTAAAAATCATATCAGCGATATCAAAATCAATTTCCTTAATTTTAGGGTTATCGCTGAAGATACCTTTAAACCCTTCATGTAATCCTAATACACGATATCCATCTTTTAAAAAAACTTTAGATACTGTACTTATTACTGAATTTATTCCAGGCGCTGGACCACCACCACATATTATTAGTATGGTTTTACTAACTTTCACCCAATTTGATTAAATTTTAAGTTTTATCTAGCTACTCTACCTGACGCATCTCCACCCATAAGTTTTTTAACTTCATCAACTGTTACTAAATTGGCATCGCCTTTTATAGTATGCTTTAAGCACGATGCAGCTACCGCAAAGTCTAATGCGTTTTGATCGTCTTCTGGATACTTTAGTAATCCATAGATCAATCCACCCATAAACGAATCTCCTCCACCAACACGGTCTACGATATCAGTTATTTGATATTGGCACGTTTCATACATTTTCGAGCCATCGTATAAAACACCTGCCCAAGTATTATGCGATGCAGATATAGAACCTCTTAAAGTAGTGATTACCTTTTTAGCTCTTGGAAATTTTTCCATCATCTGTTTACATACCGATAAAAATGCTTCAGCTTTTACGTCGTGTCCTTGAGTTGTAATATCCAGGCCTTCAGGCTTAATGTCAAAGTGTTTTTCGGCATCTTCTTCATTTCCTAAAATAATATCACAATAAGAGGTAAGTTCTGTCATAATGGTTTCTCGATCACCTCCATAATTCCAAAGTTTGGCTCTGTAGTTCAAATCTGTTGAAATGGTAATGCCTTTAGCACTTGCCGCCTTAACAGCCTCCAGACATACATTGGCAGCACCTTGAGAAATAGCCGGTGTAATACCTGTCCAATGAAACCATTCTACTTCTTCAAAAACATTATCCCAGTCGATCATTCCTGATTCTATTTCTGAAATGGCAGAGTGTGCTCTATCATAGACTACTTTACTGCCACGACTTACAGCTCCTGTTTCCAGAAAATAAATTCCTAATCGATCACCTCCATAAATAATTTTATCGACACCAACACCTCTTTTACGCATTTCCATCATAGCACATTGCCCTATATCATTATTTGGTAAGCGCGTTACAAAATCTACCGGAACGCCATAGTTAGCTAAAGACACCGCTACATTAGACTCTCCACCTCCATAAACAACATCAAAGTTATTGGCTTGAGAAAATCTTAAAAAGCCTTGCGGTGCCAAACGCAACATGATCTCTCCAAATGTGACTACCTTATTCATTCTCTTAAATTATTATTTGCTGTACTAATTTAAATGATTTAACTAAATGCCAAACCTCCATTAATATCAACATTATTTCCAGTTAAGAATGAGGCTTCATCAGATGCCAAATAGACAACTAAATCAGCAATTTCCTCTGCTTGACCTTCTCTTCTTAATGGAGTTGCGCTAGCTACCTTATCTCTAATTTCATCTTTAGTGAAGTCATCATGAAATTTAGTAGCTATTAAACCAGGACAGAGTGCATTTATTCGAATTCCTTTAGGTCCAAGTTCTTTTGCCATTGCCCTAGTAAATGTACTCACAGCACCTTTAGAAGAAGCGTATAATGAAGATCCCGCTCCTCCACCATCTCTTGCTGCTTGAGAAGAAAGATTGATGATCGAAGCTCCTTTACCCATTAAAGGTTCAAATGCTTGCATTACGAATACAGTAGACTTAAAGTTGACATCCATAACTAAGTTATAAAATGACTCATCTAGCTCTTGTAATGATTTGCGTGCGAAAAGACCACCTGCATTATTCACTAAAATATCGACTTTATCTCCAAACGCTTCAACCGACTTTGCCTTTAAATTCTCAATATCATCTAGTTTTGATACATCAGCTTTAACTGCAATAGCTTCACCTCCCAAAGATTTTATTTCATCTACTGTCTCCTTGGCTCCAGATTCAGAATTATAGTAATTTACAACTACTCTAGCTCCTTCATTCGCAAGTTTAACAGATATTGCTCGACCGATGTCTCTAGAGCCTCCGGTAACTACTGCTACTTTTCCTTTTAATATACTCATTTTAGTATTTTGGTTCTTTATAAAGTAAAAATTATAAACTACTCAAATTTCGCCTAATAAAATGTTTAATATTATATTCCTAAAGCTTGTCCACCACCAATTTGGATAGTTTCAGCTGTTATGAAAGATGCATCCTTACTTGCTAAGAAAGAAATAACACCAGCTACATCTTCTGGTTGACCTAATCTTCCTAGCATAATATTATTTGCCCAAGAAGCAAAAACTTCTGGCTTCGTTGCTTTAATTTGTGCATGAAATGGTGTATCAATTGTACCAGGAGATACTGCATTTACTCTAATACCATATTCAGCTAAATCTTTGGCTAACGCTCTAGTTATTGCATGAACCCCAGCTTTAGATGTTCCGTAGACTCCTGCTCCAGGCCCTCCAGCAGTCCATGCAGCATTTGAGGTATAGTTAATTATAGAAGGGTGTTCCCCATTTTTAAGGAAGGGTATTGCAGCTCTTGAAACAAAAAATACAGAATCAAGGTTAAGTGCCATCACAAATCTGTAAAATTCAGTTGTCATTTCTTCAAACCGAGATCTTCCACCTAATCCTCCAGCATTATTTACAAGAACGTCAATTCTCCCGTACTTTTTTCCAATTGCGTTTATGTTAGAAGTTACAGCTTCTTCGCTTGTAACGTCGAATCCGTAATATTCAGCAGTGATTCCTTCTGCAGTAAGTTCTTCAACTCTTTTAGCTCCTGCCTCATCTTCGATACCGTTTAATACTACAGTGTATCCGTCTTTACCCAATCTTTTGGCTACTTCGAAACCAATTCCACCCGTAGCTCCAGTAATTATTGCTACTTTTCCGTTTAAATTGCTCATATTATAAATTTTATTTTTTTATTAATTATTTTCTACAGGTCCTATTTGTTTGCAAAACTTAAATACTGAATATACGCCAAGTGGCACCATCACAGCGATTAAAATAAAGGCCGGGGTATAAGATGTTTTTGTAATTACCGGAATTAAAAAATTCATAATAATTACAGAAAATATACCTACTGTACCACCAAGACCCGCCAAAGTGCCTACAGATTTTCCACTGAATAAATCACTTGGCAAGGTTTGAATATTTGAAATAGCAAACTGAAACCCAAATAGTACCATAGAGACAATAAGCACAAATTTTGTAGGGGTGTCTGCATAAAAGATCGTGATTACCAGGCCTAAGAACATTAATAATCCCCCCATCCAAATGGTACGCTTCCTCGACGTATCGACCGATAATCCTTTTGAGATCCATTTTCCGGTGATAATCCCCCCACTGAGACTACCCAAAGCGGCACCCACAAAAGGTACCCAGGCGAACATTCCTATTTCTTTCACATCAAAACCATAGGTATCCGCTAAATAAAGTGGCATCCAACCTACAAATAACCACCAGATAGGTTCAAGAAAAAAGCGAGACATCAATACAGCCCATGATTCTTTATGAGACAGAATTTGAAGAACGCTCAATTCTTTTCCCTCATGATCTTCCTGACGACTTTCATATCTACCTGAAACTATGTGATTTTTTTCTTCTTCAGTGATCCATGGATGTTCTTCGGGTCTTTTTTTATTGAATATTAACCAGGGAATAATCCAAAGCAATCCTGAAGCCCCTATTATTATAAAGGTTGTTTTCCATCCAAATCCAATATAAAGAAAGGCAATTAATGGTGGTGCTACAACAGATCCTAAAGATGCGCCGGCGTTAAATATGCCCTGGCCAATGGCTCTTTCCTTTACGGGAAACCATTCGGCATTACTTTTAACAGCACCTGGCCAATTTCCAGCTTCTGAAACTCCCAATAGAACTCTAAAGATACTTATAGACATAATACCTCTTGAAAATGCATGAAGAATAGATGCTAAAGACCAAACAAAAATGGAAACAACATATCCCATTTTAGTGCCAATTTTATCGTACATCTTTCCTGAAATTGATTGTCCTATGGCATAAGCAACCATAAAGACATTTAAGATAATTCCATAATCGGATTTGGTCATTTCAAGATCTTCGGCAATTCCGGGCCACATTATGGCCAATGCTGAACGATCGATATAATTTATAACCGTAGCCAGGCCTATTAACCCTATAATCCACCATCTTAATCCCTTAATTTTCATAATATCAGGTATAATACTTATCGAAAATATTTCTTAGCATTAAAATGTGAAGAAATGTTTTATTAAAGTAATTCGTATTTTTATTTTTAATTCCCTCCCAGAAATAAATTTCTTTTCGAGGTAAAAGTGTGCAATTTCAACCTCTACTTTAATTATTAAATATTATAACAATATTTGTATAATTCTTTAAAATGCTTTTTCATCTTTTGTTTAGCCAATTCAGGATTTTTATCTTTAATGGCATCAAAAATATCCTGATGTTCTAGAATACCCAGTTGTGACAACCCTTTATCACAGACATGGTATTTTTCAAAATTAGTAATGATTTCAGGCGTGATGGTCAACATGAATGTATTCAATGTACTGTTACCACTAGCTTTAGCAATTGCTAAATGAAATAGTAAATCTTCCTGAACGGCATCCTCTCCTTTTTCAACCTTTTCATTATAAGCATCCATGCTTCATTCATCTTAATTAGGTCATCTTCGGTTCTTCTTGTAGCCGCTAATCTTGCTGTTTTTAACTCCAATAAAATTCTTGTTTCGACTAAAGATTTAAAATCTGGTGTGTCCAATCTTAAAATATCATCGATCATGCCATTCATTGCAATCACCCCAATATTAGCAACAAAAGTTCCGCTTTGAGGAATAGATTTCAGTAATCCGTAAAACTCTAATTTTTGAATGGCATACCTAACATTACTTCTGCTCACTCCAAATTTATCAGATAACATTCTCTCCGAAGGCAGCTTATCGCCGGGCTCCAAATTCTTATAGTTGATTAACTCCTTAATTTTACTAATTATTGAGTTTTGTGTCTCTTGATTATCGCTTAACGCGAGTACTTGTAAATTCATTTAATATGTCTTTAATAAAAGTGGTTAACCAAATTGTTTAGCGAAAATAACAAAAAAATAAGTGCTTTGGTGTCCTTCACAGTTAAAGATTACTGGCCCGTTACAGGCCAGTAAAATCTAACCAAAACAACTAATTCAAATAAATTACTCACTCAAAATCTATATATATAACGATCTTTTTAAGGTTTCAATTTTCAATGCGTTACCTTTAAATCGTAATATTTAACGTTTGCAAATGCTCCTTCATCACGGGTAACCAAATAGTTCCCAGCTTTAAAATAATTTTCAAAAACGCCCCACTTCTCAATATTAATGTCGTCGTAAACTACCGATTCACTGTCATTTAAAATGACTTCCATCCGACCATCGGTAACCTTCACTTCCAAAGTGAATTTATCAAATCCAACATATTCAGAAAAGGTATGTCCCTCATCATCGGTCCAGGCATCGGTATGTAACATCTCAAGGTCGGAAGCATTGAGATCCTTCAATACTTTGGTTTTCACTCTTACATATCCATAGGTCCAGTATATCTTTAACATAGGTGGAGCGTTGTTGTCGTCCTCACCTATAAGATCTCGCTGCTCATCGGTCAACCTTCCATGGATCTGCATGATGATTGTACGATGATACCGGTCCTCGGAATCCTTCGAAATATCACCCATAGAAAGTGTACCCTTCATATTCCCACCTTGTGTAAATGTCCAGTTCACCGAATTACTCCCGGGAACCAGTTGCTCTCTCAATTCCGTCCTGGAATAGGACGAATTAGGAGTGGAACTTGCGGGATAAGTATAAAATACCAAAGCGCCAATTACAGAATCATTATAAAAGAAGGGCTTCAGTGTTTCATTAGTCGCGTAATCCAAAATCTCAGGCGGATGAACCTCGGTAGGATTACCAATTGGCAGTGTAACCTTCCAATGACTTAAATCGATATTAGGTAACTTATATGTCGGTTCTTCAGGTGGATCGTCCTGCACAACATTGACAACTGCTGGAGTTTCGTCATTAGAGGACTGACAGCTAAATCCCATACCTACGGTCACCATTGCCAAAAAAGTAGCTTTTAGAATTCCTGATATGTGTTTCTTTATTGACATTTTATTATTTAATGACTTACTTCTAATTCGTAATATCTCACTTTAGAGAACGATCCTTCATCCCTTGATTGAAAATAGTTCCCTGCTTTAAAGTAATTTTCAAATACTCCCCATTTTCTCATGTGAATATTTTCATAAACCTTGTATTCATTATTATTTAAAATAACCACCATCTTACCGTCAGATACTTTAACTTCTAAAGTAAATTTTCCAAAACCAACTTCTTGTTCAAAATTAAATCCGTCGTCATTTCCCCAGGCATCTTCATGGAGCATTTCTTCGTATGTCGCATTTAAATTTTTAAGAACTTTTGTTTTTACACGAACCTTACCTTTATCCCAATATATTTTCAAAACAGGTGGTGCGTTATTATCATCTTCACCAATTAAATCCCTTTGTTCGTTAGTTAAGCGTCCATGAATTTGCATAATAATGGTTCGATGATATTTCCCATCAGAATCCCTTGTTGTTCGCTGCATGGCGAGCTTTCCCTTCATGATTCCTCCTTGTGCAAAGGTCCAATTCACACTATTATCGCCAGGAACCATTTGCTCTCTAAGTTCAGAGCGAGTATACTTTGTATTTTTGGTTTTAGATTCAGTAGGCATTGCATGAAAAACAATTGCTCCTTTAGTAGAATCTATATACATATATGGTTTTGCTATTTCACTATTGGCAAACTCAAGAATTTCTGGTGGCTCAATTTCATAAGGTTTACCTTCATCATTTGTAACTGGCAAAGTTACTTTCCAGTGACTTAAATCAATATTTGGTAATTTTACTTTCTTTCTTTTTTTCTTCTTTTTAAGCTTTTTTTCAACTTTTACATCCGAATCTGTTACGCTACTTTTCTTGTTTTGAGAAGTAGCATATACAGACACAAAAACTAATAAAATTGACACTAGTATTTCCCTTCGGAAGTAATTCATTTTTAACTCAAATCTAGTCTAGATAAACTTTAACATTATCAATCCATCCATCTTTTGGGGTAACTGCATAAAACAATACAGCAACTTCACCACTATCATTAGAAGTAAATGAAATTTGAACTAATGTACCTCTTGTATCATTAAATTTTCCCTCAGCTATAGTTCCTACATGATTACCTAAATTAGAATTGATATCATCTACAGCATCGGCACCATCGATATAGTGACCATCTAGAACTACCCCTACAATTCTTCTACCACCTATAGGATCGTCTGCAGTATCATCTTTGATAGCATATTCATACTCTAAGATATAATCAGTATCAGGAGTTAATGTAAGTGCTTGGTATGCGTATCTAGAGTTAGAACTTTGTAGTGGTCCTCCAGATTGACTTGAGGTCCATTTTGCTCCTCTTGTTTTAGATCCGTTATCTGTTCCGTCATAATTTGTCCAAGACCCATCAGAACTTGAGCCAAAAGGGGTTGTAGTTCCATCTGTAAAAGTAGCAAACCTCCATTGAGCCGTACTCACATCAAAACCACCATTTAAAATTGTTGCACTAGGAGCTTTAGTCAAAATAATATTATCTACACTAATAGTTGCATGATCATTTGCAGTACCACCTGCTCCTAATTCAAATTTTATTTCATCAATTCTAACAACTGGCGCTGAAAAATCAGTAGCTAGATCATAATCGAGACCTGCCCAAGCACCATCTGTTAAATCTATACCATCTAAAACATACTCATCACCATTATCACCATTTACCAAAGTTATTTTTAACTTATCAATACCTTCTGCAAAAACAGAATGAACATCAAAGTGAATATCCGTAGCACCAATGCCGACAAGGTTGTCATTATTAGGTGAAGCAAAAGCGTGTGCAACAACAACTTCTTCATCTAATGAAACTACTCCAGCGTCTGCACCCAGTCTAGAAATTTGAATTACGTCATTTCCATCAACTGGTACGATATTAGCAATAACGTCAGCTACATCTATTCTATTTTCCCAAGAAAGCAAACCACCATCGAAATCCATACCGTTACTAAAAATAGCAAATACATCTGAATCGGCTCCGCTTGGTGATGCAGGTGTTGTGCCTACAGTTGCTGGCACATGAGTGACTGTTACATTTTCTGTTTTAACAGCATCCGTTTGACCATCTGCTTTTGCAGTTACTGTTATCGTGTAGGTAACTTCTTCGACTTCGTTAGGATAATCGTAAGAAGCAGAACCATTCTGTTCTGAAATAGTTGCAGAACTACCTCCGTGTCCAAAATCCACCACATAAGAATCAACCCCAACAGACAATGGTGTTACCGTAATAATGGTACCATCGCCACTTGCACTCGCTGAAAAACTTGACAACACAATCATTGTCTCAAGATCCGTTTGAATATCATCGTCGCCACATGATACTATAAGTCCTGTTATTAGCAAGGCACTTATTCCTTTTTTTAATAAATTCATAATTGTTTATTTATCTGTTTATTATCTTTCTATACTAATTAAATCATATCTACATTCAAAACCGCCATAATCCATTCTAAATCTCAAGTTTTCTGTAGTAGCAGCTGTTGTAAATTGGTATGATATTTCATAATACTGCCCAGAAGTAGCAGAAGCAGGAAGATCTTCATCCTTGAAGTTTTGTCCAGTATCTGCATCTTGAATTAAAAGCGATCCACCATTAGTACTACCTGGTGTACTTACATACCAAAAAATAATCTCATAACTTGTATCAGGACTTACTAATATAGTTTGATCAAGCCATTGTGAACTACTAGATATTTTAGCACCAGTAGAACCATCTGGAGGTGTTGGACCTGAAGATCCTGTAAAAGTACTTGTTTCTCCTCCATCTCCTGCCCAAGGTGTTCTAGGACTACATTCAAAACTAGGACATACAAAGAATGGTACTAATTCATCTACAACCGCTACATCTATAGTAATTGTCGATGATTCATCATTCGAATCACTAGCAGTTAAAGAAACAGGATAAGAACCTTCTCCAGCATCAAACTTATATGTTGGATCTTTCTGGTCAGAGGTAGCACCTCCTCCAAAATCCCATGAATACGTGTTTGATTCATTAGAAAGATTAGTGAAATGTACGATTCTAAAATCCTCTTGATCTGATGCATAACTAAAATTTGCACTTGGAGGTACAGTATCTTCTTTAGAATTTGCATCTGGTAAATCATCTCTGAAAAGTTCATCTTTTACACAGCTAACAAAAATACTAGCTGTAAATAATAAACTTAAGAGCAATAATGTCGTTTTATTGAAAACTTTTACTTTAATTTTCATAGTTTAAGTATTTAAATATTAATATCCTGGGTTTTGTGTTAAAAGGCCCCCGCTTATGTTTATTTCTCTTGACGGAATTGGCAACAATAGCGCTTTTCTTGGGTCATATACATATCCCATTTCGGTAGAATGTGCAGACAATACGGCGTCTAAGACACCAAATCTAACTAAATCAAAAAAGCGTTGATTCTCAAAAGCTAATTCCACGCGTCTTTCAAGTAAAAGTTCCTCTTTAGTTATAGAAGATACAGTAGCTGTTAAACCAGCTCTATCTCTTACCTTTTGAAAAGAAGACAAAGCACCTGCTGCACTAGTTGACGTAGATAACGGACCACCCCCCAAAATTGCTTCAACATGCATTAAAAGCACATCTGAAAAACGTATAGCAATATAATCATTTCCTGCATTACGTGCATTTGGACCATATGAAGGAACCGCATTACTATCAAATCCATCAGGGAAAAACTTAGCTACTTCATTTTCATCAGGTGCAAGTGATCCTTCAAAATCGGTAATAGAAGTTGCTGTTCTATTTCCTCCATTGGAAACAAAATCTAATCTAAGATTATCATTAACAATGTTTTGACCATCTTCTCTACCTGCACGAACTTCAGAAGTAAATTCAGCTGAAAAACCTTGACTTTCATTAGCATCACCTGATTGGTATTGAATAGCAAAAATAATTTCATCATTCAATTCTGAATAAAATACATCGTGATAATTACTTTCTAAATCAAATCCCCCGCCGTTAATAACCGCTTCACACATTTGCTGTGCTCCAGAATAATTAGGACTTGGTTGAGTTAAATACACCTTTGACAAAAGTGCTTGCGCTGCAGCTTTAGAGGCTCTTGACTTATATGAGTTATCTAAAACATTAATAGCTTCTAATAGATCCTCTGCAATTTGTGCATAAATCTGTGCTTCAGGTATTCTAGTAAAAAGGGCTTCATTATCCGTTGGACCTACCACCGAAGTTACTAAAGGCACATCGCTAAACAACCTAACTAATTTAAAGTAGGCATAGGCTCTTAAAAATTTAGCTTCAGCTTTATAACTTGCCCGATTATTTGCGTCTGCAATATCAATAAAGTTCATGATATTATTCGCTCTGAAAATAACTTCATACATAGATTGATAATAATCTTCTGATTCCACATTGTTGGCATTAACCACATATCTGTGAAAATCGGACTTTGAACCTTCAAGGGTTGCATTTCTTGTATTATCGGTGCGATGCTCAGTCAAAAGGTGTTCAAATTGTACCCCTCTATTTGCCCTACCAATATTTGTTTGTGTACTTTCATTAGTACCTTGAATGGCATCATAGATACCCATAACTCCAGCCAACACATCTGAATCCGATTGGAAAAACGATTCCACTGCAACTGCAGAATCTGGCAATGGATTTAAAAACTCATCACTACAGGAAATAAAAATAAATCCTGTGATGGTAAATACTAAATATTTTATATGTTTCATAATTTGTTTTTTTTAAAATTAAAAATCAATGTTCAGACCGAATGATACCGTTTGATATATAGGTGTACCTGCTCTTTGAGAGCCATAAGCTCTAGGATTAGTACCGTCTATGTGCTCGGGGTTAAAACCGTGATAATCATCAGCAGTGACATAAATCAAATTCTGAGCGGTGGCGTAAACTCTTAACGCCGACAAGCCTAATTTTGATGTCACATCATCTGGCATATTATACCCAAGGCTTACATTACGCAATGAAAAGTAGTCTGCACTTGCAATAACTTCACTTGTTAACACCTTTTCTTGAATGAAAGATTCATCTGGTACAAGGCCATCAGCAACTGCTTGTGCTTCTCCCCCAGATCTGGTTCTGTTTCCAAACCAATTATAGAAATATTGATCTCCTATATTATTTACCTGGGCTCCTAAGCTTCCTTGTAGCATAAATGAGAAATCAAAAGCTCCAAGTTTAAATTCATTAGTAAAACTCCATAATAAATCTGGATAAGGGTCTCCTAAAATAGTTTTGTCCTCTTCTGTAATTAGACCATCACCATTTAAATCTTTCACTATAGTATCATCAGCTTGACCGTTAATTCTATTCCAAGGAGTGCTAACATAAGTTGTTCTAAAAGTAGTATCATCATAAGCTTCGGTATCTACTACATAACCCCAGAAAGAAGATATTGGTTCTCCTATTCGGTTAATCCATTGAGAATTTCTACCATAAGTATCTTCTATTAGCGCATTGTTAGAATCACCAAAACTTAGTAATTCATTTTGGTTAGTAGATGCAATTAAAGTCGAATTCCAAGAAAACTTCTCATTGGTAATATTTTTGGTTCTTAACTCAAGTTCCCATCCTTTGTTTTGCACTTCACCTAAATTCACGATACCACCTGTAAATCCAGTAATATAAGAAACAGGGTTATCTAATAGTAATTCATCACTAGTTCTTGTGTAATAATCCAACGATCCTGATATTCTGTTATTTAAAAACCCAAAATCAACTGCAGGATTAAATTCTTCTGAAGCCTCCCACTGTAACAATGCATTTGCAACATTAAGTGGCGAAACACCAGCAACTATAGAGCCATCACTAACAGCGTTGGTATTTTGTAACAAAGCCAAATAAGCCCATGCATTTACAACATCGTCACCTACATTAAAATTCTCAGCACCAGTAAGACCGTAACTAACTCTAAACTTTAAATTGCTTATAAAATCGCTATCGCTTAAGAAATCTTCTTTATGTGCATTCCAACCTATAGATGCCGCAGGGAAATTACCATACTTTGAGTTTATACCAAAAACGGAACTACCATCGCGTCTAAAAGAAGCAGATACTAAATATTTATCGGCATAAGCATAATTAACCCTTCCAAAATAACCTACTTTTTTCAGTTCTGTATTAACATCTGAAAAATTAGCAATTGCTGTAGCACCTTGTAGATTTTTAAGCAAATCATTAGAATATCCATTACCTACAACCCTAGTTTCTTCAGATGTTCTCTGCTGTACTGTCATACCTGCAAGTATACTGATCTCATGATTATCACCAAATAATTTGTTATAGTTTAAGGTGTTATCATTAATCAATCTAGTTCTGTTTCTATTCCGCACATCGTATTGCGCTCTACCTGCTTGTCCTGCATGATAATTTGTACCATCCCATCTTGTTCTCTTTCTGTTCTCTATAGTAATCCCTAAAGATGTTTTTGCTGTAAGGCCATCTAAAATTTCATAGCTAAAATATGTAGAGCCAAATAACTTGGTATTTAAATCATAATGTTCTCTCTCAACATATTGTGCAAATGGATTTGAATCTCCTGAAGTACGAGGTCTATTATCGCTTCCATCACCATCTATATCTAATTCAACTAAATGATCTTCATAGAAATAATCTCCTACTCCAACACTCTGGTAATCACCGCCATTTTCAGTTTGACTAATAAATTGTAGCGTCTCTTCAGTATGATAAATAGGCAACCAAGGTGATTGACGTATTGGGTTATGTATTGATGTTGGTAATCGTCTTTGCTTTGTGTAAGACGGTGTAACATTAAGTCCAAATTTTAATTTTTCACTTAATTTAGTATCTACCTTTATTTTTGCAGTATATAATTTGTAGTCATCAGTAATTACAACACCTTCATCATGAACGAATCTTAAAGCTGTACTAAACTTAGTATTCTCAGAACCTCCACGTGCAGCAAAAGAATGACTTATAATAGTTCCCCCATCAAAGAAAACATCTTGCCAATCTCTGTCAATTCCAGTGGTAGCAACTAATAATTGCATGTATTGCGTTTCTTCTGAAAGTGTACCAGTTGCAGCTAATTCTGTCGCAACCCAATCTTTAACACTCTTTCTATAATCATCACTTCCATGAGCATCTTTAAAACCTGTGTAAGTTTGATAGCTAAATTGTGTTTTTCCTTCTTTACCACTCTTTGTAGTAATCATTATTACACCATTAGATCCTTCACTACCATAAATAGCTGCAGATGCGGCATCTTTTAAAACTTCAAAAGACTCAACATCATTCATATCAAGACTTCCAAGAAAGTCTGAACTTACAACTATCCCGTCAACCACCACTGCAGGACCAGAGTCCGCAGTTATGGATCCAACACCTCTAATGGTAATGGTAGGAGCACCACCAGCTTCTGCATTTGTTGATTGAATATTAACACCTGATACTTGACCAATAAGGGCATCATCTACCCTTGTTACTGCTATTTGGTCTAAACTTTCGTTTACAACTTTAGAAATAGCTCCAGTAAGATGACTTTTCTTTTGTGTGCCATATCCAATAACTACTACTTCCTCTAACTGACTCAAATCTTCAACTAGAGATATATTTAGTGTTGATTGGTTAGAATAAATAACGGATTGGGATACAAATCCGACATATGAGAATTGAATAACTTCACTCTCACTCACTTCGATCTGATAATTTCCATCAAAATCGGTCGTTGTTCCCCGGGTTGTATTCAAGATAATAACATTTACACCAGGAATAGGTTGACTATCAGCTGCTGATACAACAGTTCCTGTCAATACAGTCCTATCCTGCGCAATTAAGGGAATACTAAGCAATAATATTACAATTAAAGCCAGTTTGCTTTTTAAATTCATAATTAGTTTTTTGTTTAAAGTTTATATTAGTTTTTCTGTACTAATCATTTGGTTAAATTATTATCTAACCAATTTATTCACTCAATTAAAAGGCAACTGTTCTAACTAATTTTTTGTAATATTGTAGAACATGTTTTTAATAAAGTAATTACATGTATTTAGTTTTTACTTCCCTCCTAAAAGAAGTAAACTGTTTAAAAGGATAGGTGTGCACCTGTCCTTTTTTTTATAGTTATTTTTTCACCATATAAAAATCCATTTTGTTCAAGTTATACTTATGTTTTTAGGATTTGGGAGTGGTAAACCAAATTGGATAACCAAATTGGTTTACCAAATATATATAAAATTTTGTTAATTACAACGTTTTCGTAAAAAAACTTTGATTTCAGGAAAAGAATATTTCTTTAAATTGAAGTTTACACCATGAAATCTTCTCTAATTGGGCTAAAAACATCAATTAGCTTACCTGCTTTTTTGCATATAGCTCCATGCATTACATGCGGCGGAATATAAAATGCATCACCTGCTTTCATCATTTTAGTTTCGTTGCCAATAGTAAGCTCAAATTCGCCACTCACCACATAAGTAACTTGTGAATGATAATGTTCATGCATAGGACCAACACCACCTTCGGCAAAATTTACGTCAACCAGCATGATTTTATCATCATAACCCATAATTTTTCTTTGAACACCTTCACCTGCGGTTTCCCAATTGATTTCGTCTCCCATTAAAAACTCTTTACTTGCTCCAAATGTTTTCATGTCTATTTACTTTTTTAATTTATACTTATATAGTTATATGGACCTACCCATTTATATTCCTTATCATTTATTTTTAAGCTATGCTCGCTTTTCGCTGATGCATTCTTGTTAGATAACATAAATAGTTTCAAATTTCCTTTTATGTCTTCTATAAGTACAGATGTATAATTATCGTCATTTAAAACAACCTCTAACTTTGAAATATTACTATAGGCATTTACTGCAAACTCTGACACCGGACTATAATTTCCATGCGATTCGATAACTGTTGCGAACGTTGTATTTTGAGTATTATTTCTCCTAATAATTAATGATGGATCCCGACGCAAATTAAATTCAGGGTCTTTAGCACCGATTCTTGCTAAAATTAATTCATCCGATTTATCAGATACCGTTGTTAAGGTGTAAAATTTATCCTGATTCAACCATGAAAACTTTGAATTATCAGAATTTGGTTTTCCTACAGCTTCTTTCCACAAATGTTGGTAGCCCTTTGATTCACCAATTGCCTTTAATTCTGAATATACGTTATATTCAAAATTGGTTTGCATAATTTGACCCATATAATAATATGGTAAATCGTACTGGTTTTTGCTCTTTGAATATATTTTTAAAATATCTATGGCAATAGGTTTTTCAAAATCCTTATCATTAATAAGTGCCATAGTTCGGTGCATAGTTGTACCAGGATATGCATTTTTTTCATACGCACTAACTATTTGAATTTTAGGGCTTGAATCATCATAAAAATGTAACTCTGAATGATGCTTACTCCCTATTTTATATTTACCCTCAAAATGACTTGTTTCGTTTTGTGTAATAGTATTGTGTGCAACGGTCTGCTTTGCCCAAGTCGTATTCTCTTTTAAATAATTACCCCCACCTTTTTGTTCAATATTTACAAATCGAGCCAGTCCATAATCTTGAATAACCTCTTCTCCATCTTCGTATAATGAAAATGATAACTTATCATAATGCCCATGACTTAATCCTTGCCCGGCATATTTAAAAACCAGTTCTAAACCCTTATTTCTTAAAATGCCTATACCACCTTGATCACCATTAGGGCCATCGGACAAATTGATGGATTTTTTTACAAATGGTTTGTCTTTTCCTTCTTTAATGCCCAACGCAATGGATAAACCCGTATCGTCTAGCACTACTTTATTTTGTTTTTTAGCAATGCTTAATAATTGAGGATTATTCCCGCCAAAATGATACGCAATATCAACAGCAGTTACTAATTCTCTTGAATAATATGACATTCCTTTTTGACCATCATTCAATGGGAAAAATTCGCCATCAGCATCAGATAAGTTTATTAAGGCATCAACTGCTTTTAATAATACACCATCTTTATATTCGAAAATCTTTAATTCAGGTTTTACATTATGTAATGCTTCAGCAAAAATTAAAAACGGATACATGGCATATCGTTGGTAATATGGACCTTCGGTATAATAACCGTCTGGTGAAAAGGGTTCATCCAAATTTCCGAAAAACCCTAGCTTTTGTCCTTCAACTTTTATAAATCCACCATCATTATCTTTCATGCCTTCGGTTAAATTATCAACCTTCAATCCGTTTAATGCTTTGTCTAATAGTTCTTGATTATCAATTACTAAGGCTAACATCCCGACGGCTACATTTCCCCAGGTGCTATGATTGTGGACGCGATTAAAGAATTGTGGATTCCCTTCAGAAATGAAATTCGCAAACGGAATAAATAAATCGATTTCTAAAATATCTCTTTCATCTTTACTTAACCAATCGTAAATACAATCGTATGCTTGGCTTGTATATACCAACCAATTAGAATCGTTTAAACATTGCCAGAAAATTTTACCTCTTGCATACGAACGCGTTTGTGGATGAATCGGTAAGGTTGGATATAATCTTGCGTACTCCATGAGCATATCTCGAATGTAGATAGCATATTTTTCATCATCTAAAATTTGAAATAATACACCCGCTTTTTGAAGTATTATAAAGTTACGTTTATGCCGCTCATGCGTATAGCCTCCGGATAAATCTTTGGGTATTGGTACTTGAATACCTAACTCTATTTCTGCATCAACTTCTGCTTTACTATTTTCTAATGATTCATCGAATATTGGAACATTACCCAGTTGTGCCTTAATGTCTTTAACCCCTTGCTTGGTTAAAATTAAACTTGGATGCTGTGATTCAGAATCGGCATTTTTTTTAGTAGAATTGCCGTTATCACAAGAAGACAGTATTGATACTAAAAAAATAACTAAAAAACTCGACTTAATATATTTTGATATGTTTTTCATGTTATTCCTAAATTAATTGATTTAATCATTTTTAGTGAAATAGCCTTTATTGGACACGGCATCATCACTTACATATATACTTCCAGTTTTAAACCACACTTCAGCATAATTTCCGTCTTCATATTGTTTTTTAATGTCACCACCATGTGTTTCAGCACCAGAACACCAATTTTTATTTACTTCTGGAGATTTTCCATTGGTTTGATTGTAAGCACCAAGTTTAAAAAATAAGCCTTCACCAGTGTACCCATTTTTACGTTCTACTCCGTCTTGACCAATTGGCACAAATAATTTTTGTGTTTGCTCTGGTATATCTGCAGTTGTTGTGTATTCTGATTCGATTAAGTTTTTTGTAAATGTTTTGGTTTCATGACCTTCACTAATAAATTTTAAGGTCATAATACCATCCTTAACCTCGATTTCATAACTCAATTCTTCACCTAAAGCAATACCATCCTTAGGTTCTTCTGGAGAGGTGTTTGCTTCCCTACCAACAACAGAAAAGTCATTGCCCCAAACTGCCGTAGAATAATCCCATCTTCCTGAATTGTCATCACCTGCTGTATTGATTTCATAATGCCAAAAAATTGAACCTTTGGTATGACCAGGAAATTTCTTGTAAAATATTTTAAGCGGTTCATTTTCATGCCCATCGGCGCTATGAATTTGGCCAATGACTACAGAATACGAAGCTGCTACCCGAGCATCTCCTGTTGTTGATACATTCATTACTTTGAGCGTAGCTGTCAATTTAGCATCCGTTACAGGTGACCATTTTTTTACTTGAGCCAATTCGGTTCTTGTATTATTTGAAGTTCCATGGGTATCTCCTGCATTAGGTGTTTTATATACAACCCAGTTCTTTTTACCATCATTTGCCGTATAAAAAAAATCTTTATGCTCAAAGTTATTTGCATGACCCACATTTGAACCATCACCTAAAATTAAATTCCAATCATTGAAAAATGGAATAATGTCACTTGCGTAAACGGTTTTTTGTACTTCTTTTTTATTTGTTTTTTTTGCAGTATTGGAACAGCTATTTAGTATTAGGAAAGCACCAAGACCTATGAACAATGATAATGATGTGATAATCTTTTTATTCATTTTTAATAATTTATTTGTTTTTAAAAATCGCTCTTTTTATATCTGGTTGAATGCTATTAAAAATAATCTAGCAATGCTATTATGCCGTTATATGAAATCACTAAAGAGAAGAATAGTGCTGCATACATACCAATATAAACACCAAGACTCGTCTTATAATCTTTCATAACTTTTTTACTGCTCAACATGAGTATAATCCCGAGTACCACAATTGGCAATACAAATACATTAAATACTTGAGATAAAATTTGAATTTCTATAGGATTTGCTCCGAAAGCGGGTCCTATTAACGCCACCAAACACGCTATCGCCGTAATAATTCTAAACTGGCGAGAGTTAGTGTCTAAAATTCCAGACTGATAATCAGCAACCAATAATGGCGCTATCAATAAACAAGGGAATATTGATGATAATCCTGCGCTTAATGCCCCAAAAAAGAAAATCGATACGGCTAGTTTTCCTGCCACTGGCTCTAAAGTATTAGCCATATCCAAAACGTGAGTTACCTCCTTGCCTTGATGAAATAAGGCACCAGCTGCAACGGCCATTATTGTCCCGCTTATTATAAAAATTAATATGGCTGCTGTGATAGCATCCTTTTTTTGCTGATTTAAATTTTTAATTGTCCATCCTTTGCCTTTTACAAAAAGTGGTCGTGATAAAAATGTTGCGGAAGCCATCGTGGTGCCAACAAAGGCAGCGACCAACATTTTTCCGCCAGGGACTTCTGGGATCGTTGGGATTAATCCTTTAACAACATCCATTGGTAATGGTTGTACAAAGAATAAAGAGATAATAAAGGATAGTCCCATAAAGGTAACGAAGATGATAAGCATTTTTTCGAAAAAAGTATATTTACCTACTAACAAAAGGGCATAAAAAATGCCAATTATTAAAATCGCAATGGCCAGCACAGTCGTGTACTCATGAGCGCCTAATCCTTCAAAGTTAAGCGCTAAAATCTCAAATATGATATTAGAGGAAATCCCCAAAATGCCCATTAGAGAATTCCATTGCCCAAACGTAATTCCTATAATAATTAAGATTGCTAAAATCTTACCAAATTTTAAATGCTTTTTAAATCCGTAAAGAGCTGTTTCACCCGTAATCAGCGCATAATTTCCATAGGCAAACATTAATATGCCAGAAAACAGACAACTTAACAATAGCACCCATAATAATTGCATCCCAAATTTGCTTCCTGCTACAATCATAGAAGTTACACTACCAGTACCAATGGTATAACCAATTGCAAATATACCAGGGCCAAAACCTAATCCTAACGCTATAATTTTTTTAATTATAGATCTCTTTTTTATATTGTCGTTCATGGTCTAATCTTTAGATGTCTTTAGTTAATTTAAATGTATCTTAACTTCTTGTCCCGGCGAAAGTAGAAGGGTTCTCTTTGTGTTATTTCCTTCGAATACCATCAAACGGTCGCTTTCAGATACAAGTTTTATCCTAAATTGATTTTCTTCAAGTTTAATGAACACATCGGCATCTTCCGAAAACTCAAGTTTTAAACCCTTTAACTTTAATTTGTTTAC
>PVMS01062135.1_pt1 | contig 26736 bp, 20 predicted proteins | sample 1853461 | NCBI WGS metagenome assembly PVMS01 (sample SAMN08582032, study PRJNA380276) | Marine sediment metagenome, whole genome shotgun sequencing project. | isolation source: ocean sediment barecode stripped | collected 2017
AGCGCAATCTTCTCAAATAATTTACAGTTGCCAAAACAAAAAACCCTTCCAAAGAAGGGCTTTTCTTAACATTTTTGTATTCATATATGCAAACCTTAAATAAAAAAGCAGTCACAAATTAATGTAACTGCTTGATTACTAGTGCTCCTCCTCTTGGACTCGAACCAAGGACCTACTGATTAACAGTCAGCCGCTCTAACCAACTGAGCTAAGGAGGAGTGTAAGTTGCTGTGCAACTTAAATTTTCAACACCCATTAACGAACGCTGATTAACCAAGTGCAATATTAATCAATGCTATTAACCCTTATTAGGATCCGTCTGATCCAAAGGTGACGCCGAGGCGTCATGAATTGGGTTGCAATATTAGTGCTAGCCACACAATTATGCAACCATTTTAAATGGTATTTTAATTAAATTTAAGCAATTTCCGTCAGTTAAATTTCACTACTATGACTTTACGTTGGTTGACGATACTCCTGGGTGCTTTCGTAACCGGATGTGGCACCACTGCTCATTATCGTAATATTCTAATTGACAGTAATGCCGTCGGCTATGGTCCCTGTGAGCCGTCTATCGCAATGAATCCCAACAATGTCAATAATCTGGTTGTCGGTGCGGTGCTGGACCGGGCTTATTATAGCCAGGACGGAGGACTCAATTGGGAGCAACAGCAACTGAGGTCTCCTTACGGCGTCTGGGGCGACCCTGTGGTTATTTCCGATGCCAAAGGTAATTTCTATTATTTCCATCTGTCGTTTCCCAGTGGAGAGGGCGATTGGGATTCGGATAAACTCGATCGCATGGTGTGTCAAAAGTCTACAGATGGAGGGCGCAATTGGAATGATGGCACATATACTGGATTGAATCCTCCTAAAGATCAGGACAAAGAGTGGGGTATTGTTGACCCTGAAAATAATAATATCTATCTGACCTGGACCCAGTTTGATGTTTATGGAAGTGAAGATCCAGAGCACTTCAGTAATATTTTATTTTCGAAATCTACCGATGATGGCTTAAACTGGACCCCGGCAATTCAAATCAATCAATTCTCCGGAGATTGTCTGGACGATGATGATACTACAGAGGGAGCAGTGCCAGCAGTAGGGCCAAATGGTGAGATTTATGTATCCTGGGCGTATAATGAAAAAATCTATTTCGATCGTTCTGAGGATTATGGGGCTACCTGGATGGAGAGAGACATTATTATTACAGACCAACCAGGAGGATGGGAACATCAATTACCAGAGATTGGAAGAGTAAATGGATTGCCAATAACGCTATGCGATCTATCTGACGGACCAAATAGAGGTGCGGTATATGTCAACTGGTCGGACCAACGTGCCGGGGATAGTAACACGGATATCTGGATCGCTTCCTCTAAAGATGGCGGCTTTACCTGGTCCGCACCAATTAAGGTTAATAATGACCAAAGCGGAAATCATCAATTCTTTCCCTGGGCAACTATTGATCAAACTACCGGTCACATATATGTGGTATTTTATGACCGTCGTAATTTCGATGATCATACTACAGAGGTTTATCTGGCAACGTCCACGGATGGCGGCAAATCATTCGTTAATGAAAAAATCAGTGAAAATCCCTTCAAGACCAATGGCGATCTCTTTTTTGGTGACTACAATAATATAGTGGCCCACCAAGGATCTATTCGGCCAATCTGGACCCAGGTGGATGGACAAACTTTAAGTATTTGGACAGCGATCATTGAAAAGTAGTTTTTCAATAACCGTAGGGACGAAGGGCGAAGGAGTTAAGGACGAGGGTTTAGGAAGTGCGATTTCTATTTTGTTTAACGGTTTTTTGAATCGTGCCTAGTAGTTTCAATAACTCCTGGACCTTGTCTAGTAGTTCCAAGGCTTCACCTTTTTTAATATAGTCGCAATCTTTTAATATCCTTATCCAATACATTGTTTCTCGAGCTTCCTTGTAAGCAATAGTTATCTTCATAAAAAAGTCCTTGCCAGATTGTGCACCAACTGCTTCTTCTACATTTGCCCCAATGGAAGTTCCTGATTTTAAAATCTGTCCAGCTAGCACGAATTCATTCTCAGATTTAAGCTTCTGGTAGAGCTTCACAATTGATAATGAAAATGCAAAACTCCTTTTTTGAATGGGGCTCTCTTCTTTCATGGACTCAAGTTCATCTCTATCAATGTCATTTTCAAATAATCACTCGTCCCTCGTCCCATCGTCCCTCGTCCTTCGTCCCTCGTCCATAAATACTGACAAAATGGCATGACAAAATAGCATACTTTCCAATAGGTGACAATATGGCACATTATCAACAATCAAACCGGTCATAAACTGACATAATGGCATAGTATTGCACTAATATTTCGCCTGGCACAATTTTCACTATATACTGGGTAAACACGAAATAAATTAAAAATTTAAATTATACGATCATGACTTTAGTACCATACAACCCGGCTTTAAGAAATTTCAGCAGTAGATCTTTCAACAGCATTTTGGACCGATTTTTTCAGGATACATTCGATACTCAGGACAACGGATTTGTTCCTGCAGTAGACATTTCTGAAACGGACAAGGCTTTTGAATTGGAGGTAGCCGCTCCCGGTTTCAAGAAAGAGGATTTCACCATCGATTTTAAAGACGGTCAATTGACTATCTCAGGTGAAAGAAAATTCCAAAAGGAACAAGATAAGGTTAACTACCATACCAGGGAGACCCGATATGGTACATTCACCCGCACTTTTCATCTGCCAGAAAATGTAAATGACGGCAAGATCCTAGCCGCTTATAATGATGGGATCTTAAAGGTCACGCTTCCCAAGGACGAAAAGAAAGAATTGAAAAGAACCATAAAAATAAATTAGTGAGTAGGGTAGAGCGTTTGATTTGGTAAGAAAGGCGGATCATTCCGCCTTTTTTTGTTAAATTATGTTAAAAACCGGCGAAACGCACGATTATTGTTTCTTATCTAAAACAGATTCGATTTTATTTGCGTTACAAGATTAGAAACAATACATAAACACTAGAATATAATATTTGAATTATGAATAAGAAACAATTTTCTTCAGGTTAGTATTTGCTTCCTTCCTGGGTGCTGCCATGGCAGTTGGAGGAATGCAGTTTTTCATTACAAATCCCGATCCAACCGGGGATCAACTAAGTAATACCCAAGCCCAATTCACCAACTATTTCGAAAACAAGGATTTCACCGTTCCGGACGGATTGAATTTTGTATACGCGGCAGAGGTTAGTACTCCTACAGTAGTACACATTAGGTCCACATTTGAAGGAAGGAGCTATGGAAATCGTATGGAAGATTTTTGGGAATTCTTTGGGTACCGTCAACCAGACAGCGATCGTGGTCACAGTCCTCAAAGCAGGGGATTCGGTTCTGGAGTGATCATCTCCGAAGACGGATACATCATCACTAATAACCACGTGATCGACCATGCCGGCGAGATAGAAGTGACCCTGGCAGACAAAAGGGATTACGACGCCAGGGTGATTGGTACCGATCCTAATACGGATCTTGCCCTGTTAAAAATAGAAGAGCGGCAGTTGCCCTATATTAATATTGGAGATAGCGACGTGCTCCGCATTGGGGAATGGGTGTTGGCAGTTGGCAACCCATTTGCTCAGGGGACACCTTATGATTTGACCAGTACCGTGACAGCGGGTATTGTAAGTGCAAAAGCCCGAAATATCAACATCCTGGGTGGACGAAATTTGGGTGTTGAGTCTTTTATACAGACAGATGCTGCGGTAAACCCGGGAAACAGTGGCGGGGCCCTGGTAAATTTGAAAGGGGAACTAATAGGAATCAATACGGCAATAGCCACACCCAATCGTACATTTGCGGGATACAGTTTTGCCATCCCTTCTTCATTGGTGAAAAAGGTGATCAATGATCTTAAAGAATACGGTGTGGTTCAAAGGGCCTTGCTGGGAGTGCGGATCGCAGATGTAACTGCAGACTTTGCTGAGTCAAGAGACATTGATGAGGTTGGCGGTGTTTATATAGTGGAAGTGGGTAATGAATCTGCTGCCGAGGAGGCTGGATTGAAAGAAGGAGATATTATTATAAAAATCGGAGGAACTTCGGTTCACACTACCTCTGAGTTACAGGAACTGGTGGCAAGAAACAGTCCGGGCGATCGGATTGAAGTAACCTATAAACGCGACGGGCGAAAGCATACCACTACAGCGATTTTGAAGAACTTGCAAGGAAATACTGGAATACTCACTTTTGACAGCACCAATAGTTTTGATGGAGCTGTTTTCAAAAAAGCTGAAGACAAAGACCTGGAGAAGTTGGATCTAAGAGGAGGAGTGGTAATTGATAAGGTTGGAGAAGGTAAATGGAAGGACGCCGGAATTAAACCAGGATTTATCATTACTCATGTTAATAAGACCCCAGTGGATAATGTGGATCAGGTATTGGAGATACTTAGAAACAGACGAGGCGGCAATTTGATTGAAGGGACGTATCCCAATGGTGAAGAACGCTACTATGCCATCGGTTGGTAGCCAAATTTGAGATGGTTTATAACCACGCCGTAAAGGCGTGGTTTTTTTATGGATTTTATAACTTTGGATCAAACATAAGCCCAATTCTATGAGTACTGATACCAAATATTCTTTTAGTATTGAAAATGTACTTTCCACTTTGGGTATCCAATCTATTATCCAAGGTGCGAGTACCGGTAAAAAATGGTTGAATACCAATGGGGAACAAATTGTATCCAGATCGCCGGTTGATGCATCGGAAGTAGGTAGGGTATCAGCGGTTACGGAAACTACTTATCAACAGGTAATTTCACAGGCACAAAAAGGGTTTTCCGAATGGCGCGCCTGGCCTGCACCCCGTCGTGGTGAAGTGGTTAGACAACTGGGTGAACGGCTACGTCATTACAAGCAACCCCTGGGGAAATTGGTGTCTTACGAAATGGGAAAGTCGTATCAGGAGGGCCTTGGAGAAGTGCAGGAGATGATTGATATCTGCGATTTTGCTGTGGGGCTGTCGCGGCAACTGTATGGCCTGACTATGCACTCTGAAAGACCGGGACATCGTATGTATGAACAGTACCATCCGTTAGGGCTGGTGGGTATTATTTCAGCCTTTAATTTCCCTGTAGCAGTATGGTCATGGAATGCCGCAATTGCCTGGGTATGCGGTGATACCTGCATTTGGAAGCCTTCGGAAAAAGCACCCATATCGGCGGTGGCTTGCCAGCATATTGTCAGCCAGGTTTTTGAGGAGAATCAAGTACCGGAGGGAGTAAGTAACTTAGTTGTAGGAGATCGTAGTATCGGAGAAATGCTAAGCAGGGACCGTCGAATACCATTGGTATCAGCTACTGGAAGCACAGCCATGGGAAAAGCATTAGGGGTAGCGGTAGCAGCCAGGCTGGGCAAGACATTGTTAGAGTTGGGTGGCAACAATGCCATAATTATTTCAAGGGATGCTGATATGGAAACCGCTTTGACAGGTGCGGTATTTGGAGCCATTGGAACTGCCGGGCAACGTTGTACCACTACGCGCCGGTTGATCATTCAGGAAGAGATATTTGAAGACTTTAAAGCAAGATTAATAGCTGCATATAAGCAGATTAAAATAGGCAATCCGTTGGATGAAGGGAATCACATGGGTCCGTTGATCGACAGGGATGCTGTGGACAAATATCTTAAGGCGATCGAGAAGGTCAAGGAAAGCGGAGGAAAGGAAATTGTCGCAGGGGGTATTTTGAAAGGTACTGAATACAGCTCTGGGTGCTATGTAAAGCCTGCAATATTTGAGGTAAATAACGATTTTGAGATTGTACAATGCGAAACATTTGCTCCGATATTGTACCTCATACCCTATCAGTCAATAAAGGAAGCAATTGATTTGCAAAACCAAGTGCCACAGGGTTTGTCTTCCGCTATCATGACCAATAACCTTAGAGAATCAGAACTATATTTATCCCATCAGGGATCGGATTGTGGGATTGCCAATGTAAACATTGGCACTTCCGGGGCTGAAATAGGCGGTGCATTTGGTGGTGAGAAAGAAACTGGTGGAGGTCGTGAGTCCGGATCAGATGCCTGGAAGGTTTATATGCGACGTCAGACCAATACCATAAATTTCAGCAGTAAGGCCCCATTGGCCCAAGGTATTAAATTTGACTTATAGCATAAATTTCTTTCAATCTGCTGTTAGGTTTTCACCTGTTTTCAGGGAAGTTATATTTAGAAAGCTTTTTTGCATTTCTAAATTTTAATTACATAAATTTGGGCGTCTTAAATAATAGAAGTATGGCAGTTAAAGAAAAGCAATTTCATGCGGTGATGTTAATCGATGATAATGATATTGATAATTTGATCAATCAGAAAATGATCGAAGCAGCAGGTATCACCGAACACATCTTTTCTCATACAGGTGCCCGCAGCGCCATCGAGTTTCTGAAAAACCTTCAACAATTGAATTCAGAATCGGTAAACGTGCTTCCCGAAGTAATTTTCCTGGACATTGACATGCCATTAATGGATGGCTTTCAGTTCCTCGAAGAGTTTGATAAACTGGCAGATCAGACCAAGGAACAATGTAAGATCATCATGCTTACATCCTCAATCAATCCAAAAGATGTTAATCGTACCAAGAATTATCAGTACGTGATTGACTACTTGAATAAACCTCTTACCCAGGATAACTTAGTCAACTTAAAAGTATAAGTTTTTCGAAACTTATTTGCTTAATTTGATTGCGAATTCATCATCCATTTTGATGTACATGGACGGAGAGAATCCTTGTTTCTGAAACATGCTGAACTTCTGGATCAGCGCTCTGATCTTTTCTTCTTTCTTCTTTTTCAGTTCGCTGATAGAAACTTTAAGAATTTTAGTAAAGATCATCAGGTGTTCGCAATTTTCCTTTCCTATTATCCTTATCTGTCTCTGAATACTATTAATCAACTGATTAAATAGGTCGTAATCGTTCAGCAGGCAATACTGTAGCGCCAGGATCACCTTAATCTCCAGTTGAGCATTTGGATATCGTTTCAGGCTTACCTCATTGAGTAAATTGTTGATCCACCTGGCTGCTACTTGGTATTTTTTGACGTAATAACAGGAAAGCGCTCGATATACCATGTAGGTTACATATTGTGGAATGTCATTTTTGTCCACTTCAAAGTCGAGGAAGATTCTCTCATTTTCTTCAAACATTTCTTCCTCTAACCTTAGACGCTGGTGTCGTTCAATTTTGGTGATAAGAAACTGAGAAGGATAGGTGTATAGGTTGTAATTTGATAATAACAAGGCCATGTCTTCATTAACTTCTTCAAAATACTTTTCAGCCTTACGATAAACCCCGTAGTGATTGTAGTATTCCAGTTTTAAAAACTCGAATATTATTTTTAAATGATGATAGATTGAGTCAAGTATGTAGTCCTCAAATGTTTTCTGAATCTTAAACAGTATGTCCTCAATGGGTTCAAGATCGTCGTCAAGTGAGTCTTCTTCAATCTCAACGAATAAGCGATGAAAAATATTAAGACAACTTTGATACACATATAACCTGTGGGACTTGTACAAAGCCCCAACGTTATTCATCTCTTGGTTTAACAGGGTAAGCTCCAGTTTCTCAGTTTCGTTATTGGACAAGGTATACTGGCCATATTTTTTAAAGTATTCCCCTAACAGGTCCTCGGCTTTATCCACTGCCAGCATATAGGCCACATGTTGGTTATAGGATTGGGAGTAGTTATAATGGTCAGGATGATTAATATGTAATTTTTTCAACGACTTATAGATGACTGTTAATTCGTTGGATAGATCGTAGTCTAGCAATTCCTTTTCCAGCTTCTTTAAAGTTGCAATAGCTATGGCCTTCTTTTTGGTGAAGATAATCTCATTGATATTTGCCACTTTTTTCAACAGATCAGTGCGGGGACTTTCCAGTTGTTGGAGGAGATATTCTTCAATCTTTTGATTCAACCTCGATCTCAGTGTGTAGTACGCATTGGTATTTACTTCCAACTCAGACATAATCTTGTTGTCGGAAGTAGACTTTTCCCTCATTGATTTCAGAAGGTAAGCAGACTTATCAGCCCCGTTCTCCATAAGAGAATCGTAGATGGCTTCAAAATCTTGCTCGGAAAGTTGCTTAATGATATTCTTTAATTTGGCCATATGTTAAAAAGTAAAGAAGTAGGGTAAAAAATATTTCCAATATACCTATAAATTTCGAAATGTAATATTTTTCACAAAAATTATAAAAATATTGCAAATATATCGCGCTTTTTAATCGCTGCCCGCTTTCAACTATGCTCTGTTAGAAAATTGGGGCTATTATATTCAATACTCGTTTAAAAATTTAGAGAAATCAGGAATTAGTAAAATGTAATGTTCAACAACTTTATGCACGGAAATCACCCTTAATATGAATGAGTCACTTTAAATATTTAGTTACAAAACGGAAGTATCCAAACGGTGTGTTCCAAGAGTGGACAGATTATATGGCCGGATTATCTTTATAAAGTACTACTTTAATTTTTTAGTGATAAACTATCAGTAATACAACATATTATAAAGACCAGCCATTACGATAGTCTCTCATTACGAATTCATTTGCTAAATCAAAGTTGGTAATTTTCATATTCTTTGCATCCCAAAGCAACTTTTTCCGGCCTGGATAAATGGTCCTGCCTTCGCTGTCTTTTTCCTGGTGCATATACGCCCTAATTGCCAAGTTACCCATTAACACTGCTTCGGTAAATGGACCCGCATATTCGAATGGCGAGCTTAAGTCAGCTTTCTTATAGCCTTGCATGCAACCGTTGACCCAATCGACATAATGACCTTCAGGAACTCTCTTTAAGGTTTTTGGAACCGCATCTGCTTCTTCTTTTCTGGACGTGGGCAGTAAAATAGGCGCACTGGCGTAATTACCAATCAACTTAGCTTTGGTGCCTTCAAAAATATATCCGTTACTTAAGTCACCGATATCTTCATTGGCTCCAAGTTCCTCAGGTCTTTCAGGTCGCAAACCGCCATCCATCCAGGTAAGTTTAATATCTCCCTTTCCATCTGTACGAGGAAATTTAAGATGAATAATAGCAGATGCAGGGCAGCTATCTTTAAAATTAGCCACCTCAAAAAAGCCCTCCCAGGCAGTAGTTGTACTGCATTCTACTTCTGTGGGATAGTCTATGGGTAATGTCCGGAAAATTGGATCCATTATGTGGCAGCCCATATCTCCAAGAGCTCCGGTTCCAAATGCCCACCAACCACGCCAGTTGAAAGGTAGATAAGCCGGGTTGTAGTCTATTTTTTCTGCTGGACCCAGCCATAAATCCCAGTCCAACTCTCCAGGGACTTCAAAGTGTCCAGTTGGAGCAGGGATGCCTTGCGGCCAAACAGGTCTATCTGTCCAAGCATGAACCCTGGTGACCTCACCTATAAGGCCAGCGTCAACAATTTCCTGAGTACGACGCACGGGCTCTGCAGAGGCCCATTGATTGCCCATCTGAGTTACCACTTTATATTTTTTTGCTGCTTCAGTTAGCAGCCTCGCTTCCTTAATACTATGCGTTAATGGTTTTTGCAAATATATATGCTTACCCATTTGCATGGCAGTAAGTGCTGCTACAGCATGAACGTGATCAGGAGTCGATACGGTAACGGCATCAATGTCTTTTCCTTCTTTTTCCAACATTTCTCTGAAATCCCGATAATATTTAGCTTTAGGGAAGTTGGCTTTTGAGTCAATAGCCATTCGATCATCCACATCGCAAAGGAAGGCAATCCTGGCATTTGGGCTTTCCGCTATTGAGGTCAGATCAGATGTTCCTTTTCCACCTACACCAATACCAGCAATGAAAACAGTGTCACTAGGGGCCACATGTCCAACACCGCCTAATACATGCCTGGGTACAATGGTAAATGCAGCAAGAGAAGTGGCAGAGGCTTTAACAAATTTTCTGCGAGAAAGTTTTATTCGAGTGGATCGCTTCATTATCGTTGGTTATCTAGTACAAGATTGGAATAAGACATTAATATAGGCTATGGTAGCCGAAAATCAAAAATGTTCAATACTAGTTTTGGCGGGTAATTCTCTTTTCGTGTTCCGTAAGGATTCCCAATTTAGTAACAATAGTCTGCAACAGGCCGGAGTGCTTGGTCAAGGTGCCAGCCATAGTCCCTAAGGTTTTAACTACTTTGCCAAGGAGATCCGCTGGCAGATCTTGTTTGATCAGACTTTCGACCAGCAACTCAACAATTCGAGAGCTCATTCTTCATTTATATAAAATAATCAATTTCAAGTTAAATAAAGGGCTAATTGCCAATATAGCGTTGCTTCAACTGTGAGTTGTTGTTTCAGTTTCTGAAACTGGGGAAATATAATTTTTGATGCGAAGCCCGCGTTTATATAAAAGGATGAGAATCAATTAAAAACAGCGCGAGAACCTCGGATTTCATTCTGGTCCTCGCGCTGTTTTGTGGAGCATATCAGAGTCGAACTGATGACCTCTACGCTGCCAGCGTAGCGCTCTAGCCAGCTGAGCTAATGCCCCATGAAAGTGCAAATATATATGTTTCCTGATTATTTTAAAACGGACGACGGGCCTTTACAAAAATTCCCCTATAGTAATCTGATAATAAATTATTCTCTACCACACCAAGCTTAGTTGAACTATGAATGAACTGTACATCTTTGTCTTTTCTTACCATGGTAACCATACCTACGTGTGTGATCTTTCTTCTACCCTTTTTTTTAGAAAAAAACACCAGGTCACCCGGCTTTAGCTCGTTGATTTTAATCGGTTTGCCAAACTTGCTTTGTTCTGCTGAAGTCCTGGGAAGTGTTAACCCAGCACTTTTATAAGAAACACACAGTAAACCACTACAATCCATGCCCCGTTTGCTGGTTCCACCGTATCTGTAGGGTGTACCAGTGTAGGAACGGGCCGTTGAAATAGTTGTTTGGATCTTTGGGTCTACAGAATAGCGTTTTTTCGAGCTGGCACAGCTGCATATTATTACAACCATACCTATATAAAAAAATTTCTTCAAAGCCTGGTGTTTCTCCTAAAACGTAAAAAATGGTCTGATCATTTCAAATATAGGATGATTTGTACATTTTATAGACATAAACATTATTTTAGGGTCCACTTTAACACTCTTATCTATGTGCGGGATCACCGGGATTATGGCATTTAATGAAATTGGCCGCATGCATATGATCCATCTGGCACATGCCACCTCTTTGCTAAAACATAGGGGACCTGATTATCAAAACACTTTTATTGATGAACGGGTTGGTCTCGGTCATCGACGTTTAGCAGTACTTGACCCTTCACCCCAGGGTCATCAACCTATGGCTGATGCCAGCGGACGTTATCGGATCACTTATAATGGAGAGATTTACAACTACAAAGAGCTCCGTCGGCAATTACAAAACAATGGAGTGGAATTCACTTCCGAATCAGATACCGAAGTATTACTTAACCTTTATATTCATCATGGCACTGAGTGCCTGGAGAGGCTTAACGGCTGTTTTTCATTGGCTATTTTGGATGGTTTTAAAAATGAATTATTCCTGGCCCGGGACCGTTTCGGGATCAATCCATTACTATACTATCACGATAACGACAAGTTCATCTTTGCTTCTGAGATGAGGTCGTTGCTGGCTTACAATATTCCTAAAGTATTGGACTATGAATCTCTGAACCTTTATCTGGAGTTGAACTATGTCCCTGCGCCATTTTCCATGCTTACAGGGGTAAAAAAATTGCTTCCAGGTGAATACCTAAGGATCAATTCTTCAGAGGTCCTCCCACAAACATACTACCAGATTCCGCACTCCTCGAACCCAGTCGAAAAGTTGACCTACACCCAGGAAAAAACAAAGATTGTCTCGTTGATGGAAGAGGCGGTGGATAAGAGGCTGGTTTCTGATGTGCCTTTAGGAGCCTTCCTGAGTGGTGGCATTGATAGTTCAATAGTTGTGGCAATGGCTAGCAGGTATAGGGATCACCTTAGCACTTTCTCCATTGGCTATGTTGACCAGCCATTTTTTGATGAAACCAAATATGCACAATTGGTGGCGAATAAATTTAATACCAGACATACTGTGTACCGCTTAAATAACCAGGAATTATATAACCACCTTTTTGAAGTCTGGGACCATTTGGATGAGCCATTTGCCGATAGCTCGGCGCTGCCTACCTATATATTAAGCAAATATGCCCGCCAATCAGTTACCGTAGCCCTTTCGGGCGACGGAGCAGATGAATTGTTTGGTGGATATAATAAACATCTGGGGCTGCAACGATCCTTGGAGGGTGGGTTTAGTAATTCACTAGTGAGCATGTTGGCCCCATTATTTACTTTTTTCCCAAAATCCAGAAACAATGCTATTAGCAATAAAATTCGCCAACTGGATCGTATGGCTCATGGTTTGTCATTGTCAATGCCTGATAGATACTGGTTTTGGGCGGGGATTGCTAGTCACCAGCAAGCGTTGGCGCTATTAAATAGTGAATCTTTGGTGAATCTGAACCAAGCGGCTGTTGAAGGTCGTCGACTTCAAATCCTTAAGCATCTTGGACCCAATGTTGATTTGAATGATATACTTTTTACCGATATGCAGTTGGTATTACCCAATGATATGCTGTGTAAGGTTGACTGGATGAGCATGGCCCATGGATTGGAGGTGAGGGTGCCATTTTTAGACCATGATCTGGTAAATTTCGCCTTTAGCTTGGCTCCGGATTCGAAAGTTCACTTAGGAATGCGCAAACGCATTTTACAGGATTCATTTAAGGAAATCCTGCCTAAGGAGTTATATAATAGACCAAAGAAAGGATTTGAAGTTCCCTTGTTGGACTGGATGCGTACTGAGTTGAACAGTGTAATTGAGAATGAACTTCTAAATGAAGACTTATTGCAAGATCAGGGTCTTTTTGATGTTGACCATATAAACAGGCTCAAAAAGAAATTGCATAGTAATAACTCTGAAGACAGTGCCGCCAGAGTATGGGGATTGCTGGTTTTTCAAAAATGGTGGCAAAATCTGTTTCGTACAAACAATTAACTTAATTTTGTGCTCAAATTTTCAACATAGTGCAGGAGAAATTTAACCAGCTAAGTCACTTATTGGACGGCCAGATTCACACGGACCGGGCTATGCGAATATTGTATGCCACCGACGCTTCTGCGTACAGGGAATTACCACTGGCGGTGGCCATCCCCAAGGGTGAACAAGACCTGGTCGAGTTGGTGAGGTTTGCCCGGGACCATAAAATATCTCTGATTCCACGCACTGCTGGTACCAGTTTGGCTGGACAGGTAGTGGGAAAAGGAATTGTGGTCGATATGAGCAATCATTTCGATAAAGTTTTGGAAGTCAACCCTGAAGAAAAATGGGTTCGTGTTCAGCCAGGTGTGGTACGTGATGATCTCAACAAACACCTTGCTCAATACGGATTGATGTTCGGGCCGGAAACTGCTACTGCCAATAGGGCCATGATTGGTGGAATGATTGGAAACAATTCATGTGGAGCCAACTCAATTGTCTATGGAAGTACCCGGGAACACCTACTGGAGGCCAGAGTAGTACTTAGCAATGGTAGTGTCACTACTTTGGGCCCATTAACAGACCTACAGTTGGTGGCTAAATGCCGGGGAGCGGAAACCTGTTCAGAACTGGAAACCTCCATATACAGTACTTTGAAATCACTGCTCTCTGATAAGGAAAATGCAAATGAGATAAGATCAGGATTTCCAAAAACAACCATACCCAGGCGCAATACAGGTTATGCATTGGACCTGTTATTACACCTACATCCCTTTAATGAAACGGGAGAGCCATTCAATCTATGTGGTTTACTGGCGGGTTCCGAGGGTACACTGGCTATGGTTACAGAGGCCAAGTTGAACCTGGTGCCCATACCCACTAAGGAATGTTGCCTGGTGTGTATACATTTTGATTCCATACATGAAAGCCTGCTGGGGAACCTGGTGGCTTTGAAGTACCAACCCTCTGCCAGTGAAATGATTGATCACTATATTCTTGATTGTACCAAGGAGAATATTGAACAACGGAAGAACAGGTTTTTTGTAAAGGGTGATCCCAAGGTGATTATTGTGGTAGAATTGAGAAGTGAAAACGGAGCTGGGTGGCGAGAGCGGGCCGAACAAATGATAGCTGAAATGAAGGCTGAAGGATTAGGGCACCATTATCCTTTGGTAACAGGGGATAATATGTCACGAGTTTGGCAATTGCGCAAAGCAGGACTAGGCTTATTAGCCAATATTCCTGGAGAAGCTAAAGCTGTAGCGGTTGTTGAGGACACGGCGGTAGATGTGAATGAATTGCCTGAGTATATAGCTGAATTCAACCAGATACTGAAAAAATATGGGCTCTATTCTGTTCATTACGCCCATGCAGGCACCGGGGAGTTACATCTAAGGCCCATCTTGAATCTAAAGAGTTTGGAGGGACAGAAAATGTTCAGGGTAATAGCAGAAGAGATTTCCAGACTTGTTAAAAAGTATCGGGGCTCTTTAAGCGGGGAACATGGAGATGGGAGGCTCAGGTCAGAGTTTATTCCTTATATGGTGGGCGAGCATAACTATAAACTACTACAGAAGGTCAAAGGAATTTGGGACCCTAACAACATATTTAATCCTGGTAAGATCGTGAATGCTCCCCCCATGGACCAAAGCCTGCGGTACCAGGCTAACCAAACCACTTCTTCATTTGAAACAGTGTTTAATTTTGATGCTAGTGGTGGAATTGTTCAGGCAGCAGAACAATGCAATGGGTCCGCTGATTGTCGTAAAACAATGCTCAGTGGTGGTACTATGTGCCCAAGCTACATGGCCACCCGCAATGAAAAGGACACTACCAGGGCACGGGCCAATATCCTTCGAGAGATGCTTACGAGATCTAATAAGAAAAATCCTTTTGCCCATCAGGAGATAAAAGAGGTAATGGACCTTTGTCTTTCCTGTAAAGGATGCAAGGCTGAATGTCCTTCTAATGTCGATGTGGCAAAACTTAAAGCGGAATTCTTACAGCAGTTTTATAACACAGAAGGAGTACCATTCCGTACTAGAATGATTGCAGGATTCAACAGGGCCAATCAGTTGGCATCAAAAATACCAGGTGTATATAATTTCTTTATTTCAAACAAGTTGACTGGCACATTGTTTAAATCTGCCACCGGCCTGGCTACCAAAAGACCGCTGCCAAAATTACACTCCACCACCTTAGAAAGATGGTACCGTAATCAGCAAAGCAATAACCAATCAGGCAAGAAAGTACTATTATTCTGCGATGAGTTCACCAACTACAACGATACGGATATTGGAATCACCACCATCAATCTGTTACAAAAACTGGGATATCTGGTAGAAATACCCCGGCATATGGAAAGTGGGAGGACTTTAATTTCCAAAGGTTTGTTAAAACAGGCCCAAAAGATCGCAATAAAAAATGTGGAGTTGTTGATGAATGTGGTAAGCGAAAAACTGCCCCTAATTGGAATTGAGCCTTCCGCCATTCTCTCGTTTCGGGACGAATACCTGGCTTTGATGCCAGATCACTTACAAGAAGCCGCAAAATCTATAGCGGCCAATTCATTTACTGTCGAAGAGTTTTTGGCCAGTGAAATGGAGCAGGGTGAGATCACCAAAGAAATATTCGTAGAAGACCATCGTTTGATCAGATTGCATGGGCATTGTCATCAGAAAGCTATTTCCTCAATGGTGCCAACCAAAAAGATACTCTCCCTACCCGCTAACTACCGGGTTCAGTTAATACCTTCGGGATGCTGCGGAATGGCTGGATCTTTCGGCTATGAACAGGAGCACTATGATTTGTCCATGCAGATTGGAGAGCTGGTTTTATTCCCAACTGTGCGTGAGCTGGACCAGGATGTGTTGATAGCAGCCCCGGGGACCAGTTGCCGGCATCAGATCATGGACGGGACCGGAAGAAAAGCCTTACATCCGGTTCAGATTCTTTGGGATGCCCTGAAATAAGGACCTACGACTTTGGTACTATAGTGGCAGCTCCTCATCTAAAACATAAATCTTAACTGTCTATTGGATCAATCAAGAATTTTTCCGGGGTTTAGAATATTCCTGGGATCCAGTGACTTTTTAAGGGTTTTCATTAGTTGGATCTCTTCTGAGGTTCGACTGATATGTAGATAATGCTTTTTGTGGATACCGATGCCATGCTCAGCTGAAATTGATCCGCCAATTGCTTTTAACGGTTGATAGACCCTGTGGTTAATCTGGTTAATTAATGCTTCACTTTGATGGTTTTTCCCAATGACCAGATGAATATTTCCGTCCCCCACATGTCCAAAAGTGAAGACTTCTTCAATTTCCGGAATTTGATAGAGATCCTCCACCATCTTATTTACTACTTTTCCTATCAAAGGAATCGGCAGGCTAATATCGAATTGTTGAATATGCCGACACTTGGAAACCATGGGTGCCACATCTTCCCGAATGGTCCAAAACCGGTTAATATCATTAGCTGACTCTGCTGGAACGGCATCCTGGATGACTCCTTGGTTTAGAGCCTCCTCCAATAAATTTTGGAATCGAATGGAGTCTTGTTTTGGATTACTTCCCAAGCTGTCAAGAAGCACATAATATTTGTACTCATAAGGCAAAGGCGGAGAAACTGAGGCTGGCGGAGTAGTCAAGACTTTATATGTGGATGGCCACATTAATTCAAAACTGCTCAAGGTGCCTGCCAGGCCTTTGTCCATAAATTTTAAAAAGGCCACAACATGCTCATAACTATCGAGTCCGGTAAGTGCGCTAATTCTGCTATTAGGCGCTTCAACCAATCGAAGTACTGCCCGGGTGATTACCCCTAAAGTTCCTTCTGAGCCAATAAAAAGTTGCTTTAAATCGTAGGCTGAATTGTCCTTAATTAGCTTCTTCATGGAGGATACAATGCTGCCATCTGCTAATACAGCTTCTAGTCCTACTACTAGCTGTCGGGTCATTCCATACCGCAGCACCCGTAGTCCCCCAGCATTGGTAGCAATGACCCCACCCATCTGAGCGGAGCCTTTGGCCCCAAAATTCAAAGGAAATAGCATTCCATTTTTCTCAGCTGCCTGTTGCACATTTTCCAAAATAACGCCAGCTTGTACTGTAATAGTCCGGTTTTCTGGGTCTACTTCCTCAATAGCATTCATTTTTTCAAGTGAGATCACGATCTCACTTGGTTGGGTCTCGGTACCACCAACCAGGTTGGTCAGCCCGCCATGCATCACCACCGGTTGATGGTATTCATGGCAGATACTTAAGACCTCCGAAACTTCCTGAGTGGTTCTGGGAAGTACCACTGCCAGAGCATTCAGCGGCTGGTCCATGAGCCAAACGTGATGATAACGTTCCCTGACGGCTGAACCAGTGAGAACCCGGTTTTCGCCTATGGTTGAGATAAGTGCTGAGATTATGTGCTCTTTCACAGATTGCTTAATTTCCCATTAGAAGGTTGCGATCACCGATAATCTTCCCTAACCGGATAAAAAACATCAATTATGTAACAATCTGTGATGGCCTTGCCACTGTGCTTGGCATTCGAAGGAACACAGGCGACTTCCCCTGGCCCTATGATCTCGGTTTCACCATTGACGGTGAGCTCAAATTCTCCGGTTATTACATTAACCACCTGTTCATGCATGTGGAAATGCTCGGGTAGCGGAGCGCCGGCATCGATGTGCCAGTGTACAAAAGTCATGTTGTCGGAGTGTACCAGGCGGCCGTGAAACCCTGGCATTATTTCTCTTGGTTCGAGGTTTTGAAGTTCAACATGTTTCATGGTTAGCTATATTCAGTTTTGGATTTCTCAAAGTTCTTTTAATGAGTTGTTCCCATTACCGGCTGATCTGGTCAGCAGGGTATTCAATTCCGCACTGCCCTCGTATCTTATCCATTAACAGCATCAGTTGAAGGCTGTCATTATGGGACCACTTTGAGCTTTCAATACGCCCTTCCTCCAAACAATTCATTACTTCAACGGCCTGATAGTTGTATCCATTACCAACAAAGTCCGGCACAATATCCTCAGATCCGTCTTCAGTAGTGATGGCCAGATTCACCGGTTGATACCAACGGTTAGGCAAATTGATTTCTCCCCGGTCACCCTCGATCCGTGCTTCAACCGGAGTAGATTCAGTTACTGTAAAAAACAGATTTGCCGTTTCTCCTCCCGAAAATTTCAGTTTTACATTGCAACGCTCGTCCACACCGGTGGCAGCAAGTTTAGCTTCGGATTCTACCTCGGTGGGTTCTCCGAATAAATACAGGGCAAAAAACAAAGGGTAGATTCCAATGTCCAAAAGTGCGCCACCACCCAGTGCCGGGTCAAACAATCGGGAGTGCGGGTCATATTCAGCTTTGAAACCAAAATCTGCTTCCAGGTGATTAATGATGCCTATCTCACCCGATTGTGCCAACTCCTTAGCTCTATTAATATTTGGCAAAAATCTTGACCAAAGCGCTTCCATCAAGAAGCTATTATTTTCCTTGGCAGACTGGATCATGGTTTCTACCTGGAAGCTATTGATGGCCAATGGCTTTTCACACAACACTGCTTTACCATGTTTCAGGCACAATAAAGTATTTTCCATATGAAATACGTGTGGAGTGGCAATATAGATGATATCCACTTCCGGATCTGTCGCCAATGCTTCATATGAACCGTAACTTACCGGGACCTGGTACTGATCGGCAAATTTCCGGGCTTTTACTCCATCTCTGGATCCTATGGCATGTAATTTTGCTCCGGGGACGAATTGCAAGCCGGCGGCGAATTTATGAGCAATGTTACCTGGGGCAAGTATGCCCCAGCGATAGGATCGATGCATGTTGATTGGAATGTTGTGGGGCTAAAATACTCTTATATTTGGGAGCTTCCAAAAAGGTTAACCACTAATGAATAAAGTTGGTAAACTCAATGCGAGCCAAAGTGTCATTTTGAAAATAATAAGATATTACCCGGTCATGATCTTTGCTGCTGACTTTCACCAGGTCTGGGAGGTATGAATACGGTTTTAATTTTTCAAATGTCGATGCAAAATCGTTTTTGGTTACTCCTACCTTCAAGCCATTTTTGAACTTGAATGAAGCATCTGACACTACGCCGTTTATAACCAGATAATTTCCCGGAGACCGGTAAAATTTCAATTTCACATTTGGTTGCGTGAGGGTTATCAGAGTATCTATCTGTTGGCTTACTAATTGATTTTCAATAGGTTCTTTTTCAATGGAATAGGGTTTTGGGAGTTCCAATATGACATTTTCCCAGGTAAGATCACCTGTTTCCAAAGGCAGCCATACATAGTCTTCATCAACAATGGTAATTTCAGTAGGTTTTTTTGGTTCCTGATAGGACTCCCAGTCTTTTAAAGGAAAGTCTATAGGGGTCAGGTCTTCAGTAGTAAGTCTCATAAATTCAGAGCCGGTCCATTGCCACTTGTATAAGCTATCCATAACGGTTCTTTTACCGTTTTCCATACGTGCTTCCTTTTTTCGTTGTATAATGGAGAAATTACCTGATGCAAAACCGGCGGTAATCCAGCTATCTTTTACCATTATCCAATTTTCGTTCCAAACATTTTCAGCAAGCTCTATTTCATCCACTACCATTTCGACCTGACTATCCCATATGTACAATCTAATGGAGCTCTCATCGTACCTACTGGGCACCCTGCATATGATCGCTGCCATAGAATCTTTCAACAAAAATTTATGGTAGGCGAAAACCGACATTCGAAATTTATTAGCACGATTAGCCAGCGAGGCCCCAAACTTTAAATGATGGGAGGGGTCAAGTTGTTTGCCTGTTTGATTCAAGATGTCGCTGTGTGAAGAATATATGTGAAGTGAGTTTGGATTGACTAAAACAAAGTAATCCAGCAAAGGCAATATGTTGGGCTGTGGATCATAAAAATAATCAGAGATAGCAGCCAATAAAGATATATGGGTTTGCATTCCTGGCAAGACTTTCGGGGCATCCTGTCCGTTATAAAGTATTAGTCCTATTAATGATCCACTCTTATCACGATCGACTTTAAATTGTTGTGATCCTTGTCCAAAAACCAAATGAGACTTGTCTGTAAAATACACAGGGATCTGACCGGTCTGTAAGGAGTCGGAAACTATACTGGCATAATAAGCGAAGTCCCCAACAGCCTGATGTAATCCGTCGCGTGCTGATCTATCAAGGTGTAATTCATTTAATTCACCCTCTTTCGGAGTGTAGAAAACCACTGACCTGCTGTCATAGTAAATGCTGTCCATAGGCGCTTCCAATATAGCTTCACTCTTATCGGAAACCGGTTCTATGTAGCGCTCAACTAGTACCTGTTCTTCAGTCAGATCCTTTCGGTTCATGCACCCGTGAATGAGTAGCAGCATGATCAGTATGGTAAATCTATAGTACATTACGAACCTTTGAGCCCTATTCTTCTTCGATTTAATTCTTTCTGATATTGCCTGGCGATCTGAAGATGTTCGTCAAGTGTTCGTGAAAAGTGATGGTATCCAGAAAAGTCATTCTTGGCACAGAAATATAGGTAATCGTGAGACACCGCAGCTAATACTGAATCTATAGCTTGAGGAGTAGCGGTAAAAACCGGTCCTGGAGGAAACCCATACACCCGATAGGTATTATAATCAGATCGAATTCTTTTATGAGCTTTCAGTACCCGGGTCAGAGTCCTGCCAGAGGCAAAAACCACTGTTGGGTCAGCTTGCAGCCTCATATTTTTTTGTAGTCTGTTCAAGTAAAGACCTGCAATCAGCGGCATCTCCTGTGGTATTTTGGTCTCTGCATATACAATGGATGCCAGAACACCTGCTTCCTGATTAGTCAAGCCTAAAGCAGCAGCTCGCTGAAGTCGTTCGGCATTCCAAAACTTCAGGTAGTTTCTGAATAAGCGGTCCGCGACTTCTTTGGCCCGGCTGTCCCGATAGACAAGAATGGTGTCAGGGATTAACAGGCAATAAACATTCTCTTTGTTAAAGTTTCCCCATTGTTGGATATAAGCTTCGTTTTCCAACCACTTTCTTAGTGCTATATACTTTATGTCCAGGTTTTTACACAATCTTTGTAAAGTATTACGACGTTGCTGATAGGGTTTGATCACTACCGCAACAGATGCTTTGGGATTAGTTTTCAAATGCTTGACAATTGACCAATTATTCCAATCTTTATGAATTTGAAACAGCCCACGGGGGATTGAGTCTTTATAACCAATAGCCCAGGCGGCCAATCTGAAGGACAATGAATTGCGGACCACCTGGTCGACCTCCAGTTGACTGATTACATCGCTGCATGACATTGAATCCATCACTTCCAGGTCGTAGACTTTCCTGACCAAATCAGTATTTGGACTAAAAAACACCACATACAAGGTACTAAGTGAAAGGAAAAAACCTCCCATCAGGGAGGCTTTTACCCCACTTAAACTAATCAACCAGCTATGGAAAATAAATCTTTTGATAATGAATCAGGCTTCGAATCATGAGAGCATAAAATTGCCTAATTTATTGGATTGGTGCTGGTCTGAATGACCATAGATATCTCCTATGTAAGATTTGCGAATTTTTCATCCAACAACTCCTACTGTTGATGAAAGGCCCGGTATTCCACTTGTTCCTTCAATGTGGTTACAGTTTCCGTAGACAGAAGGAATTTTACCGGAATAGTTTCGATCCCGAACTTTATGGCTTTGTAGACTTGAAAATGTAAATGTGATTTTGTAGACCATCCAGTGTTCCCGCTGTATCCAATTACCTGACCCGCAGCCACCTGGTCCCCAAGGTTTACTATGGCTCCATGTTGACGCAGGTGTACATAGTCGGCATAACTGCCGTCGTTGTGAAGCACAGTTATACGATTAGCATGCTTCATGAAGGAAATGTCCGGACCACCAATATTAGAATCTTCTTTTATTCTTACCACCATACCTTTCCGGCTGGCGCATACCTTTGTTCCTTCTTCCATGACAAAATCCCATGCATACTTTCCTTGGTGTGTATATGATCCATTGGCACCTTGAATCATCATATACTTTTTGTCGTGTTCATACGGGAAAGTATATGCAAAGTCCCGGTCTATTGCGGCATTTGGGTCACCCAAAGTTAGTTTGTAACTCGATTTGAATGAGGTGCTACCAGCTTCCTTTGGCTCGAGAAGAAAAAGAGATTTTGGATCTCCTGGATAGACAATGGTGTAATACGGCAAGGGGCTGTCCGATTGAAGATTATTTAACTCAGTAAACTCAATTTCAAGTTGGTAGGGTGCCAAGTCGAGATTTTGGGCAAAATATTGGAAGCCTCCATCTTCGGTAGTTTTCTGAAAGATGTTAACCGGATTACTTTGCTGTCCAAAAACCTGTATTGACAGCACCATTAAAACACCCGCAAATCTGGCTCTCATATCTTTAACTGGCAGTATTGAAATTATGGCAATTTCTAATGGAAACGAAGTTTCCGTTACGAAATTCCCCTGATGATAATAAAAAAACCCTGCCTTGTAGCAGGTGCTTCAAGGCAGGGTTTTAGATTCGTGTTTATGTGTTGATGATTATTTATCCTTGTCTTCTACTTCTTCAAACTCTACATCACTAACATTATCATCTCCACCATCTGCAGTAGCTTCGGCATTAGCTTCTGGTCCGGTTGAATCGCCTTCCTGTGAAGCTGCATACATTTCTTGCGCAGCTCCTTCCCAAGCTTTGTTCAAGCCTTCCAAGGCACTTTCAATACCTGGCAGGTCCTGAGCTTCATGAACAGTTTTTAAAGTTGCCAACGCTTCTTCGATGGCTTGTTTATTTCCTTCAGATAACTTGTCTCCGTATTCGCTCAACTGCTTTTCGGTCTGGAAAATAAGAGAATCGGCAGCATTTATTTTATCTGCACGCTCCTTGGCTTGCTTGTCAGCTTCTGCATTGGCCTCCGCCTCCTTCTTCATTTTTTCAATTTCCTTATCTGTTAAACCGGAGGAAGCTTCAATACGTATCTTTTGCTCCTTACCAGTTCCTTTGTCCTTGGCAGAAACATGTAGTATACCATTAGCATCGATATCGAAGGCTACCTCAACTTGAGGAACGCCCCTTGAGGCCGGTGGAATTCCATCCAGGTGGAATCTTCCTATGGTACGATTGTCTTTTGCCATGGGTCTTTCTCCCTGTAGCACATGAATCTCCACTGAGGGCTGATTGTCAGCAGCAGTTGAAAATACTTCCGATTTTTTGGTAGGGATGGTAGTGTTAGACTCTATCAGCTTGGTTGACACTCCTCCAAGGGTCTCAATACCCAGTGATAATGGAGTCACATCCAGTAACAGTACGTCTTTTACTTCACCTGTCAATACCCCTCCTTGAATAGCAGCACCAATGGCTACCACTTCGTCAGCGTTAACCCCTTTCGAAGGAGTTTTACCAAAGAATTTTTCTACCTCTTCCTGTACTTTGGGGATTCTAGTGGATCCACCTACCAGAATTACTTCATCAATTTCAGTAGCAGAAATACTAGCGCCCTTCATGGCTAGTTTTACAGGATCCATAGCCCTTTTAAACAGTTTATCTGCAAGTTGTTCGAATTTTGCCCTGCTCAGGCTTTTCACCAGGTGCTTTGGAATACCGTCAACCGGCATGATGTAAGGTAGATTGATCTCTGCTTTGGTTGAACTGGAAAGCTCAATCTTGGCTTTTTCTGAGGCCTCTTTCAGGCGCTGTAGGGCCATAGGGTCCTTGCGCAGATCAATTCCTTCATCTTTCTGAAACTCTGCAGCTAACCAATCCATGATTACAGCATCGAAATCATCGCCACCCAGATGCACATCTCCGTTGGTTGATTTGACTTCGAATACTCCGTCCCCCAATTCCAATATTGAGATGTCAAAAGTACCTCCACCAAGATCAAACACTGCGATCTTCATGTCCTTGTTCTTCTTGTCCAAACCATATGCCAAGGCTGCTGCTGTTGGTTCGTTTATTATCCTTTTTACTTCCAATCCTGCAATTTGACCAGCTTCCTTGGTGGCTTGTCTCTCGGCATCGTTGAAATAGGCCGGTACCGTTATTACCGCGTCTTTTAACTCAATTCCAAGATAGTCCTCTGCAGTTGACTTCATTTTTTGTAAGATCATAGCAGAGATTTCTTGCGGGGTATAATGTCGGTCTCCAATTTTGACCCTGACCGTGTCGTTATTTCCTTTCTCTAATTTGTAAGAAACATTTTTTCTCTCTTCTGCAACCTCAGAGAATTTTTTCCCCATAAACCTTTTAACTGAACTAATAGTATTGGTTGGATTGGTAATAGCCTGTCGCTTTGCAGGATCACCCACCTTGCGTTCTCCATTTCCGTCGTCAAGAAAAGCCACGATAGATGGCGTTGTTCTCCTGCCTTCGCTATTAGGTATTACCACAGGCTCGTTGCCCTCCATAACCGCTACACACGAGTTTGTGGTGCCTAAATCAATTCCTATAATTTTTCCCATGATATTTTTATTAAATATTATTTAGCCTAAGCTGAAACTACTTTTTCGTCATTACCATACCAACAAGGGTTATGCCAACAGCTAATCGCGCAAATTTTTGTGCCAAATTGTCAGGGAACTACAACTGATTTCCTTACTGTGGTACTGCATTGACAGTTTTACATCCAGCCGAGTCATGTAAATGAAGTTAAAATCCCTAACTTTGCGGATCATTTTTAGCATAAGATGTTTAACCAAGAAATAGCGCGAAGAAGAACCTTTGGCATCATAAGTCACCCAGATGCCGGAAAGACCACATTAACGGAAAAGTTATTGCTTTTTGGTGGTGCTATAAAAAAGGCAGGCGCGGTAAAGAGCAACAAGATTGATCGTCATGTTACTTCCGATTTTATGGAAATAGAGAGACAAAGAGGTATTTCAGTAGCTACTTCTGTCATGGGATTTGAATATAAAAACGTAAAAGTTAACCTGCTTGACACCCCGGGACATCAGGATTTTGCAGAGGATACATACCGCACCCTTACAGCGGTTGACAGTGCTATTATGGTAATTGATTGTGTCAAAGGGGTAGAAACCCAGACTGAAAAACTAATGGAAGTTTGCCGAATGCGTCAAACTCCGGTAATGTCGTTTATTAATAAATTGGATAGAGAAGGTCAGGACCCGTTTGATTTGTTGGATGAAATTGAGAAAAAACTGAATATAGCAGTTCGACCATTGAGTTGGCCAATTGGCATGGGTAAATCGTTCAAAGGTGTTTATGATCTTTATCAAAAGAAGCTAATGCTATTTCAGCCTGGTAAAACTGAGCTAACCGGAGATCTCCTGCAAATAGATGATTTGGAAGATCCCAGGTTGGACCAGGAAATTGGCCATTCAGATGCGGCTATCTTGCGTGAAGAAGTTCAACTGATTGAAGGGGTCTATCCTGAGTTCAAGGTGCAGGACTATCTTGAAGGGAGGATTGCTCCGGTATTTTTTGGTAGTGCAGTAAATAATTTTGGCGTAAGAGAACTACTGGATTGTTTTATTCAAATTGCCCCGCCTCCTCTGCCAAGAAATACTGAGACCCGGGAGGTACAGCCAACAGAGTCAGAATATAGCGGGTTTGTTTTTAAGATTCATGCAAATATGGACCCTAAGCATCGAAATCGAATCGCTTTTGTAAGAGTTTGTTCCGGACGTTTTCAAAGAGGAAATAACTATCACCACGTGCGTCTGGATAAAAAGCTTAGATTTTCCAATGCTACCGCCTTCATGGTTCAAAACAAAGTGATTATAGACGAAGCATTTCCCGGTGATATCATCGGCCTGTATGATACAGGGAACTTAAAAATAGGAGACACTTTGACGGAAGGGGAGCGCGGTAGTTACAAAGGTATTCCTAGCTTTTCACCTGAAATTTTTAAAGAGGTAGTAAATCTTGATGCTATGAAAACCAAGCAGCTTAACAAAGGTTTGCGACAGTTGATGGATGAAGGAGTAGCACAATTATTTACTTATGAAATGGGGGCCCGTAAAGTGGTTGGTACGGTTGGGCAGCTTCAATTCGAAGTGATCCAACACCGATTACAAAATGAATACGGAGCCAAATGTAAATTTCATCCAGTAAATTTATACAAGGCTTGTTGGATAGGTGGGAAGGATCAGAAAAAGATAAAGGAATTTATTGATTCGAAGTATCGTCATATCGCTAAAGATAAGGATGATAAATGGGTATTTATGGCTGAGACCAAAGCCTGGATGCAGATGGTGGAGGAAAATTTTCCAGAAATTAATTTTCATACCACCTCCGAATTTTAAACCCAGAATTGTCATTAGAAGCCACAGTAAATTTCTAGTGACAATTCAGGGTTAAAAAGAAATTGGCTTGACCCCGAGGGGTCAAACCAATTTGGAAATTGAGGTGGATCAATTGCTCTTAAAAACGATTAATATTTTACGTTGGGTTGTTTAGAATATACCCGTTTTCATCAAACTCTAACCAAACATACTCGCTGTTTCCTTTGATGGCAACCGTGTAGGACTTGCCACTAGGTTTATCCTTCAAATAGTACTTGGTAAGCTGATAGTCAGGGTATTGTGACTCCAAGTACAAAACTACTTGCCTAGGAAGATCATCCTGCTTTAGCTTGGTAAAACTTTTCATCCATAGTCCATGCCGGTCGAGATAGGTAAACATATCATTGCCCTTATAGATGAAATTAACTTTGTA
>PVMS01063564.1_pt1 | contig 26727 bp, 33 predicted proteins | sample 1853461 | NCBI WGS metagenome assembly PVMS01 (sample SAMN08582032, study PRJNA380276) | Marine sediment metagenome, whole genome shotgun sequencing project. | isolation source: ocean sediment barecode stripped | collected 2017
ACTCGATGAGATTGAAGAACTACTGGGGAGCAATGGAATCAAGAAGTATTTGATGAACTGGAATTATGACAAGCACAGTCTGAACACCTTATTTAAAAGGGAGCGTGACTACCATCCAGTCTGGAGAAATGTAGGGATGGACGTACAAGCAGCAGCGCATGTCATCGAAGAGAATATGTTCAAGATGGCTGACCTGACCCTACTGCAACAAAACTTCACACGAAACAAGAGTAACTACAATCAAGCCTTTGCACAGAAGTATGGGAAGGCCGATATGCTTGCGGTCCCACCTGATGAACGTACACCGTATGCCGGAGCCGATGCAGACATGACCCTGCAAGTGGCACTGGGTGAGAAGAAAATCCTGAGAAGCAATCACAGGATGGTGAGGTATATAGCCAAGATGGTAATGCCTACCCTTGAATCCTTATTCATGCTCGAAGAGAATGGGGCCTGGATTGACATGAAGGAACTGCCGAAAGTAAAGGTTGAAGTACACCGTCTAATGATGCTTGCACAGATCAAAGCCTTGAAGGTGGTTCCTGAGGATATCAAATTAATCCACCGTACTGACAACAAGAAGAAAAAGGACAGGATAGTCCTGACCAGAACCAACTTTGTTCGAGACATAGTATTCCACGCTAAGGGTTATGCCTGTAAGGTTGTAAAGAAAACCAAAGGCGGTGATCCCTCTATTGATAAGCATGTACGGAAAGAGTTGATTGACGGACGACTGACCAAAAAGGCCAGAGTATTTCTTGAGGCGTTTGGGGAGTTCAGTGAATTCCACACCTTATATTCAAGGTATCTGAAAGGGTTCGAGAAACATATCAAAGCGGATGGTCGGATTCATACTAATAACTCACTGACCGTTGCAGTGACAGGGCGGGTGTCGAGTTCCAAGCCTAATATGATGAACAACCCGAAGAGGAGTAAATCAGCAAAGAAGATCCGGCGATTGATTGCTGCTCCTAAAGGGTGGTTGCTGCTTGCAGTCGATGAGAGTCAATCGGAACTGCGATGGTTGGCGCATGTTGCCAATGATCCTACAATGATCAAGGTTTTTAAAGACACGAATGCTGATATCCACACCAATACGGCAATGAGTTTAGTTGGTCCTGAATGGAAGGGGTTTGATAAAGAAAAGAAAACCAAAAAGCGCTTTAATGCCAAAGCTGTAAACTTCGGGCTTATCTTCGGAATGACTACACCTGGGTTTGTCAAATATGCCAGGGAAGAATACGGCCTTAATCTGACAATGAGTGAAGCGGATTCATGGATAACAATCTTCTTCAATACCTATAGGCGCTTGCCTGTATACCATCGGGACATTGTAGAATTCTGCCGAAGGAAAGGGTATGTGGAATCTCCACTGGGACGGAGAAGGCGATTGCCGGAGATTCACTCTGATGAGAAATTCCTGAGGTTTGAAGCTGAACGTCAAGCGATTAACCATCCTATCCAAAGCCCAAGTTCAGATACAGTACTTATTGCCTTAAATGAAATGCGGAAAGATGCAATATTCCATCCTGACGAATTCAAAGTATCGCTGTTTATTCATGATGAATTAGTGTTTGAAGTAAAGGATAACTCCAAGGTGAGTGATTATGCCAAGACAGTAAAACAGTATATGGAGCACCCACCACTGGAGAGAGATTTTGGAGTCAAGCTAAGGGTTCCCCTGATTGCTGATCCTAAGGTAGGGAAGAACTCAGCCGACATGGAAGAAATCAAACTATAAAGGGGAGAAAAAGCCATGGTTGCACAAGTAACCCAACTGCCGTTGCTACCTGACCCGAAGCTCAGTGATAGGAGTGGACGAAGTAGTCATTCCTACAAGCGTGCTCAGGTACGTGAGGTGCTCAAGCAAATTGAAGACAAGACCAATGTAGTATTCAGCCGACAGGTGGAGGAGGAAGATCCGTATCAGGCGTTCTACGGACAGCATCGTCTACTCGAACCCACATTCAGCTTTAATACCCTGTACCGTGTTTATAGCGAGAGTGATGTATTGCAGTCGTGCGTGGAAGCAATGCAGAACAATGTGGATGGGTTTGGGTATGACCTGTTATTCCTGGGTGACGATATCAACGATAAAAACACTCCGGCTGCACAGGCTGAATTTGAACGTGCAAAGAACTTCTTTGACTATGCCAATGATGAGGAGTCATGGCGTACCATTCGGAAACTGATGCGTGAAGACTTTGAAGTACTTGGCAATGGGGCCTTTGAGGTTGTGAGAAATCTCAGAGGTGAAGTGCAGATGGTGTTCCAAGCGCCGTTTAGAACCTTGCGGATCAGTGCATCGCCAGGAAGGAAGATCGTTGTTGACGTAACCCTACCAAGAAACGGTAAAATGATTACTGTGAAACGGGCCAAACACTTTCGGAAATTTGCCCAGTTGAGTAATTCCGGCAAATACCTGAGGTGGTTCAAGGAAATTGGTGACCCACGGATCATGGATGCCACCACAGGTTTATACACCAATAGCCCTAAGGTCAGGGCCTCTGAGATCTGGCATTGGATCAATCCATTCGGTGGGAGTATTTACGGTATCCCACGGTGGATCGGTGCAGTACTTGATGTCCTGGGTCGGAGAAAGGGCCAGTTCCTCAACTATGACCTCTTTGAAAATCAAGGTATCCCGCCAATGGCAGTTATGGTGTCAGGCGGTGTCCTGTCTGATGACTCCCTTGACGAACTGGAGAATATCATTCGAGGGCTGCGGGGTGTGGAAAAGTTCAACCGTGTAATGCTGCTCGAATCAAATGTTGAATCTGTGGGGCTTGAGGAAAAGGGCAATGCCAAATTGGAGTTAAAGAATCTGACTGAGTACCGGAGCGAAGATCTTATGTTTGATCGCTACCTACAGGCAACCGAAAAAACGATCCGGCACAGGTACAGGTTGCCACCTTTATATGTGGGTGGTGCGGAGACATTCACCCACGCCACTGCCAAGGCTGCACAAAACATCGCTGAGGAGCAAGTATTCATTCCTGAGCGGGAGGACTTTGATGAGCCTATCAACCTACATGTAATGCGAGGACAGCTTGAGATCACTCTATGGAGGTATGTTTCCAAAGGGCCTAAAACTGTTGGTGCTGAGGAAATCCAGAAGGGAGTTAAGACATTCTCTGACGTTGGTGCACTGTCCATTAACCATGCGATTGACAGGGCGAATGCTGCCTTAGGCCTTGATATGACTAAGCTGAAAGAGCCGTGGGCTAACTATCCTCTGCCGATGGTATTGAAGTTATTGGAATTGGGACAGCTTGATGACCTTGAAGGAATTGCAGACGTGAAGGCTATTGCGGCCCAAATCCCTGCGCCTCCACAGCAAAAGTTGCTCCCTGGTGTGACGCAGAAGATGTTCAAATCGGATATGTTCAATCCCGATGAGCAGAGCCTTTACAAGCTGCTGATCAATATCCAAAACGCTATAGACACAGGGACATTTGCATGCGATGTGTAACCAATGTAGTCATATAAGCAAACAGGTGCCGAGTCCTGCCGAAGTAATGGCAATGGATTCATTTGATCAGGCGTTCCTCATAATGACCGGAAGAGTCAAACTGATCCCTGCCTTGCAATCGCTTGCAAATATATTCAAGGCAACTGGTGAGTTTGTGCTATGGGGTCCTCAATCACGCCTACTCCACATAGTTATGAACCGTGGCTGGAAGAACAATGGCGGTCCTGAGCTAATGGAGGACATAGTTGCTGCCTTTGACCTGTCTGGTGATATCTCGATCAACCTAAAGGATCTCAAGGCTGCTATGAAAGTAAAACGGCTGCGTAAACTGGGCCGTGCTATGTGGAAAGATATAGGTGACGGAGCGGTGGAGGTGGACAGTAAAACGATCACCAAAGCTGAGGCCTATTTCACAAAGCAACAGGAGGAGGCGGCAAAGGCTGATGTATCTAACGAATTTGTTGAAACCTACCTTAGTGCTTCGGAAGCAAGACTTGCTGCCTTTGTATCTGAGTTTCCTGAGGGACAGCTTGCATCCCAGGTCCAGGGTGTGGTAGAGATAACTCGTCAGAAGGTCACTGATAGAACTGTTGACAAGGCTGCACTGACAAGGCGTATTAAGGTGTTGGAGAAATACCCCAACAAATACTGGAAGGAAATGTCAGACATCGAGGTTGGGAGAACCTGGAACCATACAGGGATTAGAGTAGCTGCCGATGAGAAAGTTGTTGCGTATCAGGTGATCTCTGAAAGGGACAAGCAGGTATGCCCAATCTGCAACCGAGTTGACGGTCATGTATTTCGAGTAGCGCCACAGGTCAAGAAGATGAACCAATATATCGCTGCGGAGGGAGACACTGACAAAATCAATAACCTGTATAGCTTTCCGAGAATTGACGATGTAGATAATATCTCGCCGGAGCAAATGACTAAGTTAGATCTGATGCCACCGTTCCATGGAAGGTGCAGATGTGATGTAGTCATGTTGTGGAGGTAATCATGCCAATACCTAATCCAAATCGTGGAGAGACACAAAGTAAATTCATAAGCAGATGTATAAGTTTTGTGGCAGGGGAAGGGACACCTGTCAATCAAGCTGCTGCTATCTGCCATGACAAATGGAGAAATAAGATGCAAAAAATAACGGAAGATGCAGATCCCAAAAGACTGCAAACGGATAGGAAACTGGGAAGTCCAGACTATAGTCAAACAGGGACAATAGCCGGACAGTATGAAGAAATCGAAGGGACTGGAGAAAAACCTAAGTCAAGGTTTGATGCCGATGATTTAGATGAGATCCTGCCAATCGCCTGATATCAACCATCTACGGATGTGAGCCCCTTTGAATTATTTATCTTGACAATATATTTAACCTATGATAATGTCTTGATAATGACCAAAAATCCAATCCAAAGGGGGTGAGTACCACGGCTTATCAATTTGAATATAATGGGGGAGTTTGGAAACCAACTGACCATACAACTGAGAAGTTCTTACTATTCTTTGTTGTCGGTGGGAAGGAAGTATCTTTTCATCAGGCCAAGAGAGAGGGCTTGGTTGCCGAGCAGTCAAGGGGTGTGCAGCAATTCAGTACCGGACTCAATGTTGCCAAATTATTTGTAGGGGAGCAGGGGTTCGGAATCCGCAAGCGATACCATTCCTTTTATCTAAGGTTGTCACCCAAACAGAAGCATGTGGTGACGATAAAGTCATTCTCCAATCTGGATAATGGCAGTCCCTACTTTTTCAAAGGCACAGTAAACTTCCTGAAGAATGCTGAAGCACTTGAGCTATTAGATCCTGACGCCACTTCTGCAAGGTTCATTGGTAACCAGAGAGCGTTGCCTGTTGCCTTGCTTCGGGAAATGGTAGCTGTAGATAAGTCAGCACTGCGGAAAGGTGTGAGGCACATCAAAATTGGGAAAGGAGTGGTAGGAATTGACCACAGAGAAATTCAATAAGCTAAAGGAAGGAGGTGAAGTAAATGTCATTTTGGGCGAAATGCACCACAAAGATCCAAGACCTGGGATGTTTCAAAGAGTCATGCCGACAGAACGATTGCCGGTATGAGAATGTCTCGGATCAGGGAATGATGCAGCAGAATTGTCCTGTGCAAGCAATTGTGCATGACAACAGTGGTAGGAGCCAAGGCTACCTTGTTAAAGATAGTGGAGCCTTTAGATTCATTGTGGACAGCGATGCTCACTACTCATCCTTGACCAAACGGTTAGGGAAGAATGGAGGCAAACTGACCAGAGACTACGCTGTGGGAGCAATCACCAAAAACGCCAGGGCAGGTGGTGGGATGATAAGCAGCATCACTGAACAGTCTGACGGTTCTATGGTGATCAAGATCTCAGCAGTTGGAGGTTAAAGTAGAGTTATGGGCGATGTAAAAATAACCATATCTCCAGATGGCGCAAAGGTTGATGTTAGTGCCGATGGATTCACTGGTGGGGCGTGTGAAGATTTCATGACCCCTATCATGAACGCCATTGGTGACATCGACAAAAAAGAGCGGAAGCCTGAGTTCTTTACTGTTGGTGGTAGTAGTGTCAAGACTGGCGCTTAAATGGAGTTAACAGGGTGGGGAGGTGTTCTGCCTACTCCCTGCCCTGTTTGACAATTCGGAGGAAGCATGAGTTATCAAGAAACTGTAGTAAAAGTTACTAAAGGCGGTGAGGTCTATTTCCTTTATAATGATGGCAGTCCACTTATCCAACTTGGCTCCTGCGCCATGCAGAGGGCAAGTAATGTTGTATGGAACGAGAAAGAACAGGGGTGGGAAGTTATCTTTAATATACCTACCAACGGGGAAATCCAGAAAATTCCAAATGGAACAATCTTCAAAGACAGATCAGAAGCAGTGCAGTTTGAAGTAAAACTTTTATCGAAGTATTTGTTTGATGGATTGAATGTTGAAGATTTGTTCTCTCCAAAAGATTCGGCCCCCTGAGATGGCGAGTCACAGAGGGCCGAACGGCACGTGGTGGTTGACGGGCAACGGACAAGTCGGAGGTTTGCAGATGACAAACAGGCCCGATGCTGATTGTAGTTGTAGCATGATGGGGAATGACTGTCAAGTACTTTCTGTGATGTCCTTTTTGCAAGCGATTGCAGTCAATTGACTACCTACCCATTTTGGGTACATATATGTAGCCATTTTGGGCACCTATACCTACCCATTTTGGGCACCTATATGTAGCCATTTTGGGCACTTGCTTATTATAAGTTATATTAGTAGGTTTTCTTTAAAGTTATCTTCTTATAGCAGTGCAGAAAACGCACTGCTGCCCATTGGGGAGAAAATGAGTAAAAAAGATTCAGAACGAATTGGAGATAACGAACTATCCTGGGCATGGGATCATGGTTTATCAAGTTTCTTGAAATATATAGTTTCGGGCAGACAGTTGGAGTTATTGACTTTTATCTGCGATACCTCTGTAAAGTATGGGCGCATTGTTACCACCCTGCAACCAAGACAGTTCAGATTTTGCCATGGGGCAGACCTTGGATTCCCTCATTGGCACCCACGAGAGATACAAAAAAGACGTAGACAGTTAAAGGCATTAAACCTGATCCATTATACATACGATCCCAACAATCGTGGCTCACCTGTTGAATACATAGTTAATGTTGGCGGTATAGGATTATTGCTGCGGGAAGTATTCTCCCTTGGAAACTGGAGAGGCAAGGACTGGCGAAGATTAGAGGATACACTGCTTTCCTATGACTATACGGCAGAGGAGTTTGGAGAAATCGACATGGAAATAGATGAAGCAATCAAAACTGGATTTAGTCAATCCAAAAAAGGCATGGAAAGGAGGAAAGCAAAAAAGATGGCAAGGCTTATGCGACCTGCTGATATACGTCCCTGGATGATGGATTGCTGTGACGAGTATGAAGTCAAATACAGGGATGAAGGATGGGGCGAAGATGACAAGACTGGTAACAAAAAGGTGTGGGGTTCCGCTAAGAATTTCTTAACCTACTGCAAACGGTCAGATGTCGATCCGAGAGAGTTATTGAGAAACGTATGTCGGTGGTGGGGATTCTTCCAAACAACCATGAAACGGGAGGATAACAAAGAGATCCATCTGCCACCTACTGTTAGCTTCTGGAAGTTCTTTCAATATCGGTGGGAGATAGAGTCATGGCTTGATACAAACGTGGCAAGGTTGGAAGCGAGGGCTGCAAAGCCTGCACCTAAAATACGCAAGAGTAAATTGAAAGGAGGATGAGCATGGGGAAGATAGTACACCCTTGGCAGTTGGATAGGGAGTCAAAGCATGACTCCACCACGAAGATGAATATTACAGGGAACCTTTATAAACTGGGGTATCCAATCGAGAAACTCAAAACAGGGCCACCAGATGAGCGTGTAGTCAAAGCCACCGATGATTTACTGACAAGATTAAATGAAAGGAATATGGATGATAAGGTGCCATTTGCCTTGGTCTTCTCAAATGATATAATCTTACTGCAAGCGCTTGCAATGTTGGTCCCGCCTACCTTCTCTTGTTCTACTGCTAATAGCTGCTTTACTATTACAACCAATCGGTTCATGGAGTTATTCACCTCACCCACACCTCGTAATATGTTTGATGAGGACATGGCAGGAGAAACCCTGCATGCTATTAAGATAGCAGGGCTGCTGTGGTGGAGTAATTTTAATGAAATGGTTGCGGGGTCTGCAAAATTCCATGGAAAGTTTGGAGAGCTAATGTCCTACAGGATAGGGCATCAGAAAGCTACAGTATTCAGTTGTGCCTATTCTGGCTCCTATAAGAGTGCTTTCACTGAAAAGTTTATAGAGAAAGTGCATGAGCATTTTGGTGAAACGGTAGGTAGCGCCATCGAGACCTATTCTGCCAAGTATCACTACAAAAGTGAAGACCTTCTTGCTGAGGTTGTAGAGGAGATAGAAATCTAATGTCAATAGGATTGGGATTGATCAAGAAGCTGATCACTGACAACCGAAAGCTCGGTGATATGGACGAAGCTGGAGTAAAGAGTTCAGTATTCCAGGGTGAAGAAGTCGAAGTACTGGAATTCGTTCAAAACCACTTTGCTAATTATGGGGAGTTGCCTACCATCCAAACAGTTGAGCGGGAAACGAAAGTCAAACTTGGCAAATACCCTGACGAACCATTTGGATACTGGATAGATCAGATCCAAGAGAGAAATGCCTCCACCTTAATCCTTAAAGCTGTTGGTGCTATGAAGGATGGAGTTAGAGAGGGAGATCTTGAGGAAGCGAGACATGCTGCGAGGGATTTAGTGCTCAACCTTGATGCTGCTAATCCTATAGATAAGGTGCATACATTAAGTGAGGTGTCAGGCCGGATCATTACCCTGCATGACAAAAGACAGATGTCGGCTACTATCGGGGGAGTACCCTTCGGGATTGAATACCTTGACCGTGTAAGTGATGGTGCTCAAGGTGCTGACACTGTGGCCTTTGCCGGAAGGCCAGGGGTCGGAAAGTCATACATTTTATTGCGCTGTGCTCTGTCTGCTTGGATGCAAGGTGAAATACCCCTTGTCCATACCTCAGAAATGACTCCTGAGCAGTGTGTAAGGCGAATCCTGGGCATGTATTCAGGTATAACGGCTACTCTTATCAGATTAGGGAGATTGTCCCATTTTGGGCGAAATAGGCTTGTTCATGACATAAGGGAGATAGAAGCAATAAGTGATAGGCCATTCTACATCGTGCAAGGGTCATTGGGGTCAACGATTGAAGATCTTGGATTGCGGATACAGGAGTTGAGGCCTACTGTGTTATACGCTGATGGTGCCTACCTACTACGAACGAAAACCAAAACGTCTGCAAGATGGGAACGAGTCACTGAGACTGCTGAGATCATGAAGATGTTGGCAACCCAGTTCAATATCCCTGCCATTGCCACCTACCAATTCAATCGGAGGGGGGCAGGAGATATTGGGAACATCGGATATAGTGATGCAATCGGACAGTTGGCGAGTATTGTGTGCTCTATTGATGACGAAGAACAAGAGAAAGGACATGAGGATACTGTGTGGTCAGCACGATCTTATAAACTGCTGACCCTTTTAAAAGGGCGTGAGGGGGAGAAGGGAGTTATTCGCATGCTCTATGATATGCACAGGATGCTGGTTGAACAAGAATCAGTGCTGAAAGGTTATCTTCTTGGTACGGAGGATGATCAATTGGGGGTATAGTCATGGTTAGTGAAATATGGGCAATTCTAACATTTCTATTTGGATTCTTATTAATAGTCACAATTGTACTCGGAAGGATGCAGGCTTATCAGTTAAGAGATAAAGATAGAGAAATTGATCGACTGAATCTGGCGAATAATATTAAACGAAAAGAGGCGGTGGATCTGACTCACAAGGTTAGGATGTTGGAGAAAAGAGGACCGTCAATCAGAGCAATAAGGTTAAAGCCATGAAAGATGCAGTTCATAAACACAAAGGGGTATGGTGGTTTTGGGTTGAGTCATTCACTAAACGAATTGGAAGTTTTACTTCTGAGGTTGGGGCTAAGGAAGGTTTGGAGATCTATCTTAAACGAGTTGCAGGTAAATGCGAGTTCTATCCAGGGCCAAAAGACGGACCAGTTTGTAGTTGTGGATCAGATGTGAGTGGCGCTTTTATTTGCACCAAGAAGTATTCTGAAACATGCCAGTGGGCGGTTGAAGGAAGGAAAGATGGTTCAAGACACATTACCATCACCAAAGAAGATTGAGAAATTCCCATTGAAAATAACTCAACAAGGTATTCGGGCGTTGAAGGAGTTATTCCGTGAGAAGGGTGTATCAGAGAAAAAGATAGAGGCGTGCTTTCCACCAATCAGACGAGTAAGGTTTAAGAAAAAGAAATGAGAGAAGATTCAATATTCAGATTTCTAATTACGCTTGGCGTTGAGGAAAGAACTATAGAGTCTGCCAGAGGGTGGGTGAACTGTCCCTGCCCAATGGCTGAATGGACTCATGGTTCGGGCGCTGATGAAAGGCCGAGCTTCGGTATAAGGATAAATGACGAAGGCGTTTCTCACTACTACTGCTTCGGGTGTATGCCGGAAGGACGTAGAGTGGATTGGCTGCTGCACAATATCTACATTATGACTGGCTCCTATCCCTTTGAAGCAGCCGAGATATTTGCAGAAGAGGAGATCCATTATGATGAGGACGCTAAACCACCTAAGATTGTAGATAACTGGAAAGGGGAGTTAATGGTTCCTCCAAATCCCTTACCACCTGAGGTCTTTACGCAGTATCAGTTATTGCAGTACGGGAAGGGCTTTGAAGCTAAACGATGTATTGAATTCTTGGAGGAAGAAAGGAGGATACCGAGACATCTGGCATTTATGTATAAGGTCAGATACGATGACCACAATAGCTCACTGATATTCCCACTCACCGATTACGATGGTGGAATATATCTAATGCGTGCTCGGAGCAGGAAGGAGAAATCCATCTGGACAATGAATAACAGGAAGTGTGGATTCCCCAACCTTGAATTTCCCAGGTTGAGGGATGTAGGCGCATGGTTCGGGATGTGGCTTGTTGACTGGCGTAAACCAGTACTTGCCATCGAGACCGAAATGGACGTAATGGTATGCAGATCATTTGGACACGAGAATGTCGTAGCTGCTGCTACCAGTTCTATTACTGAGGCTCAGATGGATACAGTTATGCGTGCTCCTACTGTGATCCTGGGATTCGATGCAGATAAGGCCGGAGAGCATGCCTGTAAGCGCTTTACTGAACACGCAAGGGGTAAAGTTGGATTAATGAGAGTTGATTGGAGTCAAGGTGATGCTCACGAACTTGCAAGCGCTTGCACTGATCCTGGTGACCTTGCAGATAAGGAGTCATTTGACTTTTGTATGCAAAATGCAGAAGTAATCAAATAAATCACTTGACAATAATATTTACCTATGATACACGTATTTAAACAACCAAAAAAAGGAGGCAAGTAATGGGAAGTAAAAAGTCGTGGTTTGATAAAGGTAATGAAGGCTGGAAACGGGCAAAGCGAGTTGATAAGAAAGCCAAGGAGAAAAGAGACAATAGAGATCCTTGGCGCTTTCGGCTCAAGAATGATGAATCGGGAAAGGTCACGTTCCTTGATAACCCATCATTCTTTGTCCACGAACACAATCTGCGGATTGACGGAAAGTTCGGAAACTTCTTCACCTGTGTGAAAGACTTCGATACCTGCCCTGTCTGCGAGGATGGAGATACACCTGGGTATATAGTTGTTGCTACCGTGATCGACCATACAGTGTGGGAAGATCGGGAAGGTAAGAAGCACCGGAACCAGAAGAAATTGTTTGTAGGCAAAGGTAAGGCGAGGCAATCCCTCCTGCGGCAGATCGAGCGGCGTGATGATGACCTCAAATACTGCGTGTATGAAATGTCCAGAGGATCTTCGTCCACTGAATGTTCAACTGGTGAGGATTATGAATTTCTTAAACGCCTTAACAGAGGACAGACCAAGAAGTTCATCCCTGCCGGAGAAAAGGATTCGTGGCTTGAACCCTTTGACTATGAGGAATTGTTCACACCGAAATCCATTGAAGAACTCAGTGAGATCATCGGTGCGGAACCACCTGTCGGGTCTGAAAAGGATGACGCCGATAACGGTGGCGAAAAAGAAGAGTCATCCGACGATGGATTTGATGTTGATGCCCTGCAAGATGAACTGGAGGAAAAGAACAAAAAGGGCTTGAAGAAATTCATCGAGGATGAGGAACTTGACCTTACAGTCAAGGCAAACAGCAAAGAGGGCACCATTATCAAAAACATCATCGAAGCCATGAAAGAAAAGTTTGCCAAAGGTGGCGGGAAAAGCGATGATGATGGAGATGGTGATGGAGATGGTGGTGGGGATGACTTGGATATTGATGATTTAATATGAAACGACTTGATTTAAGATGCTAAGTGAAAGGATCTCGGTTGAGGGGTTTGGAGTTAACTGCCAAACTATAGGAATGGCGTGGGATCGAAGTATTCTCTACCATTGTGGCACCGTCTCTTTTTTCTGCTTTTGTCAGGGGCGGTGGAGATAACTAAGAGGTAGACCGAGAACTCAATTATGTATGAAGAAGTACAAATATCCACACATCTAATCATACCAAAGTCTGACTTGAAGGGAAGTCTCCGCAGGGCAAGGCAAAAGTTCACCGCTGTGTCCGAATATAGTGACGAGGGAATCCCTACCTATGTCGAGTTTCCAGAGCACTTCGGTGTGCCACTGCACCACTATCCTAACTGGAATCGCCTTGCGAAGACTGTTACGGATCTGAGGATGGATGGGAGTCTATTACAATATGACTTCCTATCTAAATTGCGTCCTGGGCAGAAAGCACTGATCGAAAGGTTCGAGAAGTACCTGTCTGCGGGTAAGACTGGGTTCTTGCTCGAAGCCCCACCTGGGTTCGGAAAGACTGTGTGCATTATTAAGATGATGCAGTTATTGGGGCGAAGTACATTGGTTGTGGTTCCGAGATCAAACTTGGTAGACCAGTGGAAGGAGAGAATCCTTGAGCATACCTCTCTAAAGGCTTCTGACATCGGGACTGCCAGTGGTGGGAAGGCTATATGGAAAGGCCGGAGTGTGTGCGTTGGATTAGTGCATACTCTTGGCCTTGACCGCTTCGGGGATGAGTTCAAACACAATTGGGGGTGTATAGCATTTGATGAAGTAGACCGGAGTGTGCCACCTGCCACGTTTGCACCTGTCGTGGGGATGTTCCCTGCAAGATTTAGAATAGGCGCTTCTGCCATTGTTAAAAGGAAGGATGGGCTGCATACAATTCTTGAGGATCATATTGCTCAAGTGAAGTTAAAGGGAATAGACGAAGGTAGAATGACTCCCAAAGTACTGATCGTTGACTTCCCTGATTCGTCAGGGTATGTGCATCCAAAATCCCCAAAGCTGAACAGACGGGGAATGTTGTTATCCCGTCTTGCAAAAAACGTCAGGAGGAATCTTGTACTGGCGAGGTACATCCACCTGATTTATAAATCTGGAAGAAGATGCTTGGTGGTATCTGATAGGACGGAGCAATTAGTAAACTTGCGAAAGTTATTCCACAAACTGTATGGGGTGCCCTTTAACGAAACCGGATATTACTGTGACTCGATCACGGTAGATGGTAAAAAGGTGAAGGTGAGTGACCAGCATCTTGAATTTGCTGCAAGCGCTTGCAAAGTGATCTTCGGAACCTACGGCAAAATCGCTATAGGGACTGATATCAAAGACCTTGCCGGATTGGTTTATGCTACTCCCCAAAGTGAGGTGGCTCAAACGCAAGGACGGATCGAGAGGGAAATGGAAGGCAAGCAGCAGCCTGTGGTTGTAGATATTGTTGACTCAAATTATAAGGATGCAGTCATTTGGGCAAAGAACAGAAGGCGGTTCTATATTACCAAATCACTGCTGATTAAGGAGGTGAGTTGATTGCCACGTAGACCTGAACGGGATTACACCCCAAAGCAACGTGCTGCTGCCGATTTAAGAAACGAGGTGCGGAGAGAGCGTTACCATCGTGACACTCCCTACCGCAAAAAGCTGAAGAAGAACTTCAGAAGGTACTATCGAAACCATCTGCAAAAGGATGTAGCAGTTGACCGGAGAGAAATTGTTGACGGTCAGGGAAGGAAGTTCCTGTCCATCGGCAAGGTAGCTGATCTGATCAACCGAAAGCCTGAGACATTGAGAAAGTACCACAACGATAGCTTCTTGCCTACTCCCAAATTCTACGATACACGAGGGTGGAGGCTTTACTCAAAACCACAAGCCGAGCTTCTAATGACTGCTTTCAAACTGTTTGACAACGGTAAGTTAAAGAGTCTGACGGAGGTCGGCATTTATGTTCGGAAAGGGTGGAATGATGGCGAAGACCAAGAAGATAACTGAAAAGGAAGGGTGGGTAGAGGTCAGTTCAACAGTCATTGGTGCCAAGAAGTCAACCTCCAAGAAGATCAAGGTCAGGCCATTTGTCACTGATACTGCTAACGTGTCTGTGAAATATGGTGCCACCATTCCCACTGGAGATTATGCGAGTGCTCGGTTTGACGTGATGATCTCCATGCCATGTTATGTGGAGGAGGTTCCGGCGATGTATGACCGATTGCGTAAAATGGTTGATGACAAAGTGTCTTCGGAAATGGACAAAATAACAGGAGATTAGTAAGTGGATTGGAGTAAATATGAACTGGGGAATCTGTGCCCAAACTTGCATGACTTTAGTGGGGAAGGCGAGAGTCTAAGGAGAATTATAGATGGATGGTGTGCAGATTGTGCCAGGGATTACATGAGAAGGTATGCAAGGAAAAGGAGGAAGCAAGATCCTAAGTACCGTAAAGATCAAAGAAAACGGAGTAGGCAGTATATGGCTGGCTTGCGAGAAAAGGATAAGGATAAAGTTAATTCCTATAAAAATAAGCAGTATAAAAAACATGCCGTTCAAGTACAACAAAAAAGAAAAGAGAAAAGGAAAACAAATCCAGGGTATGATAAGGAGTGGAAGAAAAAAGAGTATGCCAAAAATAAGTTAGACTATGCAAGAAGAAACCAAAAACATATTCACTGGAAGGAGGTGATAGCTAAAATTGAAACCCTGCCACCAAAGAAAAAGAAGTGGTGGATGGATCGTGTTGAAGAGGCTATTGATTTAAATATTCTACTATTGGATTTAAAAAGATCAAAGAAGGAGGCAACAAAAAATGGCGAGAAAAAGCGTGGAAACTTATGTTGACGATACCTTGAGGACTAACAAAAATCTGGCACAGGATATGAAAACTGATTGTGATGCCATAAAAAAGGATGGAGTAGACCTCAACAAAAAGTACCTACTTGATTATTACAGGATAAGAGTAAATCAAGTAAATGGTGCTATTCGAGCAGGTGTACTTCTGCAATAAGGAGTAATTCATGCCAACGATTGATGAAGTAATGGTAGCCACGAATGAACAGTGTGGTCCAGGTACTCTGTTCAAGGCTACAGGATTAAAGAAAGATCCCCCACGGCTGCCATCTGGCGTGTTTGCAATTGACTATGCAACTGGTGGGGGATTTCCAATTTGGGGGACCTCATGCCTATGGGGTCCAGAGTCGGGTGGGAAGACATCCATCGGGTCGAACGCCATCAAGATGGCGTCCCTGATCTGTTGGGAGTGCTTCAACCTTATTGACTACTGTACGTGCAAGGCAAAGCCGTTGAAGTTGGAGTCGGTGTGGGCTGATGTGGAAGGGACTTTAGATCGAGATTGGGTAAATGCCATTGGTGGAGATCCAGAAAAGTATTCTGTGATCCTTGCTGACTACGGTGAACAGTATTCCAATATATCGGACAACGTGCTCAAGGCTGACAACTGTGGGCTACTGGTTGTCGATTCACTTGCTGCACTGGTTCCGGCTGCTGAAATGGAAGCTGCTGCCGAAGATGACTTCTATGCCCTGCAAGCAAGGATGATTGGTCGGATGGTCCGAAAGTTGAAGCAACGGCTGATCAGGGAACGTAAGCGGGGCCATCCCTGCTGTATTATATTTACCAACCAACTGAGGATGAAGATAGGACAGAAGTTCGGAGATCCAGAAACGATGTCTGGTGGTCATGGGATGAAGCACGAGTTCTCCCTTTTATTAAGGTGTGTCAAAAAAGCGCTGAACGAAACGGACAAGACAAAGTATGTAGATAAGAAGCGCAAAAAGAATCAGGCTATCAGGCACTCATTCGCAATCCGCAAAGAGAAGATCCTTACCCTATCAAATGTCGGTGAATACATAAGGGTTGTTGAGAATATACCATCCCTGGATTTGAAGAAAGGGATGATTGATGATATGGGAACGGTTATGACCTATGCCAAAGAATACGACATTGTGAGAAAAGGATCAGGTGCAAAACCATGGAAGTACTTTGACTACAACGCTCGGACGCTCGATGACATCAAACTGATGTGGAAGAAAAAGGATCTCGAATGCCTACACACCAAAATGGAAATAGTCAGAAGGGCAAAGGAAAGGTTAGCAGGTGAATAATGCCTACGAAGAAATGTGATATCTGTGGCAAACGTGTGACTGTGAAGGTCTCAGAGTGGAAATACCTGGACAAGAATGGATCGTATGCTCACCACCACCCCTGTGTTTTGAAGTGGTTAGATAAGAATGGAACCAAGCCATTTTTGAAGAGTCATTTCTATGGTGCCCATGACGGGTATGGGTATGTTCTGCCTTTTCAGTTAAGGCCCTACAGATCCACCTATGAAGAAGTATTTGCATCAAAGATGGATGCGTTAAAGTGGCCGTTCCTATACGAAGCTGTCGAATTCAAATGGGGCTTGAAGGTGTACACGCCTGACTTTTACTTCTTTGACAGAGAGTGTTTTGTAGAGATCAAGGGAATGTGGCAACCTTCCCAAAGATCCAAATATAAAAGTTTTAGGAAAGAGTTTCCTGATGTTAGACTACTGGTAGTTCCATGGATATCGAGGAGTGATTACTATGAAACAGAAACGGTTGGTGGTGTTGGAGAGAAAAGTAGTATATAATGACTGGGATAGAGTTGCGGTCATTGAAGATATTGACAGCGGAAAGTGGGATTATGAATGCGTGTTCTATCATAATCTTCAAGCCAAATTATTAATGTGGCACTTGGTAAAGAATGGTGTTGCAGCTAAGGTCAAAAACCACGGACTGGGAATTAAGTCAATCATCCCTGGAGAGTAATACTATGAGAGGGTTTGCAAGTAGAGTTGTCCGACTTAAAAAGAGAGGAACTGCCCAGTGGGATATGAAGCGGAGCGTTGAAGATGAAATTGAAGATCCCTATGCAATAGCTGCAAGTAAGATAAACATTCAATCGAAGAAAGTTCTTGCCTATCCTATCGGGCCTCCACGAGCATCGTCTATGTATGATTCTTGCAATCGCTTTCACGTGATCGGGACGATGGAGAAGTATGAGAAGCCGGAATGGAGTGGAGTCAAAGAGCGAATCCTATTTGGAATCGGAAATGCCTACCACTACTGGGTCCAGAACAGGCCTGACATCTTTGAGGATAGGAGAATTGGATGGTGGAAGTGTTTAGCATGTGGAAAGGTGCATAGCTTTGGGAGACCACCAACAAAGCATTGCAAGTGCGGTGCTCACCCACGTGCTGCTGAATATCTTGAACACCAGATGGAGTTGAAGGGAAAATATCCGTGTGGCGGTCACCCTGATATGTTCCTTTATATTGATCCTATGTGTACGAGGGTTACCGAGTTGAAGTCAATCAAAGGCGATGACTTCCAAAAGTTAAAGGCTCCTATCATCCAACACGTTTACCAGATCCACACCTATATGTTCGGGTGTGCTCAAGATAAGAAGTTGCCGATTAAGACCGATCCTGACAAGGGATATATCATGTACCTGTCGAAAAGGCACATAGTCAAAACCCTGCCACTCAAGATGTTTACAGTGGAAAGGAATCCATCAATAATTCAACATATCAAGAAAAAGACCGCAGCGTACAAGGTAGGAATAGAGAACTATCCCAAACTTATGCCAGTGCCAGTAGATGACTGCATGAGAAATGACTTCCGAAACTATCGGGCGAAGCAATGTGTTTGCCGGAAGAAATGTCTGGAGTTCTTAGATGGATGAGAGTAATTCGCCTAAAATCAAAATGACTGTCAGGTTCAATACTACATGGTCTGTGGCTGATTCATTGGAGTCGGATGGAGTATTGTCTGGTGTCACTGAATTAGAGTTTGTCGAGTTTAAGGGCGGGTCACAGATCAATAGATATGAGGCTGTTCTGAATTACTGGAATGGGATCATTCACCTAATGAGTGATCGGCCTACTTTCGAGTGGGAGGTTGTGAACTGTCACCATGTACGGACTGACGTAATCCAAGTAAAGCAGAGGCGTTGGGATAAGATGTGCGTTGACTGCCATGTAACTGTGAAAGAGAAAGTTGATCCTCCAGGGCGGTACAGTGGTAAAATACGGGTAATAAGGATGGACAAATGCAAACCTACAAGATGACGAAAAAACTGGTTGAGATCCTTGACTGGATTATCTTCGCTGCCGATGATAGTCATTACAAATGGGTTGACATCCCTGAAACTGGGCCACGATGGATGATCCGTGACCGTACTTACAATCGGCTGAGGTTTTGGGGCTTGATAGAGAAAAGGCCTGTGAGCACTGACGCTAATCCTACCAAGTTAGGGTTGTGGCGTCCCACCATGCTCGGACTGGAGTGGACCAGAAATCAGAAAGTAATTCCCTTTGAAGTATACGTGCTCAAAGGTGAGGCTATTGGGTTCGGAAAACGTAACGTGATGGTAGGAGATATAAAGCGATGAAAGCTAAAGTCACAGGAATAGTCGGAATTGACCCATCCCTTACATCATTAGGTTTTGCCAGAATAGATATCGCTGAGATCAAGTCTGGAAACAACTTTACTTTCCGTGGTACGTTTGTGAGTAATGTTAAAAGGGGAACACAGCTTGAACGCTGCGTGCAGATGTGGAGAGATATTAGAATTGAGACTCATAATCCTGATCTTGTATTCATCGAAGACTATGCCTATGGAAAGCCACACAAGATGGCAGCGCTTGGGGAACTGGGTGGGATACTCAGGCTAATGCTTTCAAGGTATAGCGCATTTCAGCTTGAAGCTATTCCTGTAGCAATCGGAAGTTGGAAGAAATTCTTATGTGGGAGGGGTAATCTGAATAAAGACGAGTTCAAGTTGCAGGTATATAAGAAATTTGACATTGAGTGTAGCACGAACGATGAAGCTGCTGCTATTGCTATTGCTGACTTCGGGGCGCACTTGGTGTTAGGCCAACACAATAGGGACTTGACAAAATATGAGGAAGGTGCGATCAAACAATATCGGAAAGACAATCCGGCTTTTTTGCAATCGCTTGCAAAATTACAAAATAACTCTTGACAATAATATTTACCTATTATATATAATGATAATCCTATAAATTATTCAAATCCAATCGAAAGGGGGTGAGACAAACTATGAGTGGTGGTGACAACAATCCAACATTGGCTGATTATTTACAAGCCGGATATCCCTGCCTTTACTTATCCACAGTTGAACCACAAATTGCTGAGGCGAGAGTCAGAGCAGCATTGGAAGAACTTGACATGGGTTCTGCCAACTTAGGTATATGGAAGGTGACCACTGGGTTGAGAATTGGACGTGCTGATCAACCATCAGAAGTTAACGATGCACGATCAGTAGCCGAAGACTTGATCCCTGCAATCCAATATGTCGAAACACAGCGTGAGCCGATTATTGCGATCTTCCATAACATGAGACATTTCATGACAAACCATCAAGTCATACAGTCATTGATAGATGCTATCTTTGCTGCGAGGCTGAGGGGTTCACACGTTATACTGGTGGGCGCACACCTTGATCTGCCATCCGAGTTAAAGACACTGGTTACCTATGTCGAGTGTCCTTTGCCTACTCAGGATGACATCGTTGAAGAGTACGAGAAGATCATAACTGCCTACGAGGATGACATTGAAATCCCAAAGAACAAGGATGCCAGGAAAGATCTGGTGATCCAAGCTGCGAGGGCTGCAATCGGATTGGATATGATCGGGTGTGAGAATGCACTCGCTCTGTCCCTTGCTACTTCTGAGACAATCGACATCCATATTATACAGGCTCAAAAGGAGCAAGAAGTGAAGAAATCGGATGTACTGGAGTTTTGGCCTGTTTCTGAATCCATTGACAACATTGGTGGATTCGAGTTCTTCAAAGAGTGGCTGAAACGTAGGGAGAAGGCGTTTTCCAAAGAGGCAAGAGAGTACGGCCTACCTTATCCTAAGGGCATGCTAATTGTGGGTCCTGCGGGTACTGGAAAATCCCTGACTGCTAAAGCCGTGGCGCACTATCTGAAATTACCACTGCTTCGCTTAGACATGGGAAAAGTATTTAGATCCCTGGTAGGCGAATCAGAATCGGCAATCAGAATGGCTTTAAATGTGGCTGAGGCTGTCAGTCCGGTAGTACTATGGATGGACGAAATTGAGAAAGGGTTAGCTGGAATGAAAGGAAGCGGCGACTTGGACTCTGGTGTCACTTCACGAGTTGTTTCAACCATACTAACTTGGAGGCAGGAAACAAAGTACCCAGTTATGTTGGTGGCGACAGCAAATGATGTGGCGACAATTCCTTCCATGGTCTACCGGAAGGGCCGTTTAGATGAAGTTTGGGCGACTGACCTACCTCTGGAACACGAGAGGCAGGATATATTTGCAATTCATTTGCTAAAGCGGAACAGGAACCCGAAGAATTTTGACCTCAAGGTATTAGCACGATCAACTAATGAGTTTACGGGTGCTGAGATTGAGGGATGTATCGAAGATGCTATGTTCTCTGCATTTGATAAGGACAGGGAAGTAGCCACAAAAGATGTCGTGAAGGCGATTCGGGATACTGTTCCCCAAGCCCTGCGAGATCAGGAAGAATTGGCTGCAATTAGAGAGTGGGTTGAATCCAGGGCGAGGCATGTCTCTGGTGGCGAGCCTGCAACGAAACCTAAACAATCAAAAGTTCGATCAATCAACACAAAGAGGAGGAAATAAGTTATGGCAAGTAAAACCAAAACCAAATCCAAATCCAAAGCGGGTTCAACCGGAAAAGCAGTAGAGCGGGTGAATGCGGTGCGGAAGAAAATCCAGGAAGCCTTTGCTCAGGTAGAGGAGAATTACATTAATGTCTCCGTTCTGCTGTCTGAGGCCTACCACAAGGAGTTCTTTTTGCAATGGGGATTCGAGGACTTCCGTGAGTACTGTGATGCTGACCTTGACATCCATTACCGAAAGGCCATGTACTTCGTTGACATTTGGGACAAGGTGAAGGAGTTCAACCTTGACCAGAAACAAGTTATCGGCCTGGGCTGGACAAAGATGAAAGACATTTGTTCAGTCATGACTAAACGGAACGCAGCGGGGTGGTTGAAGAAAGCGGAGCAAATGACCTCTCGTGAACTTGCAGAGGCAGTGAAAATTGTCAGAAGGAAGGACACGAAAGGTGGAAAGGATCTGCCTACCATTACCACCATGACCCTGCGGATGTCCGAATCCGAGGCCAACATTATCACCGATGCCATTGAAGAGGCCAAGAAATTGACTGAATCTGACAATGCGGTGGTTGCCCTGGAAATGATCTGTCAAGACTGGGCTGAATCCCAAGGTGCTACTCCGGCACGGACATCCCTGGAAGATCGGGTGTCCTTTATTGAATCCACCTATGGAGTGAAGGTCAAAGTCACTGGCAAACCCAAAGTGGAGGTAAAAGAGGAAAAGAAAACCACCACTGCCAAGGACACCAAAACCAAAACCAAAGCCAAAGCATCCGGTAAGGATAAGGCTAAGGGCAAAGACGATGAGTCATCTGATCAGGATATAGATGACCTGTTGGGACTGTAGGTAGCTCCAGTCCACCAAGTCAAGGGAGGCGGTCCTTTAAGGCCCTCTTTTAGGCCCTCTCCCTTGACATTGCCTGTCACCTATGATATGTATAAACCATTGATAATAGCGAACTGAGGAGGACTGAGGATGCCTGATTTATTCACACATGACGAATTATCTTTGATAGAGGAAATGTCGATGATGGAATTGGAGAATATCCATACCGGAGAAGTCAGCGACCTTGATCTGCCTACCCTGCCAGTGCACGAATTTGATGGAAGTCCAGCCAGGGTGCAGTCATTGCAATCGCTTGCAAAAAAGGCGAGAAATCAAATATGATCTCGGATGACGATTTTCTATACGGCTCACGTAGTGGGATTCAAAAGGCGATAAGGCGGTGTGACCTTGATCTTGCTATGACCTGCTTCGATGCACTGTGGAGTGAGAAGAGTCATCGGAATTGGCTGATGTGGCGTGCTCCTATTTTATGTGTCGAAGATGCGTGGCAGATGATCGGAGAGTATGCCCAACTCAAAGAGTCAGGATCGAAAGAAGAAAAGGATTGGAGAAAATTCATCTACTCTGTGACCCTTGCCTCAAAATCAACAGATGCCGGAGGGTTATGGGTGGTAGTAAAAGATCAACCTAATCTTGGTGATATCCATCCTGAGTATGAAGCGGGTCATGCTTGGTGGTCTCAATGCAATGACAATCCTCAAATGGTTGTGGACGAGTTATATGATGCTTGCCTTGAAGTGAGGGAGTATAGCGATTATGAACTTGCTGCTTTAAAGGCTATGCGAGATCGTTGCAAAATGGGTGGAATGTGGGGAGACCAATGTATGCAGATTACAGGTCTTGTCCTTTTATCTGCCAGGGAATTGATCCAGAAGGAAGTAAAGGTTGACATCAAAAAGGGTGCCAACAAATGGAAAGCCAGGACTGGGAGAGATAAGCCGAAGACTGTAGATATTCCATGGTACTGTTTTGACATGCACACTCAGGCCGGAAAGATTGCAACGTCAATATTCATGAAGCATAAGGCCAAGAAGTATGATATTGATAAAGAGCAATTCCTAACGATATGGTTCTACCTTGAATCTTCACACTACCCTAAAGGTACTCTGATATGGGTTCCAAAGTTTGACTATGATAAAAAGTTCACCGTGTTTGAAACTGGATGGTGGCTACCTCACCTTAAACATATTCTGGCGATAGGAAAGAAAACCCCAAAACAAACCAAAAAGATGTGGAAGAATGGAATGCGTGGAGATATCGAGGGTGCAGTCAATTGGATATTGGAGAAAAGAGCGTCTAAATAAATATTAAGGAGGGACATAGCATGAAAGTTGTAGTCACCGGAGGAGCCGGTTTTATTGGTTCGTACTTTGTAGAGAGGCTACTGAGTGAGGGACATCACGTCCATGTAGTTGATACATTCAAGCGGGGGAACAAGATTCCACGTCCTACCCTGTGCCATCCCTACCTAACGCTCACAAATGCTGATATTCGGGATTCTGAGGCTATCCACGAGGCAATGAGTGAAGCATCTTTATGCATTCATTTAGCTGCTGTCCTGGGTGTGGACTGTGTGGCTGACAATCCCATGGAGACCATGGAGGTTGAAGTTATTGGCACCAAGAATATCGTTGATGCGTGTATCTATCATGGTGTTGAGCAACTTATCTACACGTCCACGTCTGGAGTATATGGTAAGGCTGCTATCGAGAAAGCTGTAGATGAGGATTTTGCTGCCTCCCCTGCATCCAGTTATAGCATAGCGAAGCGCTTCAATGAAATCTACCTGCAAGGTGTATGGCAGGAGAAAAAGCTGAACAGTATATCCATTCGGCCATTCAATGTTTATGGCACAAGACAGGATGACAGGATGGTGATCCCCACGTTCTTTCGTCAGGCCTTTGCTGATGAGCCTCTAACCGTATTCGGAACCGGCAACCAGACCAGGGACTTTACGCACGTCTACGACTTGGTGGATGGATCGCTGAAGATGCGGGGAATCAAAGGCTGCCATATAGTTAACGTGGCTGCCGGAATAGAGACAAAGATTGAGAATCTTGCCAAAGTGATATCGACCATGGTTGGGGCTGGACAAGTTGAGAAAGTTGATGCTCCATCCAAAAGATACGACTTCGAGGTAGGTCGGAGAAGTGGCTCGGCTGAGAAGCTGAGGAAACTGACTGGGTTCAAACCATCCCACAATCTAAAGGATGGGCTACAGGAGATATATGATTATTTGATGGGAGTGTGATGGCAAACTACTTCATAGACCTGGGGGCTTACAATGGGGATTCGATCCGTGACTTCTTTGTACCCAAAGATTCGACTGTAGGGAAACACTACCTGCGGATTGAAAGAAAAGGCTACCACGTGTTTGCTATAGAAGCGTCAACTTTCCACACGGATTCTTTGCAAGCGCTTGCAAATACTGCATTGGCAGAGTGGGGCTGCAAATCATTTGAAATCATGAATGTGGTTGCCTACGTGAGATCCGGCACTGTTGAATTCAGGTGTGGAGAAAAGGATAGTGTTGCTTATACCCTTGACAAATACTCAAAAGGACGTGTGGCTGCGAAAGAGCCATTAGTTGTCAAACCCTGCATTGATGTAGTCAACTGGATCAAGGAGATTATTGATCCTGATGATTACGTTGTAGTTAAGATGGATATAGAGGGTGCTGAGTATGACGTTATCCCTAAACTGATCAGAACAGGGGCTATAAGTTTGATTGATGAATTATATGTCGAGCTTCACATGGGAAAGAAGTTCAAGCTGCCTATCAAGAGAATTTACAGGCAGTTGAATGAGATGGACCACTGGGCAAAGTTATACATAGAGAATAGGTGGGGAGAAGATGGATGACCTAACAGTATTGGTATTGGCGAGAAACCACTTCATCTATAACTATATCGGGGGTGGGTTCGGGTTCACAATGGGACAGGCAAAGGCTCTGGCGCTGCAAGGCTGTAATGTATACGTTGTCCTGCCACGGTTTGAGGAGTCAGCGTACAAGTATGTGCTCGAAGATTTACCTAATTGGCACGAGTCATTCATGCCTGTATATGCTACTCTGGTAAAGGATCATCAAACAGGTGTCGGAGTCTACAGCAATGATCTGCTGGATCTGCTGGTAGCAAGAAGAGCACGAGTGCCTTACGATGTTGTCCTGAATGCTAATACGCCAATGGGTATCGGCATGCACAAACCACTCTGCGAGGCCGGATACAGTGGAGTCAATATTCCTGTCCTGAACGTGATCGACAACGCTGCATCCTATAAAGAATGGAGCAAGAATCCGATAGGTGATCGGGAGTGGTATAGGTACTGGGAGATATTAGAGGCGTTATGCTGTGTGAGTGATAGAGCAACGCTTGGCAACCCTTATGACTACAACCTTGTCAAGACCCAAATAAAGAGAATCCTGTCGCCCTCACTGGCTAAAAAGGCCATAAACAACCTGCACTTCCAATGGATAGGAGTCTCACCTATTCAAGATCTGACGCACCACCAACCACCTAAGAGAAATGAGCCATGGGTAGTTCTTCTCAATGGTGGGTTCGGTACTGGTCGGGAAGAGTTGGGATCTCAGACTCAAGCCTTTATTGATGCAGCTAAAATCCTGTATCCCCTCCACGGAAAGAAGATCAGGCTTGTGGTGTCCACAGGGACCCATAGATCTGATGCTGTAGATAAGATGCTCGAAGGAACCTCTGAATTCCTTAAAATCATTAGGAACCCGCCACGTGACGTATATCTCAAGATTGTGGAACGTGCTCACATTGGGATAAACATTCGTGAAGTCAACGATGCTATCTTTGCTTCATGGACCGAGTTAATGATGTCCGGCAAGCCTACCCTCTGGCTGAATAACAACTACCAAAGGTTGTGGGTGCCAAGGTCCATGGATATTATGTCTGTGCCTACCTGTGAGGGAAAGGCACTGGCTACAGCTATATTATCTGTCATCAAGCAATACAAGAAATGCGCTGAGACTGCGTATGAGTGGGGAGTAGAGGCAAGCAAACGGCACTCCCTTGAGGAATGGGGAACAGAGTTCAAACGAATACTGACTATGATGGTGCATGAGGCTGAGGAGGGATTCCAGCGCCGGAAGTTTGCCAACTATGATGACACCTTTAAGTCATTCAAATCTGACAGCTTCGCTAACCTGTATAAGAAGCTGAACAAAAAGGCCAACGGGTCATTCTCGCTGTACTCTACTGCTTGGGTGCTCAAGATGATGCGAAGTCATGGAAGAAAGGCATTTGTGGAAAATGGAGAACTCTGGATCAAGTAAGTTAAAAGTGATCAATGAAATTCCCCACCCTGAGACGGGACACTGCCAGGGACTTATTTTACGGGGAAATACGATATACGAAAGCTGTGGTGGGAGAGACAAGTCATACCTTGCATGTTACCGACTGGGAGAGGATAAGTACTATGCCAAGGCTGAAGTGCATCGACACTTTGCTGAAGGTATTGCCCTGGTCGATGGTGTCATCTACCAGGGAACACTTGATGGAGTGGTATTAGTATACCACTCCCTTCGAGAGTTAATTGGTGCTTTCCAATTTGGAGTTGTTTGGGGAATGACCTCTGATGGCTTCAACCTTTGGTATTCGGATAGTGGATCTATCCTGAGGCGCATTAATGTCAAAACCTATAAGGTTGACAGAGTGCTCACGACCAATCTCCCTGCCATCAACGATTTCTGCTTATGGAACGACTGGTTCGTATGCTGTAGTTATGCAAGCGGGTCAATGATTTATGGAGTCAACCGGAACACTGGAGAGGTGGAGTTTGAAT
>PVMS01111684.1_pt1 | contig 26715 bp, 21 predicted proteins | sample 1853461 | NCBI WGS metagenome assembly PVMS01 (sample SAMN08582032, study PRJNA380276) | Marine sediment metagenome, whole genome shotgun sequencing project. | isolation source: ocean sediment barecode stripped | collected 2017
CGGATCGAAAAAGAACAGGCCCATGTCAGTGCTCTTGAATGCTTCCAACCGTTCAACAGGTTTGGCTCCAGCATGTTTGTGGGTGCGCGTGGTGACACCGAACTCGCTCATGCCTGCCTGCATCTGTTCGATCCCCGGCATATCAGGCATGACGATCTCGGACACCTGATGGGTAGGAACCACAGACTCGCCTCTGGTCACAGCCTCCGTGACCTCAGCCCGCACCCTTGCGTACTCCATCTTGTACCGCTCCATTGCAACGTCATACGGGTGGGCACCCAATGACTCGAGGGAGGCAACGGTCTGCTCTGCACGCTCGGCGGTCTGTCTCGCAGCTGCGACAGCTCTTTGCTGGTACGACTGTGAAGCATCGACGAGGTAGGAACGGAATTGCTCGTTGTCGAGAGCTTCAGCGATCGGCATGGACATCGCATCTGCACTCACTACATCCTTGCCAACGAACTTCGCTATGTACTGGTCACGATATGTGTTGTAAGCCTTGTCAGCGGTGATCCCTGCATCGACGATGTACTTGTTCGTGAGCTCAACAATCTCACCAGGATCAATGCCAGCATCCTTGAGTTGCATGTGAGTTTTTTCCCTCACGGCATGGAGGATCGTGGTGATGTCAGATAGGTACTGAGCTTCGACATCCTTGATGCCTGTCAGCAGCGAGTCCAGGGCGATGCGCTGAACCTGTGCTTCGGGAAGGTTCCCGAACTGGTTCGCAATCTTTTGTGATTCTGCACGGAACATCTCAGGGAATTGGTCATTGGCACGAACCATCTCGTCCCATGTGTCCTGAAGCATCTCGTGGATAGCAAGGAACGTGGGGTCGTCAGTGATTGCAGGATGGAGTCTCAACTTCGGTCCGTTCTTCAGCTGCACCACATCCTCGCCAACCCTCGCCATTGCCCTACGAGCCTTGTCAGCGTCGTACCCCTCCTTCTTGCCTTGAGCAAGTGCGTCCATATCCTTCAGCCATCCGGACTGCTCAAGGTGGGACATCACCAGCTGTTCCCTGAGTTCCTTGTTACCGACCGACGCCACACCTCGACGGAACAGCTCACCGGCTACAAGCTGGTCGCCTATCGCCTGATGTGTCTGCTGCACATAGTTGTTGATCTGGTCAATAGGGTTCATGTGGACAGCGGTAACTTGACCTGACGCCAACCGTTTCCCTGCTCCTGACTTGGGCATACCGATCTGGTCTGTGATCGCAACGAGGGTCCTGCGTAATGATTGCTCAAGTTCATTGAGGTTCGCGAATGTTGTGATCATTTTGTCATCAATAATGACCACACCTCTGCCGATGGTTCGCATACGCAACGAAGCGGCATCGCCGAAGGAACGCTTCTTCGTGGAACGGATGCCGAAGTGCTCGAAGTTCTCACGGAACAGCTGCAGATCCTCAACACTTATTACCTCGTCCACCGTGGAGAGCAAGGTCGCTGTCTCCTCAAGGTCGCCCCTCAAGAGTTTCTGTGCTGCAGAGCGGTACTTGTCCACGTTCACCATGTCAGACATCTCGTTCATGAACTCATCCGTCTGGATGTACCGACTGTGGGGAATCTTCGAGTTGATGATCTCCTCGAACTCAGGGAATTTGGAGAGGAGTTTTGCGTACTTCTTATCCAGTTCGATCATGAATTTGTGGAAATCTTGGGCGAGTTGGTTTGCTTTCTTCGTTGCTCCGATGATGGGTGACGGACCTGCCGCTGGTTGAGGTACATCAGCTGTAGCTGTTTCTGCTTTTGCAAACTTTCGCTTCTGCAGTGCAGCTCTATCGGCTTCAATGTTGGCAGTGTTCTTGATGGCTCGTTTCTGCATTTCAGGATCGAAGCCTTCCACTCCTTCCTTGAAGGTGCGATGGATTCGTTTCCCATCCTCGATAACGGTTGTCTGGTAGCCATTGACATCTCTCGACTTTGGACCTTTTCCGCCTACGTTCGTGACATAGGGCTCACCAAGAATGTCCTCTACTGCAATCTTGCCGTACTGGTCCTCGACCAGCTTGTGACCACCCGGCATCGTTTCGCCAACAACAGGACGTCCTGCCTCTATGGGAGTTGTTGGTACCGCACCCGAACCAAGTTCTTGATCGAGCTTCGTCAGCACACCGTCGATCTGATTCTCATCAAAGGTTTCTTCGAGGGCACGCCTCAGACCTTGGTACTTGGCCTGCACCTGAAGGGGCATATTGTCATCAATACCCTCAGCTTTCAACAGCTTCGCCAGTCCTATCTTCCGAATGAGAAGTGGTTCACTGAGATCCAGTGGTGACTTCCCTTTCAATGCCTGAATCTGTGCCTGTCTCTCCTTCGAGAAACCGCCTCTGAGCTGGGTCCATTTATCACCAAGACGGGACTCCATCTTGCGTGCGATTCGTTGTCCAACGTCTGTCTCTTTGGCAATGCTCAGCGATTTGCGAACAGCTCCTCGAGTACCTTCAGTGACACCTGGAATCCTTACGGACTTCTGCATGATCCCGAACCTCAGACCACCCGTTGTCCAGTTGAGGTTCCTTGCATTTCCAGAGGTTCGTCCAACGTCAAAACCACCTTCAACGAAATCGATCCACTCACGCCAGTACTTGTCCTTCGATCCGAACTGCTTGGTTTCAACAACATCAATGATTCCACGGATACGGTCATAGAACGGTCCTGTGTTCTCCAGCGGGAGTGCTGTCAGATCATCAAGGAGCTTGGGGATCTCGATCTCTTTGAGCGTCTGCCCTGCCTTCTTCCCAGCCTGAGCAACGTAGGTGTCTGAGAAGCCTGCTCCTCGAATAACAGCGTTCTTCAAGGGTACGTTCTGCCCAAGGAGTTTGGTAGCTCTCTCGACTGTCTCATGCGCCGCTCGTGCCTGCAGGGTGGAGTAGACACCCTCAGCAACCTTGCGGTCGATCATTGCGGGTGCGCTCCTGAGTCCCTTCTTGGTGGCAACCTCAATGATGTCATCCACTGTTGAACGTGCCATCTTCTTAATGGTGCCTTGGACTATCTTCGAGACAGCTGGACGACCAAGGCCACCATATCCTGCGGTCACATAGGTGAGTGGATCCGCTGCCATGTCAGTACCGAAAGCGACAACGAAACGAGCGAGTTCTTCTGGTGCATTGATCCACCAAGGAGCATCGTCGAGGAAGTCAGTCTGCCACCCGATGTTCGACCACAAGGTGGATGCTGAGATATCACGGTTGTGTCCCAAGAGCCCCGTCACTGCATCAGGACCTGCTCCCGGTGTCTCAAGAATCCGTTCTTCCACCCGTTCGTTACCGTTGAACTTCGTAAGAATGTCGCCGTAGTCTGCGGCGCTGATCTCATATCCGTACCGTTGATCGAATTGAAGGATGTCCTGGGCTCCAAGGACGATGCTGGTACGACCACGATTAAGGAAGGAAAGAGCTCTGTCGAGTCCTGTCGATTGGAGGAACCCTGCACTGCCCCTGAGAATCTTGTCGAGGAACCCATCAGAGTTGTCCACGCCCTGATCCTTGTAGACCTGCGCGCGCTGTCGGTTCTTCTCGAACACCTCAACGGCACTGTCCTGTGAGATGCCGAACCCTGTCGATCGACCGGATAGTTCGTCTGGTCCCTGAGTCGAGGAACGGGGAGCTGCTTGCCTATCGAAAATGTTGGTGCGTGTTGTCATCTAGGACCGATACCAGTGTTGGCTGGGCTCGGTACTGCAGTCGGTGTGTAACTGCCAGAACTCAAATCGTCAGGGCTCTTGGTTCCGTATGAACCACCTGTTGCCTTGAGTGCTGTCGATGGGTTGAGCGGCCGTCCGTTTGCATCCCTGATACCGAAGTGGAGATGTGGTGTACCCGTTGCGTTCCCTGAGTCACCGACAAATCCAACCATATCGCCTGCATTGACCGTTTGGTTAACCTTGACAGATGGCATCCTGTCCATGTGTGCGTAGTAGTAGAGCTTGCCATCGGTGCCTCTGACTGTCACTGCCCAGCCACCCTCGTTCCCATTCCAACCTGCCTTGGTGACTGTGCCACCAACAGCGGACACGATGGGAGTATTGAACTTCGCATGGATGTCCACACCCTCATGTCCCTCGAAACCGAATCCGCCACCACTCCACCAGTTGAGTCCGGATACCGGATAGGCGTAGCTCCCATCGGGGGACCACTTTGTGTCCGGTGTTTGGATCGAGTCTGAGCTGTAGTTTGCTGCGAAGTCGTTGTAGAAATCCCACAGATCGAGCATCCCGCTGTACCCCGCATCGTCGATCCCAACAGGGTTTTCGATATTGGTCAGCCTGGGGAGGACATCAGCACCAAAGACCTTGTCGAACATGACTCGAACGAGGGGAGGGAGGCTTGCGTAGGATCGAACGTCTTGGGTTCTCAGCGCTTGCTCGACTATACCCGCTGATGTCGGGTCCAAGTCGCCAGAACCAAGGAGTGCGGTCAGCTGGTTCCACAACCCTGCCTTCTCCAGGTTGGTCTGGTTCATATTCAGGTAGACCTCACCCTTGAAGGTGTCAAAGTTGTTGATCGCCTGTGGGTTGTTGGCACGAATATCGTTCCAGAGGTTCTTCATGAATCCGGTTTCGATCTCGGTCAAACCATTCTGCTTGTAGTACTCATCGGAAGCGAAGGCCCAGAGTTCTTCAGGACTAGGCATGTCGTACTCGAATTGCCTCTGAGCATCTTCAAGGGCGCGAGTCATAGCGAGTCTCTGAGCATCAATCGCTTTCTTCTTCGCCTCGATCTGAGCCTTGATCTGCAACTCGGTTTGGAACCGTGCCTTCTCAGCGTTGTAGATGTCATCCTTCCACGCCATGTTTGCCATTGCCTGAGCTTGGGCACCAGCCAACCGATGCAGGTCGTCCTGCGAAGCGAGCTTCCCTCGCAACGTGTCGGTGATGATTTCACCCATGAACAGCATTTGGTCAGCCATCTCTGCTGCAAGGGCTTCGTTGCCATTGGCATCAATCTTCTTCAGGGTGTCTTGGATGATCCCCTCGAAGTCGCCGTAGGCAGCATCAACAGTTTCGACCACTGCTGATGCTGGTAGTTCTTCCTGCTCCACGGCTGCAGCTTCTGAGAGGATTGCGTTGGCATCATCGGCATATTCAGCGTATGCCGTGTTGACCCCGACCAGTCCACCCTTGTATCCGGTCAGCTCCTCTTGCAGCTGGTCGATGCGATCCTGATACTGGTTCCGGAGCCCTTCGGTCCGCTCATTGAATTGTGCATACTGCCCACTGAGATATCGGTCCAGGGCAGAGTCGAAAAATCCACTGCTGTCCACGCCACTACCAGTGAACGCTATCTCGTTGATCTGCTTGAAAAAATCTCCCCTGTCGTCACGTTGTTTGGTTCTGTCGAATTGTTCCTGAACAGTTTCAGAGGGCCCCTTTGGTTCCCTGAACCCTGAGAAATCCAATGGACGTTGACCGTAATCAATGCTGTCGAGGTCCAAGGGGCGTTGACCATAATCAACGCTGTCGAGGTCGAAGGGACGATTCTGAGATTGCACACCAGATAGATCAAGGCTTCCTAGATTTGGATTGTTCCTGAATAGGGGAAACGGACCAACGTCGATCTCATTATCGGCTTCATTGAGTCGAGACAGCGCGTAGGGAGCGGAGAAGATCGGAGTTCCTCCGCCCAACATCGTCAAGATCGCTGCAGCACCGAAGTCCGCACCAACTACCGGTCTAGTACGTGCTTCCTCGATCGCACCTGTCGAACCTTGTATCCGCTCTACTGATGCACTACGTCCGGTGCGAGGCATGTATCAACCTCCGCCAAGTCCTGCACCGAACAGTGCGATCATCTGCTGCATCTCCAAGCGATTGCGTTCAGCTTCGAGGCGAGCATTCGCAGAAGCCGATGCCTCTGCCGGTGCGAGCTGCCTGATGAGCGACATGATATCTCGTACCTGTGTTCCTTCTTTGCCGGCGACAGGGTTGAGTGCAGCGAGTAGGTCGAGCCGTCCATCAGCCAAGGGCTGCAGGTTCCTCGCCAGTCCCTTTGCAAAGAACCCTGAGTTGAATATGCCACGTTCAATGAACTGATCCCCTGTGTCCTCAATGGTGAGTTCCGTGTCTCTGACGTTGCGCGCCATCGACCGCTCGAACAGATCCTTGAGATCGCCAAGCTCAGCGTTCAGCTGCGCTTCGTCCACATCGAAGTCAACACCGATAGCTTTGAGTGCAGCATCCAGACGATCCTGGTTTGCTTGCTCCAACGGTGACAGTGCAGGTCCACCAGTAGCGCCACCACCAGCTGGTCCACCCTCAGAGAAGGTAGCCAAGAGGTCCTTGTCCTCAGCTCCACGGTTCTCGTACCAATACTCCCGTTGCCCTGTTGCCAGTCCTGCATCGAACAGGTAATCCACAATCGCCTTGCGCTGGTCAGGGTTTTGCAGCCCTTTCATCGCAGCTTCTAACAGATCACCGTCATCGGACTGCGCCGTGTACCAGTAGCTGGGATTACCCTCAGCGGCACCGGAGGCGAACAGGACATCGACGAACCCCTTCCTTGCATCGCCCTCGAGCGTGATACCCATGCCAGTAGTCGATATGGGAGAGGACACTGGAGCGGGAGCTGGTGTGCCGGGCTCTGCTGGTGGTGGAGTAGCGACAACAGGAGCAGGGGCAACCGCTGGCGGAGCAGGGGCTGGAGGCACCACACCCGATCGTTCTTCTTCCTCGATGGTTGTTGGTGTCGCCCCAAGCTCAGGAGCCACCGTGAATCCTCCCGATGGTGGATGAGCTGAGCCGGGAACTATGCCCGACCGTACTTCTTCCTCCACCGTCGTTGGCGTCTGACCCAAGTTCGCAGCCTCCAAGAACTTCGTCATATCACCTATCGACGGAGCCACCCCTGCAGGTTGTGCAGCTGGTGTAGCTGAAGCTGGAGCTGGAGCTGGCAAAAGACTACTGAGGGCACTGGTGATCTTTGTAGAATCAAGGCGCCGTTCGACTGCAGTATGGGTTGGCATGGAGGTCTCCTACTTGATGCCAGTTGCTACGTCCGCTGGAGTGTTCTGCCAACCGAGGATTCCACCGAAAGCAACAAGGCCCAGCACAACCGCTGATACCCATACTGCGTCTGGTAGCGACCCAAGGCTTGCACCTTCAACTGCTGCCAGTCCTCCGCTGACTGCACCAAGAGCGGCAAGTCCGCCTGCCCATAATGCCTTCACATAGAATTGCCATTTGCTACTCATTTGGTTTTCTCCATCTGTGCTTGCATGATCACGTTGTAACCATTTTTCTTCTCGTCCTCGGTGGCAGCGCCAGCCTTCTCGCCGACGCCGTTCTCCTGGTAATACTGAGGCATCCACAAGGGGTTGCCTGTGATGAATCCATCCTCGTAAGCCTTGGCCCATGTTGCATCATCAACGATGTCTTTCCACTTCATATCATCTCCGTTGTAGGCGCCGTTCTCAGGATCAGGATCATCACTGCGTATGTGTCTGTCGTCAGAGTACACCCACACAGCCAAGGCTACGTCACCTTTGCACCACTGCTTAGTGTCGCACATCGGGTAGAAATCAATATGGGCATGACCGAAATGGAGTCGGACCTGCCAAAGGATCTTGCGAATCGACCACTCCTCCAGCTTCTCACTGAGGTCATCAACAACTTCCTGAATCAGCTTGATGTTCTTTGCCCGACCCCAGTTGATTCCATCGGTCGAGCCACCCATGATGTCGAGCGCATTGGAATCGTACTGACGACCTGTGTATGCGGAGTGCTGCGAGATGAAGCCGTCCGCTGTATTTCTACAGGCTTGCCGCCCGATACGAATGCCAGGGTGCTTGGCCTCGAGGTATTCCCTGCACTGCTCGGCAGCTCGTGTCATGGTCCCATTCCTTGATCTGTTGCATTGATCACAGCGATAACAAGATAGAACAACGCAGTGAACACGCTGAGCCCGCCGACCCAGAGCGTGATCTTCTGTGCTCTGCTCGGGACGAATGTAGGAGTGTTGATCTCATCGACCTTGTTCACCAGACCACCCTCGTAGCCAATGATCTGTCCTGACATGTTCACGATCGGTTCACCCTCGATCGCCACCACCATGCGCTTGAGCATCTTCTTGTTCGCTGCCGTGTCGTTCACCATTTGCACATGCTCCTCGATCAGCCTGGAACCTTCTCCCGCCTCCAAGTTTCCGTGGAAATCGGATTGATGCTGATCGAACCTCTTGTTCATCTGAACCGTTAGGTCATCATCCATCGTTTCGATTTCCGATTCTTCTAACTCCTATGTAGAAACGAGTCATCCGCATGCCGGGAAGCTGTTTCCAAAACTTTTGAGAGGGGTTGGTGAGAATCCCACGGATGGTGCCACCGTGAGGAGTCTCTGAAGCGCAACGTTCGTTGATCCGTATCCGAAGTTCAGTGCCGATACCTTGTCTCCGATAATCAGGGTGGACGATGGACTGTTCGATTGTCCAGTCAACACCGTTGCCATGACCATGTGAGATCCCGACCAGCTTCTTATCGTCGTAAGCGGCGACGACAAGAGCGGGGGCCTTGAGCATCACCTTCCACTGTTCCAGGGTGTACCTCTCGGACAACTCGTTGGCAGCTTTCGCTGATGGTGACCTCATCGTGTATCGCATTATCTGACTCCTAGAATAACAAGATCATTCAGTGACCAAGGAACTGTGCCGTGATGAGCAACATAGGTGACAGGGATCGTGACGACCTGTGATGAGGTCGAGGGAGAACCGTTCACGGTGAAGTGGATTGTGCGATCAGCGTCACCGACAAGTGCTATCAGCAAATCATTCGTGTCCACCAATAGGTCCAAGAGAATGGCCCGATCAGCTGTGTCCTCGTCTATGTGGTGGACATAGATATTGGTAACTGATGCAGCGGTGGCATTGTCGAATTGGATGTCGCCTGCTGCTGGTGTGGCGTCTGTGTCTGTGTGAAATCCCCATACTCCGTTGAGGGGCATTTGCTCGTTTCGGTATTCGGCGCGAGGGACATAGAGATCATCTGAATCGATTTTGTCTGCTGCATCAGCATCTGTGTACCGGTCATGGTTAAGCGTATTGCCATCATTCAACGCACCCATTGCTGTGACCGCTTCACCGTCTGTGTACCTGACGAACACCACGGTCCATGTGCCATCAAGGTTCACTTCGATCTGATCAGCTTCGTAGTGGGTGTCTCCGTCATTGCCATCTCCAGGGGACGGGGCTCCACCACCCGACGATGGTTCACTGCCACCGATCGGACCTGTCTCGCGCAGCTGCAACGTATTCAAGAAATCCTCAAGCGCATCCCAATTGCGGACCTGTGAGGGGAGGTCCACACCTGTCTTGAAGGGGACATAGAACAGACGGCCAGCTTCGAGTGTCATCAGTCCTTCCCATCCGCAACTTGGCCACCAACACCAGCAGAGTGACGTTCTCCTCGAAGGTTCGCCCCGCCGGTATAGAAGATATGGAAATCTGAAAGGGACATCGAGGATGCAGTGAATCGGAACTTGACGACATTGATCCTGTTCCCCCACCCATCCAACGTAACGATCCTTTGACCAGCCTCGAAATCGACATCAGGGTCTGTGCCGGAGTAGCTGAGATCACCTAGCTCAAGGTTCGCGCGAGTCACGTAAGCATTGGTGGAATCAAAATCTCGGAACATCTCAACCGTGAACGCTCTTACGCCATCGCCTTCCAGCTTGAACTCAACTCGACGTACACGAGCGGTCATGCCGGGACCTCCGAGCTGGATCCAGCCTGTCTCCATGACCGCATCTACAGTGCCTATTGAACTCGGTGACGGCTGTTGGCTCTGGATAGCACCTGGAACCTGTTCCCAAATCTCGTCCACAGGATCAATGGCTGTGAACAGGGTCTGGTCATCCTCCCTTGCCTGACCACAGTTGTATCGAACAGCGCCAATCTCAACAGAATCGAGGAACCTTGTTGTGTACTCGGTCCACCCGCTTGTGACGGTGGAGAACACGAATGATCCCGGTTTCCTGTTTGCGATAACACCGTTCCTCAAATTCACACCGAGGTAGTAACGGTTGTCTCGAACATAGGCCGCAGCGTTGTAGGCGTCAGGGAAGTGGAGCTGCTCCAGGAGGTATTCGTTGATGGATTCTGACAGCCATGTGAAGGTGGCTCCGTTGTATGACCACACACCTGTTTGACGGTCAAAGAAGTAGAGAATCCCGTTGTGAACGACGACGCTCTTGGGTGACACGCATCCTCGTGCGTTGTCGAGCTGGTACAGCTGGAAGGTGGCTGGTGTCCGTCCCGTCAACTGCCATATCGAGTTCTCCTTGAAAATGATTACGTTGTCCCCGAACTCAACCATGTGCATGATCGGCTCACCATCCTTGGGAGCCACATCTATGAAGTCGAGAGCATCAAATGTCTCAGGATCAGCGACATTGGAGAACAGGATTCGTTGGGGGTTCGCTGCACTGTTGCCTGCCATCAGCCGTTGATGACGATACAACAGCGTCTTGTGAGCTGCGATAGCAGTGTTCGTTGACCATGTTGTGCCGTCAAAGGAGTACGGGTTGGTCACATGCAATGACGAGATATACAGCTTGTCACCAGCAGACGCATACGCATGCCCGAAGTCCCTGAACGATGATTCAATGCCAATGAGATCAGTGGAGTCTGTCCAGCCCCCTCCTGGTGCTGTCTGTGACCACAGAGATGATGTGTCATCGACCGCTATCAGATATTCGATCCCATTGCTCCGCTTCCACGGAATGAGCCCCAACACAGGGGACCCGATGGAGCTGCCTGAGTAGGGGATATATCCGTCACGCGCCACCAGCTCTCCACGAGCATCGAGCTTGAAGTTCTGAGCCACGAACAGTTCATCGTTGAACAGCTTGAAGTGGTCAGCGTTCCGAACGAATCCTTTGGGCCATCCCCCTATCGGGTACAGCTGGTAACGATCAACCTTGGGCATTCAAGTGCCCAGCCCTACTTCAGCGAACCATGCACCTGTCAGTGGTGCAGGTTCGATTCTGCGCCTGCCTCCATAGATGAGGGGACGAGCCTCCACGAGGGTGTTGTAGAACTGCGCCATCCTGAGCAGACGTATCTCGAACCTTGAGCGGTAATCGTCTGCCTTCTCGAAATCTTCTTCCATCTCCCATAGGCGTGAGAGGGACCAATCGACAAGGAGCTGGTGGAATGCTGCGTCGTACACGGGAGAATCGTTGTCACCAGTATCGAACAGCGGATGTTCGTAGTGTTCGATGATCAAATCGTCTGCAGTGCTTGGCGGCGGCCAGATGTGGAGTGTTCCGTTTGTGAACGTGTAGAACCTAGGTGTCGTGTCTGCGGTGATCGTCTTGAGCCGAGCCCAATCGGACTGTGCGATCGCTTCGAGTGGATAATCCTGATCGTCGTTACGTACTGCAAGGACACGGATCACTGTTGCAGCGAGCGCGTACTCGTCGATGTCGGCAGTGAGGGCCTGAGTGATCGGTGTCAGGGCATAGCACCAAGGCCAGTCCCGATTCGATACTACTTCCTGATACCCCTCGTCGAGGTAGACGTCGAGCTGCGTGTCGTCAACGTCGTGAGCTTCGATTCTTGCCAAGTCGCGAACCATCGTCCGCATGGTGTCCCTATCCATGAGACACCCTGTGACCGAAGCATTCCAACTCGCCTGTGCGAACCCTGTTGGTGCATCTCGTCCCGTTGTCGGCGTAGGAGCACTTGCCTATCCAATACGTGCCGGGATCGGAGAGCGACTGGCGTGTGTTGTCCCTCTGGCTCATCGGTGAGTTCTTGGACTGGCGGGCTTCCTCTGGAGCTGCTGAAAGCGATCGCCCGCTGGAGATTTTCCCTGTTGCTACTGGACGCCTCATATCTCTCCCTTGTCGATGAGGGTGGGAGCGTAGGGACTCCCACCCTTCATCAAGTTGTCTCCTAGGCAGCGGCAGTCACTGAGTACAACACACCCTGACGGGATGGGTTGGACGTAGTGAGGTTCGCGTAGCAGAGGATGGACACGTACTCGGCGTCCTGGTTGACGGGCCTAGCTGGTGGCGTGACCGAGAACCACTTGGAAGCGAGCTTCTTCAAGTGGATGTAGTCAAGGTTGAGGAACCAGATCGGGTCCTCGGCTGCAGCCACTGAGTTTTCCGTGAACGCGACCTGCGCGTACTCGGAGAACGTGAATGGTGCTCCCTTGAACAGCAGGTTCTGGAACCCGCCATCAGCCATCACGGAGTCCTCGAACCGAAGCTGCGGAATGAGTTCCGCTTCATACAACTCGAAGGCGTCCTGCGTGCCGGCAAGGAAGTTCGGATGCTCCGAACCGTTCGATACCGTGTTATACACGTTGGCCATGTTCAGCTGCAGGAGTCCTGCAGTCGAACCATTGTCTCCAGCGTGGTCCTTCTCCGTTGCACGCCAATACGCGTTGGCACCACGATCGATTCCACCAAGGTCGCCCCATGATGGATCGGATGCTGACACGATGGCAGCGATGCCGTCGAAGTCCTTACCGGAGTTGTCGGAACCGTCATCGAAGAACTGACGTTCCATTTCCTCTGCCATCGAGAGCCTGAGCTGCTTGCCTCTGGCCTCGAGGAGGTTCAACAGGGCTTCGGACCCTGAGTTCATGGCTTCTTCGATGCCTGAGTAGTGGAACAGTCCATAGAACTGTCGCCACGGGAACTCGGCAGCGGAGATACCGGTGTTGGGGTCGGTCGCAAAGATGTCGTAATCGGCATACGAACCGACGTTGGCTGACTCTGCGTAGATGAGGGGCTGCACGATTGCCGTGCCTCCTGGCTCATCTTGGATAGCGCCCGCATTCTCTAGTGCGAACATAAGCGGCTTCGACGTGAAAATCTGCTCCACAAGTGTTGGAATCCAACGTTCGATCGTGGTAGCAATTAGACCTGTCGTGCCGTAAGCAGTGTTTGGCATCTGCTCTTAGCTCCTTCAAGTTGGTTACTGCTGTGCAGCCTCCACTTGAGCAATCTTGTACGCCTCACGCATGGACGGTTTTTCGTTCACCTGTTCATCCGCTGTCAGGGTGGCACCTTGCGGTGCAGTGCCCGGACGATTTGTAGCTGCTTGCCCAATGGCGGCAGCCTGAGTTGATTTGCTCTGAGCATGAACCAACCGCTTCGCAAGTATCCCTTCGAGATCCCCATTGCCTGTCTCGCGAGCCTCATTGATCAGAGACTGGCGTAACTCGACAGAGAGGGGAATCTTGAACACCGTTTGGAGTCGATCGAACTCACCGTTGATTTCCGTCAGAGCATTTGCCTGCCGTGAGGCAACCACATCCTCGTTCGATTCAACACGTTCGTTGACCATCTCGTTCACACGAGCATCCAAATCTTCCTGAGTCGGGATCTTCGCTATTTCGATCTCCTTGACCGGAGTAGCGCCCTCCTCAATGAGCCCTGCTTGCACCGAGAGCGAACGGACGAACTCGTGCGGATCATCTGTGAACGCCTTGTAGAAATCCACAGACGTCTCAAAACTATTCCGCTCAGCAGCAAGGGCTTGGGTCTTTTGCGTGTAGTCAGCCTGTCTCAGATATCCGTCCGTGAGGTCACGAACAGAAACCATCTCAGGACCGGCAACGGTTTTGACTTCGAGCTGATGATTCCAAAAGTCATCGGAGCCGGGTGTTAATCCCGACTCCGATCCGTTCTGGCTTGCATCGGCCGTGTCTATCAGTGAATCGGCCAATGTCTGCGCCTCGTCACTGAAACCGTTCTCATCGGCAGTAGGTTGCTCTCCCGTAGGGTCAGCCACATGCTCCCCGTCGCCGTTGTCCTCTACCTCTACAGGGGGCAACCCTGCTTCGGGATCGGCGGAGCTTGCTGGCTCCCCCTCGGACGTAGCGACAGCAAGTGCGTCTGCCATGCTCGTTACGAGTCCATCTGGCACGATCGTTCTTCCTTTCTCAGACACCTATTTGGTGTCGTTGAAAACTTAGCGTACCTCATCCACCCACCAATGGATAGGCAGCAGGGTCAAGAGAGCCACTGTTCTCCGGACCTATGGGGGCTGTAGGAGCCCCTTGTGTGAGCGCCTGAAGTATCTCAGGAGGTACTCCCCCGCCACCGGCTCCTGGGGCTCCTTGAGCCTCTGGTGGCAAGGCACCGGGTTGAGCGTTGGGGTCTGCCTGTGGCTGGACGGGTGCTCCGGAAAGGAGAGCATCCACACCTGGAATACCTTCAGCTTCCAGCCACAGACGGACCATTCGTGACATGTCGATGTTCGTGCCGCTCTGCTGGAGGACGGGGTAGAACTCCAGCAGCATCTGTGCAGCGGCACGAAACTTCTCAGCTCGAGCTTTCGGTGACAGGGCATCGGTCGATGCGTGGTCAACCATGACCTCATACGTCCCTATGAACACTTCCTCGTTCGGGGTGATGACGGACTCACCGAACAGGGAACTTGTCTCAGCGATCGCTTCGGCGCGTGCAGGATCATTAGCTTGAAGGGCTTCCTGTGCATCGTCGCCTGCTTGGAGCTGGTTGATCGCGCGACCGTCAGCTCCTCCGATGAACATGGCCATCTCGTCAACATCAGTGAGGGGATACACATCTCGTGCGATCGCCAGCAGATACTCACCGACGTTGCGAAGTGTCTGCTCGATCGTGTTGAGCTTGGCGTCGAGCTTCACGTTCGATGCACCCTGCATGATCTGAGCCTCGGTTGCGGTGCGGGTCAGCTCCGGTGCTGTGCCTCTCTGGTACTCGGAGATGCCTGTGATCTCATAGACGTCCTGTTGAGCTTGGGTAGCCGACGCGTACACTTCGCCAGCGAGGGGAGCGAGACTGACTGGCTTCACCAGATCGTCGAGTGGAATGTCACCCTTGATGGGGACCAGTTCCCCGACGACGGAGGACTGCATGGCAGCTTTCGCTTCGGGGCTCATGGCATCGTCCTTGATGAAAATCTTCGCCACGTTCCGCTTCCGGTGTGTGATGAGCTGGCTGCGTGTCTTGTCGATCTCAACCTGCACATCGAATATCTGTTCGAGGTCGCCCATGTGATAGGGGGACTGAGGGATCGTGTAGTTTCCCATCTGCTCGACAGGGATCGTGATTCCCTCGACGACCTTCCAAGGATGCTTGTCGCCTTCCTCCGGCACGACGTAGAGCATCTTGTTCGTGATGTCGTACAGCTCGAACAGGACAACCCATTTGCGGTTCCCGCCCTGAGTTGCGTAGTAGGGAGTCTCACCGGAATCGTCATCACCCTTGGTCGGGTCGATCGAGGTGAACTGGTAGTTGGCAGGGATCTTGAATGAATCGTCCTGGCGAGCTTCGTCCTCGGTGAGCCACACCCGTACCGCCACCCAACGAGCGTCATGGATACCTGTCGAGTTGGAATCGATCCATACGTCCCACGGTGTGAGTCTGTCAACGTGCTCCTCGACGACGGTGGAAACCTGATCGGCTGAGTCGGGGCGGTCGATGATGCTCCACGTTGTTTTGAGGTACCCGTCGCCGTAGACGATGTAATCGAACCCTGACGCCTTGAGTGCTTCTTGAGCGCCAACAGGTTTGTGGCGCCACTTCCTGTTCAGGAATGCCTCTTGGATTCTGGCGTTCTTCGTCGTTGCGTCCTTCGAGAACGGTGACACCATGAACTCAGGCTCACGTCCTGTGATGTGGGGCATGATCGTGTTCGCTGTCGAGAACGACACGTTGATGTTCACGAGGTCAGAGGTCGGGTCGTCCGAGCCATATCCCGTCTTGCCCTGATACTGCAACTCCGATCGACGCCACAACCGTTCGCGATGCTGGCGGAACGTGCGACCCACCAAAACATCTTCCCAAAGGTCCTCAGCATCTTTGCGATGTCCCTTGGTAATCGATTCTGTTACGTAACCAACTGTTGCTGGCATATCAGGCTCCTAGACCCATCATCATGAGGGTATTGGCGTTCCCGTCACCGGGTTCGCTGGTTGCGACTGTACCACCAGACACGGCAACGGTCGCACCTGTCAAGGTGATATCGACCGATCCGGTTGTGATCGTCATTGTTCCAGATGTTGAAGTAACTACTGCAGCTGCGGCAAAGATTGGTTGCCCCACAAGGAGGGTGAGAGAGCCTGCGGTAACAGTGACGGAGGCACTGGCGGTGCTGATTGGAATGGCTCCGGTTGACAGCGCCATCGACCCTGATGTGACCGTGACCGTTGCGGCGTCAGGGACGATGTTAACGGCACCGGTCGTAACGGCTACCGAACCAGCAGACACATTCACTGTTGCGGCATCAGGGACGATTGGCACTGATCCTGTTGTCACGACCAAGGTTGACGGCAGGACAGCTACGGAGGCAGCTACAGGCGAGACAGGGTTGAGGCCCGTCAGCGTCACCGTTGATGCTGTTGCCGTTACATCAGCACCAGTGAGAGCAATGGGTGCAGCACCGACAGTGACCGACAACGACCCAGAGGTTGCGGTGACGGAGTGAGGAGCAGGGACAATCGGTAGCGAGCCAACGGTGACGGTCAACGCTTGAGGTGTCACCGACACGACGGCAGCTGATGGCACAACAGGGAACACAGATGTGAGGACCATGCTTTGCGGCGTGACCGTGACCGTCACAGCATCAGGGGTGATCGGCACCGATCCGGTTGTGATTACAACAGCGGCAGGCGTGACCGTAACGGTTGGGCCTGTCAAAGCGATCAGTTGAGCTGGGACAACGACGAGCGAGCCGGCTGTGATAGTTACCGACGCTGCGGACGGCGTGACAGGGAGCGAACCAACGGTGAGCGTCATCGACCCAGCAGTGACATCTACCGACTGAGCCCCAGGCGTAATTGACTGGATCGTGTTGAGCAGCAGAGTGGAAGGTGTGACACTGACCGACGCACCAGTAACTGTGATGTTTTGATGGGTGTTGAGAACCATCGACCCGGCAGTGATGCTCACCGACGCTGCGGCTGGAGTTACAGGGAGGGCACCTGTTGTGACAACGAGAGAGCCTTCTGTAACGGTGACGGTGACGGCATCAGGCGTGATCGGGACAGAGCCAACAGTGACAACCACCGTCGAGGGTGTAACCGAAACTGATGCACCGGCAGGGGCAATGGCTTCAGTCGTGGTTACAACCACCGACCCAGCAGAAACCGAGACTGACGCTCCGGTGAGCGCGATCGCATTCACGCCGGTAAGAGCTACGGTACTTGGGGTTGCGGTAACTGTGTGTGGGTCAGGGACAATCGCGACTGAGCCAACAGTTACGGTCAGCGTCGAGCCTGTTGCCGTGACGTTCACCACTGCTGGGATGACAGGTAGCGACCCTGTTGTGACGGCGAGGGAACCAGCGGTAGCCGAGACAGTGGCAACAGCAGGGACGATTGGGTTCAAGCCTGTAAGGACTACAGAGCCCTCTGTGACTGTCACTGTGACTACTGCGGGAACTATGGGTAGGGAGCCAACGGTGACTGCCATTGATCCTGGCGTTGCGGTAACCGTGGCGGCAGCGGGAACGATGTTCTGCGCTGCCGGTCCACCAGCATCCATCAGCCATTCAACGATGCCATCAACAATGTCTAACCCGGTTGCGGTGATGCCGGACATAGCTGCAAGACGGATGGTGAAGAATGCACGCTTGTTCGGCATGGTGAACGAACCAGTGCCTTCGTCACCTGCGTCGTAGTAGCCAAGGAGAGGATTACCACCAACAGTTTCGCCAACGAGGTGGAAGTCTGGACCTAGCGATGACTGCCAGTTGTATGTGTTGGAATTGGTAATCGTGTGCGTACCATTTGCCAAACCACCGGCAATCAGATGGGTGTCGTCCACAATCTCGATCTGTGTCTCTGCTGTGTCATCGGTGTGGCCACCGGCCATCTCCATCTCATCAAGGCAGTACGCCTCGAAACTGAGAAGCGGGATGTCAGTGTTTAGGTAATCAGCTCCAGGAGCGGACGAGCCAGCTACCGCCTCAGAGAGGATCACAAGATCGTAGGTGAGAATATCTGTCGGCGGGCTGGGGCTGGCTTGATCTGACTCTGTGGTGACAGTGTGACCAGCAGACTCAAGGTGGTTGATGATCGTGTTGTCAGATCCGGAAGGGTTGCTTGAGTTCGATAGCCAGAAGATGTTGAAACCGGCAACAGGTTGAGTGACAACCAACGACCCCGGAGTGGCCGTAACTGTGGCAGCCGCCGGTACGATCGCTACAGAGCCTGTTGTCACCACCATCGAACCGGTAGTAACCGTGACCGTGATCGGTGCAGGAACAACTGCATTGGCGCCGGTAAGTACCGTCGTCCCCGGCGTCACATTGACTGTGACTGGTGCAGGAACAATCGGCACCGAACCCGTGGTAACCACCATAGAACCGGCGGAGACTGTCACTGTTACCGGCGCTGGAACGATGGCGTTTTCGGTAGTGAGAATCATCGAGCCCGGTGTGACACCAACGACGTGACCTATGGGTTCGAATGCGCTGACGCCGATCCAATCAAGGTCATAGGTGATGTCCATGACCGATCGGAAGTTGTTCCCGATCGTGAAGTAATCACCTTCATGGGTGTCGTTGTCGATCCCTGTTTCAGCGAACTCCTGAACATTGTTCACCCATACCGTGAGCGTTCCGTTATCAGCAGCAGGAGCGGTTGCGTGGACCCAATGCACCTTGATGTCGTACCAGGTCCCAAGGTCGAGAGGAATAGATCCGTCCTGAGTGACTTGCCCCGCATCGGGTTGATAGGTCAATCTCAGGAACAACTCATCTGACACATTGATGAACCCAAGGAGGAACGCCTTGAAAAACGAGGCGGTGCCCCACAACCCAAAGCCTTGGACATAATCAGTGTCCACCGATGTATGCGAGTTGATTCGCACTCGATAATGCACCCACACATCTGCCTGGTCCTCGGTTGAAAGGCTCTGGGCAAGTTTGGGTGCATCGTTTGTGGCATCAACAGCAGTGGTGACGATCCCTCCGGCAATACTCATCCCTGCCGGTGGCGATCCCCAATCAGTGGTTAGATCATTATGTTCGAAGTAGTCAGTCAGCAGCTCGTATTCGGGCGCAAGGTTTACTGCTTGGTCCGCTCCACCAGGCACAGATACGACCAGTGATCCAGCTGAAACTGTGACCGTTATTGGAGCGGGAACGATTGGTGCGGCACCCTTGGTGACAACTACTGATCCAGCAGTGACGGATATACCAGCGTCAGTGTTGGCACCTCGCAGAGCCAGCGACGGCGAAGCCGTGATAGCCGCTTCAGTGTCATCCTGATGGATTGTCCACCCGTCGAAGCCAGCGACTCCCGCTGCATCGGATCGCCAACGCAAATAGTTCGATGATGAGACAGCGAAATCGAATTGGGCAACGATGTAGTAGGTGTTGCCACCTATCAGGGTGACAGGAGCCGGCAGATCAAAGTGGTCCCATGAGGTGCCATCTATATCGGCAGCTGGCTTGGTCGCAGTCGTTCCACCCGTTATCAGTGTGCCGGGACTTGCAGCGTCATCATCCCAAATCTCGAACCAGATGTCGCCTGCACCGATAGTGCCTGTCTCTAGGAGAGATACCGTGATTTGATCAACGGTTGTGTCAACAGCCGGTGTCCAACCAACAGCTTTCGTGAATTGTGTTGTTGTGTCCTCACCAATGCGGTCTACCTGTGAGGTAATGGTGAGTTGGTTCGCCGCTGCGATGTCTCTGGTTCCCTCACCAAGATGGATGTAATCGTTAACATCAGCTTGATTGAGGTTGACGGCGATACCACCGGAATACCTGACCGTCGCCCAGTTCATATCGAGGTCTAAGTCGATCGTGGCGCCACCAGCCTCCTCCGACATTTTGTGAGAGTCTCGAGTTGTGGTGCCGTTGTTGTAGACACGAACGGTTCCGTTGTCACCGGTGAGCAGCAACCCTTGGTCTGAGGCGTGCCCGCCAACAACCAAGTCACCTACCTCAGTGGCAACAAGAACCGAGATGTTGTCGAAGTTGTCACTGACAGCAGCCACAGCAGTGTCAACAGGGTTGACCTGATCGACCCCTGAGTAGGTGGTGAAGGTCAGGATCAACTCATCCTCTGCTTGGGAGGATGTTGCGACGGCTTCAACAGTACCCGAAGGAGGATTGACCATCCCGAACAATGTCAGACGGGCATCGTCAATGACCCCATAGAGGGTCGTGGCGAGCTGAACCATCGGCTCGCCGTCAATGGTTACCCCGGCTGTAGCTCCAGGTCCTCCAGACGTTTTCTGGGTAACAAGGGCAAGGGCATAGAAGTTCTTTCCTCCTCCCGCAACCGGCGCAGCGTTAAAGTTGGTGATCGTGACTTCCGTTGCAGCAATGAGCTCGTTGGCCTGAAACTGCCTCTCGAAGTTGATCGAAGTAGGACCAGCGACCATCGTTGCTGGTGTGACCGTGACGGTGACAGGGGCAGGAGTGATGTCCTGTGAACCGGCAACTGCGGAAAGCTCCATAGATCCCGGTGTGGCGGTAACCGTGGCTGCAGCTGGGACTATCGGTAGTGAGCCTGTGGTTACGACCAACGATCCGGGTGTTGCCGAGAGGAACACGTTGTTCGGGAGAATGGCTGCGCCCGGCTCGTAGGTGCCTGTGAACTCGGCTTCGTAGATGCGCTGTTCGGTGGTGCTACCACCCTTTGCCCGTTGACGGGAGATACCTATAACGACTCTCGCGCTATTCCATACGATCTCGTTCGCAGTGGTGTTGACATAGGCGAACTCGATGGCACCAGATTGCGTTGGTGAGGTTGCTGTGGGGACTGCAACGATTTCTTGTGCATCACCAAGGCTTGAGGAGGCACCGGCAAGCTGTGTGGTACCGGAACCGTCAACGACGTAAGCCGTGATTCCTCGTGTGCCGAGAGCTAGGGCATCTTCCCAAGTCGTATTGGTGTGAGCCCCTGCCCAGCCGTACTTGATGTTGAGGAACAGGGTGGTCATGGTGATGAGGTCGTCATTGACATCATCCATGATCCAGCCGTGCTCCTTGAACACGTCCTGGTTCTCGTTTACGAAACCGTAGGTGCTGTCGCTGAGGTCGCCAAGGTCACCGTTGGTGGCACTGTCCCATTCAGAGGGAGCGTTTACGGTACTGACTGTGAAGGGGGTCAGTGCTGCCATCAGCTACCCATCCCGCACACGCCGCAGCTCTCGTCGCCGGGGTAATCACCACAGAGAGGGGTAGGGAACGCCTCGAATACAGCACGTTGTGGTGCGTATCGAGGGTCCCTGTGTACGAGCGACCAGTCACCGAGTTCAGCACGCAGGGAACAGAACCCGTCCTTGAGGGAGGGATCAAAATGTGGGCACAGACCTACACCCGGCACCCAACAACAATTCTCAGTGACAGTCGCTCCACAGGTCGCCATATACCCCTCCTAGGGGAGAGGTTTAGGCGAGCGTTACGAGGATGTCTGATCCCCAAGTAGCGATGATGTCGCCGCCGTTTGGTGTGACGGGGATACCTGTCGAAGCGTTGTCCCATGTGATGATCAGAGGCGACGTAGTTGGGCCCGTCAAGTTCTTCCACACGGTCAGGTAATCAATTTCGTCGCCTGCCGCTACAGCAGAGAACGTCATTGCGCCTGAGAGCGTCACAACGCCTCCAGTGATGGACGAAACGGAAGGAATCGTACCTGTTGCCAGGACGTCCGCTGCGTTCACTTCATCGTAATCAACGAACGCTGCCGTGATCGTACCTGCGTCAGCTGCGTCGAGTAGTGACGCATCAATAACGTCGGTGTCTATATCGACCACTGAATGCGTCGGGTTGCCAAGCATCCCGTCCAGCCAGTCGAGGTGTGTAATCGTTGCCATTGGTTTCTCCTATTTCGCTCTAGCTGTTTTGCTTGGTCGCAGTAGAGAAGCCAATTTGGATCGTGGCTGTGCACCGATGATCTCATTCATTGGATATTTCTCGATCTGGGTTACTTCTACACCAGGTTGCATCCCTTGTGCAGGAGGTTCTTCAACGTGGTTCATGTACTCGAACCCTGCATTCGGTGGATCGATCATTGCTTGGAGTTTTGCCCACAAGGACTCTGTGACGATGATCGAACCTGCCCTCAGTTGAAGGTGGTAGGTGACCTCGAAGTGTTGGACACCGCAATGATGGCAAACACCGAGGACATCAGCGAGTTCTTCACCCGTATGAGGTTTCTTCTTCGGTCGTGACAGGTCACGGATCACGATCAGGGCGTTGTCAGGAACCACCCGATCAGGTACTGGTCGTATACGTACTCCTACTCCCATGTGTCCTCCTAGACGGCTGCTGCTTTGACGGACACGATAATGCCCGCAGCGGTATCTGTTGTGTAGGTGAGTGCTTCATCCTTGTCACAGATGAACCACGGAATGCTCGTGTAGGGAACCACAGACCCTCCACCCGCAGCTGCATGTTGCCCATGTTTCCAAGTCGAGTCTCCAGACTCAAATGTGACCCGCATGGCTTCGGCGGCGGAGAGATATATCTGATACACAGCTATCCGCTTACCCGCAACCGCTGGAATCAACACCGTATCCGTCTGCTGGCCAGCTTGGTCGTCGGCTCCCTCGAGCGTAAGTGCAGGACTCTGCTTCATCCAGCTACCAGTCTCTCAATCATCTCGCCCTTGGTCGCTTTCGACTTGAACATGAACCCTCTCTCAGCGCCTCTGGCGTGCAACTGGGATCTCGTCATCCCAGCCAGCTCCCTCTCACGAGGGTCCACTTCAGGGACTTCGGGGACAAGGGCATACGAGTTGAGATCGGGAGCGACCGGATTCCGAACTCGCTGTTCATGGGCCATGACTAGTTCTGGTCTTTGAGCGCAACGTCAGCCGAGATACCGACAGGCTCAAGGCTTGTCACGTTCTCGAAGTCGATGCCGGAATCGTCACCACCAAGGGTGCCTGATCCGTTCATGACGTTCGATGTGTGATCGAAGGTTTCCTCGAACACAACCTCGTCGCCTTCAGTTCCACCAGCCTTGGCTGTGATGAGGCAGGCATCGGTGGCGAAAGCCGCAGCTGATACCTCGTCGTTCTCAGTGGTGCCCACGGCGTACTCGACGCCAGGAGTACCGCTCAGGTTGATGGCAGCCACGATGTTGACCTTCGTTGCCGCTTCGTCCGCACCGACGTTGATATCGAATGCCTGAACACCGATCTCCATGAACCGATACACGAATGCACCGATCGTCATGGTGTCGATCGCCTCAGCGTTTGCTGTCGAAGCACCAGCGAAGATGTTCGCCACATCAGTGAGTCCCTGACCTGTCTCAGCGGTCACGATGCCGTCCTCAGCGACTCCGAACTCCCTTGCGGTGAGTACGCAGTCGTCACCGACGAAAGCTGTTGCCTCGATTGTCGGGTGGATCAGGGTACCGGCGAAGTACTCGACTCCCTCGGTACCGGATGCGTTGATCGCAGCAACGATATTGACCTTTGTGGCTGCCTCATTCGCCCCGATGTCGATGTCATAGGCAACCGTTGGGGTGGCCTTGAGCGTGTACTCCTGCGTGTCGATCGTGAACTGGTCGCCTTCGGTGACAGCTTCCTCTATCACGAGGCCGCCAACCGATTTGTCGCCACCGACCTCCTCACCGATCGTGAGGGTTCCCGAAGCGAACTCGCCACCGGGAACGATGCCACCCATGTTCATCCCTGCCAACTTCTCGTTGGCGTACTTCGTGTTCGTGCCGTGGCCAGGAGCGAACTCTGAGAGCGTCCCGATCGACCCGTCTGCGTCGTCAACGTAGGTACCGATCAGGAGGATTGCGTTGGCTCCTGCGAATCCCTTGTTCGCGACTGCGACCCCACCGCCACCGTCGGCAGAAGCAAGCTCAGCTTCCGCTGTCGCGCCCGAATCGGCGGTCACGTTGGTATCGATCTCGTCCGGGTCCTGTGAAACGGCACCCGCCTGGGATACAACAACTGCGTACTTGTCTGCCATCAGTTACTCCTCGTGATGTGGGGATCCTTGGACCCTGCTTTCGGGGCGACTGGGGCAACGACGTTTGACTTCATGGAAGTCGGTTGGGTCTGTCCCTTGGTCGAAACAACGGAGGCACCGATAGGGCGAACGCTGGGCGCTGCCGTAGGTGCCGATTTGGAAGTCTGTCCGAGTGGTTGTGGCGCTGGTGAAGGGGCTTCAGATGGAGCCGACTTCGAGCCCTTGCGAGGTGTGACGGTTTCTCCCATCCTCACTCCTTGTATTTCATAGGGAACGATCTCCGTATCGGATTCATGTTATCAGATTGTCCGATTGGTCTGTCGAGCAGACTTTCATCGCCCAACATATTGTCAGGATACGACATTGCGGCAAACACATCACCAAATGTCAGTGGTCCTGGTGCATCATCTTGCCACAGAATCGGGAAACGACCAACATCCAACTCCATTTGATGCGTCAGCAACTCAGCCATCATCAGGTCGTCGGTGTTCGGAGGCGCAGCTTCATAGCTCCCCCTGCCGGTCGAAACGAAGGTGGTTGCCTCCTGCAGCCAGCGACGGTCATGGAACTGGACAGTGCCGATCGAAATGGCAGCTGCTAGGTCTTGAACCATTTTCGGCTTGGTGGTACGGGAAGTGATCCACCCATATCGGGGGGTCCGGTTACCACGCTTAAGTTCTGCGATCGAGTCCATTCGATAGATACGGGGATAGTGAGCTTTTTGGAGGTGCTGGAGTGGGACGAGTCCGAAGGAGTTTCGTTCGACACCAATGAGAGCGATGTGGTACCAGTATCCAATGTTCTCAGCGTACGCGCCGAGATCGAAGATGGGTACATGCGCCCGAACAGTCGCCACCTGATTACCCGTATTGATGTTCCGTACCGAGATGGCAGAATTATCGCCGTGAGCCAAGCCTTCCGAAACGTCAACGCCAACGCCATAGTTCGGTTCCCGTACCAGAAGATCATTCTCGTCCCTCTCGATCGTCGGTGGTTCCCATACGTGTAGCTCAAGGTCACGGCTCTCCCCTTCCGGTATCTTCGACAGCTCAACCTGCTCGTCGGGTGGGAGCATCTTGTGGAAATCGAACTGTACGAGGTCGAGGCGGTACAGAGGCTCGCACCAGTCGTAGTTGTCCTGTAGAAACTCGATGTCATACGCTGTGCGTCCGGAGCGCATGAACGCCTCTGCAGCAGTTGTTGGGTACTCCTGAAAGAATAGATGCTCCTTCCCTCGGTACATCAACTTCTTGGCGTCATACCACTTCTTATTCCTGTCAGGGCGCACCGACCACGGATAGAAACTCATGTCCCAAAGCGAGTCATCAGTGAGGGACTCCACCCAGGTCGAGTGAAAGAAGTCACCCATCCCGTTCGCCGTCGAGAACACGAATATCGGTCCGTAGATCATCGGTTCGATACCGGCGAACACCTCATCGGCATCGACCATGAACGCAGCCTCGTCGAAGATGCAGCCGTACATAGCTTGGGAACGACCGGAGCGACCAGTCGAAGGGATCGAGATCATCCCTGAACCGTTGTCGAAATAGAACTCGGTCATCGTATCGACAATGGGTTCAGGTCCCCTATTCCTCATCCAGAGCGGCAGCGACAGATAGGGAGTCTTGAACTTCTGGAACAGTGCTTTCTGCGCTGCGTCCTCACCGACCGAAACCTGCAGCCAGTCGTGGTGAGGGTGGAATATGACGGACCACAGGGCGAAACCGTTGCTGATCGTCGTCCATGAAATCTGACGAGCCTTCAGAGCACCCGATCGGGTAGGTGTGCTGATGTGTTTCGAGTGCATCCATTTGACGATCCCCTCGAGGTGCGGCCAAGGTTCCATCTTCTTGTAGCCCTGACCAACGACGTTGACCTTGACGTAATTGAAGATGAAATACCAAGGATCAGCTTCACACCGGCGCCATATCAGCTCGCGCTCGAATTCGAGGCGGGAAGGCTTACGCTGTTTCTGCGTCATCTGTGCGAGCGTCGAAGATGTCGTACATCTCGCCCATGAGTTCACGCATCTCGTCATCAGTCATATCGGCGAGGGGAACAGTGTCGATCGACTTCTCGCTTTTCTCCAACATCTCGAACAGGAGGCGGGCAGCCGGCACAGCAGACTTGTGATCCGGGTCCTTCGCAATGGCGACCATCGATTGTGTTATATCCCCGAACGAACCGAGGACAGCTGCTTGCCCCGTACCACGCACTGCAGCCATGATTCGGAGGTCCTTCTTCCAGGTCGAGATCGTGTTTGCAGAAACACCCAACTCCTCAGCAAGAGCTTTCTGAGTGCTGGGATCCCGCTCAGCTTCCGGTAGGGCGAACCACTCGATGAACACGGCACGCTCGGCGGCATGGAGCTGATGCGACTCCACCTCGCCCCTCTCGTTGAACCACTCCGGTTTCGACCCATGACCCTTATGCCTTGGCATCAGATTGCTCCTTCATCACAACGACCGCAATCAGCTTGTACCCACAGGTGCATTCTGCAGCCGTGTATCTGACGCTATTCGACTCGTCCAGGGCGAGTTGGCGCCACGAAAGATGCCTGATCAAATCTCCGCAAACGGTGCACACGATGCCCTCCATACGGAAACCCTAACAAGAGAAGGGCCCCCTGTGAAGGAGCCCCTCCCTTTTCGACTTGCGAGGCACGAAAGCCCCTGCTACAGTCATGTTCACATCACCGAACGATACGGAGTCTACCAGACCCACCCTCCAACACAAGCCCGCCAAGACGCAGGACAGGCGCTGGTAGCCCGAAACGACTGACTATCCGCCCCCTTCGCTCCCCGAATCGCTCAAATCGGGACC
>PVMS01069036.1_pt1 | contig 26711 bp, 25 predicted proteins | sample 1853461 | NCBI WGS metagenome assembly PVMS01 (sample SAMN08582032, study PRJNA380276) | Marine sediment metagenome, whole genome shotgun sequencing project. | isolation source: ocean sediment barecode stripped | collected 2017
ACGACCCAGATCACGGGCTATCGCATTGATGGAATCGCCATTCTCCCACCGACCCCATATCAACGCCATCTCGGAATCAGTGATATATCTCCTCGGTCTCTGCTTCATTTGCAACACCTCTTTCTCTATAGTTAGAGTTTAGGTGTTGCATCCACCGATTGAGATCGCAACCCACAGCGGACGCTGGTTTTCCGTCAAGAATTGTGAAGTTCGCAAGTTGGGAATCATTGGATCATGTAGAGTCAGGCGTGATGATCAGCTTCTATCTGCCTGAGAAATTTTTCATGAGTGCATATTCCAGATTCTCCTTCAGGGTATTCCTGTTTTCCTTCCTTGCCATTCTGATACCAGTAGCGGCTAGCTATGCGCACCACTCTTTTGCGCCCTACGATATTCATAATCCCATCGAAATAAGCGGTGTTGCTGAAGAGTTTGTATACAGACGCCCGCACCCCAAGCTTACCCTTGTGGATGAAGAAAATGTGACGTGGGAGATTGAGGTGCCTATAAGGTTCTGGGAGCGGGCTGGTCTTCCTCAGGACGCTATCAAACCGGGAGACGAACTCATGGTGCGTGGACACCCCGCTCGTACGGGCGCTCCGAAAATGGCTATGGCCGGTTTTGAGAAGGATGGTACGTATCACAGCATTCATGAGGAGGTTGGCCAAAAGTCTGGCCGCGAAGCCGCCGATGCCATCGAGAGTGGCGAATCACTTGAATCCGTGCTGGAACGATATGCAGAGCCAGAATCAGAGCCAGAATAAATATTCAGTGAACGGCCGCTTTTGGGAAATGAAGGCGTTGACGCTCAATCCTGTCAGTGAGTACTCGGAGGATCTGAAAATACGCTACTCGAACTGAACACGCGCCCGAATTGCGGCGCGACCCGACTACTTCGCCAACGGGTGGGGGCGCACCTGAAAGTGCACAACAATTGGCTTGGATCCTTTACCGTCTTCTTTCAGCCACGGTGTGCGACCCCCTTCCGGCACCCAAATGCCGCGACCCTTCCAGCCCGCCTCCGGATCGTCGATTCGACCTTCAAAGCCCTTTGTGTAGAAACCCATCGGATACGGAATCCTAAGCGTTACGAATTTATCGTCGACCAAGGCATGCACACCGTCAAAAAGATTTCCGGTGGCGATTGGAACGTCTTCGCCAAGGCCCAGGGAATTATGCTGATCAACCCAGGTGAAGTAGCTCGACTCAACACTGAATTCCGGCAAGTCTGCGAACCCGGGGCCCGGCAAATCGTGCAGCGTCCAGCCTTCCGGACAATGATTACCGGTCGCCGCTGGTCCGTTTAACGGCCCTTTGCATTTGCGTCTGTCGAATTCGCCCAGATGGCCGCTGCCGAGTGACGTCCAGACCACACCGTTTTTATCGATGTCCGCGCCGCGGATGCCGAACCCGGGCAGCGGCGGATAATAAACTTCTGCCAACGCCGATTGCGGCGGATTATCCCCGGGAACCAGTCGCGTGATAGAGCCCGGATAACGAAACGCGTTTGATCCCCAGATTGCGTCACCGCGAGGTTCCGGCATTACTGCATAGAATCCGTTGGCAACACGCATATCGAGTTCGGGATTCATTTCGTCTCCGGGTTCAGTCCATGCATCTTGTTCGCCATTGCCGTTGGTGTCCAGAATGAGCGGCGCCCACCCCTGCGATGCCGCCGCGTCACCAGTTTCGAAGAATTTGTTGGTATCCAGCCAGCCGACCACATCACCACCGCCGCTGGTCCACAATGTGTTGTTATCGTCGTAGGCAAACTGCAGGTGATGCGTACTGAAGCAGGTATCAATAAAAAGGTAGCCGTTTGTCAATGGGTCCAGCACCGACAGTTGGCGACTGGCTCGATCTTTCGGATACAACATCGCGGAAGGATGTTCTGAACCCTGCTTGCAGAAATCCGGATTTTCCGGACCGCGTATCCTTGCGGTCATCCATTCCCTGCCCTCCTGGTCGAGCATTGGATTGTGGGCATTTGCCTTGCTGTCCCAAATCCGTTCGTCTCCCCAATAGGGTGAAGATGCAACAACCGGCGCCGAGTTCGTAGTCGGCGTATCTTCGTCCCGCACCGGCACGTCAAAAACAGTGGCCACATTCGCCACGGGATCAAGTATGGGCATTTCGTCTGTGCTGAGTTCGGGTGCACCGTATAGTTTGCCGTAAGCGTTAACGGTTGGGTTACGACGATCGGTTCCGGAGAGATCGTGCATATAAAATTGTGGGCTTGACCAGTCGCGAATCGTTGCCACGATATTTCTCTCAACGCCGGACGGTCGTTCCGGCTGGTGAGCGGGAATCTCGCCGGAGGCAATGCGATCTGTCCATTCCGCCATGTACTTGATCGGCAATCCCTTGAGAGTCTGCGCCGCTATACGAACCATGCTGCCGCCCGCCTGACCCGAAGATATCCGCCGCGCCCATGCCCGCTCCGATGACTCGATGCCCGCCAGTGATTCAGGAATGGTACGAGTCGCTTCGTTCCCTAACTGGTGGCACCCGACACAGCCCATATTCTTTACCCAGGTCAGGTAAATATTCAGACCGCCGTCGAGTTCCGCTACCTCTTCGTCCGTTGGCAGATTCATCATCGCAAACCAGTAGGCCGCCGGATAAACCTGTGCGGCCGACGCCGCATCCGGCGCAATCATCGCAGTCAGATCCAGGTTCTGACCGGGACTGGCTGCCGTTTTTTCCGAGTCCGATAAACCGTAGCCGCGCACCCACAATTCGTAATTTGCATCAGGAAGGTCCGGAACGAGGTATCTACCTTCATCATCGGTCACGACGATGCGTACAAAACGAGTGTCGAGATCGGCTGTCTCCGCGATCACCCAGACACCGGCCTCTGGGCCCACAGCACTTGCGACGACGCCTGCAATGTCGTCACCATCAATTTCAATGCCTTGCTCGACGGGAGCTACGGATTCCTGACTACAGGCACCAAGCACGATGGCAAAGAGATAGAAAATTGACAGTCGTTTCATGTCGCGCCCTCGGCAATGGGTGTTCTTACTCGTAGAGCATAACAAGTGGGGCGTGGATTTTCATAGACGGACGAGATCACTACAGTCAAGAGTTGTTAACAAGCGCTCTTTACCGATTGACCTTGGATTTCTGTGCATTCAAGATTCCACAACAGGAGAAAAATTGGTGAGAGTCAGACCGTTTATTTTCCGGCCACACCTGGTTACTGGAGTTATCGCCGGGATTGTTATTCTTATGCTGTCGGCCTCTGGCATAATATTGACTTACTGCCCGCAGATCGTTGCATGGGTAGATAATGGTTATCTGGATTGGTCAACATGAAATGCGCTGCAAACGCAATGCCCGCTTATTGGGCGAAAGTGTGTCGAATGTAGTCCCCTATTTGATCTATCGCTTTGCGGCTTTCCGGCATTGCTCCGACGAACAACTGGAAAACGTGCCACATGCGTGGCCAGACTTCGATTCTTACCTGCCCTCCGCAGGAACGAACGTTCTCCGCAAGACGCGTTGAGTCGCTTAGCAATATTTCATCGCCGCCGACCTGAATAAACAAAGGCGGTAACCCGCTGACGTCGGCGTATACGGGTGACACAAGCGGGTTCGTCATTTCACTCTCGTCGCAATAATATTTTGCGATGTGCTTTATGTCTTCCTCTCTGAACCACGGATCGACAGCCGCATTTGTAGTCATCGTCTCACCGGTCACTGCAAGATCGATCCAGGGTGACAGCAGGCAGGCAGCTGCGGGTAGCGGTTGTCCGCTGTCACGCAAAGTCAGCAGCATCGCCAATGCCAGATTGGCGCCCGCAGAATCGCCAGCAAAAATGATGTCCTCCGGCATCAACCCGGTAGCAATCAGCTCTCGGTAGATACTGATTCCATCTTCTATCGCAGCAGGAAAAGGATGCTCCGGTGCCAGCCGGTACTGAGGAATGACCGTGCGAATTCCAGCCGCGCGCGCGATGTGGCTGACAAATGGCCGATGCGTGGCAAACCCGCCCATGATGAAAGCACCGCCATGCATATAGAATATCAATTTGTCTTGCGGCGCTTTCCTGGGCGTCAGCCACTCGACCTTGAAGTTGACGATTCGACCCGGTGTAACCTGTACGCCCATCGCAGTAGGCAGAAAATTCGCCAGTGTGTGTAGCTTGCGACGCGTTTTGTACGCATCGGTCGCCTGGGAGTCTGTCAGTTTGAAAACTGCGCCGGTTACAGCGCGCACCACTCCTGCACGTTTACTCATCTTTGCCATTTGATCCGGTTTCATGCCCTTGCTGCCGCTATTATGGGTCTATTGTTACTCGAACTCTACGCAACGGATGCAGACCATGGCAGCACTTCGCACACCAGATTCACGATTTGAGAACCTGCCGAGTTACGACTTCGATCCACTCTACGTCGACATAGACGGTCTGCGAATGCATTTCATCGAAGCAGGCCCGGCCGATGCCAGCCCTGTGTTGTTGTTACACGGCGAGCCGAGCTGGTCCTATCTGTATCGAAAAATGATTCCGCTTCTCGCGGATGCCGGTTTGCGTGTTATCGCTCCCGACCTTATTGGTTTCGGCAAGTCTGACAAGCCGACGCAGCAGAGTGATTATAGTTACGCTATTCACGTTGAATGGATGCGGCTATTTATTGAGGCGTTGGACCTCAATGACATTACGCTCTTCTGCCAGGACTGGGGCTCACTGATCGGGCTGCGCGTCGCGACAGAAAACCAGCAGCGGTTCGCCCGTATTGCACTGGGCAATGGCGGGCTGCCGACCGGCGATCAGGAAATGCCACGCGTATTCAAGATCTGGAAAATCTTCGCGCGTTTCAGTCCGTGGTTTCCTATTGGCCGGATCGTGCAACAAGGCACGATCAGCGAGCTTTCAAGAGAAGAAGTCGCTGCCTATGACGCGCCGTATCCGAGCGCTCGTTACAAAGCCGGCGCGAGGGCCTTTCCGAAGCTGGTGCCGGTAACCCCTGACGATCCCGCCAGTCAGGCCAATCGTGCTGCGTGGGAGGTGTTGCGAAAGTGGGAGAAGCCGTTTTTGACGACGTTTAGTAATCGGGATGGGATTACTCGCGGTGGTGAAAAGCCATTTCAACAACGGGTGCCTGGGGCTAGCGGGTGCGAGCATGTAAAGATTCTCAACGCCGGGCATTTCTTGCAGGAGGATAAGGGAGAGGAGTTGGCCGAGGTTTTGGTTCGGTTCGTTGTTGGGGGTGATGGTTAGGAACGCTTGGGCTTTGGCCGCCTTTGGCGGCCCGCTCCGAGCGGTTTTCTGTTGGTTTATTTTTCCAGGAACTGGAGTTTTTCTTTGACTTCTCGCCACTCGTCGGCGTCGGCGGGGGCGTCCTTCATTTCGGTGATTACCGGCCAGTGCTGCGACAGCTCGGTATTGAGCTCAAGGAATTTCTCCTGTCCTTCCGGGAGCTCATCTTCGGAGAAAATAGCTTCTACAGGGCATTCCGGTTCGCACAAGGTACAGTCAATACACTCGTCAGGATCGATGACGAGCATGTTCGGCCCCTCGTGGAAGCAATCGACCGGGCACACTTCGACGCAATCGGTCAATTTGCATTTAATACAGGATTCGGTGACAACAAACGTCATATTCAGGTCTCTATTAATCTGGCCCGCGTACGCTATGCGAAGTCGTGCCGCAGTTCAAGCGGGGAATTACGTACAACGTACAAACTCTGCGGAAAATGGTCAGGCCGGCCCCGGCGTAATCGTCCAGCACCCCTGCGATTCGCCTGCCGTGCCGTCCTCCGCCAGTTTAATCAAATGTGCCAGTAGCGAGCGTTCCGCCCACTTGTACAACATTGCGTCGACATCCGCGTAGACGTGCGGTACCAGCTCCATGCTGGTCAGGCCCGGGTTCCCGGTCAGCGCCGAGATCACTTTGGATTCTCTCTCCAGACGATGCGCAATGATCCAGTCAATCGCCTGGTCAGGATCTACTATCAATTCTCCGTGGCCCGGTGCCAGCGAGTCGCATTGCGATGACTTAACCCGCTGCAAAGAGTCCAGATACTCCTTCATGTTGCCGTCTGGAGGATTGATCACAACAGTAGATCTGTCAATCACATGATCGCCGGTGAACAGACAGTTCATATCTGCATGACGGTAGCAAAGGTGGTTTGATGCGTGCCCGGGTGTATGTACTGCTTCGAGTCGAAACTCGTCAGTTTGCAAGATATCCCCATCCGACAGGTGTCGATCAGGAATAAACGACTTGTCCTGATGCGCACCATCGGGCGCCACCATGCCCAGCAACTCTGCACCGGTTTTATCTGCGAGATATCTGGCGCCTGGTGAATGGTCGGGATGCGTATGCGTAACCAGAATCCAGCGAATTTCGGCACCTGCCTGCGTTCGAATATTTTCGAGATGAGCCTCGATCCGTGGCCCCGGATCAAGCACCGCCACCGCATTGCTGCCAATCAGATAGGTATTGGTGCCGGGTCCCGTCATCATTGACGGGTTCGGAGCAAGCAGCCTGCGCACGCCAGGCGCGAGTTCAGTCGGAGACTGCATTCTCTGCATTGCCTGTTTCGACAAAAAATTTCAGCCGTCGCAACGCTTCTCCAATCACAAGATCGACCGGCTCGGCGAGAGCATCAAGGCCGCCCGGAGTGTATCCACCAACGGCATACATGAACCTCACCGAAGTCCCCGAATCAGTGGTAAAGAACTCCCACGTCATATTGCCCGCGACACCCATTAATCCCAGCGGCCCAAGTCCACCGGATAATCGCAACATTGCATTGGGCGTAATCGAGGTCACTGTCAGATGTACGACACCAGCGCTCTTATCATTCGGACTATTATCATTCGCCTCACAAAAGCACCCCTGCAGGATCGGCTCAATACTCATGTTTTTGGCATCGCCTGAAATCGTGTGATCGTCGCTCCACCATTGACCCACTTCGGCAACCGCCGCTCGCCAAACATCTGCGCGGACTGCGTCAATCGTCACTTCGTGTTGCAGCGAAAATCCACTTGGGCCGGCGTCTGTAATTTCAGCGACAGCCTGATCGCACCATCCGATGGTCATTAGCCACGTCGCAATGACAGCGAAATTCTTGAAAACCTGATTCATCGGTACAGCTTACCGCAATCCAGCAACTGGCTAGTCAGACGCGAATTTCAATGTGCTCTGACGGTCCCCTAAAACAATGTGATCGCCAGAAAAACGGCCGCTATGCACGCCGTGGCAAAGTAGATTTTCTTCCAGTATTCCATCGGGTCACCTCAATTCCAAGACATCGTTTGCTTACAGTATTTTCGCCGGACGTAGCTGAATAGACGATGAAGCGCTAGGCGCCACATATAAGGTATTGTTTATCAATATCTTTTCTGGTGCCGAAGTCGTGTACTTGGATTGATTGCTCCGTATTATTGAATTCCTGGTCGGGCGTCCTCATAGATGGCAGCTTGGCCATCGACTGTTTCACGGGAAAAACCTCAATGAATGACGACATGCGCGTAGTGTATGAGAGCAAGGATCGCGCGATGTGTGCTGACCGCGCGCTGGTGCTGACGTCGCTGCAAATTCCGCACGGGATTGTCGACGACGGCGGAACATACGTGCTTGTAGTCCCCGCCGAATTTTCTGCGCGTGCAACCGAAGAAATCTGGCTGTACGCAGAGGAAAATCCTCCCGTTGTACCGCGACCTCGAAAACCTCTTCCGCATCGAAACGCCGTTCCGGGAGTTGCCGTTTACATCGCGGTTCTTCTACTGGTTACGGGTCTGGCCGATTTCTCGTTTCTTGGCCAGGACTGGGTAGCCGCGGGCCGCATAGACGGGGCGCTGGTTCGCACCGGCGAGTGGTGGCGCACTATCACTGCCCTGACCTTGCACTCCGGATTGCGGCACCTTGTCGGCAACGTCATTTTTGGCGGGTTGTTTGGCCTGTTTGCCGGGCGCCTGCTCGGGTCGGGTGTGGCCTGGTTTGCCATTGTATCTGCCGCCGCTTCGGCAAATTTGCTCAACACCTTGTTGCTCGAGTCGACGCACCGTTCACTGGGTGCATCGACTGCGGTTTTCGCCGCGCTGGGCCTTGTTGCAGGCTACGTCTGGCAAGGCAAATTGATGTCTCAGGAACGGTGGCCTTACCGTGTCGGACCCATTGTCGGAGGACTCGCGTTACTGATGTTCACCGGTACGGGCGACGCAAATACCGACATCGGTGCACACTTGATGGGCTTCCTGTGCGGCTTTGCAAGCGGCATGGCGATGACGTTCATCAGCACGCGGTTTTTCGCACCGCGATGGCAACTGGCGGCCGGGGCGTTCACGTTGCTGTTGGTCGCTGGCTCTTGGGGTTTCGCATTTGGCGCGGCATAGAAATCGTACAATAAAAAATCCATTGGCGGCATGTTCGGCCGACAATGGGCCGCCACAATCATGTAGACTTCCGGCCGTGTAGGGCATAGAAGGACACGGCAGAAAACGTGAAGAAAATCCTGCTGTTCTTGTTGATCTTGGTCATAGTTCTGACAATTACCGTTCGCATTCGCTACGGCGGCGGGCAACCGTATCCGGATCTCTCGACGCCACCCATCCTGAGTAGCAACGGCCTTGAACAGGTACTCTCTTACCCCGAACCCATTGGTAATGTGGCAGTTAACAAAGACGGCCGTGTGTTCTTTACCGTGCACCCTGAATCCAGACCGCAAGGAAACAAGTTACTTGAATATGTGGATGGTGCCGCCGTTCCATTCCCGAATGGTGCTGTCCAGAGAGAGTTATTCGATACTGTTCTCGGCGTTGTTATTGATCGCCAGAACCGATTGTGGACAATTGATCATGGCAATCACGGCATGCACGTACCGCGCCTGCTTGCCTTCGATCTGGACAATGGCAACCTGATCCACGACGAGAAACTAACCGCATCGATCGCACCGAAAGGTTCATTCCTGCAAGACCTGCAAGTCAGTGCCGATGGACGTACCGTCATAATTGCCGACGCGAGCTTCTGGAGAAAGAAACCGGCGATTATCGTATACGACATTGAATCGGCGACTGCGAGACGCGTTCTGGAATCCCACCCGTTTGTCTCGGCGGAACATTTCATTATCAACAATGAAGGTCGCGAGATGTCATTTGTCGGCGGGATTGTCGTACTTCGTGGCGGTATCGACGGCATTGCCCTCGGACCGGAATGGTTGTATTTCGCGGCATTGAACGGATCCACGCTGTATCGAATCGACCTCGCTAGTTTGCGCAATCAATCCATTCCTGACTCGCAACTCGCCGCGCGAGTCGAAAGTTACGCTGAGAAGCCGTTAAGTGACGGCTTAAGTGTCGATATTGACGGCAATGTTTACGTCACCGACATAGAGCACAATGCGATCAGTGTGGTAGGCACTGATCACGAGATGAATACGCTGCTTCGCTCAGCGAAAATCCGTTGGCCTGATGCCTTGTCCTTCGGTCCGGATGGCTGGTTGTATGTCGCCGACAGTGATCTGGCCGATGTCGTGCTGATGACTCGGGACCATATAAAATCCCAGGGGCCGTATAAGATATTTCGCTTTCAGACTGGCGTGCAGGGCACTCCCGGCCAGTAGGTTGAATTCCTTGTTTGCGTCGTGCATTAACGAGACTCGTCGGTTAACCTGCGCGTCTCTCGTTACACCGGGCAACTGATGCACGTCATCGCACTATATGTTTCGGTCGTGCTCATTTGGAGCTCAACCTGGCTGGCAATATCATTTCAAATGGGTATTGTTGCCGCAGAATTATCCGTCGCATACCGATCATGTATCGCGGCAATTGTGCTCTATTTGTATGCGCTGCTTACACGTCGAAAAATCCAGCTGCCGGCCGACGCTTACCCGATGATTCTGCTACAGGGCACTTTACTCTTTTGCCTCAATTACTTTTTCGTTTACTACGGCACGGCCTACCTGACGACCGGTCTGGTTGCGGTATTATTCAGCAGCATTGTTTTAGCGAATTCTATTTTCGAGAAGCTTTTTTTCCGAACGGCATTTGAAAAGAAACTGTTATTCGCTTTTCTATTCGGCGTCACCGGCATCTCGATGATTTTCTGGCCAGAGATCGATAGGCTCAGCCTCGAAAATGACACGGTATTCGGCATAACGATGATCCTGATCGCAGTCTTGATTGCATCTCTTGGAAACATGACTGCCGTTGTCAACACGCGACGTGATCTTCCGCTAGTCGCGGTCAATGCGCATGCCATGGCCTGGGCGACGATAGTGGCATTCCTGGTATCGGCGCTACTGGGCCGCGACTTCATTTTCGATACCCGGGTCAGCTACATTGCCTCGCTTTTGTACCTCGCCGTATTTGGGTCTGCAATCGCATTCGGCTGTTACCTGGCGTTAATCAGACGCATCGGCGCTGCCCGTGCCGCCTATTCTGCGGTGCTGTTCCCGGTTGTCGCATTGGCGATCTCGTCGGTCGCCGAGGGCTATATCTGGACACCGCTATCAGCCAGTGGCATCGTGTTGACATTGATCGGTAACTGGTTAGTCCTTAGCCGAAGCAAACCGAATTCGCAGACGACTACAGATCAACCCAAAGCAGAATAACCTGAAGGAACTCATAATGAATGACATAGCCTTGCCCGACTTCGGAATCGATTGGTCTGCACAGATGACGGCGCTACAAACCAACGGACTCGATTTCGCAAAGAACGTTCTGATCGCATTGGTCATTTTTTACGTTGGCCGCTTTATTGTCCGTATGGTCACGAAAATGCTGCGCAAAGGCCTGCAAAAACAGTCGGTCGACAAGACGCTTGAGACCTTTGTCTGCAACCTGGTCAGTATGCTGTTGATGGCTTTCGTCTTTATCGCTGCAATCAGCCGAATCGGCGTTCAGACGACGTCTCTGATCGCCGTGGTCGGCGCCGCCGGACTCGCCGTAGGTCTGGCATTGCAGGGGTCGCTGTCCAATTTTGCATCCGGCGTCCTCATCATTCTGTTTCGGCCCTATAAGGTTGGCGATTATGTCGAAGCTGCGGGTATAGCCGGGTCCATAGAAGAAGTGCAGATACTATCGACGATAATGAAAACCGTTGATAACAAAAAAATTATTGTTCCTAACAGCCAGATTATGAATAGCATCATCACGAATTATTCAGCGAACGACAGGCGGCGAGTCGATATGGTGGTTGGCGTTAGCTACGACGACGATCTCGACAAAGTTCGCAAGACACTTGAAGAATTGGTCGCAGCCGATGACAGAATTTTGCAGGACCCGGCCTGCACAATCGCCGTCTCCGAACTAGCGGATAGCAGTGTCAATTTTGTGCTGCGGCCCTGGGTCGCAAGCGGGGATTACTCTAGCGTGAAGTTTGCACTCACCGAGGCAATCAAGAAACGTTTTGATGAAGTTGGTATCTCATTCCCGTACCCGCAGCAGGATGTACATATGCATACGGTGTCCACTGATTGACCAGGGGACAATTTGACGTCGTCGACCGTCTCAGTCGGCGACGTCAGGCTCGATAAATACCCACTTTAGATTCGGCACGCGTTGTTTCAGTTCGCGTTCCATATCGTTGATATGCTGCACGGCAGCCTCAATGCTCATACCAGAGCGCATTTCGACTTTTGAAGCCAACATTGTGTCCGGGCCAAACTGCACGGTAATCGTATTGAACACACGTTTGATGCCATCCTGCGCAGCAATGATTTCGTCAATCATCTCTTGTATTTGCGGGTCTGCTGATCGCCCGACCAGCAGCGATTTGACCCGCGACGCGATAAATAGTGAGATAACCAGCAATACAACACCGATGCATATCGACCCCATTGCGTCGTAGACAGGATTGCCGGTCATTGCGGCCAAAGTCAGGAAGCCAAGCGCGAGGATAAGACCCAGCTGCGCGCCGATATCTTCGCCAAGCACAACGACGAGTTCGGAACTGCGGGTATGCTTCAGCCATTCCCAAAATGGCCGGTCACCACGTACTTTGCGTATCTCGCGCAATGCGCCGAACAATGATGAGCCTTCCAGAATCAGTGCCAGAACGAGCACCACGATAGCAACCCAGAGTTGCGACAGAGGCTCAGGGTTCTGCAGCTTGTGAATGCCCTCATAAATCGAGAAAACACCACCCATACTGAACAACAGCAGGGCAACGACGAAACTCCAAAAATAACTGAGTTTTCCGTAGCCGAGTGGATGCTCTGCATCTGCCGGTCGCTGCGATTGTTTCAGGCCGAGAAACAGCAATACCTGATTTCCAGTGTCGGCATATGAGTGAATGGCTTCGGCCAGCATGCTGCCCGACCCGGTCAACCACGCTGCCCAGGTTTTCGCCACCGCAATGCCGAAATTGGCAAGAAATGCGTACAGGATTGCCCGCGCAGTGGAACTGTGTGTGGTTGAGGTCATAAAATAGCTGTCCGGTGAGTCAACCTGAGTTGTGCTGACTCGTTATTGAGGAGTAGGCGCTACTCAGCTTAACTTGGTGCCCAATGCAAACCAAGTCGGGAATTTAAGGGTTTTCGACTGTGTTCAGACTATCTAATGCATAATCAATCGGACTGGCTTTAGGGACTTGAATTTGTGATTCGAATTACAACAATTTTTTTCTTTGTATCGTGCTTGGCGGTTATGATCGCAGGCTGCGCCGCGCATCCAGATCCGATCGTTGATACCAAGGGTGTCGACATGGAGACCTACGCCACGGACTGGGACGAGTGCGAGGTGTACACGGAGCAGATTCTGATCGTAAATGGCGTGATCAAAGGCACCATCGCCGGTGGTGCAGTCGGTGCCATTGACGGTGCCATTTGGGGTGACGTAAGCAGAGGTGCCGCACGCGGCGCTTTGTGGGGCGGCACGATTTCCGGGCTTGACGCCGATGAAGCACGGCAGATGGTTTTTAAGCGCTGCCTCAGCGGTCGCGGGTACAAGGTGCTGAATTAGGCGGGATCGCGCTGGCAGAGCGCGCAGCGCAATGTCGCGTTGAGTGGGTTGATTGACGGTGTGGTGGGTTTATCGTACTGTACATCCATACAGTCCTTTTCAATCACGCTAGCTGGAGTTGCCGGTGCCGACCCACGCGCACAAAGGCCGCGGCGCTGTCTCTAGCCGCGACGGACGCTTTGCCACCCGACCGGTCGCTTTTGACGACGAAGAAGCGAATAACAGGGCCCGGCAAAAGCCGGAAACGGTCCTGACGGCCATGCGTGCGGGCCGCATCATCAGCCACAACAACTCTCCCGATGTACCCTTCGAAAGATCCATCAATCCGTACCAGGGATGTGAGCACGGTTGTATCTATTGCTATGCGCGACCCAGCCACAGTTATCTCGATCTGTCCCCCGGACTGGATTTCGAGACACGCATCTTTTACAAGCCGAATGCAGCCAGTCGCTTGCTTGACGAGTGGGAAAAGCCGGACTATGCGTGCAAGCCGATAACGATTGGCGCCAATACAGATCCGTACCAGCCAGCCGAGAAACAGACCCGAATCACGCGTCAATTGCTTGAGCTGTTCGACAAGCACAACCATCCCGTCAATATCATTACCAAGGGCAGCCTGGTTACCCGAGACATTGATTTGCTGGCTTCACTTGCCAGCCGCAATCTTTGCGGTGTGGCCATCAGCCTGCCAACAATGGATGCGGATCTCAAACGCATCATGGAGCCGCGCGTGCCGTCGGCAATGGCCAGGCTCAGAGCAATTGAAGAATTAAGTGCCAGTGGCGTACCGACCAGTGTGTTGGTGGCACCGATAATCCCGGCTATCAACGACGGTGAGATCGGCGTGTGATCCAGGCGGTAGCCGATGCGGGCGCGAGGCAGGCTAGCTACATATTCTTGCGACTCCCTCATGAGGTCAGAGATCTTTTCGTAGAATGGCTGGAAACCCATTTTCCAGATCGTGCCAAACACGTAATGAGCCTGGTAAGACAAGCGAGCGGCGGCAAAGATTATGACAACCGGTTTGGCGTACGCCAAAGCGGGCGCGGCGCGTACGCCGATATGCTGGCATCGCGGTTTCGAGCTGCCTGCAAGCGGTTTGGCCTCGAGCAGGATCGATATCAGCAACGTCTCGACTGCAGCCGCTTCCTGCGTCCAGGTCCACAGCAACTGGACATTGGTTTCTAGGGAATCCTTTTTGGTCGAGCTGTCCGGGCCACAATAATGGCTGACAGCGGCTCTGACGCTACCCGAGCAAGCCGTCAAAATGTATAGTAGTGCCAGCTTTGGAGTTTTCGGGAAGCCCGAACTTTCGAGCTAAAACCCAGTCTCACTAATACTCTGGAAGTCACGTCTACCACTGCAGATACACATAAGAGTACACACTGCATGCCCAAGACAGACAATCGACACATCAGGAATATTTTGCTCGCGACAACTCTGCTTGCGATGTCGGCGGGTGCGCAGGAAAACGACTCGTCTGAGCAGCTCGATCAAGGCGAACCTTCTGTTGAAGAAGATGTTTTCAATGACTTCGTCCTTGAGGAAGAAATCCTTAACGACGACAGCCTCGATGATGCAACTATACCGGGCCCGCTTGACCAGGTTGTACCGGTCGCGGATGAGGAAATCGCGGTTGTGACCGACGATATGACCGACGAAGTGACCGAACTAACTGACATGGAGCTGCTGCTGGTCGAGTTCGAGCGTTATAAGGAATTGATGGGCAATGGCGTTTACGACGAGGCCGATACGGTCGCCAAGCGCGTCGTCGAAATGGCAGCGAGAATGACTGGCACGGAGTCCCTCGAAACCGCGAGAGCGCTGACTAATCTCGCCATCGTACAGCATCGTAACCAGCAGTACGTTCCGGCGCAGCAGAACTTTCTGGCATCTATCGAAATCATTGAGGATGCTGATAACCGTCTGAGCCCATATCTCGTCAACCCGTTGCGAGGCCTCGGTGCAGCCCAGCTGGAAGGTGGGCGACCGGATCTCGCCAGCGCGACATTTACTCGCGCCGTGCATATCACACACGTCAACGAAGGCCCACATAATCTGTATCAACTTGAATTGCTCCAGTCGCTGGCCGAAGTCCAGTTAAGACTGGGTGAACCTGACGAAGCGAGAGACCTGCAGGATAGAATGTACCAGCTGAATGTTCGGCGGTATTCAAGCGACACGATGGAGTTAATTCCTCCCTTGATAGAACGTGCCCATTGGCAACATCGTGCCGGACTGATCATTGAAGAACGAAGCACCTATCGGCGAATAATCCAGATCATTGAGAAAAACGAGGGCAAGAAAAGTTTGACGCTGGTCACGCCTTTGCTTACGTACGGAAGATCATTTTTCTACGCCGACCGGAGCGGCATGACGGAGATGCAACAAACCAGTGTCAGCTCTGGAGAAATATTTTTCAAGCGGGCAGTCCGAATTGTAGAAGGTGACCCTGAGACTGACTGGAAGCTCCGTGCTACAACGAAGCTCGCTCTTGGTGATTACTACTTGTACATAGGCAGCGAGAACCGTGCACGACGAGTCTATGTCGATACCTGGGAAATGTTATCTACTGATGAAGATAGGCTGGAATTTCGCAGAAACATGCTGGAGCGCGCCGTCTTGTTAGAGGAACGACCGTTGCCGCAATATGTCAGCAACCGGTCTCAATCCGATTCATCAGCCGGCCCCGATGATTTGTTGACAGCATCCCTCACTGTTAATTTCGACATAAATGATCGCGGTCGCGTATCGTCATTGAAGTTTATCGAAGTTGAGCCAGCGGACTTTGTCCAGATGCAGCGCGCCATTCAACGAAACCTCCGATCACGAGCGTACAGGCCGCGCTTTGTGGATGGCCAGCCGGTCGCAACACCCGATCAATTTCTGGTTCACGATTACTACTACCGTCAGGAAGATCTTGACGCAATCCGATCCGCGGCTGACCAGACCTAACTGAACAGGCCGGACGGCGTGCTACGTTAGTGATCGCCCCGGACACCTTTATTCGCTGTACATAGACGGCTTTGGGGGCAGGGCAATTCGAACATCATTGTTATTTGGTTTGCTTTCAGCCGTCTTTCTATCGCTAGTCGCCGGGCCGTTATTCGCCGCATGCGAAGACGACTGGATTTGTATCGATGAAATAAGCGACGGCGAAACGATCAGACTTCAGGTCAGGAATCTTCGCGATTTTCCGGTCACGTATACGCTCAAAATCCGAACCCGGTATATGCAAATTGACGGGCCGAAGACGATCACGCGCACCTTGCCTCCAAACCATTCCGAGCGCGCGATGATGCTTAGCCCAATTGATACGCGACACGAAGCTGACTATCACTATTCTCTTGACTGGACGGTCGGCGATCAGAATGCTGAGCATAACGACGATCATGTCTACTCGCTGCCGTACGCGAGCGGCAAGAACTTCCGTGTGCTACAAGGCTATGGATCCCGATTCAGCCACACCGGGCTGGAAGAATTTGCCATCGACTTTGATATGCCGGTGGGCACGCCGGTGCATGCCGCGCGCGGTGGAGTTGTGGCACGCGTTGAACAATCCAATTCGGAAGGTTGCTGGGAGGACGGTTGCGGCAAATTTGCGAATTACATTGTGGTGTTTCACGACGACGGCACAACAGGTGAATATTACCACTTGATGGAAAACGGTTCGCTGGTTGTTGTCGGCGAAATCGTGGTGCAAGGGCAGGAAATCGGTCGCTCCGGAAATACTGGCCACACGACAATGCCGCACTTGCACTTCGCGGTCTATCGCGCTGCAGCGGATGGCAACACACAGTCGATTCCGGCGAGATTTCAGGACATCGACGGTATAATTGACAGACCCCGGCGCGGCGCGCGATATCAGGCACTATAGCGATGATGGATCACAAGAATAAGCGAACATTGCCTTTGGCAACTGAAGCCCTGCCGGGCCGCAACGACCCTGTGTTCGTACCCGAGCAGCATTTCGTCAACGGACATTCAATGACCGGCCCGTTCGATGAGCATCTGCAAAAAGCAGTTTTGGGGCTGGGCTGCTTTTGGGGTGCCGAGCGAAAGTTTTGGGAAAAAGAGGGCGTGTACAGCACGGCTGCAGGTTATTCTGGCGGAGCCACTCCTAATCCGGACTATCGCGAAGTCTGTTCGGGCATGACCGGGCACACCGAAGTCGTGCTGGTCATTTTCGATCCGGACGTCATCAGTTACGACGAATTGCTGCGGGTTTTTTGGGAAAGCCACGATCCGACTCAAGGAATGCGTCAGGGCAACGACAGCGGAACACAATATCGGTCTGCGATTTATACGACTGGAGAACAGCAGCAATCTATTGCAGTCGCATCAGCTGTTGCCTATGAACGTGAACTCGCAGAGGCAGGCTATGCGAAAATTACGACAGAAATATTGCCGCTGGGTACGTTCTACTACGCGGAGGATTACCACCAACAATATCTGGCTAAGAATCCGGGTGGCTATTGCAGCATTGGTGGCACTGGCGTGAGCTGTCCTGTTGGCCTGGCTCCCGGCGAATTACGCGCCTGAGCCAGTACGATCGCCTGTCGCTTGTGTACCGACCCTGGCAATACCGGTAGTATCCAACTCGATTATCGCAATCTGGACGATCTCTTGAGCGTAAAAAATCCGATGGGACGCAAACCGCGCAAACCAAGCCGCAAGCAGGCTGAGGACGCGGTCCACACGTTGTTGCTTTGGGCGGGTGAAGATCCGCGTCGCGAAGGCCTGATCGATACACCGAAGCGGGTTGCCAGTGCCTACGAGGACTGGTTCAGTGGATACAAAGATGATCCTGTCACCTACCTGGAGCGGACCTTCGAAGAAGTCGAAGGCTATGACGAAATGATCATCTTGCGTGATATTTCGTTCGAATCTCACTGCGAGCACCACATGGCGCCGATCATCGGCAAAGCTCATATCGGGTATCTGCCGAGAAACAAAGTTGTCGGCATCAGTAAGCTCGCGCGCGTGGTCGAAGCTTTTGCGCGACGCTTTCAAGTGCAGGAAAAGATGACGGCTCAGATTGCCAACTGCATTGAAGACGTTCTAAATCCCAAAGGCGTCGGCATCGTCATTGAAGCCGTACATCAATGTATGACAACTCGCGGCGTACACAAGTCTGGTGTATCGATGGTCACAAGTCAGATGCTTGGCACCTTCCGAAAAGACGCCCGCACACGGTCCGAGTTTCTGCGCATGATTGGCGGCGACCGCTAGCTGGCATTCGCGCGCTGGGGCACGCTCCTAAAGGTGGCAATATCGATGGCTGGGTAAGCGGCTGAATATCGCGTGCGGCGGTACGCTCCTACAAACGGCATGACCTACCCGCCGCGCGATCAATGCGCCCGCTCCTGTAGGTACTACCTGTAGGAGCGGGCCCGGTTTATCGGACTGAGCAGTTGTCGACTAGCACTCGCTGTATTCTTGAGACCCCGCGATGGCTGCAGAGCTAGACCACCTCACTGCGGCAATAGCGCTACGTCACCTTCGAAATCGTCGCCGAGCATCTGTTGCCGAATCAAAGGAATTGGTGGTGAACCGTAGCTCAGGAACTGGTCGTGGTACGCGCCCCAGGCTTCCTGGCCACCTCGGCCTGCAGTCCAGTCACTGCGTAGCTTGTTAATCATCAACTTGCCGAGTGTGTAGTTGAGGTAACCCGGATCGTAGGTGCCACGATTGGCTTGTTGCATCGCATTACCAGGGTCGAGAAATGCCTGCTCCTCGAACATCGCCTTGCTCTCTTCCACGCTCATGCCTTCGGTGTGCAGACCGATTGCCGACATGTAGCGCACATTGCGCCACAACGCCTGCAACAACTGACCAATTTTGACCTCCGGGTCACCCTCGCCAAGACCCGCATCCAGCATCATTTGTTCAGTGTAGTGCGCCCATCCCTCACCAAAGGTATAGGTACCGAAATGCCGGCCAATGTTGTTTTCTGTACGATTTGAGTGCAGGTATTGCAGGAAGTGGCCAGGCCATACTTCGTGAATTGACACAGCGAGTAACGATGTTTCGCCGGGCACATAAGCCAGCCTGTCCTCTTCGGACCACTCGGGATCCGGTGGTGCAATGTAGTAAACCGACGGCAAGCCGGACTCGAACGGACCGGGTATATCGATGTAGGCCAGATTGAATCGTCGATGTGGCGGCGCCTCATCTACCAGTGCATCTTCGGTGCCGGGAATCGTTACCAGCCTGTTGTCTTCGAGGAACTTGCGCAATCCCGGCAACTGCCGCTGCGCGCCACCAACGGGGCCTTCCGGCGACTTGCGGTTCTGTACTTTCATGACGCAGTCTTTGGTGCTCGCGCCAGGGGCGAACTGAGCGCACGCCTCATTCAGCGCATTCGCATTGCGATCCAGATCAAGTTGCCCTGCCGCTTTCAGGTCCGCCAGCGAAATGTCAACGCCCTCTGAATCTCTGAGCATCTTCAGGAACTGATCTTCGCCCAATGCGAAATCGTCGGTCGCCGTGGCTTTGAGCCCGTCCAACCAATCTGCTGCTTGTTGTGCCGCTGCCGCTGCTGCGCTGTTCGCAGCATCAAACTGACGCAGTAACTGCTCATCTTCAACAGCCGAGAACAGCTCCGGCACGGTGTTTTCAAGGTAATCGGCCAAGCCCGAAAATATGCCGTGGCCCACTTCAACATAGGGTGCCGGCAGTGGCGGCTGCAGATTCTGCTGCATTGTCTGCAGCAGGCCAGGAACTTGCGACGCGTATGTTGTGTAGGCCTTGATGCGCTCTTCAACGGGGGCGTATTCGCGGTCGATATAGACACTCATGCCCAGGCGGCCGGCATAGAACAGAGGATTGCTTTGTGCAAACCCGGTATCTTGAAGGCTAAACAACTGATCCGACAGCGCGGCGATCAGGTAGTCACGCTCAAAAGCTTCGGTACCATCCAGTTCGCTGTAGCCAGCCGCTGCATCGATCGAAGAATTCAACCACTCAGCCTGATCCGCTAACGCCTCCAGACTCATATCTGATATCTGGCCATCGTACTCGTGCAGCCCCGCGTCCACGGCAGATTCCGGGTTACGCCGGTAATTCTCAGCAACCACCGACGCGGCGAAGACCGCCCAGGATTGTCGTGCCTCAACCTCAGGCGCGGCCGCTTGCTCTGCACCACCACCGCATCCGGCAAGCAGAATTACCGCTACGAACATCGTTGCGTACTTATTCATGGTCATCCTTTTATGATAGTTTTTTATTCGAGGCCAAGCTCGGCGAGGCCCTGATTAAACTTGATGTCGACCGGAATGCTCGCATCAGTCAAGCGATTCAGATCCACTTGTAGCTCAGCACCGATGACTCCCCTGGTATTCAGCAATTCAGCGGTTGCTGCGTAATTGCCGTCGCCCTGCAAGGTCAGCAGCAGTCGGGATAATTCGATCATCGCAGCCTGCATCCTGTCGAAATCGACACTGTACTTGCCACTCTCGGCGTCCCTGACGAACGCACCCTGTTCCGCAAAGAAATTGAAGCGAACCATATTGGCCTTGCCATGGGCATCGCTGGCACCGAAGCGAATCGATCGGAAAATACCGGCCATGAAAGTGACGTAGTTATCCATCAGGTCCTGCTCGCCAAACTCACCAGCATCGTTGAGTTCGGTCACCATGTACAAACCAAGTATATCGGCCTTGCCTTCCTCTACACTGGAGGCGAGATCGAGTAGCGCTTCCCTGACAGTTTGCCCTCCTGAAATTGTGTTCTTGACGCCAAGACCGTGCGCGACCTCATGGAACATTGTGTTAGCGAAAAATGCATCAAAGGTCACGTGATGCAGTTGGGCATCGTCAATCAGCACACCCGCAATCGGATCGAGGATCATCTCGAACTTCGCCTGCATTGCATTTTTCAGCTGCAGTCTTCGTGTGCCCTTCGCCAATTGAACCTCTTCGTCATTTGGCAGATTGATCGCAATGGTCTTTGCACCGGCATTGCTGTCGCCAGCGTAGTAAACGACATCGTAGGCATTCAGATCAGAATCCGTACCGGGCGATTCCTGTTTGTATGCGTCCGGGACCGGCAGACCCGCCTGCAGTTCGGGTAAAAACGTTGCGAATCGACTGAGCCGCTCGCTCCATTCCATGTCCTTGATCAGAACATAGGATTCAAACGCGGTGCGATAACCGTAAATCTTGTCCTCGTAGGTTTCGATCGGACCGATAACCACGTCGATCGGATTGTCCTTGACGTCCATCCAGAACAGGTCGCTTAGCTGGTACTCACTGCTGAGAAACGCGTTCGCGCGCAATTTCAGGTAATTCGCGAAATTCTGGTTCTCCGCCAGATCCGCCGCCCGATGCAAAAGCTCGGACGCGCTTTTTAGTTCCTGCGCATACTCAACGTGATAGGGAACAACAGTCAGCTCGCCAGCAGCATTGCGACGAATGACCGAATACAGGCCAGCCTTGCCCGGCAAATATGCCAGGTCAAACTCTTCCTTGGTGATATCGGCCGGGTACAGGTTCGCGCCAAGCGGTTTGGCGTCAAATCCATCAATAAATGGCTTGTCACCGTCGAGGCGATCCCACGGACCGTAGTTCATCTCGGCAAAGTTGCGTTGCTCGGCAATTCCGATTGACGCCAGCCATGCCTGATACCCATCCCCGAATGCCTGTCTCCAAAACAGATCGTCCATGATCTGAGATGCTTCGATCAGCAGCCCGATCATTTCTCGCTGGTTATCGGTGAAGCCACTCAGATCGGCAGTCAGTGCAAATTCAGCATATATTTCTGGCCTCGCTTCGGTTCGAACCACAGCGTCAGCGGCAGCAATTTCCGGTGGAGACTCGGCCGAACAAGCAGCCATGAGAACAATCAGAGGGACGAAATACGCAAAGCGCACAACAGAATTTTGAGACACGGCAGGTACCCGATCCTTAATAATCGAAGCAGATATTATCGCACATGAAAATGCGTCAAAGCGCTATCGGGCAAGGATCAAAGCCTGCATCGGGTGGCTCTGGCAGATTGCCCGACAGGCTGTTTTGGCGCAACCAGAGATCGGCTAAAGATCACTCAAAGATCAACCAGCGTAACGTCATCGGCAGACAGGTCCTGACCGAGAAACCAGCCACCTACGCGGGCGAACCTCTTGGTGCCGTCAGTCGCCAGCAATCGGATATCGCCGCCACCGCCACTATTCTTCAACAATGCAGCCTCCAGCATTTGCGCTGCGACTGTTGCGGTCGTTTCGGCCGAATCGACAATGACCGTAGCAGCATCAACGACCGCGGCAATTGCATCTCGCAACAATGGAAAATGTGTGCAACCAAGAATCACGCTGTCTGGCTGATAGTCGCTGATTTGGCCGAGGTAGCGCCGAATTATTTTTTCCACGATTTCGCCATCAACCCAACCTTCTTCGGCAAGAGACACCAGCAGGTCGCACGGCAGCTCGCGCACCGTTGCCTGTGCGTCTTGTGCCAAAATAGCTTGCTTGTAGGCGCCGAGTCGCACCGTCGTTTCGGTCGCAAGAACGAGATGCGCTCCGCCAGGTCGCGCTTCAACGGCAGTGGTAGCGCCCGGCTCGACCACGCCGATTACCGGTAGCGGGTGCATTTGTTCACGAAGTGCTTCAAGCGCGACAGCGGATGCCGTATTGCATGCCACCACCAGCAACTTGATGCCCTGCTCTTGCAGCTTCAATGTCGCCTGGCACGCGTAACGTGATATCGAAGCTGGACTCTTGGTTCCGTAAGGCAATCGAGCCGTATCGCCAAGATATATGAAGTCCTCTTGTGGCAATGCGGCGCGCAGCGCTTTGAGAACTGTCAAACCGCCAACACCGGAATCGAAAACGCCGACCGGCAGTGACGAAGTATCGTGTGAGTTCATACACGTATTGTGCCCTCGCGGGATGCCGGCCGCACGTTTAGTGACAAAACGACGTACTCGCCGCTGGCTATTCTGTGGAATAATTCGGCTCCACACATCGCCAGCATCAAGAATCGGAACCGGCCTAACGTGCAAAAAGTAGTTTACGGAATCGGCATTGCCATCGCACTGATGATCATCATCGGCCTGACGCTACCACGGCATACCGTGGTTACGGCGCAGATCCGCATTGATGCGCCTCCGGCAACAGTCTTCGCGCTGGTGAACGACTTTCACAGGCTGGCCCTGTGGTCGCCATGGATCGAAACAGACCCTAACGTGCGCATCATCTATTCAGGGCCCGATCGGGGCGTTGGCGCGACAATGACCTGGGACGGCATGATTATTGGCAGTGGCACGCAGATGATTACCGAAAGTCGCCCTTTTGAACACGTTACAAGCATTATAAATTCAGCTGAGGCGTCCGAGTCCCGAACCTGGTTTGACCTGGCGGGTGACAGCGGCGCAACAAGCATCACATGGGGCTTTGACAGCGATCATGGCTACAACCTGGTCGGACGCTATTTTTCAATGCTGTTGGGCAGCGTTGTTCGTCGCGATTACGACACGGGGCTGGCCAATTTGAAACAATTGGCGGAAAGCCTGCCCCGCGAAGATTTCAGTGATATCGAAATAGAGCATATTGCCGTCGTTGCAGATGAGATCGCATACCTGTCGACCAATGCGACACCGGAAGCCGCTGCAATTTCCGAAGCATTGGGCAACGCCTATTTCGAAATACTGAATTTCATGGATGCGCATAACCTGCAACTCGCGGGTGCGCCGATATCGATCACTCGATCGTTCAGCGGTGCCAATTTGCGGTTCGATGCCGCAATCCCGGTTCGCGGTATCGCCGAATCAACGCCACGGGATGGCGCCAACGTAAAGCTGGGCGTCAGTTATGAGGGACAGGTGATTCGCGTGAAGCACATCGGTTCATACCGTTCTCTCAGCCGCACACACCAGAAAATCGCGGCATACCTCGCCGCGCTGGATATTCAAAGAAATGGTGATGCCTGGGAATCGTATGTTAGCGACCCGACCAAAGTGGCGCAGGAAGAGCTGTTAACCTACGTTTACTATCCGATTCGACTATAAGAGGCGAATGCGTTCGCACTACCTGAATCGACCTCAGGACTACGTCTTTATGTTAAGCCAGTAATTCAGGCTCAAATGCGCTCGAATATCAGACAGATTTGACAAGAAATGGGGGAACGATAGCTCGCTCTCTCGTCTCCAGCGGCACCACCGACTGGCCGTCCTCCGAGTTTCTCAGTAAATCGCTGTATATCGTTACAATCGATTCTGCGCATTCGCTAGCTTGCACTGGCGACATTTTTCGAACACTGGCACAGATCGGGCCTTCACCGTTCAGCGGTGCGACCGAATGCATTTGGCGTCGTACGACAGCGAATGCCTTGCGGGTGTCCGATGGCAAATCATCGTCATCCAGATCGACGAGATTTTCCTCGAATGCCTTTCTAAGTCTTTGTTTTATATGGCCATGGCCCGCCAGCACCAACACAGCGGCGAAAAAACGTTCAATAGGGTATGACATTTCCACTCCAGCGTTTCTTTATTGTATGGCCGTTTTTTATTAATTAACGGCTTCGTATACGCTCTTAGAGCTGACCGCTTCCTGCAGTCTCCGACCCTCTCAAATCGGTAAGTCCCTTGAGTACTCTTGATCTTTCAAAAACCTACGTACGTTTCTTATAACAAACATTGAGAAGCTTGTCCAAGTGCAGCAAAAAATGGTCTATTTAGTCGGCAATAGCCTGTTTGTCAAATTCGATGGTCCAGTGGTCCTCACCAAGCTCCCGCTTGTCCGAATACAGCGGATTCGCCTGACCAACCGCCCATTCGGTCGCCAACGTCTCGAGCATAACGTAGTCACGATGCGCAACCAGCGCTGCTTCAATGGCCGACGAGCCCGAAATGCCGAGTACGATCCGGTCTGAAACCTCCAGCCCGGCTTGTTTTCGCGCATCCTGGACTGATCTGACGATCTCCCGGGCTACACCTTCATTGATCAGATCATCGTCGAGTGCGGTATCCAATGCGGTCAGATAACCACCATCCTCGGCGCAGGAATACCCCTCTGCCGAGCTGGTTTCCACCAGCACATCGTCGCCTCCCAGCGAGATTTCCTCACCGGGCACACTGATTACGAAAGATTCGCCGCTCGCTGCCGCGGTGGCAATTGCGCCACCATCCGCTGCTTCAAGAGCCGCGCGGATAGCGGGAATCTGCTTGCCATATTTCTTGCCAATGCGCGGCAGATTCGGTTTGATCCGGTAGCTCACCAGCCCGGCATCGCGAGCAATGAACTCGATCGCCTTGACGTTCAGTTCCTCGAGAACCTGATCCTGGTGATCCTGCACCGCATTGGCAGCTCTGTCGTCAGGTACCCGAACCAGCAATCTCGACAGAGGTTGTCGAGTACGTACGCCCGATTGTCCGCGAGCAGCACGCGCAAGCCCGACGACTTTTTGAACGACGTCAATGTCGAATAACAGTTCCTCATTCTTCCAGCTGGCATCCGCTTCGGGCCACTTCGCCATATGCACGCTGATCGGCGCACTGTCATCGACAGCGCGAACCAGGTTCTGATAGATGTTCTCCGCTATGAAAGGCACGAACGGCGCCATCAGTCGATGTGCGGCATCGAGGCATTGATACAAGGTGAGGTACGCGGAATGCTGATCGTCGGCATCTGTCGACTTCCAGAAGCGGCGGCGATTGCGGCGCACGTACCAATTGCTCAGCTGATCAACAAACGACTCCAGTGCGTCCCCCGCCGTCTTGGCGTCGAAGTCATCCATTGCCTCAGTGCAGATTGTAATTGTCTTGTACAGCAATGCCATTGCCCAGCGGTCAATCTCAGGCCGATTTGCAACCGGGACGTCGCGGCCGAGATCGACGTCATCCAGTCGCGCATACAGAATAAAGAATCCGTACGTATTCCAAAACGTATTGATGAATGAGCTTGCGACGTCGGCGACGATTTCCACTGAAATCCGCTTGGGCACATCGGGTGACAGGCGGGCAAGGAAATACCAGCGCAGTGCGTCAGCACCCACCGTGTCAAAGACATCGTACGGATCGACAATATTGCCGACCGACTTCGACATCTTCTTGCCTTTTTCATCAACGATGAGATTCAGGCAAATGCAATTTTTGAAAGCGACGCTATCTGAGACAAGTGTCGAGATTGCATGCAGCGTATAGAACCAGCCACGAGTTTGATCAATAGCCTCACAAATGAAATCAGCCGGAAAATGCTGTTTAAACTTGTCTTCGTTCTCGAATGGGTAATGCCACTGCGCGTACGACATCGCGCCTGAGTCAAACCAGCAATCGATAACTTCCGGCACTCGCTGCCAGGTCTTACCGTCTTTCTCGAACGTGATTTCGTCAACTGCTGGCCGATGTAAATCGAGTTCCGTTAAGGACTTGCCGGACAGCGCCTCAAGCTCAGCTACCGATGCGATGCAGTGATATCCACCCTCGCCGTCGGTCCAGATTGGTAGCGGCGTTCCCCAAAAACGCTCCCGGGACAGCGCCCAGTCAACGTTGTTCTCCAGCCACTTGCCGAAGCGCCCATCTCGAATATGCTCGGGGACCCACTTGATTGACTGATTCAGCTCTGTCATTCGATCGCGGAATTTCGACGTGCGAATGTACCAGGCATTTTTGGCGTAATAGATGATCGGATCGCCGGTACGCCAGCCAAAGGGATAATTGTGCGTAACCCGCTCGGAGCGGAACATCAGGCCACGATCCTTGAGAATCCGAATCAGCGGCTTGTCGGCGTCTTTGAAAAACAGACCGGCCACCGGTTCGACAGCCTCGACAAATAGCCCATCGAGTCCGACGCCATGTACAACCG
>PVMS01143830.1_pt1 | contig 26658 bp, 19 predicted proteins | sample 1853461 | NCBI WGS metagenome assembly PVMS01 (sample SAMN08582032, study PRJNA380276) | Marine sediment metagenome, whole genome shotgun sequencing project. | isolation source: ocean sediment barecode stripped | collected 2017
GATGTAACTGATGAAGGAAATGACAACATTCACTTGTTGAAACTTTCTTGGGATAATCAACTTAAGTGGTTCTACCAAAATGGTACTATGGACTACATGGGAAGAACTCAAGGGTTTGCTTCTACTGGTCAGTTTAATGGATACAGAGTTTATATGACTCAGACCATGCCAGCTATTTGGGTTAAGGATCCAACCAAAGTTCTAAAAATTGTAATGAGAAACCCTGTTACAGGAGGATCATTCTAGGAACTATAATTAAAGGGGAGGTGGGTCAATCCTCCTCCCTTTTTATTTTTAATCTTTAAAACAAATAATCATGGGACTAGATATAAAATTAGCAAATAAAACATATGAGTTTTCTAACTCAAGTGTTTCTAAAATTGTTGCTTCAAAAGCCGTTGGTAAAGATATATTAGTCAGAGACTATGCAAATAATGCTGCAGCAAAAGCAGCTGGTTTAGTTAAAGGTGATCTATATCATTCCACAGGAGATTTGAAGATAGTAGTAGAATAAAGTCAAAAACTTTAGCAAGGGTAAAACCTTGCTATTAGAAATATTAGTAATAATAGAATGTACACTACGGTGTATTATTTGACTTGAGTACCAATTATTAATTTTTAAAAAAAACCAAACGGAATGGATGATTACACAATTGTTGAAAAGTATCAACACGCAAAAAAAACTAGCTCAATAGCTATACGCCCTTATTTTAATCCGGGCAAAGAAAATATGGGATTAGAACAATATGGATTGTCTTTACATGATGGAGTATTTCATGAAGAGTCTTTAGCATGTTTAGAAATGAACGGAGTTAAAAGATATATTACTGGATTAAATGAATTTGATCCTAAAGTAAAGATGCTTCCTCCAAAAGAGAAGAAGGCTAAAATTGCAGAAATCAGAAAAGTAGTTTCTGAACTAGAAGCTGAACTAGCTGCTAATCAAGTTGATGTAGAAGACAAAGACTTCTGGAACAAGTTAACTGTTATGAAGCCTGACAATTCTAAATTTTGGGATAAGATAACTTTGAGGTGTGGTAATGATCCAGTTTTTTTAGATGGTGATGTAGATCCATATGATAGAATTAAATTGCATGCTATTAGAGCTGGAGGATTTTCAATTGTAGCTAAGTCATTGAAAGATGCTAAGTCATCAAATGATAACCCAAAGTTTTATTTAGATACAGTTGAGGAAACTCTTACTACAAGAACAGAATTAACTAAGTTAAAAAATAAAGCATTGACAGCATTACAAAATCTATATGATACTAATACAACTAAATTAATATATGTTGCTAAAGTAGTAGATAGTGATAGCGTACAATATACTAAAAATACACCAAATGATGTTATGTATGAAAACATGGATGAATACATTAACGGAAGAGGTGCTGAAAGTAACAAAAAAAGAGCTGCTCAACAATTCTTAGATGTATCTAAATTAGATATGGAAGAATTAAAAATCAGATCTTTAATTAAAGATGGATTATACTATAGATTTATTACAACTAAAGCAGGGGGATGGATTGAACCAATTGATAGTGGAATAAGAATGGGTAAGAGACCATCTGAAGTATTGGACTTTTTAAAAGATCCAAATAATGAAGAGTCACTTTTATCTTTAATGGATAAAGTAGATCCATACTGGAATTCATAAATATTAAATAATGGAAAATAATACTGCATTTATAAAGCTTAAGCAAAGGTTAAATAAACTAGATAGTCAAGACTTTGATAATATAGAAGCTTGGCAATTTATTGAAGCTTTTAATAAAGCTCAAATAGAGTGGTGTAGGAGAAATCTTCATGGTGGCAATATGTATAAAGAAGGAGATGAATTATCTAAAAAAAGAATAGATGATTTACAACCTTTACTTAGAGAACTATCTTTAACAGGTACAGTAACTAATACATATTTTGAATCCAACAATTTTCCAGTTGATACTTATTTAGAATTTAAAACTGTAACAACAGATGCAAATCAAGAGTGTTGTCCTGAACCAAGATCAATGACAGTATATTTAGCTGAAGAAGCAAATGTATCATTGATTTTAAGAGATCCTCTTAAGAATCCTGATTTTGAATGGGGTGAAACATTTTGCACAATGTTAAATAATACAATAAGAATATACAGGAATAGCAATTTTAATATTGTTAATCCTGTATTAACTTATTATGAAAAGCCTAGACTGATACAAATGGTAGGAGCTGTTAATCCATATACTGGAGCAGTAAGTGCTGTTAATGTTAATAGTGAGTTTAAAGATGACTTAGTAGAAGTAATGCTGGATGATACAGCATCTATTATTGCTGGAGATATAGAGAACTCATATCAACAACAAAGAGGTACTCAGGCTGCAGAAAGAAATAATTAATATATTGGTTATCTAGTAGAAAATTAGTATATTATTATAGTAACAAGGATGTTACGCACAGAGTAAACTGTTTAAATCTTTTTTTATAACTAGTGGGGGTAATGGTCCTCACACAAATTTTATTTATTATGGCTTATTTTAATAATGCGTTTAACAAGACATTTGTTGTCAGTTCAGTGGATGTAGCCGCTGGGACTGGATCAGGTGCACTTGCCGCAGGACAATTAGGTTTAGTAGATGGAGCAGATTGGCAAACAGTTGCTTTACCAGGTGGTGCAGGAGTTCCTGCAGTTACAGCTGGTGATTTAGCTTATGTTGTACAAGGTTCTTTCTATTCTAAAGACACAATTGGAAACAATCCTGGACACGGTGGGTATCAAGAGTCAGTAAAATCTAAGGGTATTAACCCAAGATATATTACTAGACTATGGGCTGCAAACTGCTTTGATGCAAGTCAAGCTACTGCTGAATTATGTTTAGCATCAGATTGTGCTCCATGTGGTAAAACACAATTTATGAGAATTGACGTGAAGGGTTCACCTGCACTAAGATTTTTAAATCACAATGCATATGCAATTGCTGACTCAGCAAATGTATGTTGTATTGACGGACAAGAATATATTGATCCTGCTTTAATTTTAGCAACTATGATGGATATGTCTCTTTCAGATCCATTAATCAAACCATTTGCCGCTGAAGGTGATGTTAACGGTCTTCTTGAAGGAGGTGGTTTAACATTAGCTGCTGGTGCTGGCTTAACAGTTGGTGTTAAAGCAACTTCTGCTGTTGATGCAGCAGGATCTGCTATTACAGCTTCAAGCCGTCCAGGTTTTGTTGATGCTGCAATTGAAGTAGTAACTGTATCTGGAGCAGGTGCTGTTGAGGCTTATGATGTAGCACAAGCTGGTTCAGGATACAAAGTAGGTGATGTAGTAACTCTAACAGATGCTGGAGCAACTACAGATTCAACTCTTACAGTTGCTGCTGCAGGTTTAACTGCTGGTGGTATTATTGTAACTGAAACAACTGCTGCTGGAGTAGTATCTAATAAAGTTTATACAATTGCACAAGCTAAAGGTAATGGTGCAGGAGCTTATGTTCCTTCAACTGATCCTAATGGAGCTGTAAAAGTTTCAGCATGTGCTAAAGTTGTAGGTGCTTATGTAGACACTACGTTTGGTAACTGTTCATTTGACACAAGAGATCACTATAACGCAGAACCTGTGGAAATCATTTTATCTTCTTTAGATGAAACTGGTAATCCATGTAATGACTGTGGTGTAGCTTCTAGAACTCCTGGATCAATGCAACAAACACAAGGTGAAGAAGTAATTAGAGAATTAATTTTATCTGAAAGATACCGTCAGTCTCCTTATAACCAAGGAAATGCTAGCAGTGCAAGAATCAGAGAGATTGAAATGTCTGATGAACTTTTAGCTGCGGTTGATAGAACAGCTACTTATAGAGCTTACTATATCCAACATTCAGTTCCAAGATTCAATAACCCAACAGGGGTATTTGACAATGACCAATATGTTTATAAAATCTACGCTAAGTGTTCTGATGCTGCTGATCAAGCTGCAATCAAAAAACTTATGGAAGGTTTAGAAGCATGGGCTGCTGACAACGGAAACAAAGTTGTTTATACAGATGAAGTAGCACAACCATACTGGTAAACAGTAGTTTCATATAATTTAATTAGAGCAGGGGAAAAATCTCCTGCTCTTTTTATTTTATATTGTCTTTAATTTTTTGTATATTATCTATATAGTGTAATAAAGTAACAGATAAAATGGCAAAACAACATATATTAAGCTTAGAAATACCAGCAGTATCTAATTGTGAACTATTATGTATTAAAGATACTAGTCAATATAGTGATGAGCTAGCTGTAGATTGTGAAGAACTTTTAATTACGTTACCTGGATATAGTGTACCAGTACTTATTAAAGTAGATAAAAACTTTGATATGTGTTTAACTGCATGCACATTGGCATTACAAACAAAAGAATGTGGTAAAACACAAGAAAAAATTCCTGATGGAATATACATTGTTAAATACAGTGTATCTCCAAACTCTAAAGTATATGTAGAATATAATCATTTAAGAGTAACTAGATTACTAAGTACATATTATGATGTGCTTTGTGAACTAGATGTACAGGCTTGCCAACCCAATTCAGAGAAACAAGCTTTGCTTGCAGAAATGAGTTACATTAGAACCATGATTGATGCAGCTGTATCAAACGTTGAGTACTGCCAATCAGCAGCTCAAGGTATGCAGTTATACAATTATGCAAAAAACAGATTGAACAAAATTGCTTGTCCATCAGGAGACTGTGGATCAAGCTCTTCATATTTAATTTAAAACCAAAAAAATGGCAAATTGTGCACACTGTAATAAAACATTTACTTGTGGATGTCAAAAGGCTAGTTTAGGAAATGGGGTAGTTGTATGTAAAAATTGTAAAGCATTAGCTGAAGCAAAAACAAGTACTTCAAGAGATTTGAATTTAGAACTAGCAAGACAACAGATACAAGATTTAAGAAGTAAATAAATATGGCAACAGCAATAGCAGGAACATCTAATGAAACTCAAAAGAAAGAGTTAGCTGAATTGAAGCGTATAAAAATTGAGCAAAGATTTGCTAGACAATTCTATGCACAATTTAAATCATTAAGATTTGGTATTGAAGCATGCTGTTATGAAGATTTAGAAAGTGCAACTCTCAATAAAGAGTTATGTGATTGGCAGAATTCAAGTAGCAGTAAAATTGTAGTAGCTACTGAAACTCCAGGAGTATTTGTAGAACCAATAGCAACAGTTAATATTATAGCAAGTAAGTCTTGTCCAACTATACCATCTAACGTATGTACTATAGTTGATTTAGCAAATATAATTGCTAAAGCTGGTACTTATTCAGAATGTTTTGAAATAGCTGCTGACTCATGGGTGATAACACATAATTTAGGAAGGTATCCATCTGTTACCGTTGTAGATAATAATAATAAAGTTGTTGTAGGAGATATACAATATAACAATACTAATACTATAACAATATCATTTGATAAAGCCTTTGTAGGCTGTGCATTTTTAAACTAAAGAAATAATTAAAGATAATAATATAACTAAAAACAAAAACAATGGCAATTAATTTTCTAACAGGGTTAAATATAGATGGAAACATTGATTTAAACTCTAATCAATTAAAAGAGGTTAGAATAGATAACATTGGATCAGCTCCAACTGGTTCCCTGGGTAGAATCTATTATGACACCTCAACAAATAAACTTAGACTTTATAATGGAGGATGGGTTGATATAGATACAGGAACAGATGGAGACACAACATATGAGTTATTTGGTGTTGGTTCTACAAATGGTACAGCAGGTATACAACTTGATGGATCAGATGGAACTCTTGATAATGTATTAATAGTAGGTGCTGGTACAGTAGGAGTAACAAGAAGTGGTAATACACTTACAGTTACAGGAACTGACTCAGCAGTTGGTACTGTAACTAGTGTATCTGGAGGAACAGGAATATCAATTTCAGGTTCTGCAACCGTAACACCTACAGTTAACATTGATACTACAGGAACAGACAATGCAATTTTAGTATTAGGTGCAGCTACTCCCGTTGGAGCAGATACAATGTGGTTTTCTGATGCAACAGATAACACACTTAAAAAATCACTAATATCTAATTTTCCAGGATTTGGAAAAGATGGTACAGTTACATCTGTAGGATCTGGATCTGGTTTGACAGGTGGTACAATTACTTCATCAGGATCATTAGCAGTAGATTATGCTGGTTCAGATAACGTTATATTAGCTGCTGCTGATGGAACAGCTATAACATTAGCAGGAACAGATAAAGTGTTATTTAGTGATGCTACAGATAGTAATGCTAAGTTTAGTAATTTATCTCAAGTAGCAACTTTTATTAATGCAGGAGCAGGTTCTGTTACTTCAGTAGGTGTAAGTGGTGGATCAACAGGAATGTCTTTCAGTAACTCTCCAATTACCTCTAGTGGTACAATGACAATGTCAGGTACATTAGATGTTGATAATGGTGGTACTGGAACATCTAGCTATGCAACAGGGGATATTCTTTATGCTTCTGGTGCATCAACATTAGCTAAATTAGGTATAGGTTCAGCAGGACAAGTATTAAAAGTAGCAAGTGGAGTTCCTAGTTGGGCAGCAGATTCCAATTCAGGAGGTACTGTAACAAGTATTACTCCAGCAGCTGATTCAGGATCAGGAACTGCAATTACTACTTCAGGAACATTAACACTTTCATCATCTTCTGCTCTTATAACAACAAGTGTATCAGGTACAACTTGGAAGATTAGTACTTCAGCAACAAATAATATAGGTACTGTAACAAGTGTAACTGCAGGAGCAGGTATGACACAAACAGGTACCTCAACTGTTAATCCTACTTTAAATGTAGTTCCAGCAGTAGGCGGTGGTATATCTGTAGCAGCAGATAGTGTATCTGTAGACAGTACAGTTGTTAGAACAACAGGTAATCAAAGTATAGGGGGAACAAAGACATTTAGTAGTAATGTAGTAGTACCAATTACTCCTAGTATAGCTACAAATGCTGCATCTAAAAGTTATGTTGATTCTACATTTGCAGGTTCAGGAGCTTTAATATTCCAAGGAGGATATAATGCAGCAACCAACTCACCTGATTTAGATTCAAATCCAAGTTCATCTATTAAACAAGGTTGGACATATGCAGTAACAAATGGAGGTTCTTTCTTTACTGAAACAGTTGAGGATGGTGATTTAATTATTGCTGAAACAGATGCTCCAACATCTTTATCTGATTGGACAGTTGTTCAAAATAATATAGGTATTGCAACAGCAGGATCTACAGATGGAGGTACAACAAAAGGTATTTCAGGATTTGATAGTGCAAACTTTACAGTAACAGCAAACGGTTGGGCACAAATTAAAGCAGGTGGTATTAGTGATGCTGAGTTAGCAAGTACATTTAACAAGATTATTGGTACTGACTCAGATGTGAATACAAGTGGTATAAATGTAATAGATACTATTAGCTTGACTGATGGTGTTGTTACTGCTCCTATAGCAACAAGAAATTTACCAACTTCTTCTCAAACTAATCAGGGTGTGGTTGAAATGGCTGATGCTGCTGAAGTAACAGCAGGTACTATAACTAATAAAGCTATATCACCAGCTACGTTGCTAGGTTCTCATCAAGCGGAAAGCTATTCAGTAGCATTTCCAAGTACTACAGCAAATAGTTTTAGTGTAACAGCAGGAACACATAAATTAGGTACAGGACCATTTATTATTCAAACTTATGGTAAAGGGGGTAATCAAATATTTATGGATGTTACTGCTAATCCATCAACTGGTCAAGTTGATTTAGATTGGACAACAAATGTAAGTGCTAATGATTTCACTTTAGTAATGAGTAGGGTAAGATAATCAATGCTAAAAAATATAAAGGGAGTTGTGTCTATTAGTTTACTCAACTCCCTTTATTATAATTTTATTATCTTAGCAAACAAAATATAGAATGGCAATAGAATTTAAAAAAGGTATAAGTGTAGATGGTAATAGTTCCATAACAGGTACAGTTTCTGTAAGTAGTGTTACTTCAGATAATAGTACTTATACAGGTATTATGGTATGGGATGGTGGTGTTCTTAAATATAGAACTAAGTCACAGATTCTTTCTGATATTGGTGCTACAAGTAATACTGGTACAGTAACCTCAGTTACAGTACAAGGAACAACAGGGCTAAGTGGTAGTGGTACAATAACTACTTCTGGTACTATTACTTTAACAAACTCTGATAGAGGTTCAAGCCAATCTATATATAAAAATATTGCTACACAAAGTGGTACAGCTACAGCAAATAGTAATAATGATACATTAACTATTACTGGAACAGGTGGAACTACTACATCTAGAAGTGGTGATACTATTACAATAAATTCTACAGATAATAATGATAATTATTATGTAAGTTCAGTAAGTTTTAATACTGGTAATGGTGTATTAACACTTAATAGATCAGGCCTTAGTGCACTAACAGTAGATCTTGATGGTAGATACTTAGAACTTGGTGGTGGTACAATGTCAGGTGCTATTGCAATGGGTAATCAAAACATAACTGGTGTAAACAATATACAAGCTAATGGAAATATATCATTACAAACTTCAACTGGAGAATACTCATTATATGGTGAGGCTAATGGACAAACTGCCTTATATCATAATGGTATTAAAAAGTTTGAAACTTCAAGCGTAGGTATATCAGTAACAGGTAATGGATCTTTTTCAGGTGATGTTACAGCAGGTAGTTTATCTAAAACAAGTGATACAACTTTATCAATATTAACAGCTGCCGAAAATAACAGTGTTTTAAAATTTAGAGAATCTACAGATAACTACGGTTTTACACAACAATATCACGGAACAGGTAATTACTTTGAATTACTAAGACATGATAACAGTAGTGGTGGTAACACAGTATATAGAGTAGCAAGAAATAGTAATAATATTACTTTTTATGGCAATATAATTTTATCTGGCACAGGAAGAATACAAGGTGTTGATACAGTTTCATCAGGCACAGATGCAGCTAATAAAACATATGTTGATAATGCTGTTGGTGGTGTAAGTAGTGGTGTTACTTCTGTTGCAACTGGTGGTGGGCTCACAGGTGGAACTATAACTTCAACTGGAACTTTATCACACGCAGATACATCAAGTCAAAGTTCTGTAAACAATTCAGGAGTAACATATATACAAGACGTATCACTGGATACATATGGACATGTTACAAGTCTAACGTCTGCTACAGCTACTTTACTTGGTTTAGGATATACAGGTGCAACTAATGCTAACTATATAACCAACAATAATCAGCTGACTAATGGTGCTGGATATGTAACTTCATCAGGAGGTTCTATGTCTACTTGGATTTTAAAAGAAGGTAATGGCACTGAAACAAGCACGGTATCCAATGGTGAGACTGTAACTTTTGCTCAGGGTGCAGGTATACAAACAGAACTTACTTCTACTTCAAGTGGTGGAACTCTTACTATTAGCAATACAATAACAAGCAACAGTCAATTAAGTAACGGAGCAGGATATATAACCTCATCATCTTTACCTACAGTAAACAATGCAGCTATAACTATACAAGCAGGTACAAATTTAACTACTGGTGGTACTTTTACAACTAATCAAGGTATTGATGAAACAATTACTATTAACATGGCAACTGGTGGTGTTGGAGCTGGAACTTACGGTTCTACATCTAACAGTACTAAGATAGACAATATTACAGTAGATGCATACGGAAGAGTAACTGCTGTAACAACTGGAGCAACTGGACAAGTAAATACAATAAACACAGGTAATTCTAACACACTAACTAAGAGTGGTAGTACAACTGTAACATTAACACCTAATACAGGTGTAGTAAGTTCTACTTCTAGTAATTTAGCAACTGGAGCACAGATACAAACAGCTATTAATACGGCTGTAACAGGAGTATTAAAATATGATGGAACTTGGAACGCAAGTACAAACTCACCAACATTATCAAGTGGATCAGGAACAGTAGGAGAATACTATATAGTATCTGTAGCTGGATCTACTAACCTAGATGGCATTACAGATTGGGCCGTAGGAGATTGGGCAGTATTTTCTGATCAAGCAACAGATGCTTGGCAGAAGATAGATAATACCCAAGTTGGTAATGTAACAGGAAGTGGTTCATCTGGTAGAATTGCAGTGTGGAATAGTGCATCAAATATTACAAGTGATACAGGGTTAACGTTTAACACATCATCAAATCTTTTAACAATAGGTGGTCAAGTAAATTGGTCAGGTGGTAGTTCAGCAGAATCTAACTCTGCATATGATAACATGATTACTGCATTTAGTGATTCAGGTTCTTCTACAATAACATTAACGCTTACACAAAATGATGGTGGTACTTTAACTACATCATTTAGTAATCCACAGGGTACAGTAACTGGTGTTAAGGCTACAACAGATGGTAATTCATTAGGTTTATCAGGAGCAGTAAATACTAATGGAACTTTAGAACTACCTTGGCAAGGTTCAACTAGCCAGTATGTAAGAGGTGATGGTTCTTTAAATACTTTTCCAGCAATTCCGTCAGTTGGCAATGGTCAAATTGACGGAAGAACAAGTGGTCTTGGTTTAAGTGGTTCTATGGATGCTACTGCAAATCAAAGTGGTAACACTACATTTACAGTAACTTCAAACGCCTCAACCAGTGATGCGGCAAATACTATTGCTTATAGAAATGGTTCAGCTGATATAGCTGCAAGATTGTTTAGAGCTACTTATGCTAATCAAAGCACTATATCTGGAGCAATTGCTTTTAGAGTTAATAATGGTTCAGATAATTATACACGCTATTGTAGCAGTCCTTCTGCTATTAGAACTTTTATAGGAGCAGTTTCAAGTTCAGGTGTTACAAGTGTTGCTACAGCAGGTAGTAAAAACGGATTAACTTTAACTGGAGGCACAATAACTTCTACAGGTACTATTACATTAGGAGGAACATTATCTATTAGCAATGATGATTGGTCTGGAGCAGATTTATCAGTTGCTAATGGAGGAACAGGCTCAAGCACAGCATCAGGAGCTAGAACTAACTTAGGAGTTGTTAATGACACTGGTACTCCAGCTATATTAAGTAATGGTTCTACACCAAGTTTAAATAGTGGTATAACTGGTGCAGAGGTAAGAACCCTTATAGGTGCTGGTACAAGTTCAAGCTCTGGTGTAACCTCAGTTGCTACAGGACTTGGGATCTCAGGAGGAACAATAACCTCAACTGGAACACTAACTGTTACAGGAGGACTTGGTTTAACTGCAATAAGTACTGGATTAGAAATTGACTACCTTGGTACAGATAATATTATTAGATCTGCACCATATACAGCTACAGGTACATTAAGTACTTCAGATCAAATAATAGTTAGCAGCAGCTCAGCAAATAATGTTACTAAATCTACAATAAGCAATTTACCTTTTACAAATAATGCAGGAACAGTTACATCTGTAAAAGCCACAACAAATGGTACTGCATTAGGTTTATCTGGTAGTGTATCATCAAATGGAACTATGACTTTACCTTGGGCTGGTTCTAGTACTCAATATGTAACAGGTAATGGTGGTTTAAAATCATTTCCAACTATACCAAGTGGAACTGTAACTTCAGTTGCAACAGGATCTGGATTAACTGGTGGAACAATAACCGGATCTGGTACTATAAGTGTAGACTATGGTTCAAGTGGATTAGTAGCTGATGCACCAGGTGGATCAGGCAATCCTGACTCAGATGATATGGTATTGGTTGGTTTAGATTCTTCAGGTAGTGGTGAAACAGTAAGTTTTGCTCTAGTTGATTTACCTTTTATGCAATCAGATAATACTAGTGTTACTAATTGGACTGTTAATAATACTCTAAATGTAAGAGGTGCTATAGATTTAGCAGACAATGATATATTACGTTTTGGAACAGGTGATGATATAGAAATGTATTTTAGTGGTTCTGATATGTTTATGGATATAAACAATGGAGAAGACTTTAAAATAAGAGATGGAAATAGTGGTAATGCAACAAGATTTACTTTTGATGCTGACAATGGAAACTTTACAGCTACTGGTAATATTACTGCATTCTCTGATGAAAGATTAAAAGATAATATAGAAACTTTAGATGGTTCTAAAGTTCTAGATATGAGAGGTGTCTCATACACTAAAGATGGTAAAGCTGGTTCTGGTGTTATTGCACAAGAAATAGAAAAGGTTGCACCTGAATTAGTAATGACTAATGACAAAGAAGATGGTATGAAATCTGTAGCATATGGAAACCTTGTTGGTTACCTTATTGAAGCAGTAAAAGACCAACAGAAACAAATAGATGAACTTAAATTACAATTAGATGGCTTTAGCAAGTAGTGGAACAATGTCTATAGGAGGTATAGCTGCTAACAGATCTATTAACTTAGAGCTTGGGTTATCACAAAATGCAACTAGCAGTATGGGATCTACTACACTTAGAAATTTAGCAGGTGTTACATCTGGTACTATTCAGATGAGTGATTTTTACGGAGCATCAGCTAGTAGTTGTACAAGCTATAGTAGTACAGCTGTTAATAGTAGTTGTAAATCTGCTTGTGTTGGTTCTGTTAATAAAACATATTATCATGATGGAAGTTCTTCTTTTCCAGTTGTTGGAGATAAAGTTTTTTTCAAATTCTAGTTGTACTACATCTTTAGCAGATGGTTACTATAAAGATGGTCAAGGTTTTTGTGTTACGGTAAGTGGAGGGGCAGTTACACAATTGAGTATCTGTAAAAAATAATAAATCAATATACAATGGCAAAGAAAAAGAAAAAAGTAGAAAAGCAAAAGGTTGTAAAAAAAGCTGTTGTAAAAAATAGTACTAGAAAAAGAAAACCTGTCAAAACTACAATTGTTAAATTAAAAAATAGTTTAGAAGAAAAACTTAGAGAACTAAGAAAGAAAGAAAAACCTTTTATAAGGTACACTTTTCATATCAACTCTATTAAAGTAGATGCTAATAATATATTAGAAGAGGTGATATATGATTATAGAGGTGTCTTAGTAATACCTAAATCACAAAAAGATAACTATAAAGCAGGTAATGTTTCTGTAACTGGTGTATACATTTTATCTAATGGATTAAAGTGGAATGGATCTAATAAAGATATGAGTAAAGTTAGTAAATCAGATGTTATAAATCTATTAAAAGATAACATTAGAGAAGGTTATATAGACTCAATGAAAGAAACAATTGAGAAAGAGTTAATGCCAGAGTTTAAAATTATAAATGATCTTCCTTGGAAATATTAAATATTTCATTATCTTTGTAAATAATAATTATTAAAAACCAATATTAAGATGGCAAAATCAAAATCAAAAAAGGTTACATCAAAAGAACTAGAAACAATTAAAGATTTACAACAAAAAATCAATACAGTATTAATGAATATAGGTAATGCAAGTATTGTAAAAAATCAATTAATTGAAAGTCATGTTAAGTTACAATCTGAATGGAAAGCAGGAACTGAGAAGCTTGAAAAGAAATATGGTAATGTAAACATTAGTTTAGAAGATGGATCTATTAGCCCTTTAGAAGCAAAAGAAGAAGTACCTGCAGTTACTGCATAATTTCTTTCCATACTTGTTTTATAAAATTTTTTAAAACCAGCATTAACTTGTTTGGTTTTAAAAAATTTTGTATATTATAATTGTATAGTTTACCAGAGAGCAGTACATTATAGTAAAATAAACATTTATGATTCCAACAAATTCAAGCGGCACCACAAATGGGTGTGATAATATATCATCTAATTGTGTAGTATGGCAAGGTCCTGATATTGCATGTATAAATTTATGTAGTGGAGATACTATTAGTGAAGTAACAGCTAAAATTGCTACTAAGGTATGTGACATAATTACAAATGGAGTATCAGCTAATCCAAGTTTAGCAGGATTAGATCTTACATGTTTAAGTATCCGTGGTACTACCCCAACAACTTTAGTTCCTGTTTTACAGGAAATGGTAAATGCTATTTGTGCAAATAGTAATAGTAGCTCTTTACCTCCAACTAAGCAAGTACAAGATGATCTTCCTGTTATGACATTACCTGCATGTATGCAGTATAATGATGCTAATGGTAACCCAGTAACAGAATTACGTTTAGATTTATTTGCATCACTTATTGCAAATCAAGTATGTACTAACTTAGCTAGTATTAACTTAATTAATTCTACACTTACAAGTTACAGTAATAGACTAGATGTATTAGAAGCATGTGTATTACCATGTTCAGGTGCAGTAACTGAAGTACAAATTATACCAACTTGCGTTAGTAATGTTGGTAATTTAACAAATGTATCTATTGTTGTTTCAGCATTAGAGAGTGCATATTGCACATTAGTAGGAGGAACTGGTACAGTTGCTCAAATGAATTTAGCAATAGCACAAACTTCAATAACTAGTGCTTCTCCAACAAGAAATAATGCTGGTGCTACATATAGTAGTATAACTGGTTGGCAAACATCTGCAACTACATTAGCTCAATCATTGCAAAATGCTTGGGTTGTAATAGATGATTTATATGCAGCAGTAGGGGATATACAAACAAACTGTTGTTCAAGTGGATGTGATTCAGTAATCTTTGGATATAGTACATCTACAACAGTAGGAGCTAACGGGCTTTTAAATGGTGTTAACTTTAATTTTATTGGATCAACTATACCAAGTTCATTTAATGATAGTGCAGGATTTAGTAAACTTACTTTAACAGATGCATTAGGGGCTTCATTAACACAAGTAGTCAGCGTTTCATCTTTACAAAATGATTCAAGTGGTTTTGACTTTTCAACTGGTAGTTTAAATACTCAACAAGACTTATCAATACAAGTTCAATTTAGTGTTACTAATGGTGTAGATACTTGTGAGGCAACTCAAAGTAATACAGTACCAGGTGTAGTACCATGCCCAACAGTAAGTATGACAGCAATAACTGGTACAGAAGCAACAGTAAACTTTACTAACCCAATAGGAACTACTGCAGTTTATGTACTTGATGTATTAGATGCATCAAATGCAGTAATTGCTACACATACAGTAAATAATCCATCAGCTAGTGTATCATATCAATTTACAGGCTTGACTCCTGGTACTCCTTATGTTATAAGAGTAACAGTACAATATGGTGGTGCAACAAAAGTATGCCCATCAAATGTATTTTCTACAAGTTCAGGTGCAGCACCATGTACAAATGGAATGGATGTAGCATTTATTATTGACTATACATCAAGTATGTCTGGTGAAATTGAAGCAATTAAAACAGGTGTAGCAAGTATTATAAATACTATTAACACTGCTTCAGGAGCTAATAACTATAGATTAGGATTAGTTACAGCAGATGAGAATAATACTGGAACACCAACTTATGCTACATCAACTGATTACTTAGCATTACCATCAGCACAAAGAATTATAAACACAGGATCTAATAATCATTATCAAATTATTACAGCATGGGAAATGTTCCAAGATAATAATGATACAACATTTACTGCACAATTAAATAAACTTAATAGTGGAACAGCTCCATCTGGTGTACCAATGGGACAAGGAGATGGTTTACCAGAACCAACAGATATGGCACTTGGTCAAGTTATTGAGTCTAGCAATTTCTTAGGTGCATTTAGAAATAATGTAGCTAAGTATGCTATAATTATAACAGATGATGCAGCTGGAGGAGATGATGATACTTTCAACTCAGTAGACTATGCAAGAATTGGAAGTTTAACAACTACAGCATTAAATAATGGAATTAAAGTATTTGTACTTGGTGCAGGTGTTAATAAAACTTATAATGGTGGTTCAGGTATAGTATATCCATGGAGAGAATTATCAACTAATACTGGAGGTAACTGGAATGTAAGTGAGTCTCCAACTGCAATACAGAATGAAATAATTGCTGGTTGCTCTTAAAATAAAAAAGAAAAAAAATGGCATGTAATTGTACAAAATGTGATCAAAATTGTGGATGTAGTGATACAGCTTTAACTAACCCATGTACTTATACTGATTGTAGTGTAGGTAGTGAAAGATGTACAGATATTCAATGTGCTGAATGTGTTAGTTATTGCGGGACTTCATTTCAAATAGGTGATCCAGGTAGTCAAATAGTTATAACTTCTGGTGAAAGACTAGATTCTATTATACAAAAATTTTCTATGATACTATCAAATGGATTAGGTACTTGTACGTCAAATGATGTTCAACATGATCCATATAATGTATATGCAGGTGTAATAACTAGCAGTACAGTTAATGTAATATGGAATGGTATATGGAGTTCAAGTACAGGTTTCAATATATACATAGACACAGTGATAGCACCATCTGGATGGGGTACTCCAGTAAATGGAGGAACTCCTATTGTAACAACTATAAGTAATTATACTATATCAAACTTATTGGCTAGTACAGCTTATAAAGTAAAGGTGGTAGATAATGGTAATTCTGGATGTAAACCTCTAGAAATATTGTTTACTACTTTAGCAACATAATACAACAACAGCAAGTAGTGGTTTGTTGGTTTTCTACTGCAAACGTTGGGAGAGACTGGGTTTATATCCAGTCTCTTTTTTTTTTGTATCTTTAGCCCAAAATAATAAAAAGTTATGAACAATTTAAAACAAAGGATAATTGAATCATTTAGGTGGAAAAAACATCCACGTATATGTGCAGAAAAGCTAAATATTACTGAAAAGCAATATGTAAAATTAAAGAGGGAAATACTACAAGAAAGAAAGAAAGAAAGAAAAGAAGAAAAAGATAAAAAGAAATTCTTTACAAATGCTGAGGAAAAATGTCAGATGGTTGAGTCAATTGATCTAGAAAAGGGGGAAGGTAAAATATCAGGTACTTTTGATCATGAACCAAAATCATCAGAAGAAATTATTAAATTATTAAAGATAGACACAAACAAGTGGAAGCTATCACAGTATTGGAATAAACAAATGGGAGACCATTGGAGAGTTTCTGCATTAGTATCACAAATTAAAAATCCAGAAAATAAATTATTTGAAGAGTTATTAGCTAACTGGAAACCTAAAACATATAAGATTCCTAAAGTAAATTTAAAAGGGATTAAAAGTAAAGATCCATTATGTGGAGTAATGTCTTTACAAGATATACATTTTGGTAAAGAGGGTAATGATACTATAGATAAAGACTTTGAAGATACAATTAAAAATCTTATACAAAGAGCAGTACCTGTTCATTATATAGAAACTATGTATTTTGTTGTAGGAGGTGATCTAATCAACATGGATACGTTTGAGGGTAGTACCACTAGTGGAACTGCTTTAGATAACTGTATGACCGCTACAGAGGCTTACGTGCAAGCATTTGATGCTATGCATTGGGCTATAAATTATATTAAGGGTTATTGTAAAAATTTAATTATAGTATATGTCCCTGGTAATCATGATAGATTATCTTCTTATCATTTGGTTCATGCATTATCAAAATCTATTGAGTCAGAAGAAATAACTTGGGATATAAAATATGAAGAAAGAAAAGTACATGTATGGCATAATAACTTTAATGCTTTTGAACATGGTGATAAACGTAGCAAAAACAACCCATTAATATTTGCTACAGAATACCCTAAAGAATGGGGGAATACAACAAATAGAACTTTATTTAAAGGTCATATACATACAGATAGAAAGGTTGAATATATGACATCTAATGAGACAGCAGGTTTTGTAGAAAAAACTTTACCTAGCTTAGGAAAAGCAGATTATTATCATTACAGCAATAAATATGTAGGTAATAGAAGATCTGGTAAATTAGAAATCCAACACCCTACAATGGGTAATATATGTGAGTTAACCTATCAAGCTCTGTAAAGACCTTACTTTTAATTTCATAAAGTGAGGTTTTTTTTGTAAATTATAAATATAACTATATGATCAACAATTTTAAAAAGCCCAATCTAAATGCTCCTAGATATAGAGAGAAAAGAATGGGGTTGCTAAATGAGGAAACAATCAGAGAGTTTAAGGATAAGAAGCCTTTATACTCTCACATAGATAATGTTAAATTAAAAAAGATAATAAAACTATATAATAGAAAACTTTGGGAAGCTGTAGTAGAAAATAGAAATGGTGTGGAGTTACCAGATTCATTAGGTTATTTATTTATAGGAACATGCAAGGCAGCAAAAACAGTAAATACAAACTATGCTTTATCAAAAGAATATGGTAAAGTATTACAGAATAAAAACTGGGAAACAGATGGCAATTTAGGTAAAATATTTTATACAAACTATTCTACTAAATATAGATTTAAAAATAGAGAGTTATGGAGATTTGTAGCTTGTAGAGACTTTAAAAGAACAGTTGCCAAAGAGTATCCTAAGAATTGGACTAAGTATGTAGTTATGAAAAATAAATATAAAGTAGCTCATTTGTATGATGAAAACTTTGAAGAAACCAACAAAGCATTAAATTATTACAATGAATTTGAAAAATAAATAACATGGCAACAATTGGAGAAACAATATCTAGAATTAGAGGGCAAGTTAAAGCAGAAGTTCAAGATGCTTTTGTCACTGATAGATATATTTACAGCCTAATAGAAAAACATGCACAGTTTTTAATGAGAAGACAAGACTATGCAAATAAATTATTAAAGTTTAATTCTGTTTGGAAAACATTACCATATGTAGAACTTATTGACGTAGATAAAGTAGAAGCACATTGTGCAGGTATTACAAGTGGATGTACAATAAAACGTACAAAACACAAACTACCCTCAATGTTTGAAGGATATTGGGGACCCCTTATCCGTACTATTGGATCAATAGATGGTTCATTAGAACTACAGGCAACTCAACCAGGCACATATACATCAATGACTAAATCATCATCTTTTAAGTATAATGATACATTGTACTTTTGGTGGTTAGATGGATATATATACTGCCCAAATATTGCATGGGATGCATTAAAAGTAGAAGGAGTATTTGACTCAGACATTACAGCTTGGGATTGTGATACAGAAAACAATTGTACACCAAGATATAAACAAGAAATATATATACCTGAAGCATTGTTTGCAGAAATTGAACAACAGGTGGTTGCTACTATGATGAATACATTGAAGGTACCTTCAGAAGACTCTGACAATAAACGTAACTTAATGAGAAATTAAAATAAAAAATCATGGGAGTATCACAAAAATATAGAACGTTCAATCAATTAATGGAAGATGTATCTATTGACTTTTCTACATATGCTTTAGAAGGTCTTATAGAACCTGCACAACTTATAAAAGTAGCAACCAGAGTTAATTATGATTTAGGTCTTAAAATACATAGAACAAAAGAAGTAGTATTAGATGTAGAGCACGGTAAAACTCAAATGCCAATGGATTTTCAATATTTGAATTATGCATTTAGATGTGGCTCTTATTCTATAAATAATACTATGCCATCAGGAACACATGTTGAAACATTTAATGATGTACCTTATGTACCTGCTCCAGGAGAAATGTCCCCATGCAGTGAGGATGATACATGTAAAGATGTTTGTGTAATAAAAACATGTGATGATAAAAATAGCTATCAACTTGTACAAAGAGTGGGTCCAAGTAACTTTAGAACATTTACAGATTGGACTGAGTTAAGAATACAAGGGGTAAATGATGATGTTTGTTTTTGTCCTCAACTAGGTGCTCAAGCACTAGATATTGCAGAACTTAAAGATGGTTTCTTATTAACAACATTTAAAACAGGAAAAGTATATTTAAGTTATCAAGGAGCTATGGAAAATGCTGCAGGTGAATTATTGGTATTAGATCAACCTTATTGTAATGAATATTATGAGTATGCTATAAAACAAAGAATACTAGAGAATATGGTATGGAATGGAGAAAATGTTTCAAATCAGTTACAGCTTGTAGAAACAAGATTACGTGCTGCTAGAAATAATGCATTAGGTTTTGTTAATACACCAAACTTTGCAGAAATGAAAAAGATGTGGGAAGTAAATAGAAGAGCACAATATCATAATTATTATAATATGTTTTTAAGTTATGCACCAATCAACCCAAGAGTAGTATCAGGACCAAGAACACCATCTGCTAGTGCAGCAGCTAGTGCAGCAGCTTGTGCAACTACAAGTAGTAGTACAGTTAAATAAAGAGTTAAAATATTATGGCAAAAAAACGTACAACTAATTCTGGTAGTAAGGCAAATATTCCAGCAAAGGGTAGTTCTTCAGTACAGACTAACTCCTTTGTAAAAGGAATGAATAAAGATATTACACCTTCCTTAGAAAACAATCAGGCTTGGTGGCATGCACGTAATCTTGTAAATAATTCAACAGATGGGGATTTAGGTGTAGTAGGTAATGAGCCTTCTAATTTAGCTTGTGGTGTAATACCTTATACAGTAATTGGTGCTATACATAGATATGGTGATGAGTGGATAGTTTATTCTACAGATAATATAAGTTCTGAGATAGGAAGATTTGATGATAGTGAATGTAAATATACAACACTAGTTAATGATCCATGTTTAAATTTTTCAACTAAACATTTAATAACAGGAGCAGCAAAAGAAAATTTTGATTGTACATGGCAAGTATATTGGGATGATGGTAATAATCCATCACGTTCATTAAATATAGATAATGTACCCTATTTACAATTTGTTAGTTCAGCTCTAGGAGATCCATGTATAGTTTATTCTGATGTAGAACCTAAACAATTAGATTGTGAAAAAATAAGATTAGCACCATTGGTAGATACACCTTGTATTAAATTAACAAAAGCTACAGATGGTGGTATGTTAGTTAATGGTACTTATCAGGTATTTATTGCATATACAGAAAACTCACAACGTGTTACTGATTACATTGGTATATCTAATATGCAGACTATGTGGAGTCATGAAGGTAGTAATGGATCACTTGATATAGAAGTTATCAATTTAGATCAAAAATATTTTTACTATCAGTTAGTTGTATTAAGAAGAAATCAAGGACAAACATCTGCAAAAATTATTGGGTTATATAGTACAGAACAAAATTCTATTAATATTGATTATATAGATGCAGGTTTAAAGTCAGAAGATTTAGCAATGATTCCTATGATGAGCCCTGCTTATGAAAAGTCAGAATCAATGTTTGTTGTGAATGATTGGTTAATTAGACAGGGACCAACAGAACAATTTGATTTTAACTATCAACCATTAGCAAACAACATCAAAGTAAAATGGGTGGTAAATCAATTAGATTCAAATTACTATGCTAAAGCTGGTAATAAGCTTGGGTTTATGAGAGATGAACAATATGCATTTTTTATAAGATGGATATATAATACAGGAGAAAGATCTTCATCATATCATATACCAGGTAGAGCACCTGGTACTTATGCACCTACAGGAGAATTAGAAACAAAAGTATTGTATGGAAATAATGTATTAGATCCTGATGGAGATATGTTATTTAAAGTATATAATACAGCTAATGGTGGAACAATTCCATCAGAACTTCAGCCTGATGGTAGTTCAATAATTGCTACAGGAGAGATGGGTTATTGGGAATCTACAGAAAGATACCCAACTAATAGACCTGATATATGGGATGCAAGTTATCATAGTTGGTCAGATGAAGGTGATCCTGGAGCAGATTTATGTGGTAAATATATTAGACATCATAAAATGCCAGATGAAACTACTCATCCATCTTTACATATAAGTACAACTAACGGAGATAACATTAATGTATTAGGTGTTAAGTTTAGAAATATTTCAAGACCTAAAAATAATGATGGCTCATTTATACAAAATGTAGTAGGATATGAGATACTAAGAGGATCAAGACAAGGTGCAAGATCTATATTAGCTAAAGGTATGTTTAAGAACATGCGTAAGTATGATATACCTGATGCAGAAAATATATTAAATACATCTGTTACACAAGGTTTATATCCTAACTATCCATATAATTCTTTATATGATGATTTCTTTTTTCATGATGGGAAAGATGCAGGTGCTGATAAAAGAACTGATGGATGTGATAATTGGAACGGAAGTATTGCTGATTATAAACCACTAAAAGGACATACAGATGATGTATTTACTTTTCATGCTCCAGATCTTATGTTTACTAAGCCATTTTTAAATGCTTATGAAACAAAAATATATGGTGATATAAGTGGTAATTCTACAGGTACTTTTTCACCTTCAGAAAAACACCCACAGTTTAAATTATTGAGACCTAAAGCAGCTTCATTAGCTGGTATTATAGGTGTTGGTTATGCGTTGAATGCAGTTCAGGGTAATGTAAGTAAAAGAGCTAAGGCAGTACAAGGTTCTAATGCAGATGGTAATGGGCCTTTCTTTGGAGCATCTAACTCTATTGGTACACAGATCCCTAATGCTGCAGGTATTGGTACCTTAGCAATTGGAAATGCTATATGGGATGTGCTTATACAAAATTTATTAATTGACCCTGTACTTGGAGCGGCAGTGGATGTAGGTGACTTATATGGTGGTGGTGTATTTTCTTCTGCAAGATTGGATCTTAATGCAGCTACTAACTTTGCAAAATCTCTTATACCTGGTGTAACAGGCGGGGGTATTGAAGAAGGTGTAGATTATAATAGTCCTGAAGCAGGTATGCCAGAGGTTTTAAGAATGATAACAGGTCTTTCTCTAGCACAAAAAAATATTGCATTAGGTGGTAATGAAATTATTGAGTTAATGTATAATCTTGTTACACCAACAGATTTTGTACTTAAATATAACTCTAATGGGTTTTATAATTCATTTACAGCTACTGCATCAAACATAATATTTAGAACAAGAAATCATGATTCTAATTATATTGGGTCATCATTTCAAACTTTTGATGGTATAAAATATAAAATTAATAATTTATTTAGACCTTCAACTGTAGCAGTATCTACGGTAGATTCATTACCTAATCCTACTGGTGATAATTCTAGAATTGCTGTTGGAGGAAGTGTGTGGAGTCACGGAGGTGCAAATAGCTTTGGTAATTCTAACCTAAAGAATTATGAAGGTCCCTACAAAAGAAGAATATCCGCTAAGTATGGTGCTTTAAAATTCCAAATGGATAATCAATATGGACAACTAGAAGGTATCAAACAAGTACAGATGAGAGGTTGTGTAGAGTTGTTAGATCCATCTAGACCGGATGCATATAAATACTCTACTGAAGCAAGTTTTGCTGGTGATGTATTTATTAATAGATATTCAGAAAAATGCATTATGCCTATATTTACAAACTTCTTAAATGGTCAACCAGATGAGTTTGCTTTTGATTATAGTTTGTATACTAATATACCTTATCCTAGATTTTGGTTAGATTCTACCAGATATGATATAAGTGGTATGGCAAGAGAAATAGCTACATTAGGCTTTAGCCCAGGTAGTTGGGAAGATGCATTGCCTACAGATACTTATTATTTAGATAGAGGTACAAATACATGTCAACCAACAAGTGTATTTGGAAGTTTATTTGGAAGTAATACAGCTAAAATTAATCCAGCATTTAATATGAAGTATGCTTACATGTATACTCACATAAATGGTATAAATGAATTTTTTGTTGAATCAGAAATAAATCTAGCATATAGGGATTATGAAGATATGCCAAGTAAAAGATTTTATGATGTATATCAATACAATGATATTAAAACATTATTTCATGCAGATAATATTAAAGCAGATAATTTTTATAAATATGATGATTCATTAAGTCCAATAAAGTTTCCTACACAATTAAGTACTTTTGGATTAATGCAAGACAGAGATTATGATCCTGAAGTTGCTGCAGAATGTTTTGTAAGTTATCCTAAAAGACTTATATATTCATTACAGGCACAACAAGAATCTAAAAAAGATTTCTGGAGGGTTTTCTTAAATAATAATTATAAGGACTTTAAAAATGCTGTGAGTGTTATTAAACCAATTAACAAGAGTGGTGCTTTAATATTTTTTCCATATTTATCACCACAAATGTTTCAAGGTCTTGATACACTTAAAACACAACTAGATACTAAATTGACTATTGGTGATGGAGGTTTATTTAGCCAACCTTTTCAAAATGTAGCTAATGCAGATATATCTAATGAATATGGATCATGTGAAAGTTTAAGAGGTGTTATTAATACAGCAGCTGGTTTATTTTTTATATCTCAACAACAAGGTAAAATATTTCAATATGGTGGTAAAGGTTTAGATCCTATATCTAATCAAGGTATGAAATGGTGGTTTGCTAAATATTTACCTTCAAAATTTATTCAACAATTTCCTTCTTCTGAAAATACAGCATGGACAGACAACCCAGTAAGTGGTGTTGGATGTCAAGTAATGTATGACTCTGTAGATGATACAGTTTACTTTATGAAAAAGGATTATCAATTAAAGCCAGAATATATAGCAGGAGCAGAATTTTCTGATAATGATGCAAAACCTGTAACTATAACATCTGGAGTTTGGGGATCAATTAATGTTGATATTGGTGATCCAATATATTTTGATGATTGCTCTTGGACTATAAGTTATGATCCAAAAGTAAAAGCATGGATTTCTTTTCATGACTGGCATCCTGAATTAGCATTACCAAGCATTAATCATTTCTTTACTACAAAGACTATAACAGGTACTATACCACAATGTCCACCAGGATATAACTTTAATTCTAGTAATGGGTTATGTGAAATAGGTGTAAATGAAACTATTGATGCAACAGTAACTATAGATGAAATAGCTTCTACATTATCAGGTGGTCCAGTATCATGTCAAGTAGATGTAGTAATTGCTATGGATGTATCAGGTAGTACTAATAATCAAGGTAGAAGGGCAGCTCAATTAGCTTGGTTAAATTCATTATTAAATAATGCTGGTATTGTAGGTTTTATGGCTAATAATCAAATGCAAATTGGATTTTTGTCATGGGATGAAAATCCAGGTGGTGTTAGATATTATGATATTCCTGATGGTAGTGGTGGTACATATTCTATGAGTAATACAGTAACTCCAGCACAAGTAAGTACTTGGTACAATAATAACTGGATGGGTGGTGGTACTGATGTGTTATTAGGAATGAATGCTGGTCAAACTAGAATAAATCAAAAAGCTGCTTCTCAATTAGGTGATAGATCAGCTGATCCTAACTTTAGACAAATAATTATTTTAGTAACTGATACAGGCAGTAATCCTGGAAATATAGGCTGTCCATTCCAAGCAACTGGAGTTAATGGTAATACTTCTGGTCCTGCAAATCAATTTGTATATGGAATGTATTGTGGTGCTAATAGTGCTAATCCTCCTAGTCAAGCTGTATTAAATAATGTTACTTGTACACCTGGTCCAGTTTCAACTCAATCACCTCCAAATAATGATCCTTATCAATTTGGTATTGATGCAAGTGCTAATCCATCTACTTGGGATGCTGTAGCTGATTCAATAGCAGGTTCAGTATGTGGAACTGCATGGGTTTGTGATTGTCCAGCAGGGTACACTAAAGTATTTCAAGATCCAGGAACTAGTACATATAGTTCACCAACTGGTACATGTGATGATGTAACTCCTCCTATATGTAGAAAGGTAACATGTGAATGTCCTCCTGCTACTATACCAGGAACAGTAGTTACTGAACTAGGAACTTGTCCTGATACAGCACCAGGTATTTATAATCCTTTACCTAATGATAAACAATGTAATTATTTCTTTTATAGTGGTGTGCAAGCTAATTATGATGTTGGAGCATTTTGGAGACATAATGTAAGATGTGATAGTTTTGTTAATTTCTATACACAAGATTATCCTTGGGAAATAGATTTAATATCAAATACTGGTCAAGCAGTTAACACAGTTAGAAGTTTTGAATATCAATTAGAAACATTTGTATACAAAGGAGATCCTCAATATAATATGTGTGGAGGAGATAAATGGGAAGATTTAGATTATAATTTTGATGCATCTATTGTATATAACAATGATCAAGTATCAGGTTTATTAGTTCTAAATCCACAACCATTTAATAATCCTTGGGGTAATTTAACATATCCTGTAGTTAATACAAATAATATAGATGTCTTAGTTTCTAAAGAAGAACATAAATTTAGGTTTAATCAATTTTGGGATATAACAAATGATAGGGGTGAGTTTACAAATGCTGAGCAAGCAATATTTAATACTGAATGTAATGGATATATAAGAAGCTTAAATCCAACAAATCTTAATTACAATAAGTCACAAACACAACGCAAAAAGTTTAGACATTATTCTAATCAAGTTATTTTGAGACGTAATGTTTCAGGAAATAGAAAGATGTTATTAAGATTATATAATACTAAGTTACAATTATCAATGAGATAAAATGGGAAATAAAAAAAGCATAGGACTACCGGGAGGACCAAATGAATTCTTACAAGATATTACACAATATATATCTGTAGATGGATATAGACGTGATAGTGTTGATAAAACCAATCCAGTTAATTTCATTCCGTCAGGAGATATAAGCATGAAAGATGTAGACTTTCCTATTATGGGTACAGATAACTTAGGTAATTCACAAATGATGTTCCCTGAGAATGAATACCAATTTCCAGGTGATATGGTAATGGAAGTACCACAAGC
>PVMS01130538.1_pt1 | contig 26656 bp, 21 predicted proteins | sample 1853461 | NCBI WGS metagenome assembly PVMS01 (sample SAMN08582032, study PRJNA380276) | Marine sediment metagenome, whole genome shotgun sequencing project. | isolation source: ocean sediment barecode stripped | collected 2017
ACCGTCCTGCCAGGGCAATAGTTCCTACCCGGGAATTGCACTTTGGTTTCCAGATCGAGATTGATGCTATTGCAGCAGTCATAAACGGTTAATTCGGGAGAAACAGCAATGGATCTTTTAAAATTAGAGACACCATGCCTGGTTTTAGACAAGGAAAAGATTAAAAAAAATATCTCTTATCTCCATAAACGTATGGAACATCTCGGAGTCAATCTGAGACCACATGGGAAAACAGCAAAAAATATTGATATCATCAAAATGGGTCTGGCTGGTCAACCTGGCGGCATTACAGTATCAACTCTGAAGGAGGCAGAATATTATTTTAGCCACGGTATTGAGGATATTGTTTATGCTGTGGGTATTGCACCTGTAAAGCTTGATCGTATTGCCAGCATTATAAAAAATGGAGCTCAGATTACCGTCATCCTCGATTCGATTGAGCAGGTTAGATTTGTCGCGGTAAAGGCTCAACAATACGGCCTAAACATTCCCATTCTTATTGAACTTGATTGTGATGGACACCGATCGGGTGTGACACTTGGTGATTCATTGCTGGTGGATATTGGCAATTTGTTGAATAGTGAAGATGGTGTGATATTGGGTGGCGTCCTCACTCATGCCGGCGAATCATACCAATGCAAATCTGTTGATGACATTCGTGCACTTGCAGAAGTAGAGCGTGACATGGCTGCGAGATCCGCCGAAATATTGCGCCAAAACGGTTTGCCCTGTCCAATTGTGAGTGTCGGTTCAACTCCTACCGCCAATTTTGCCGAAGACCTTACAGGGATTACGGAAGTCAGGGCAGGAGTTTTTATGTTTTATGATCTGGTGATGGCAGGATTAGGTGTTTGTGATGTAAGGGACATTGCCATCTCAGTGCTAACATCGGTCATTGGCCATCAAAAAGGGAAAGGATGGGTGATAACCGATGCGGGTTGGATGGCTCTTTCGCGTGATAGGGGATCTGCCTCACAAAAAGTAGATCAGGGGTATGGTTTGGTATGCAATGTCGAGGGAGAGCCACTAACCGATCTGATTGTATCATCCACTAATCAAGAGCATGGAATTATAGCAGATCATGGGGGAAAGGAATTAGATCGGGAGCTGTTTGGGATTGGCAGTGTGGTCCGTATCCTGCCAAACCATGCATGTGCAACAGGGGCGATGCATGACCGATACTATATTATCAATGGTACTACGGAAATTATTGATGTTTGGCATCGTATAAATGGCTGGTAAAAACAGTGTCGTTAAAGATAGCCTAAAAAGTTAAGGTGCGTGTAGTATTGAATCCACTCATATTTAAGCCAGAATCACATGCGTTGACCGGTTGAAAATAGGAATGCTTGCACCAAATCTTTAAGGAGTGCTGCAGCGGCACCGACCGGTGAACTTTTGCCGCCTGTTACCGTTACCCGCCCCATTGTATCCGAAAGATAACTGATTCCTTTTTCAGAAAAATTTACTGTGGATAACGGATGATCAACGGTTAAGGGTTTGGGCCCAACTTTCAGATGAACAGTTCCATCCTCTGTCCAGCATTCTCCAATCAGCTTGATGACAGTGCCGTTCTGTTTGGCTGTTTCAATCTCATCCATCGTAATAGCGGTAATCCCCTTGACCGGTACATCCTTCAGTCCAAAATTTTTACCGAATATGCGATTGGCAATCAGTATCATTTTATTGCGGGTGTCCAATCCCTCGACATCGAGTCTTGGGTCAGTTTCAGCAATGCCCATTTCCTGGGCGGAGTGCAATGCCTCATCATAAGAACACTGCTCAAGATGCATTCGGGTTAGGATGTAATTAGTGGTTCCGTTGAGAATTCCTTCGGCCGACAGGAGACGGGTTCCGGCCAGGCAGATGCTTCCGACATCGAGTGCGGGGAGCGCGGCAGCAGTGGCCGCGCTGATATGAAGACCGCAGTTTTTTGACGCGGCAAGCGTGTGCAGATCTCTGTAAAACAGTACCAGAGGACCCTTGTTCGCGCTGACGACTTCCATCCCTTTGTTCAGGGCTGTCGTGACATGGGTCATTCCCGGTTCTCCATCAACCAGATTGGTGGGAGTGGCCTCGATCAATACATGACATTCCGATTGAAGAATGGCCTCTTCACCGCTCAATCCGGGCACCCCGTGGTGTTTAAACACCTCTACCGTCCTGCCTCGGGATAGATGATCGAACAGCATGCCGGGGTCAAGGCCCCGATTTTCCGTTGTGATTGCGCTGCCGCCGATATCGATCGCCGCGGTAAGGATAAGGGACAGGCCGTATTTACTTTTTATAAGATCCCGGCGTTCGTCCAGCAGGTTTAAAAACGCTTTGCCGACGCCCCCCAGACCGCACAGGATTATATTTATTGCTGTTATCATCGGTTTCCTCTCAAGACCAGATCGTCATAACTGTTCGACTCGATAAACGCTTCGATGATGACCGGTCCTTCGGAGTTAAAAGCCCGCGCCAAAGCTTTTATATTCTTTACGATTGGCGGCCGGCAAGACGGGTACGCCAAAAAAGCTGTTTGCCGACGTATAAGATGGACTATAAAGTTGTGTTCCGTAGGTTGCGTAGTCCTTTTTATTCTGTTTGATTCGGATCAGGGAGAGGCTCTTATCGGTCATCAGGACAAAAATGATCCGTTGCCCGAGTCGCATGGCCGTCGCCATTTCACCGGCCATCATTAAAAAGCCGCCGTCACCGACTACACAGCAGACTTCTCTTTCCGGACGGCTAAGTTTGGCGCCAATGGCCGCTGGGACGGCGTATCCCATGGACGAGCAGCCGTTGGTCATCAATTGAAGCTCGGGTTCCGGGGTGGGCCATTGCTGACCGATAAGATGGAGATGGGCACCCACATCGCAGGTCATGATCCCGTCCTGCGGCAACCGGGACCTTAAGTCCGCCAGAACGGTCCGGGGATCGAAACCGTCCGCGGGCGGCGCAAGCCTTTGAAACATGGCTTTGCGCCGCTCGGACAGCGCGTCGATGTTCCATTTTTTGGAGTCCGTATTCAGCGTCAGCAGGTGTTGCAGGCCGTCGGACAGATTACCGACCACGTCGCATACCGACAAATACAGCTGCCGGTCGATATCGGCCGCTACGGTATCTATATGGATAAGGGGCACATTGGGCATCCAGTCTTCATAATTGATTTCGACCGGATCGTAGCCGATGCCGATCACGAGATCCGCCTGCTGGTGAGTTTGGCCAACCTGATCGGCCAATGCATGGGCGAGGACCCCGGCATATAAGGGATGATCTTCCGAGAGCATTCCCTTGGCCATAGGCGTCAGGACCACGGGGAGTTGGTATTTTTCTGCCACTTGACGGACCAGTAGCTTCACATCGGCCCGTACGGCCGAGATGCCCAGGGCCAGAATCGGTTTTTGGGACCGGATAAATTCGGACGCCATCTCTTCTAGTACCGGCGTTTCAGGAGCGGGAAGCAGATCCGGCAAGGGTGACGCCGCAACGTCCGTTTGGTCTTGGTTGAGCGGCATTTCACCTGCCGGAATACCGATATGTACCGGTCCAGGTACTTCGGACAGAGCGATCTGGGCCGCCCGATACAGGGTTTCTTCCATCCGGTCGGCGGAAAGTCGGGTGGTCCACTTGGTGATGGGCGCAAAAAGGGCCTGATGGTCGATATTCATCTGGGCGATTCGCGGCCGCATTTGGTCATTCATTTCATCGCTAAAGGCCAGCATAGGAGAGCGGTCCAGGAATCCGCAGCAGACGCCGGTGGTCAGATTGCAGGCGCCCGGTCCGAATGTGCCAAAGCAGGCCGCCAATTTTCCGGTCAGACGCCAACAGGCATCGGCCATAAAGCCTCCGCTGGCTTCGTTGCTGACCAGGACGAATTCGATGCCAGCGACGGCCTTGATGGCATCCATATAATCGATCCAGTTTCCGCTGGGAATACCGAATACATATTGGATACCGATGGCTTTTAGAGTTTGAACAAATTTTATTGCAGCGTCGGTTTTCATTTTTTTAGCGATACTCCTATCTGAGTGATAAGAATTTCCTTTTTGAGCTCGGAATAAGGGAAAATTTAAAATCGTGTGCCGTAGCAGGAAGCATCCCAATATAAAGTAGGGCCGGATATCAAGCAGCAACCATACTGCGGCAACCGACGATTTGGATTTAGATACCGGATGCCGGTCGTATTGTCAATCTTCAAACCGGCTGAAATGTTGGGATTTTGGGCACAGGAAGCTTGACTGCCTGAGTGTGGTTTTTAAAAATATGCTTCTACAGGATAATCCGGATCCCTGATGTAATCATCCGTGCTTGGACCTGCGGTAAACTCAAAACTTGTGCGTTCTGTGATAAAACACATGTATCATATCCAAAAAAAAAAATCGTGTGATATCGTTTTTCGATGATTGATTCGAGTCTTCAAAGCCGGAAAATTAAGGCTTAAAAATCTATATCTTGTGGCCGTGACTTTTGGTCGAAAAGTTGCGACTTCTCCCTCAGGGTTTAAAAATCAGAGCTCGAAATTTTCAAGGTTTCGGTTCGAAATCATTTCCACAAGGGATGTGTTGTGCTGCTATCTATTTTTAAATTAACCATTTGTGATATGATCAAAATTTCGCGTTTTTAAGAACGGAATGAATGGTTTTTTACTAGGCCTCAAGATCTATAGGCCCGGTTCTCAGATCTGTTATAGCCGGCACCTCTTTTTTGTGATAAGTGAACACAATAAATAGGCCAACGCAAACGATCATAATGACGGCACCGGATGGAAAAGCATACCGGAGCTGAAACATATCCATCATTAACCCGCCTATAAATGACCCTATAAGCATCCCCAAACTGTGTGCCATGGCCAAAATACCCATAACCGACCCCATTGCTCCCGTTGAATTTCCCTGCAAAACAGCCATTGCCATGAGTGCCGGCATGGCAACGCCTCCCCCAAGCCCGAACAATAGAGAAGCCACAATTAGATCCCCGAAGCTGTTTGTCCATTCAAAAGAGAAAATCGCATAACTGATAATCAAGCCTCCGATGACAACCATCATTTTTCTGTTGACCCGGTCTGCCAAAAAACCCATGGGAACATGCAGCAATCCACTGGAAAAAACACCCAGCATGACAAGAATTCCGATGGAAGCACCAGACAGCGAAAACTCTGAATCCGCGAAAACCGGTAAAAAGCTCCAGATAACACCGATACATGCTGCATAGGCGAACCTAAAAAGAAAAAGTCCGGTCATTTCTCTGTTTTTGATCAACTGCTTCCAGGATAAGGGTACGGTTCTTCTATTGACAACGCGCTCAGTCTTTGTTGCCGGTAACAAAAAAAAGCTTAATAAAAATCCTACCAGCGTAAGAAACCCCATGGACGCAAAAGAGACGTCGAGGCCAAAGCGATCATGAAAAACCCCGCCGATCAAAGGGCCAATACTCAGGCCCAAAAACATCGACATGTTGAACAGTCCCATGGTGAAACCCTCACGGCCCCGGGGGGTTATATCTCCCACATACGCTTGGACCGCAGGCATAATCATGGCAGATGCGATCCCCTGGATGAAACGTATGGCAATCAGGGCTTTAACATGGTTTGAAAAGATAAAGGCGATGGAAACCATCGTATATGCCAACAGGCCAGCCACAATAAAAGGTTTTCTACCCTTTTTATCCGACTGCCTACCGAAATACGGCAGAAAAAACGTTCTAGATAAAGAAAAAGCCCCGAATATGAGCCCGATATACAAGCCGCTTGCACCCAGATCGTGGGCGTACACCGGTAGTAAGGGAACAACAATACCTACGCCGGTTACCGTCCCGAATATGGAAAAAAATAGCGTGCTAAATATTTTTTTGTCGAGCTTTTGCATGTCGAGGTCTAACAATAAAACGCCATCCACAGAACGGGAATGGCTTCGCAGCTCTAAAAAAGGAAATTCCTATACAATCAAGTTTTTTGGATATCTTCCAATGTGGATTCTACGAGATATCTGATCTCCGACAATCTTGGCGCTGATTTCGCTTCAAAACGCAGCACAAGGGCTGGTTGCGTATTGGATGCACGAACCAAACCCCACCCATCGTCAAGTAAAATCCTAACGCCGTCGATGTCGATAATAGGGTAGCGTTCACGGAAGAATTCGGTTGCTTTTTTAACAACAGAAAACTTTTTATCATCAGGACAGTCGACTCGAATCTCAGGGGTAGAATATGTTTTGGGAACACCCGATAAGAGTTGGGAGATGGTCTTGCCGGTATCCGTTAATATCTCCAGTAGCCGGCAGGAAGCATAAATAGCATCATCATAGCCAAAATATCTATCAGCAAAAAACATGTGCCCGCTCATCTCCCCCGCCAGTTCGGCCTTTTCCTCTTTCATCTTCTTTTTGATCAAGGAATGTCCGGTCTTCCACATAATGGGCCGACCGCCATTTTTTTCGATATCGTCATACATTGTTTTTGAACACTTGACTTCCGCTATAAACGTGGCCCCAGGTTTTCTTGAAAGAATTTCCCTGGAAAAAATTATCATCAACTGGTCACCATAAACAATATTTCCTTTCTCATCAACCACCCCGATACGGTCACCGTCACCATCATAACCGATCCCGACATCTAATTTCTTTTCTTTAACTAAAGCGATAAGGTCTTGCATATTCTTTGCTACCGTCGGATCAGCTTCATGGTTGGGAAACGTCCCGTCCATGTCACAGTAAATATCATAAACTTCGCATTCGAGGTTCTTCATGACAGGCACCGCAATCACTCCAGCCGTTCCATTCCCGGCATCGACACCGACCCTTATGGGTTTGGCTATGGTTATGTTGGTTTCAACAAATTGCTTATATGGCGTAATCACATCTGATCCGGAAAGAGTCCCTTTTCCTGTCTGAAATGATTGTTCTTTTATCATGTTAAAAATGCTTTGGATATCTTTACCGTGAATCGAATCCAAGCCCATACAAAGTTTGAATCCGTTATATTCCATGGGGTTGTGGCTGGCGGTAACCATGACACCGCCCTCTTGGTCAAGGTGCTGTATTGAAAAATATAAAACAGGGGTGGGGCAAACCCCGATATCGATAACGTCACAACCGGTCGACAAGAGCCCCTCAATCACTTTTTCAGAATAACGATGAGACGTTAACCGGCAGTCACGCCCCACCGTAAGCCTTGAACAGCCATGTTCCCTTAAAAAAGTACCGACACCTTTCCCAATCAACACAACATCATCATCGGTCATATCCTTACCGGCAATGCCTCTGATGTCATACTCTCTGAACATTTCCGGATTCATAATTACACCTCCTTTCTTACAACGCCAAAGGTCTTTTGAAAAAACGCGCTATTTTATCCGATCTTTCGTCTTTCGAATATTTATACAGCAATATGAATTAAAAATAAATAAACATCTTTTTTATGCCAAAAACGCCGACTTACCTCCTTGACACACAAGCTTCATATCTCTATACTCACTTGACGTTTATATAAGGGAGAAAATATCCATTAATTCAATTAGTTAGTTATGAAAAAAGAATATTCTGTCGAGATCTGCAAAAAACTTGAAACTTTGTTCCACAACGCGGCATTATACCGGCCCATGAGAGTTGCGCGTTATGACGCCGGTAAAGAGCTTGTCTACGATATGATGGCGGTGGAGAGAACGAATAAAGGAAAAATTCGTATCGTCGTTGACACGTTTGTGGGTGGAGGATTTGCCGGACAGGTATACAGAGTAAAAGTCATCGATATCCGGACGCAAGGCGGTCCCGTCGGAGGACTCGAAGTTGGTGGTATCTATGCGATGAAGATTCTTGTTCCTCCATCCAACTTTTCTCGACTTTTTCGAAATACAATATATTGGATGGGTTTCCAAGGACCATTTCAACTTCAGGTCAATCCTTCAGCAGCAAGAGCTGGCGCGCTATGGCAAAAATTTATCCGACGTGGAGCAAAGGTTCGCTTTGGTAACGAGAGCACTATCGTGGATATCCATGCTACATTTGTGGATTCAACGTTGGGTAGCTGCGGCGAGTTAAGCGAATGGGTCGATGGACGTACCTGGCGACTGGAGGTTGATGACCGGCTCGATTTGTTAAAGCAGTGGCGCAAAGGTAAGGCGATTGAAACGACACAGCTAGGCTCACCTGAATATAGAGCCAAGTTTGAGTTTATGCAGAATTTTGTTAAGTTGTTGCACGATATGGGTGGTTATGAGTTTGCCAGGCAATATGAATGGTCCACATGTAAAAGTCAGCCCAACTGCCTCAAGCGCCAAGATTCAGAAAGTAACCCGGCAGAAGGACTCACAGCCGTCGATTTTCGGGCAGGCCTGGCGCTTCTACCTTTTCTACCCATGAGCCCCGGAGATTTTAAACTTATTTTCAATGGATTAAAGCGTGGAAGCTTGGTGCAGTTTGATCGAGGCAGCTTAAAAAAACTCGAAAGTTTTATGAGTGACCATAATGATGATTTTGCAGACATGAGCGAAATGCTGAAAGAACTTAAAACAGCTGAGTCTGCTTATAGACATTCGGTACCCGATATAACCCATAACCATGTTCGACTGTTGTATAGCCGGCAGCTATGGTCGTCGATAATCAGCAGCACAATACAAGGTTGGAAAATTCGCAACATCATAGATGATAACGGGGCTCAAAAGCTGGGACGCAGCAGGGCTTTAACCCTATTATTTTTCCTAATGGGGTTAATTCCCTTTGTGGGAACACCTGCTCAGCGAATCATGGCCCAAAGGGATTGGCGAAAACATTATGGAAACATACTAACCAGTTGGCGTTATTTGAGGCGTGCTTTTAAGGGAAGAGCTGTTGAAAAAGCCATCGTATGGTATCGTTCCGGAAGATTTGACCGTAATAAAGCTTTAAAAATAACCGAGTCGTTCCCGCATTATATGGGGCATTTGTCACTATCGCTGCTACCTGTCGGGATGCACAGGTTCATGACCGATTGGCCATACGCCAGGGAGCGTCTGATTTATTTGTTTGTAAGGCCGATCCGGTTGTATTTCGATTCCACGTTGAGAGAACAATGGCTTCGTGAGATGGTAACCGAAGGACAAACAAAACGCATTCTGAGTGATGAGGATGCAAAAACAATCCTTTCACAGGTTAACGAACCGTTTATACAGAAATATCTGAAAAGTCTGGCAGTGCATGTCTGCACATTGCCGGTAACCCAGGTTGTTTCGGTGTTTGTGGCGATCTTATATATTGTTCTACATCCTGACCTTCCCCGGGCACAGGCATGGGGAATCGGTCTTGGAATTATCGCCTTGTTCCAAGTGGTCCCCGTATCACCGGGTTCTTTGGTTCGGGGGTTATATGTTGTATATCTAGTGGTAAAAGAACGCAACTTTAAGGATTATAATATCGCCGTGTTTTTAGGATTTTTCAAGTATATCGGCTACCTGGCCTTCCCCATCCAAATGACCTACCGATATCCTGTGTTGGCCAGATTTATGGCAAGCCACTGGGCGAATGAATCGGTTCATATCGTACCGGTGTTCGGTGAAAGCGGAGCGTTGCTGGAGCATTGGGTGTTTCGTTTATTCTATAATTGGCCATTGACGATACGCCGCCGCATTCAACAGCGTATGAAGTCAAGGGAATCTTTACAGAAAAGATACTGGCACATAGGCGTATGCACAATCCTCGGAACCGCAATATTTGGCATATCGGATGTTTCTCACCTTATGAATACCGGTATGCTTCCCGGGCTAAAGACCCTCTGGTGGCTTTCCATACTTGTACCGCTTCTATGCGGCGCAATCGTTACTTTAGGCTATGGCGGCGCTAAAATGTCTGAACGGATCAGCGGGGCTGCTGTCTGCGGTGCCTTTATCGGTTTACTTCCAACAACGGTGTCTTCAATCTTTTTTTATGGTACGAGTATTTTAGTGGGCGATGTTTTAATCCATTGTGTGTGGAGAATGTTTATTTTTTCCATGGTTTCATCCATAGGAGCAATCATTACCGAAATTAATTGGCCTGACCCGGACATATAATTTTTACCCTGGAAAGCGATAGGGTCTCATTATTTGCTCGTCATGATCCACACCCCTTGCCATTCCTGTGGCGGCGTATCGATGAGGGTCAGGCATTTTTCCATATATGCAGCCGCGGCAGGGTCAACGTCCTGAATAGGAGAGAAATACTCCAGCGCCTCGAAAAAATCGCCCTTGTAAAACAAATCCAAACCTTTAGCAAACGTCTTCAATTCATTCTTTCGGACCTCATATTCTTCATGAAACATGGGCTCATAGACGGTCACCGGTTCTTTGCGACCCACCACAGCTACGCGTGCCAGCTCTCTTACCGCCAAGACATCTTCGAGCATTTCCCGAGTCGATTGTGATATCATGGTGTATGTCCCGAATTGCTTGTTTGCGCCCTCGAGCCGTGCCGCCAGGTTGACGGCATCGCCGAGCATTGTATAGTCAAACCGGTTATATGAACCCAAGTTGCCGACCACGGCAGGTCCGGTGTTAATACCGATGCGCATGTTCATATCTTTCCCGATGCGTTCTCTGAATCCAGGTCGCATATCTGCCAATACCGCCTGACACCGGAGGGCCGTTCTGACGGCCCCGATTTCGTGCTCAGGAACTTCCAACGGTGCGTTCCAGAATGCAATAATCGCATCCCCCTCGTACTTGTCTACGGTTCCGCCCTCTTCTTGAATGATATCGGTCATGGCTGAAAGGTAGTCGTTTAAAAGGGTGGTGAGATCTTCCGGATCCAAGCCCTCGGAAATGGAAGTAAAACCCTCAAGGTCTGAAAAGAAGATGGATAAAATCTTTCGTTCACCCCCAAGTTTTAAACGTTCCGGATGCTGGATCAGCTGTTCAATCACCGCAGGACTCAGGTACTGTTTAAAGGCGCTCTTTATAAACCGTTTTTGCTTTCCCTCAGTGGCGTAGTTGACCACAATGGCGATGGCAATTGAAAAAACGCCGCCGGTTTCCATAACAACCAGCGGCACCCAAAACCCTTCTGCATACGCCCCTAAGGCAATCAGGATCGGTGCAACGATGAATATCCCGCTGACCGCCACGCTGCCGATAACATTGCTGATAAAGGAGACCAACCCGGCACCGGTTAGTGCCAATAAGATGACCAGCGCAACGGTGAGTCCGTTGGGGGCCAAACGCATAAAATCTTCGGAGAGAAAGTTGTCGAGCATCGTTGCCTGAATTTCCACCCCCGGATACACCCCGCCCACCGGTGCCGAACGAAGGTCATACAGTCCCGGCGCCGAGAAACCAAAAAAAACGTATTTGTCTTTGAAAGCGTTTTTATCCTGGATGGTCGGCTGTTCACCCGAAAGGATCCGGATCTCGGACTGGAGCACCGCTGCCGCGCTATATGCCTTATGGGTGCCCGACGGGCCTCTGAAGCGTAAAACAACGTTCCCCTGCCGATCTATAGGCACAACATGTTGTCCTATGCTCAGCTTTTGGGGATCGATTTGAATCCGGACCTTGGGATGGGCTGCCAGATAATTTCCCAGGCCTAAGGAAGGCATCACCTGGTCATTAAAGATACCAAAGAGTTTAACTCTTCGGTAGATGCCGTCGGGATCCGGATTAAGATGGACATTACTGAGGATATTGGTGCTCTGTGCCAATTCATGAATCGGCAGGGTGGCTCGCGGAAAGACGATGTCATGGGAAGTTGTTTTGCTTAGCCATTTGTTCAGCCCCACAATCTTGACATCCGGTGCAGATATGTCTGATGGCCACAGCGTTTCACTGCCGCTGTTCTTACCCAAAAAAACAGCCCCTGCCAAACGTCCGAATTCTGAAACCGCACGTCCGAAGGCCTCATCGTCCTCAACGCCATAACTGGAAGGCTCGGTAAAAAGCACATCAAAAGCCAGGGCTTTGGCACCGCTTCTTTTGCAATAGTTAACAATGGCGCCATAGATCTCTCTGGGCCAAGGCCATGTCAAACCGCTTTCTTCCTTGGCCCAATCGAGGCTGTTTTGATCCAGCAAGATAATACGGATGTCATCGGTGGCTCGGCCGGGCCTGGCCATGGCGGTGGCTCGCCAATCCCAGGTTTTTGCCTCCCAAGTGTCCAGCAAACCCAAGCCCCACAGCGACAGGGCCAAGACCGCCCCTCCTATTCCACCGATCAAGCCCTGGATCGCCTTTTTGCCAGAGAGTGATCGCTCTGCCATGCTTTAAATACCTCCCAACGCAACCATAAATCGATCTTGCCTGGCTTTTGACTTGGTCCCATCAGCAGGTTTTTCCCAGAGTGTTTGGATGTCAGCGATCCGACTTTTCGGAGAAGGGTGTGTTTTCGCAAAATCCAACCCGCCGGGTTTGAGCTGTGTGTTCATCACCTTTAACATGTCGATGAGTGCATAGGGGTCATATCCCATGCGTGATAAAAGGGTAACGGCACCTTTGTCTGCCGCATGTTCAAAGCTTCTGGAGTAACCCTTATTCACCAGTGTCGCTGTGATGTCTGATATGGAATCCTCAAATGTATCGGTAAGTTGGGCCAGCTCTTCTCCGCCAAAGGTCTTGACTCCCTCAACACCCAACGTCGTGATGGCAATAGTCACTCGCGATTTCTTGATGGCTTGGAGTCCATGTTTTGCCTGTATATGACTGATTTCGTGGGCCAGAACTGCAGCAACAGCATCTTCATTCCGGCAGCATCTTAACATGCCACGGGTAACGAAAATGAGCCCTCCGGGTGCGGCCAATGCATTGATCTCATCCGAATCCTGAATCAAAAAGTGGTAGCCGCCAAACGTTTCGGGCATATCCGAGGCCTTGGCCAGGGTTTGTCCGATGAGGTTGATATATGCGTTGGCCTTTTGATTACGATAGGGTTTGTATTTATCAAGAATAACCGCGCCGACCGTACGGCCGATATAATATTCCTGTTCCGGTGTAAAATCTTCAAATGTCTTGGCTACGGCCTTTGCGCTTTTTGAGATGGATTCAGCCTGAGTTTCAGTAATGACACCGGATGCCACACCCAAAGAGGTTCCGATGTCGGTAACAGCGTCCATGCTCTTACAACCGAAAACAACCATCCACAGGATTAAACATCCGCCGATGATAACCATCATTGAACCACCCACACAGCTTAACAATGGTAATCTGCTTATGGTTTTCATCAGAAACCTCCTTCAGGAGACAACCTCCCTTTTTTCAGAAATTGTTTCATCTCTTCTTCTGAAACAACATATGTTTCCATTTTGTCGATCCAAGCAAAATCAAGATTCGGATTTTTAGCCTTAAATTCCGATTCAACCTGTTGGTTGAACCCCTTGCCGGCAAGGGCCAGTTCGTCACTGGAAGCTGCAGTCTCGACATCTTTGGCTCCGGCTCGGAGTACAATAGTTTTCGGCGTGAGAGCAGAAGCGTGGATCCAACCTTCAGCCGCTCCAGCAGACAAACCCACTTTTCTCCAAGAGCCTTTTTCCTCAAGAACATATACGCGGTCGCCATAGTAAAGTCGGGCAACAATTTTGCCCAAAAAAGAGGGTGCCAAGCGTAGCTCCCCCTTTTTAATCTGAATACTCATCATACTTTTCCCGACCGCAAATGCCGCAAATCCGGTGAGGCCGATCAGAAGGAACATCAGTATGGATATTTTAAGTTTAACCATTGTTTCATGCCTCCTTTCGTAACTTCTCAAAAACTACGGGCAATAGGGCTACTGAGAAGTTACTCAATTCTAGCTTAATTGACTTGAAAATCTATCAAAATAAGAATATTATCATTGTGCATTATGAAAAGCAAACGAGAACTTGGCTCGCTTTATTGCAACGCTTCCAAAACAACATGAAGGCAACGCCTGAAATTCGCACAACTTGAAGACATTCTAAAGATGTCCAACTAGGGAATGCAAATGCCGGTATATGAATATTCAGCTTTGGATGTAAAGGGGAAAACGATTTCTGGAATCATCGATGCCGAAAGTCCCCGCACAGCGCGTCAGAAGCTTCGTGCATCCAAAACATTTCCTGTCTCCATCAAAGAGGTTCACGATGCGGCAACCAAAAAAGCATCTCGGTTTCTGTTGGTTTCAGACGCATTTACCCGTGTCAGGCCGAATGAAGTTGCCATTATGACCAGACAGCTTTCGACTCTGGTGGGTGCCGGTTTCCCATTGGTTTCTGCCATAGATATCCTGATACCACAAACCCGATCCAAGGCCTTTAAAAAAACGCTGGCAAAAATAAAAGATTCGATTGTTGAAGGGAACAGTTTCGCCAGATCCCTGTCTTTATATCCTGGAATCTTTTCTTCGCTGTATGTTAACATGGTAAGAGCCGGTGAAAATTCAGGGGCGATTGAAATCGTTTTAGAGCGACTTGCGGACATCACAGAAAAACAGCAGGCATTGAAACATCGGATCCAATCCGCTTTGGCATATCCGGTTTTAATGTCTTTTATCGGCGCATTGGTTCTGTTTCTTCTTTTGACATTCATCGTCCCCAGTATCACCACTATTTTTTCTGATATGAACCAGGTCCTTCCAACGCCGACACGCATTCTTATCCATTTAAGTGATTTTTTCAAAAACTACTGGTGGATGATGTTTATTGCCATGATCTTATTTTTTCTAGCATTTCGCAGTTTGAAAAATACGACAAAAGGTAGATACTTCGTTGACAAAACCAAACTTTTTTTGCCGGGTTTTGGAATTTTAGCAAAAAAACTGTCCGTGGCCCGCTTTGCTCGTACACTGGCATCGCTTCTAGAAAATGGTGTCTCCATGATGCCGGCACTCAATATTGTAAAAAATATCGTAGGCAACGTGCTCATCTTTGATATTGTTGAAGAAGCTTCTAAAGACGTCGAAAAAGGGAAAGGGCTGGGTGCGGCATTGACGGAAAATAAAATTTTCCCCGATCTTTCTATCCAGATGATTCAAGTCGGAGAACAAAGCGGAGAACTGGAATCCATGCTCAATAAGGTTGCTGACATCTTTGAAAATGAAGTAGAAACCAGCGTTACCAGCATTACATCTCTTCTTGAGCCTGCGATGATACTGCTTATGGGCGTTATTGTGGGTTGTATCGTTCTTTCCATATGCTTACCCATATTTGAAATGAATCAGCTAATCAGGTAGATGATCTTAATAAAACGTGTGAGGAGAACAGATGAGCACATATAGCGTAAAACTAAAAATGAACCATGCCGGATTCACATTGATTGAATTGATGGTGGTCATCGTTATATTGGGAATTCTCGCGGGGCTTATCGTACCGAGAATAATGGGGCGCCCTGAAGAGGCCAAACAACTCAAAGTCAAAATACAGATAGAAAGCCTGGAAACCACACTAAAACTATACAAACTCGATAACGGCATGTATCCGGATACCGAGCAAGGGTTACAAGCACTTATTGAAAAACCTGAAACCGGCATGCTTCTGAAGAAATGGCGTGAAGGCGGATATCTCGAAAAAGGCAAGCTCCCGAAAGATCCTTGGGGAAACGATTTTGTTTATCTTTCTCCCGGCGTCCACGGCGATTATGATATTACTTCATTTGGTGCCGACGGCGTTCCCGGAGGTGATGGCAAGAATAAGGATATCAGCAGCTGGGAAATTGAATGACCATAACTCAAGGTGATACGTTGTTAAAATCCCGATATCTTGAGGTATCCATGCCCTTTGTGTTCATCTTTAGACGAAACAGCGGCTTCACCCTTATTGAGCTCATCGTCGTTATTTCCCTTATCAGCCTTATGCTCTTTTTTGCCATCCCCCGATTTCAAGGCTCTGTTTTTCAAGACAATACCAAACAAGTTTCCCGCTGGATTATTTTTAAAGTACAAACCTTAAAGGAAAAGGCGATCCGTGATCAACAGCGCTATATCCTGCATATCAATATGGATTCCAATACACTATGGGCCACCCATGACGCCATGTCTCAAGAAGATCGTCAAATGGCACAAGCGAATGGATACCGCCTTCCCATCGATGTCAACCTATTGGATGTTGAATATCCGGATAAAAAAAAAGCACTGGGAGGTCAGGCTGATATCCATTTTTATCAGAAAGGCTACTCTGACAAAGCTATCATTCATGTTGAAAACAGCCATAACGAACAACGCTCATTTCTCATCGAACCCTTTCTTACCAGTGTTAGAATGTATCAGGAATACGTCGAGTTAAACGACTAAATTAGATTCTTTGTAGCGCAATGAAAAGAAAACCATTGATTCCTATGCTTAAAGCCGGCGGGCTCAGGCGATCTAACGCCCGTGTGGGCTTTACCCTCCTCGAGATCATGGTATCTCTTGCCATCATCTCGCTGGTTCTCGTTAGTATATATCGAATGCACGCCCAAACCATCTCTATGAATTATGATGCCAGGTTTTATGTAACCGCACCCTTTCTTGCACAATTAAAGATCACTGAATTGGAAAACGAAACCACTGAAAATTTGGTCGATGATTCAGGAGATTTTGGAGATGAATATCCGGATTATAGCTGGACGCTTAAAATACAGGATGTCGAGTCCGAACCCCTTGGGGAGCTATCTATAAATCTTAAAAAAATCGATGTCGCGATTGTATTGAACAACGATCAATTATCTTATGATGTGAGAACTTACCGATGGGTGGATAACTGAAAAAAGGAAGAATGCCTTACCATTTAGAAAAAACCGACATTGCGTCCTATAGGCACATGGGCCCATCATCTATTCATACTCAAAAACAAGGCGGCGGGTTTACGCTACTAGAGATTTTGATTGCCATTTTTATCTTCGCTATTATTATCACCATCGTATTTGCCTCATATAACTCCATCTTCAAGGATTCCAGAACCATCAAGCAGGGCATTACATCTTACGAGATGGCTAAAAACTGCTTGAATCGTATGATTGTTGATCTGGAGTCAGCCTATGTGACCCTGTATCCGAAATACACACCTCCGGATGTTGACGATCCACCGGACCCGTACAGAATGGTCGGCGATAGCATGGTTATTAAAACCGAAGAATTTCCCAAACTCAGATTTACTTCTCTTGCGCATCTATCTTTTGATGGAAAAATCGAAAATGGTATAGCAGAAATCATCTACTATGTTCAGAATACACAGGAGCGTGGATTCGTCTTGAGGCGTGCCGACAACCTCTACCCGTATCAACCGTTTGAAGAAAAAACCAGCGACCCCATACTTTGTGAAGGAGTTAAATCGCTGGCATTTAAATATTATGGCCCTGATGGAGAAGCATACGATTTTTGGGACTCAGACGCCAAGGACTGGGGATATGCGACGCCAAAGCGCATCGGTATAAAACTTGAGTTAGACAACAACTCGGATTCACTACTGTTCGAAACCATGGCGACACTACCCGTCTACCGAAAAAAGAAAGAGAATGAGTGATACCTAAAATTATTGGAAATAGTCGTGGCATAGCCCTTCTTGTCACATTAGGCGTTATCACCGTATTAATTGTGACAACGTTGGAAATGAACAGACATACGCGTTCAGCCTTATTCTCTGCAGCCACAACCCGGGACCGTATGACCCTTTCTCAAATGGCTTCATCCGGCATACATGCAGCAAAAGCCATTTTGATAATGGATAAAAATAATTCGAATTCCGACTCTCTGCAGGAAGACTGGGCAGACCCTGAAAAAATCAGCGAAATCCTTGCCGATTTACCTTTTGATGACGGTCAGATCACGTTAACAATTAGCGACGAGCTAGGTAAAATCCAGATCAACAGCCTCGTTCAATTTCCTGAAGGACACGAATTTAACCCAACCCAAAGGATGTTGTGGGATCAGTTTTTAAATCTTTTAATTACCCAGAATGAATTATTTAAAGACATTGAACCCGAAACCATCATAAACTCAGTCAAAGACTGGCTGGATTCAAAAGATGATGACGCCATTACAGGATTAAATGGAGCAGAATCAGACTATTACCAGGATCTTGACCCGCCTTACGCCTGCAGAAATGGCCCGTTCACTCACATTGACGAACTTGCTCTGGTAAAGGGCATATCCCGCGAACTTTACCAAGGAACAGGCGAATGGTTAGGGGTTTCCAGTTATTTAACCATCCATGGCATCATCGAAAAAAAGGCTCACTCATTCACATTTGATGGCAAAATAAATATCAACACTGCCCAACTTCCGGTACTCGCAGCCATACTTCCCTTGGGCAGTGAAGACCTCGCACAAGCCATCTACGACTATCGACAAGAAACCTCCGATTCTGTTTATATACATGATCTTTCCAGTGCCACATGGCATAAACAGATACCGGGCCTAAGTAATATTGACATCGATCCTGGTCTGATCACAACTTCCAGCGATGTCTTTCAGATAGAATCCGGTGCCATGTTACACGAAATGAAAATGACGATAACGGCTATCGTCAAAAGGGAAAGGGACAAAAAAACGGGCAAATGGGTTTGCAAGGTCTTGCGTTGGATGACAGAATAACATATAGTTAATACTATCGGGGCATCTCCAAAAGAGTTGATGATTTTGAAAGGATTCAAGGGGTCAAGGGTCCAAGGATTCGAGTGAAATGCTTAAGAATTAGAGTTACAGCGAAAACACAACCAGGAAATATTACATTACCTTAAAATAACATTAGGCCGGCAGGGAGCTTGGAATAATGGAGTATTGGCGTAAGGGAATGATTGGTTTAGGGAGCAGGTATTAAATGAGCAGAAAGATACTCGGACTCGATATCCAGAATGACGCTGTCTCTGCAGTCCTGGTAAGCAGCGGAATCAAAGGGGCGACGATTGAAGCCCACGATTACGTTCCCATATCAAACGAAAGCGATCGTGAAAATGGGCTTGCCGTCTCGCTTGAAATGATTGCGAAAAAAATAAATATTTTCGGATCGGTTTGTGTGGCGTCATTTCCAGCCGATCTGATATCTTACAGAAATCTTAAGGTGCCGTTCAAAGGAAAGAAAAAAATTTCAAAGATTCTTCCCTATGAACTTGAACCAACCCTGCCGCTTCCGGTGGATGATCTGATAATAGACTTTCACGCCATAAAACGGGCGGAAGACAGAAGCCACACAGATATTATTGCAGCATCGGTAGAAAAATCTGAACTTCAATCATATTTAGACTTACTTTCAACGTTCGATATCGATCCGGAAATTGTTACCGTCCGCGGTTATCCGGCAGCATTGTGCCTCGCCAATCTGATCGATGAAAGTAAAAAGTGGCTGTTCATCGATATTGACAACACCAAGGCCACGATGTTTGCCGGGATGTCCGGAAACATCCGTTTGATGCGTTCTTTTCCAATATCTTCAGACGATATACAATACACCGCTGAACGGTTTTGCACCAGCGTATATCAAACCCTATCTGCATTCGAAGATACGCTTGGTCTCGATTTTCAACCCGACGAAATATTGATCACCGGGTGCGGACTTGATGTCCCGGGTTTTGAAAATCATCTATCAAAGTTTTTTTGAGATCCCTATAAAGCGGATCGATCTGGTTCGTGATGCCGATGTCATAAAACATTACCCTTCGGAACAATCCTGGATTCCTCATAAAAATGACGGCGCATTTGCACTCGCACTGATGGAAATTCAAGGGAATTATGGCTTAAATTTTCGTAAAGGTCTTTTTGCACCAAAAAAATTCTGGCAAGAACACAAGAAAAGTTTAATTAAAACGGGCATCCTCGCAGCTGTGGTTGCAGCGTTGGCATTTTCCAACGTTGTTCTCGATTCGTATTTGATGAATAAAAAATTGAACCGGTTAAACCATCAAATCACAGACACCTTTACGTCAAAATTCCCGGACGTAAAAAGAATCGTCGATCCACTGCAGCAAATGCGAACAAAAATGCAAGAGGCAAGAAGAAATGCTCTGTTGCCCGGAGAAACCGACAGAAACATCCGCACCATTGATATTCTGAGAGATATTAGTAGGCTTGTTCCGAAGGCGGTGGATGTTAACCTTACAAGGCTGGTGATCGGGATGGATAGTGTGGTTATTTCGGGAAACACCGATACGTACAAATCTGTAGACGGCATTAAGAGCAGCCTGGAACAAGCCGAATTTTTTAAAAAAATTGTTATCAGTTCAGCCAATATTGATAAATCCGATAACCGGATTCGCTTCAAACTCAAAATTGATTTGTAATTTCTTGAAAATATGGCAATAAAGTTGACCAGACGTGAAAAATATTCCATTTGCGCAGCATTGGGCGCCATAGGTCTGTTTGTTTTAATTCAGTTTGTCGTGTTTCCCCATATGGATAAAAGAAAACGCCTTGAGAGGGCTGTTCAGGTTAAAACGGAGATACTTGCGGAAATGGCCGTTCTTAAATCCGAATATGATGCCATTCAAAAGAGAAATGACCAATCCAATATTCGTTTTAGAAAAAGGGAAAAAGATTTTACCCTGTTTTCTTTTCTTGACAAACTGTCGGGCAGAGCGGGAATAAAAGAGAATATAACGTATATGAAGCCTTCCACAACGGTTCAGAAAAACAGTCCCTATAAAATCTCACAGGTTGAAATGAAGCTCCAAGGCTTAACCTTGCAGCAGTTGACCACGTATTTACATATGGTTGAGACATCAAGAAACATGATATACATCAACAAGCTGTCCATTTTAAAAACCGGTAAAGAAAAGGGTTTTGTTGACGCCGTATTACAGGTTGAAACCTCTGAAATATAGTTATGACAATGAAGAAAAAATGGTTGCTGTATCTATTATTTACCCTGATATTAACTACATTCTTTATTTATTATCTGTTTCCGGCCGACCAGATAAAAAATTATATGGTATTTCATCTGAATAAAACCCATCCTGATATTAACATTACCATTGACCAAATAAAACCGGCCTTCCCCCCCGGCGTTTGGCTTTACGATATAACCATTTATCAGACGAGTGATACTTTGCTCACCTTGGAACAAGTAAAGATCGTCCCTAATCTTTTGTCACTTTTTGGTTCAAAGATCATTTTTTTTTTCAAAGCAAACACATGCGATGGCATAATCGATGGAAAAGGGGAGTTGACTCACAATACCGCTTTTAGCAAAATTCATGTTGATGCTACATTTTCAGACATTCAGATATCAGAAATACATGCCCTGCGACGTTTGAATGCCCGAAATATATCAGGCGTACTTGAAGGTCATGTTACCTATAGCAAAGACCAGACGTCCGGGGAAGATGTAAGGGCAATGCTTATCATTTCAGACGGTGAAATCGAACTGTTAAACCCGATTTTAATGTTGGAAAGCATTGCTTTCAACATCATCGAATCTGATATTGTGGTAAAAAACCGAAAAGTACAATTCAAACAGTGTAGCCTAAAAGGACATCAGATGGATGGCAGCATTGCCGGTTCAATTATATTGGAAAAACCTTTGGAAAGAAGCGTTTTAAAACTTGTGGGAACCATCAGGCCACACCCAACGTTTCTTGCAAGCCTGGAAAAAGATTTTCCGAAACATCTAATACCGAAAAAGTTTTTCAGTAAAAACGGATTACCCATAAAGCTTAGCGGAACGATAGAAAAGCCAAGCTTTTCAATAAAGTAAATAAAATCATCCCGTAAAGATGGGATATTTCCCATAAGGATGATTTAATCAAAATATATCTATGACAACACGGAGGGGTTTGATATAGTTATCATGAAACGATACAATATTCCATTAAACCTTTTACTCATTGCATGTGCTGTTTATTTTGGCGTCAAAGGGTTTTATAACGTCTCAGCATCACATCTTGATCCTGTTTTTCCTTCCAAGACAGATAGGCGACCAGTGACACGGTCAAACGATACGATCCATCGCCCTTTATCTTATTACAAGACTATTGTTGAACGAAATCTTTTTAACACAAAAACGGGTGTCGATCAGCAACCCAAAAAGGTGGACCTTGAAACCCTTAAGCCCACGGATCTCAAACTAAAATTGTTGGGAACCGTTTCAGGGGATAAAAAGGATACCTACGCCGTCATTGAAGAAGTTGGGGGAAGGCAACAAAATCTTTACAGAGTCGGCGATACGATACAGAGCGCCACCTTAAAGATGATTTTAAGGGAAAAAGTCATCTTAAATGTCAACGGCGAAGACCAAATTCTGGGAATTGAAAAAGATAGTGGCAGCTCTGGACCTTCAAATTATTCTCGAAAATCGAATGCAACCACATTAAATCGACAAGATGCCACTTTGGAAAATATAACCTTAAAACGTTCACAAATTGATTCCGCGGTCCAAGATATTAACAGCCTCATGAAACAGGTAAGAATACGTCCACATTTCACGAATGGAGAACCGGATGGCCTCCGTTTAACCGGCATTCGTCCTGGATCCATTTGTTATCAAATGGGTTTAAAAAGCGGGGATGTCATCACAGGTGTTGATGGGAACGATATCGTATCCGTTGATGATGCGCTCAAGTTGTACCAAAGCTTACAGTCTTCTGAAAACGTAAAGCTTCAGCTTAAACGAATGGGCCGATCAAAAACATTGGAATACCATATTGAATAAGATTGATAGTCTTATAAAAAAGTCAGAAAAGCTACCTTTTTATGAGAGTATTTTGTATTTGGTGTTTAGTGTTTGAAGATCTAACAGTTTGGTATATCAGTATATATTTCAAATAATATATAAAACACTAAACACCAAACACTTGATGAATTCGACTTTTTCGAATTCATCAAATTAAATTCACAAAAAACGAAAGAAACCGAAAAAAATGATATCCCATTACAAAAACACCAACGTTTTCATATGTTTATTTTTCCTTATTGTTCTTTTGATAACCGCACCGTTATCCATTGAGGCCCAAACAAAAACGTCGAAAAACATCGGCTCATCGGATCAATTCGTATCGATCGATTTCAACAACGTTGATATACGCGTATTTATTAAATTTATCAGCGAACTGACCGAAAAGAACTTTGTAGTCGATCAACGCGTAAAAGGAAAAGTAACCATTGTTTCACCGGCCAGAATTTCTGTTAAAGAAGCATATAAGGTGTTTGAATCCGTTCTTGAAGTCCATGGGTATGCCACAGTAAAGGCAGGCGAAGTGACCAAAATCATTCCAGCGCCTGATGCACGATCAAAGAGTGTCGAAACTCGTCTCTTCGAGGAAGTGACCTCGCCGGAAGATAAGATCGTTACCCAGCTCATCCCTTTAAAGTACGCAAGCGCTAATGAAGTAAAAAAGCTTTTCGCACCCATGATTTCCAAAAGCAGCGTCATTTTGGCCTATAACCCGACCAATACGCTGATTGTAACGGATGTCTATTCCAATATCAGACGGTTGCTTCGCATTCTTGGCGCCATCGATGTCATCGGTATGGGACAGGAACTATCGGTCATTCCTTTAGAATATGCGGATTCCACAAAATTTGTTAAAATTCTCAGCTCGATCTTTCAATCACGCCGAAAACCGAAACCCGGGGATGTGGCCACCCAAATCAAATTTGTCGCAGACGAGCGTACCAATACCCTGGTCGTACTCGCCAGCGAGGTCGAAACTTTAAGGATTAAAAGCCTGATACAGCTTTTGGACAGAGAAACACCGCGAGGAAAAGAGAAAATCCGCGTCTATTATCTTGAACACGCCGATGCTGAAGAATTGGCCAAAGTTCTCCAGGAATTGCCGACAAAACAGGGCAGTGCTCCCGAAGCGAAAAAAATCCCGTTTGTCTCAGAAAAAGTCAAAATAACATCAGATAATGCGACCAATAGTCTGATTATTATGGGCGACACCGACGATTACCAGGTTTTGGAAGAAATAATCAAAAAATTGGATGTTCCAAGAGCGATGGTCTACATTGAAAGCCTGATCATGGAAGTAGATGTGGAAAAGGACTTCAGCCTGGGGGTTGAATGGTTTGCTGGCGGGAAAACAAAAATCGGCGACAAAAATGCTGCATTTGGTGGCGCATTCAAACAAGAATCGAGTCTTTTGCCCACGGCGCCGGTAACCACACTGCCATTTTCAAGCGGTTTCTCTTTAGGCATATTCAGTGAAGCGGTCACCATTGGCGGTATGACCTTCCCCAACCTTGCCGCCGTCGTCAATGCGTATCAAAAAGACAAGGATATTCATATCCTGTCGACTCCCCAAGTGTTAACTATGGACAACGAGGAAGCAACCATTTACGTTGGGAAAAATGTCCCCTTCCAAACACGATCCGCCCTCACTGACACAGGACAGGTCGACACCTACAGTTACTATGAATATAAAGATGTGGGTATCACCCTTAAAATTACACCTCAAATCAGCAAAGACCGAATGGTGCGCCTCAATATTTTCCAGGAAGTAACGAAATTGGACCAATTTGCAACAGTTACACCGGACCGCCCTGCAACGTTTAAACGGACCATCGAAACCACTGTTATTGTAAAAGACACCCATACAGTGGTCATTGGGGGACTTATTGACGACAGTCTTTCAGAAACGGAGTACAAGGTCCCATGCCTCGGTGATATCCCCCTACTTGGGTATCTTTTCAAAGGTGTGTCGAGTGGCGGTGAGAAGACCAATCTATTCGTGTTTCTTACGCCCCACGTCATAAAAAGTCCTGTTGAAGCAAAAGATATTTTAAAGGAAAAGGAACAATATATGAACGAAATAAAAGAAGGTAATATTAAAATGTACAATCAGAGTACCGATGAGGCTGAACCCGGCCCAAAAGAATAGCGTTTCACCTAAAAATTGCATGAAAAAAAACCTTTTCCACATACTTCAACATACTTTCGGAATATCAGAAGAAGATATCCATGACGCCCAGAAGATGATAACGGAACATCGCGGCCAAATCGGGGAGGTGCTGGTCCAAAAAAAAATCATCAGCGAAAATCAGCTCCTCGAGGCTCTGAGTATTCAATATGATATCCCTTTCTGGCCGGATCTTCCCCTTGACAATTTTGGCATCGATTTTGCTCACCATTTGCCGATTCAATTTTTAAAAAAATACGTCATGGTGCCCTTCATCGGCGATACGCTACCTCCGAACTTTAATAAATCTTCTCAGCAAAAGGATCAGCAACATGTGATAGACCATGTCGACCACCCCAACGCCGTCGTTGCCATGAATAACCCTGCCCATATCCAACCATTAGATGATCTGGTGAGAATACTTGGCCTCAATGATATTAAGCTTGTTCTTTCCACAAAAGAAGCGATTCTTTCGGCAATAAACATATCCTATGATCTCAGCAGGGATAGCGCTGAGCAGCTCGTCCAGGACATGGAAGAAGAAGATAGCGCCATTATTCGGGAAATCGAAGACAAAGCAGATCTTTTGGACGACATCAGTGATGCGCCGATTATTAAACTGGTTAACTATATCATTTCACAATCCGTGAAAGCACGGGCAAGCGACATCCACATTGAACCCTATATCGACACTTACAAAATTCGATATCGTGTGGACGGTATTCTCTATGATCTGTTGTCACCTCCCAAATGGACCCAACCGGCACTGATCTCCAGAATTAAGATCATGTCAAAAATGAACATCGCTGAAAAGCGACTGCCTCAAGACAACCGTTTCGACGTTAAAATCGGCAACCAGGAGATCGATGTCCGTGTTTCCACGATCCCCACTTCGTTTGGGGAACGTGTCGTGCTACGGCTTCTCAACAAATCGGGTGCATTGCTTTCCCTTCCAGATATCGGTCTTTCATCTGACAAGCTTATTCTATTTGAGAGCCTGGTAAGGTCACCGAATGGGATTATCCTCGTTACAGGACCCACCGGAAGCGGCAAAACAACCACCCTTTATGCTATTCTTTCATCCATTAACACCCTCGACATTAACATTATCACCATTGAAGACCCGGTCGAATACCAGATCAAAGGAATCAGCCAGATACAAGTCAATCCAAAGATAAATCTGACATTTGCCATGGGCCTAAGATCGATTGTTCGGCAAGACCCTGATGTCATTTTGGTCGGTGAAATACGAGACCAGGAAACAGCCGAAATTGCCGTTCAGTCGGCACTGACCGGACATCTTGTCTTTTCCACACTTCATACCAACGATTCTGCAAGCGCCATTACCCGTCTTGTTGACATTGGCGTCGAACCGTTTTTAATTTCATCATCGGTTCTGGCTGTCGTGGCCCAACGACTCATCCGCGTCCTTTGCAAAGATTGCAAGCAACCGTACACGCCGGATGAAACGGCTTTGAAAAGCATCGGAATTATCCAAGATCAGATCGAAGAGGCTATTTTCTATAAAGCAGAAGGATGTGAAAACTGTTTTCACACCGGTTACAAAGGCAGAACAGGTATTTTCGAGACCATGCGTATGGAATCCAGTTTGAAAAGTCTTATACTTCATACCTATGACTCAAACCTTATAAAGAGTGAAGCGCTAAACCAAAATATGACCACCCTTCGCCAGGACGGTGTGCAGAAGATTTTAAAGGGTGTTTCAACCATAGAAGAGGTGATTAGGGTAACACAAAAGTAAAAACTCTTGACTCAAAGGCCTGGGCTTTGGCTCCGCTCCATAGGGGTGAGGCCTATCAAAAATGGAGTAAAAAAATTCCAAATAACAAATATCAAACAAATAACAATGACCGAAATTCAAAATTCCAAACCCTTCTATGTTTTTGAAGAAGGAAATACCACATCTGTTTAGGTCATTGGATATTGGAATTTGAGATTTATTTGTAATTTGGTGCTTGG
>PVMS01114851.1_pt1 | contig 26534 bp, 22 predicted proteins | sample 1853461 | NCBI WGS metagenome assembly PVMS01 (sample SAMN08582032, study PRJNA380276) | Marine sediment metagenome, whole genome shotgun sequencing project. | isolation source: ocean sediment barecode stripped | collected 2017
CCATCACTCCAGTCCAATTGGGGCAAAGCTTCTAGGCCTTCGCGAGCAGTACCCCTTCTATGAAAGAATCCAGGTTCCCATCCAAAACATCATTGACATTCCCAATCTCAAGATTGATTCGATGGTCCTTTACCATCTGGTAAGGTTGCAAGGTATAGGACCTGATCTGGCTCCCCCAGGCAATATCTTCCTTTTCCTTATAGTCTGCCTGTCTTGCGTCTGCCCTTTTCTTTTCCTCGCGTTCATACAGCCGCGACTTTAGAATCTTCATGGCAATAGCTTTGTTGCGGTGCTGGGAAGACTCCTGTTGGGATTGTACCACTATACCGGTTGGCAGATGGCTAATGCGAATAGCGGAACTGGTTTTGTTAACGTGCTGCCCTCCTGCACCGCTCGAACGGAAAGCATCGATGCGCAAATCCTTTTCGTCAATGTCTATCACAACCTCCTCGTTAAGTTCCGGAGAAACAGAAACCGAGGCAAAGGAGGTGTGTCGACGATTACTGGCATCGAACGGGGACAAGCGTACAAGGCGATGGATCCCGGCCTCGCCCTTCAGATAACCATAGGCATATGGACCACTGGCAATAAAAGTGACACCCTTGATGCCGGCTTCTTCGCCCGGCTGGAAGTCGACAACGGTGGTCTTGTAGTTCTTGCGTTCGGCCCAGCGCTGATACATACGAAAGAGCATCTCCGCCCAGTCTTGGGCCTCAGTTCCCCCTGCGCCAGGATTAATCGAGACAATGGCATTTTTTTCGTCATCTTTGCCATTAAGCATCCGTGCCAGAGTCATGCGACTAATGGCATCTTCCAGCCCATGAAGTGTTTCAGAGACCTCTTGAACGGAGGTTTGGTCATCCTCTTCAACGGCAAGGCCTAAAAGGACATCAGCATCGTCCAGCTCATGGTGGAGCTTCTGCCAGGAATTGATTGTATCGGAGAGGGCTGTTCTTTCTCTGAGGATGTCTCTGGTTTCCCCCGGAGTATCCCAGAAGCCCTCCTTAGATATAATCCCTTCGATTTCCTTCAGCCGTTTTAGTTTTTCGTCTAAGTCAAAGATAACCCCGGAGTTGTTCCAGTCTATTGCGAAGAGATTCGATTCTGCCTTGTAGTTCAAGTGACATGGCAATACCTCCTTAATCGTGTGCGAAACGTTCCTGTTGTTCTGAAAGCGCGCAAATTCTGACGCGAATCCATGGGTTGTCAAGAAATGATTATGTCAGCTTCCCGTTCTAAGCACCAACTATATCCGTGCCCAAAGATCTCTGGTCGAGATATCATATTGTCTGTATATCTCTTTGTTATCCATCTGAGTAAACTGATTACATGGTCTCCATCACAGATCATCGTTTGAGGTAACAAACATCAACAGGGGCTATCTGTGAAGGAATCTGTTCCGAAAAGCGGCTACCCAAATAACGAGGCTCATCAAAATGCACGCCACGGCAAAAATATCTCCGTGGCGAGCATAAAAGCTCTTATTGCTCATCATAGGCAACGAACGGGTTCGAATTGCCTCTTCAAACAGAGGGGTTTCGTCCAAGAGCCTCCCCACGGGATCGACAAATGCGCTAATACCGGTATTAGCGGCCCTGGCCACCGCCCGGTGGTTTTCAACCGCCCTGAATACAACCATAGAAAGATGCTGATAAGGGGCGCTGGATTTGCCAAACCAGGCGTCATTGGTTATGTTGATCAACAGTTTAGCACCGTTTTGAACCATTGAACGTGCCAGCTCTGGAAAGATCGCCTCAAAACAAATCAAGACCCCCACCCGGTCATCACCCCATGACAGGACCTGGCCCTCATTGCCGGAGTCAAAATCCCCGACTGCCTCCACCATCTTTCCCAAGAAAGGGAAATAGCGCTTTAGCGGCACATATTCCCCGTAAGGCACCAAATGTACCTTATCATACTTGCCCATGACTTTGCCACTTGGGTCGACTAAATAAGCGCTGTTGTAATAGCGAGTTCTTTGACCAGTTTTACGAAAGGATGGACTCCCAAGAAGAAAATAGGCTCTGGAGCCGCGAACAAGTTCCAGCGTCTCCTCGGTGAGATCCCCATCGTGCAAAAAGTAAAACGGTAGCGCAGTCTCCGGCCATATTATAAGGTCCGGATCGGTCTTCAGGGCAGCAGCAGACAAAGAGCCATAGCGTTGGAGGGTCTCATGTTGAAAAGAAGGAAGCCATTTTACGGACTGGTCAATATTCCCCTGCACTAACGCAACAACACGCTTGGGCGCGGTGTCAGCAGCCCCGTCAATCTTTTCCATGCGCCAGGTGCCGTAGGTCAGAGAACCAGCTACCATCAAGACGACACCAAAGACTGGTTTCCAGGCAAAGGCCCTGTTCCTCGAAATGGTTTCCCAGACTTCAAAGAGCACGCAATTGACGGCCATAACGAGGGCTGACAGCCCATACACACCAAATATATCTGAAATCTGGATCAGGTGCAACCGATTATATTGCGAGTGGCCGAGGTTCTCCCATGGAAAGCCAGACAGAAGGAATGACTTGACATACTCCAGGGCAACCCAAAAAAAAGGTGCGGTCAAATAATAGGGGAAGGATCTTGCCCGAAGTTGGTTGACAACCAATGCAAAGAGCGCCGGATATAGACTGAGGTAGAGCACAAGTAGCATGAGTACTATAGCGCACAGTACATACGACAGTTGGCCATAATGGTGCATGACGCCGGCAATCCAGTAAAGAAGCGTCACGTAATGAACCATTCCAGCGAGGAATCCCAACTTAAAACCTGCCGAAGGAGGGAGGTCCTTTATAGAATGGAAAAGCGGAACAAAGGCTATCCAGGCAATGAGTCCCCAGCCGATATGCGGAAATGAGGCCGTCAGCAGCAGGCCGGTTGTAGCGGCCACCACAGCGTCAAACGGCCTTATCCCCCACACCGTACTTTTCACAAGCAACCCCCTTATATCTTTCGAAAATATTTTTGTATGGATAGCACCTTCTGTGGCAGAACAAAAGGACAAATCCCTATAACCCGACGTTTTCGTCGTGGGGATACGCAATGGTACTAATTTTGAACGGTATGGAAAACTTACACGGTGCCCAGCCTCTTTTCAGCCTATTTGTAGTCGGGGACTAGCCGAGCAAGCTTGTATTTGGTATGAGGACAACCCGGACAACCACCCCTTGACACTCCTGAACAATTTGTTTATTGTCTGACATTGAGCAACATTTCGGGAAGCGACCCAAACATTCTGTGATTTCAGGAAGTTGGGCCATTAGAAGGATTGCGATCTGTTCGTTATGGAAGCCACTCCTCACGAATTTCTCAGTAGCATGGATACTTCCATGCACCTGCCCACTTTGCCCCATATCCTTCTGAAGTTGATCGATGTCTGTAACACCAAACCAGACTCCATTAAGGAAATATCTCGAGTTATAAATAAAGATGCCGCCTTAAGCGCAAGACTTCTGTCGATAGTCAATTCTGTCTATTCCCGCCCGCCTAATAAGGTAACCAGTATTGACCAGGCCCTACTGCTCGTTGGCACTAACTCCATTAAAAATATTGCCATAAGCGCTTCTGTACACCATGCTTTTGACCAGGCAAAGGATAAGTCAATTGTACCCATGTTGAAGCAGTTTTGGTCGCACTCCTTGATGTGTGCTGCCTTGGCTAAGCTTATTGCCGAGAAGACTTCGTATCCGACCCCTGATGAGGCGTTTTTGTCGGGGCTTCTACATGACGTCGGGAAGTTAGTCTTGTGGGCAAACCTATCAAAAAAACAGTACGCCAAGGGCCTTGAACCATCCATTGAAGAGTCGGATATGCTTTTGGCAAGCGAAACAGAGTCCGGAACCTCTCACTATGAGGTCGGGGCTTTGATGATAAATCAGTGGGAGCTGCAATCGTTTATGGCTGATGCGGTGCGTTATCACCATGAACCGGTAGACAGAATTATGGATGCCCTTCCGTTGGTAAAGATTGTATTTGTGGCGAACGCCCTATGCACAGAATCTGTTAGAGAAACGGATGCCGGACTTAAGGCAGCAGAAGAGGTTTTTGGGTTTGCCCGATCTGAAGTGGAGGGCCTTTTATCGCTGGCCATGGAAGAGGTGAAACAGGCGGCAGAATCATTGGAGATAGAGCTTGAGCCTCAAGGCGCCATAGATGGATCAGTCACCGAAAAGGACGCCGAAAAGCAGAAAGAACTTGTCCGGGCAGTCAGGCAGATTTCTCTCCTTCAAGGTACGCTCCAAAATATACTCCAAGCCCATGGTGAGGAGTCCACGCTGAAACTTGTCACACAAGGTCTTCAGGTCTTGTTTGATGTTCACGATGTCCTTTTTTTCCTGTATGACGAGCAGAGAGATGCACTGGTTGGAAAAGATGATACAGAATCCGATCAAGATGTCCGGGTCCAGGAATTCGTCATTCCCGTCCAAAGAAAAAAGTCTCTTCTGGCAAAGTCGCTTGTGCAAGGAACACCTATAGACTCTTTTGGCCATTTGTCGGAAGTTGATCTTAGCATCATAGACGACCAACTCGTTCGTCTATTAGGAAAAGATGGTATGTTGTGCCTTCCCATGGTGGCCCACAGGGAGTTTGTCGGTGTGATTGTCCTCGGTGTGGATGAAATGAAGTTGTCCAATTTGTCTGAGGAGACAAATCTCTTGGCCATGTTTGCACAACAAGTAGCCTTGTACCTGCATGCCGAAAATGCAAGACAGGCTCGGGCGAGGTCAATTCAATCTGAACGCCTGACAGCTTCATCAGCCTTGGCCAGAAAAGTGGCCCATGAAGTGAGTAATCCGTTAGGTATCATAAAGAACTACCTCAAGATTCTTGGACTTAAACTGGCCAAGGATAGCCCGGGCCAAGAAGAAATAGGAATAATCAACGAAGAAATCGATCGTGTTTCCACCATTATTTCTGAGCTATCCGATTTTTCCGAGCCTGGGGTGCAGCACAAGGAGATAGTGGATATTAATACCCTGATATCTGACCTCATCAAAATCACCCATGAATCTCTCATGTTGAACTCTGGTATCAAGGCCCACCTTGGCCTGGGGCCATCGTTGCCGTCGGTGGTGACGGACAAGAACGGGTTAAAACAGGTTCTTATTAATCTTATTAATAATGCGGTTGAGGCTATGCCTGAAGGCGGAAATCTTTATATTAATACTCGATCTTTCTCCGATGGTCTTGGAGACAAACTTGAAAAGGATGCAAAGGCAGATCAGCAATATGTGGAGACTACCATCAGAGATGACGGTTCGGGCATCCCCGATATGATAAAGTTGAAGTTGTTTGAACCTTTCGTTACCACAAAGGGTGAGGGACATGCCGGGTTGGGTTTGTCCATCGCCCATAGTATTATCCAGGAATTGAATGGAACAATGACCTGTGAAAGTGACGAGACAAAGGGAACAACCTTCAAAATTGTTATGCCCACAGGAAAAAAGGAGAGCCCTTAGCTTGCGGAGGTGACAATGTCTTATGCGCCAAAGGTCCTGATAGTTGATGATGAACCTCGTATGTGCGATAGCCTTAAAGTGCTGTTAAGCAGCCATGGCTATGAGACGCAGACAGGTTACAGTGGTCAAGAAGCTATGGAATGCCTTTCTAAGGACAGGTTCGATCTTGTTCTGCTGGACATCGTGATGCCCGATATGACCGGCCACCAGATTATGGACTATATAAATAGTCAAGACCAAGAGACAGTGGTTATCCTTATGACCGGGCATGCCTCTGTGGACTCAGCTGTCGAATCCTTAAGGAGGGGAGCGTACGACTATCTCAGAAAGCCCTTTGATTTTGACCAGCTTCTGAACAGGGTGGGCAATGCACTTGACCAAAGTAGATTGAAGAAGGAACATGAACTTGTCAGCGGAAAACTTGAGCTAACGGAAAGGCGATACCAATATTTGGTCAATGCTTCCCCGGATATTATTTACACTCTCAATGCGGACGGAATGTTTACATTTGTTAGTGGCGCTGTCGAGTCTCTTCTTGGCTACAAGAGTAATCAGTTGGTTGGCAAACACTATACCTCCATCGTATTTGAAGACGATATGGGCAAAGCCAAATGCCATTTTAACGAGAGGAGAACCGGTATACGCGCCAGTACGGGTGTAGAATTGAGACTAAAACGTCTCCAGGACCTGAGTAGCCGGAATGGATATTTGACGGTGGAGTTAAAGGCGATGGGGGTCTATGATCTACAGGCTGCACAGGAAAACAAGGAGTTTAGAGGGACTTACGGAGTGGCAAGAGACATAACCGACCGTAAACGCCTTGAAGCTCAATTACTACAAGCCCAGAAGATGAAGGCGATTGGAACGCTTGCAGGTGGCGTTGCCCACGACTTCAACAACTTGCTTATGGGTATAGAGGGACACACCTCTTTGATGTTTCTGAATGTCAATGCCGACCATCCCCATTTTGAACATATAAAGGGGATTGAGGATATGGTGAAACGAGGGGCATATTTGACAAAGCAACTTTTGGGTTTTGCCCGGGGCGGGAAATACGAGGTCAGACCTACTGATCTCATCGAACTCATCCAGAAGAGTGCGGATATGTTTGGTCGCACAAAAAAGGAAATCAGAATACACAAAACATGCGAAGAGGATGTCTGGACAGTCTCGGTAGACCGGGCACAGATCGAGCAGGTGCTGTTAAATCTCTATGTGAATGCCTGGCAGGCGATGCCACGAGGCGGCGACCTTTATATTCGAGGGGAAAACGTCACACTTGACGAACATGCTGCTGTACTTTTTGGAGCAGGACCTGGCAATTACGTTAAGGTATCCGTAACCGATACCGGCGTTGGCATCGACGAAGAGACGCAACAGCGCATCTTCGAGCCCTTCTTTACTACCAAAGAGATGGGTCGGGGAACCGGCCTTGGACTGGCTTCTGCTTATGGCATCATCAAGAATCATGGCGGCATCATAAACGTTTACAGCAGAAAGGGGCAAGGGACCACCTTCAACATTTACCTCCCTGCAGCAGCAGGGTTGATAAGTCAGCAAAATCCGGAAGACAGAGAAATAGAGATCCAGAAGGGACACGAGACGGTTTTACTTGTGGACGATGAGGATATAATCATTGATGTTGGCGAAAAGATGCTAAAACAACTGGGCTACAAGGTGCTACTGGCAAACAGCGGAAAAACGGCAATAGAAAGCTACAAGAGGCACAAGGACAAAATTGATCTGGTTATCCTCGACATGATCATGCCGGACATGGGTGGCGGTGATGCCTATGACACACTCAAAGGGATCAACCCGGACATAATAGTTCTCCTTTCAAGCGGATACAGCATAAACGGCCAGGCCACCGAGATACTGGAACGGGGCTGTGATGGCTTCATCCAGAAACCCTTCAATATGAGCAAGCTGTCCCAGGCAATACGAAAGACCCTCGACAATTGAGAGAATAGGGCCTGTGCCTCCTTCAACTCTCCAACATTCCATTGTTCCATCCTGTTCCTCCGCCTCACATGACCATGAAAGTAGACCCGTCAGTTTGCGCCCTTCAACTGAGAAGTTCCTGTCAAAGGACAGAAAAGATACTCGTCATTCATCAAGGAGCCTTAGGGGATCTGATTCTTAGCTTCCCGGCACTTGTATCCTTGAAGAATGAGAGGAAAGCCTCTGTGGCCCTTTTGTGTCCAAGTGAGTTGGGAAAGATGGCACATGAGCTGAACATAGTAGAGGCATATTTTCCTCTTGAAAGTGCCCGTTTCGCTACTCTCTTTTGCGAATCCATGACACCCTTTGTGAAGACATTCATAGGTGACTATGATACCATCATCTTGTTCAGTTTTTCAGAAGCCATCGAGCATTATGTGAAACATAATCACCCCGGAGAAGTCTACAGAATAGACCCTCGGCCTCCAGTTGACGAGGAAATTCATATTGTTCCATATCTTATGAGGCAGTTGCAGACAAAGCGTCTGCTGATTAGTCCAAATATCTTTTGCTCATTCACATCAGAGGCCACGTCAATCTCATCTGGCCCCGATGGTAATTTGCCCTGCCAAGAACGCGTGGTTGTCATACACCCTGGCGCTGGTAGTGCAACGAAACGGTGGCCGTTGGAAAATCTTGTTCAGGTAGCTAGAATCATTAGGAGTGAAAAACTTGGCGAAGTGGTCTTTATGGTGGGGCCGGCAGAATCAGACCTCGTGTCAATTCTCAAATCCAGGTCAGAAGATGGCTTTCGAGTTTGTGAAGTTTCCGACCTTTTGTATCTCATGGGCCTCGTGCGGCGAGCGAGATGTCTTATCGGCCACGATTCTGGTGTGACCCATCTTTCCGCTTTCATTGGAACTCCCACGGTTGCAATCTTCGGGCCTTCGAATCCAAAGAGATGGGCGCCATTGGGTCGCGCCACAAAGATACTCAGAGGGGCCTCGGACTGCACCCCCTGTTTTGAAATGGAGGCAGTCAGGTGTGAGGATCCTCAATGCCTAAATGGGGTGTCGGTGAACATGGTGCTCGATGCCGTGAGAAAACTGGCATCCTGAGACGGAAGCTGTGATGGAAAATTCCCGCCAGGCTCAATTGCTTGATAGATTCTTGGGATCAGCCCTCGGGACCTTTGTGGGGGATACTCTGGGCGAGCCTGTGGAGGGTTGGCCTCACAGGGCAATCTACAGCCGGTTCGGGCTTCTTGATACCATGCGGGAAGAGGCACGTTACACTGACGATACGCAGATGATGATAGGAATCCTGGAGACCCTTGAAGAAAAAGGAGGGTTCGATCCGGCAATATGTGCCGGGAAATTCCAAGAAAACTTCGAGCCATCGCGTGGCTATGGCCGACGCATCTTTGGCGTCGTGGAGAGGATCAGGGAGGGCATTCCCTGGGATCAGGTGGGTACAGACAGTTATGGTAATGGTGGTGCCATGAGAATAGCCCCCATCGGTTGTTTTTACTACCATGATCTGAAAGCCCTCAAAGAAAACGCCATCCTGAGCGCTCGCATCACGCACAACCATCCGGAAGGGCTGGCCGGCGCAGTAGCCCAGGCATCAGCAGTAGGACTGGCACTTCAACACGGCCTGTCCCAAGAACCGATCAAGCCGGTGAGCTTCCTGGATAGGATAGTGACCCAGGTAAAGGATGTAGACAAGAGATTTGCCGAATATCTTGATGAAATCAGATCAATTCCCAGTGGGTCCGTGATTGAAGTTATTGAGGGAATCACAGGCTCATACGGACTAAGTTTGAGGGCCATCGAGTCGGTACCAGCAGCTCTTGCTGCCTTTTTGTTGACCCATAGCTTCCGGGAAGCAGTCATATCGGCGGTCAACTTGGGTGGTGATACAGATACCATCGGTGCCATGGCAGGTGCGGTGGCAGGTGCTTACTATGGATATGACCAGATACCGCAGGAGTGGTTGAATTCCCTTGAAAACGGGGCCAAAGGGCGGGATTATGTGGTCAATTGTGTAAAGAATATTGTTTCGTCGTTGTCGAGTCCCCTGTGAAAAATTGGGCTTGTCCGGCATATTACTTGGACAGCAATCACGACCAAACAATTACAAGGGGCTCACTTTTCATAACGAACTTGTAAAGATTGTTTAACCGTCGTATTATTCCCTTGAACAGGAGGATATGTCTTCCTGTCCCCAGCTCCAAGCTGTTTTGTGAAAGGTTCGGAATAGACTACGGGAATTCTGTGAGGTGATCTTTTATGAGCACGGACAAGACGGAAGACCATCGCCCTTGGGGTTACTACCAGGTCCTTTCCGATGAGCCGGACCACAAGGTCAAGCGGATCATCGTCTACCCGGGCAAGCGGTTGAGTCTTCAGCGACACCGCCGCCGGGCGGAACACTGGTACATTTTGAAAGGAACGGCGATTGTGACTCGGGATGATGAGGAACTGCACCTCAATGCCAGTGAAGCTGTTGATATTCCTCGGGGTGCTATACACCGCGTCATGAACCCCGGCACCGAGGATATGGCCTTTATTGAGGTGCAAACTGGTGATTATTTTGGCGAGGATGATATTGAACGGTTAGAGGACGACTTCGGACGAGCATGATTCGGACAAACCGGAACCAAACATGTCTTAGAAAGATACGCGTTTGTTCAACGGTTTACGATAAAATTCGAAATCCGAAACAAATCCGAATATCAAATGTCCAAATGTTCTAAACTATTGAAGTGATTTCGACTGCAATCTATGAATACGAGAATTGCTTATCGTTTTTTAATTTTGAGTTTTTGTCATTCGAGTTTGTTTCGGATTTGCGGCTCACGCCTTGAGAACAGTACGATATTCGACATTCGGGTTTAATAATCAATGATAATAGTTTAGCGAATATAAGAATACTTTGTACTGCAAAAAACACGAATATTACAACTTAAGATACCGATAGGAAGCTTAAACATGAACGAGCAAACATTAGACCTGGTTGTAGTTATTATGGCCGGAGGGGTTGGAACAAGATTCTGGCCGCTGAGTACGGAGGAAAGACCGAAGCAGTTTCTGAACCTGTTTGGCGACCGGACCTTATTACAAAAGAGCTTTGACCGCGTTTCCAATCTCGTGACGCCTGAGCGGATACTTGTTCTAACCAATGCGGCCTTTGTCTCAATAGTAAAGGAACAGCTTCCCCAAATTCCAGTCGAAAATATTATAGGGGAACCCACAAGACGAGATACTGCTGCTGCCGTGGCTCTTGCTGCGGCGTTGTGCCGCAAACGTTTTGGCAACCCTGTCATGGTAACACTGACCGCGGACCATCTGATTGAACCTGTTGATCTATTCCAGAAAACCCTCCTTTCAGCGGCGCGCAGGGCAGTTGAGGATAATGCCCTGTACACCTTCGGCATTGAGCCAACCTACCCGGCCACAGCTTACGGGTACCTGGAACGTGGCCCACGGATTGCGGATGATCAGGGGATTGAACACTTCCATTTAGTTCGCTTCAAGGAAAAGCCTGATGTGGAAACAGCCCGACAGTATGTCGAGTCAGGCAGCTTTTACTGGAACTCCGGTATGTTCGTCTGGACTGTAGATGCCATCTTGAAACAGATCGAGACCCATCTGCCGAACCACGCCAAAGTCCTTTCCGATGCTGTTGTCTTTGATCAGACGCCACAGTGGGATCATGCCCTCAAGGCGGCATTCGAGTTGCTTGATCCTGTGTCAATTGACTTTGGAGTGATGGAGAAGGCCCAAAAAGTGTGTTGTGTGGCGTCCAGGTTTTCCTGGCGTGATGTGGGGGGCTGGCTAGCACTGAAAAGCTACCTTCCCAAGGATGAGACAGGCAACTACTGCAGAGGAAAAACTCTAACGTTAGATGCAACGGATAATCTGGTATTCTGCGAGGATCCAGAAGACACCACGGTTTTGATCGGTGTGAAAGACCTGGTGATTGTGCGGGCAGGATCACTAACCCTAATAACTTACAAGGATCGCGCCGAGGATCTGAAAAAGCTTGTGCAGTCTATGGAAAAGAAATAGGCTATAGAATGGTGCCTTGCAACGATTTGGGTAACAACTTGTCAGAACTTGACATTTTGAGCATAAGTCTGATAGTGTGCTTCACAAAGCAGGACTGCAAATTGTTCTCGGGGATGGTCTGACTAAAGGAGGAGACAAATGGCAAAAAAGATCCTGGTAGCAGTCGATGAATCGAAGAACTCCATGAAGGCGGTTGAATATGTAGCAAAAAGCATGCAGCCTGCAGGAACTGTCACATTACTTGGTGTTATTCCCGATGCCACTGCAGCATGCGACTTGGACGGCCCCTCCCTTACACCTCTATTTAAGCAAAGTAAGAAGGCATTTTGTGCTATAGAAGACACCAAGAAAGACCACTTAAAAGAGTTTATGGAAAAGGCGAAGAAAGTTCTGGTGGAAGCAGGTTATCCTTCCAAGAATGTGACTGTGAAAATTCGAAAGAAAAAGTCGGGTATAGCGAGAGATATCTTAAAGGAGGCCCAGAGGGGGAAATACACGACCCTTGTCCTCGGCAGAAGGGGCTTGTCCGCTATCAAGGAGTTTCTATTTGGAAGTGTTTCCCATAAAGTAGTTCAACTTGCAAAAAATGTCTCTGTCATAGTGGTTGATTGACTACACGATTCTGTTTTAACTGAACGTCTCCGGGATGGCTTTTCTTCCGGAGATTTGTTTTTCTGCGCCTCTCGCAGGCATGTATTATTTCGGTTTGTTTGACACCCCAGTATCTGGAGGTCCTGTTGGACGATCCATCGTCGATACTTCTCCTGACGCTCCTTATTTTTCTACTAATCTGTTCGGGTTTCTTTTCTGGAACGGAGACAGCGCTCTTTTCTCTGAACCGCGTTGAGCGGCGGCGTCTCAAGGAAGGGAAATCAGTCCGCTCGCAGCTCATTGCAAGGGCGCTGCAGCGACCCCGTGAATTGCTTTCAACGATCCTCTTTGGGAACACTCTCGTCAATGTAGCCACATCAGTAACGGCGACGCTTCTATTCCAGAAGCTCCTCACCGCGCACAGCCTTGCAGCAGCGATTGTTGTGGACTCACTTCTGGTGCTTTTCATTGGCGAAATCATTCCCAAGACAATCGCGATCAACCAGGCCATGCCTTTGTCGCGTGCTGCCATTAAGCCGCTTCGCTTCTTTGCAAAGCTCTCCAGTCCCTTGGTATGGGTTTTTGACCGTTCCGCCAGCGGGGTCCTTCGGGTACTCAAAGTCCCCGAGGAAGCCAGCGGGGCACTGAGTCCATCGGAGGTAGAAATCCTTTTCGAGGAAGCCGGCCGAAGGGAAACCATCACCCCAGAGGAACGGCGTATGGCACACAACATTATGCGCTTTTCAGAGACTACTACTGAAGAGATCATGACGCCCCGTGTGGATGTTGCAGCCGCCCCCCTTGACATCTCCCGTGAAGCGTTGGAACAGGTGATGATAGAAGCGCGCCATTCCCGCGTCCCTGTCTACGAAGAGAGCATTGACCACGTCGTGGGCTTTGTAAGCACAAAGGAATTCTTCCTAAATCCTGACCGGGAGATTCGTGAACTCCTCAAGCCGGTCGCCATCTTTCCCGAAGGTGCAAGGGTTCATAGGGTCTTTCGCCATATGCAAAAAAATTTGCTCAACATGGCAGTGATAGTGAACGAGTATGGCGTGACCTCCGGGATTGTGACGATGGAGGATCTGGTAGAGGAGATTGTTGGCGAAATCTATGACGAATACGAGAAGGCCGAGGAGCTCATTCAGCCCGTTGGCCCGGATGAGTGGCTTGTGCTCTGCCGCGCCCCCATCGAAGATGTCAATGACGCATGCGGCCTGAGCCTTCCCGAGGGCGCATCCGTGACGCTAAACGGATACTTGTGTGACGAGTTCGGAGAGATCCCGGTCCCGGGACGGACCATTGAGCGAAATGGTGCGCGTTTTACTATCGAGCAGTCCACGCGGAGACGCATTCTAAGTTGTCGGGTTAAACGGCTTGTCGAGAGAGCTGCAGCAGATGATGTTTGAGCTGGCCATACTATTTTTGTGCATTGTGGGTTCGGGCTTCGGCTCAGGCTCGGAGACCGCTCTCGTGTCGGCAAGTAGAACGCGCCTTCAGCACATGGCCTCTGAAGGTCTGCGCAGCGCAAGGCTTGCCCTTGGAATCCTCAACCAAAGGGAACGTATCCTGGCAGCCACACTCGTCGTAACCAACGTCTTCAATATTGCAGCTAGTGCTATTGCTACGGTTAGTTTCCAGCGCTGGATCGGCTCACTGGCGCCGATCGCGGCCACAGTAGTCATGACTTGCGTCCTGCTGGTCATTAGCGAGATCGTCCCAAAGGCCTATTTCCGACATCATGCAGACCAGATGATGGTCAAGACCGCAGTGGTATGGAAATTTTTCTCTTGGATTCTGGCGCCAATCACCTTTCCGGTCGAGGTCTTGACCAACCTGGTATTTCGTCTTTTCGGAAGCCGTCCCAGGAGTCTCTATACGACTAGGGAGGAAATTAAGCTTGCACTCCAGGAATCGGGGGAGACAGGCGGACTTGGCAGGCACGAGCAGGAGATGCTCGAGTCAACGCTCGATTATGCGACCACGATAGTCCGCGAGGTCATGGTCCCCATGTCGGAAGTCGCGCTTCTCCTGGAAACCGCCCGAAGCGAGGAGCTGATCTCACTTGTACGTATGCAGCCATACACTCGTATCCCGGTCTACCGTGAACGTGTCGATCAGATCGTGGGACTGGTGAATGTGTTTGATGTGCTATACGACAAGCAGAGGAAGACTTCCTCCGGCCGCACGTGCGACCCGCCCGCCTGGTCCCCGACACTAAAGGTATCGACAAGCTCTTCCTCGAGATGCAGCGGGCACGCGAGAGCCTGGCCGTGGTCGTGAATGAATTCGGGGCGTGCATTGGTATTGTAACGCTTGAGGACATCATCGAGGAGATCTTCGGTGAACTTGCTGACGAGCACGAAGATGCCACTCCTGAGATCCAGAAGAAGGGTCCCGGATGCTTTCAAGTCATGGCCAGAACGGATATCGATGACTTAAACGATGAAACCGGATTTGCAATTCCCAAGGTGGGATTTGAGACAGTGGGCGGATATGTCCTGCATCGTCTGGGCCGGATTCCTCGGAAAGGCGAGACCTTTACTGACGGAAATCTTGACGTATACGTTATTGAGGCAGATCGTTACGGCGTAAAGATGGTGGAACTGACCCGGAAGGAACCTGAAAGCTCACCCGAAGACACAGGCTAAGTGTATCGGCTTCGTAAAAAGTCCATCTGCGGCGTTGCGCTTCATCTTTCGTCATTGCGACGTACGATTAAGTACGCCTCATTCCTCAATATTCGCGCGCCTTGCATCTGGAGCTTTTTACTGTGCCGTCTGTTTGTTGACTTTTTTCGAAGCCGTCAAACTTGAACGGCAAAAGCGGACCCCAGTCAGCTTGCTGCGGGAAGTCTCAACACTGATTGGAAGTAACGCCTATTCCCTTTTGAGAATTTTCGCTATTTCACCAGAAAGCTCTTTCATAGTGAAGGGCTTCTGAATGAAACCATTGCAACCACGTTCCAAGATCTTGCTTGCTTCACCATCAATGCTGAAACCACTCGAAAGCAAGACCTTTATATCCGGGTTGATGTCTTTCATACGGTCATAGGCCTCACCACCACCCATACCAGGCATAACAACGTCCAAAACTACAATATCTATCTTATCCTGATTCTTCCCATAAACCTTGACCGCCTCTTTTCCGTCTTGGGCTAATACTACTCGGTAGCCCAAAGCCTCTAACAGCTCCCGACCTACTTCCAGGATGACTTCTTCATCGTCAACTAGTAGTACTGTTCCTGTTCCTTTGACTAATCGCTCCGCGGTCTTGGCAACTTCTCGGACCTTCTTCTTTGATGCAGGCAGATAAATACTGAAGGCAGTCCCACGCCCTCTGATGGAATCAACGTCAATATAACCGCCATGCCCCTTGATGATACCATAAGCAGAAGCCAGGCCCAGACCGGTGCCCCGCCCCATCTCTTTTGTGGTGAAGAACGGATCAAATATGCGCTCCATGGTCTTTTTGTACATGCCCGTGCCTGTGTCGGTCACTGCTAAAAGGACATAGCTGCCCGGCTTTGGCTCATAGAGTTTACCCTTCATATCCTTGTGTGTAACGTTTGTGGTCTTCAAGGTCATATCCCCACCACCTGGCATGGCATCTGCAGCATTCACACAAAGATTCAAAAGCACCTGTTCTATCTGCACCGGGTCTGCCTCTATAGCAAACAGGTCTTTGGCAAGCTCTCGGTGAATCGTGATCTGCTTTTTTGTCCTGCCAAACGTGTCAGATGTATCTTCTACTAATCGGTTCAGGTCAAGGGGTATGACCTCATATTTTCCCTTCCTCGCATACCCAAGGAGGTGTGAGGTGAGTCTGGCTCCACTCTGAATCTGCTTTTCAATGTTCTTCAACCTTTCGTAGTCGGGGTGGGCCTGATCTATACCCATTTGCATTAAGGAAACATTTCCCTGAATGCCCATTAACAGGTTGTTGAAGTCATGAGCCACACCACCAGCTAGAGTGCCTACAGCCTCTATCTTTCGGGCATATTGGAGCTGGGCTTCAAGCTTTTTTTGTAGTGTGATGTCTCGCAGAAAACAAAGCACTGCCGGTTTGGCTTCCCATGTGATAAACACCGCATTGACTTCTACCCATAATTGTTCACCGGCTTTGTTTATGATTCTGAAAGAATAAGTGTTCGGCACATCCTCCCCGTTCAGTCTTTTCTTGTGCCTTTCCACGACCATATCTCTGTCTTCCGGTCCAACAAGATCAGCAAAAGGGGTGGTAGCCAAATAGTCCTCAGAATATCCGGTGATTTCCCTTACCCTTGGATTGGGAAATTTTACTACTCCGTTCTGCACGACAAAAATGGCGTCATTGGCATTGTCCACTGCAAGGCGATATTTCCTTTCGGACTCCAGCGCGGCCTCCTCCGCACGCTTGCGCTCGGTAATGTCTTCTGCCGCACATACAACGTATTCAACATTTCCATCTTCATCCAGTTTGGGAGTCTTTGTAATGGATAATAAGCGCAGTTCACCTTCTCCGTTCTTTACCCATTCTTCCGTGCGAACCTTTGTTTTCGACTCAAAGACTTCTCTGTTGCCGGCAATACAAACCCCGGCCTCTTCTTCACTAAGAATGTTGTATACATTCTTGTTTGCCACGTCGCTTTTTTGCACCCCCAAGAACTCTGCCATGGCCTTATTTACCGCACCATGATTTTCCAAATCTGTCAGGAACCACACCTGGGTATCAATATTGTCGAGGAGTAGAGCTTGTTCCTCTGACATCTTATGCAGAGCCTCCTCAGCTCGTTTACGCTCCGCAATACTGTCCTCTTCGATCTGAAAGATATCCCAGAAAAGGCGAGCAGCGACGTGGTCCATGAATCGTACGTGCTTCGGCTTGGTTCGAGGTATCTCATTGGCCACTTCCTCGCGGGCCGTTAGCTCAATGATCATATGAAGATCTTTGAGCCGGTATAGATCCCTGTAATCTGTTGTTGTGTAAATCCCTTGTTCCTGAGCGTACCTGTAACCGACTGCATCTTGATGGAGATCTGCCACCCCTACAATCTTCATGCGGAGTCGTTTGAGCTTTCTGGCAAGAATCATTTCCATAACCGCCTTACATCCACGACCGCCGCCAACAATGCCAACGTTAATGGCCTCAAGTTGTTCCATCATCTTATCCTTTTGCAACAGTGCTCAAAACAGAACTCGCCCTTTTTCACGGGGGAGACACCCATACTCGGATTTCGGGGATGTGGAGAACCGCTTGTTGATCAGAGAGGTGATTCGCTGTGTGCACACTGTGCTGAGCCCAGCAGGTCCGCTATGACCGATAATCGGCATTGATCCTGACATAATCCATGGAGAAATCGCAGGTATGGACGACTGCACCTTCACTGCCCATATTCAAATCAATAGTGATCGTAAAACGATCGCTCTTCAGGACCGTGGCAGCGTCTGCTTCGGTCTTTTTGCCACAGCCCTGCCCATCCTTTACCACGTGCACGTTGTCAAAAAGGATGTCAATCGTTTCCGGATTAATCGGCACACCAGCCCGTCCTACGGCGGCCATAATTCGGCCCCAGTTGGCATCCTCTCCAAAGATGGCTGTCTTCACCAGCGGAGAATTGGCAACCGTGTAAACAACCTGTTTGGCATCATGCTGGTTTAGTGCTCCTTCCACTTGGATAGTCACCAGCTTGGTCGCCCCCTCCCCATCTCTGACGATCTCTAGAGCAAGTGTGAAGAGGAGCTCATTTAGGATTTTCTGGAATGCCTCAGCGCATGAAACGTCCTCCAAGCTCAGGCCGGACAGGCCGTTGGCAAGGAGAAGAACCGTGTCGTTCGTGCTGGTATCTCCATCGACTGTTATGGCATTAAACGATCCCGCTACCGCATCCTTTAGGACCTCACCAAGGAGATCGGGCCTTGCACTGATGTCTGTGCAGACAAAACATAGCATGGTTGCCATATCCGGTAGAATCATCCCGGCCCCTTTGGCCACCGCAGCCACGGTAAAAGTCTTGTCACCGATATTACCCTGTTTTGAAACGGTCTTAGGAAAGGTATCAGTCGTCATGATGGCCTCAGCCACATCATAAAGCCCCGAGGCGTTGAGCTGGCTGGCAAGTTTGGGCATCGCAGCTTCAATGGCAGAAACGTTCACGCGCCGGCCAATAACCCCTGTGGATGATACCAGCACCAGATCTTCGGGTATCCCGAGGGCTGCTGCTGCGGCACCTGCCATGGCCTTGGCGTCTTCGATACCTCGTTGGCCTGTACACGCATTGGCGTTGCCGCTGTTTGCCACAATGGCCTGACACAGCCCGGCCTTGATCCTCTCTTTATCAAGGAGCACTGGAGCCGCCTGGACCTGATTGGTCGTGAAAACACCGACAGCACAGGCAGGCACTTCAGAGAAGATCATGCCCAGATCCTTCTTACCGTCCTTTTTCAGCCCGGCGGCCACGGCACCGGCAACAAATCCTGGAACTTCCAGTTTCATCTTTAACCTAAACTCCCTGTTGTCCGTCCAGAAGTGGCGGGTTTTGTCCCGAGACAAGGCCGCCCCAGAGAAATAGGCTTCGCATTTCACAGGGCAGGCACAGAGATTTCTACCACGGTCCCGCAGGGGCTGGCGGGATACATTCGGAAAACGCCGCTTATCGGGAAAAGATCCACTGATGGATGAGAACTGATTATTTTCCGCAACACTTCTTGTATTTCTTCCCACTGCCACACGGGCAGGGCTGATTACGGCCCACTTTCTTTGTGGAACGCCGCACCGGTTGTTTTGCTTCCTCACCCCCGTGTGAAAAAACGAGCTTGTCCTGCTCAGCCTTTTCCCGTGCAGCTATCTCCTCAGGTCGAGCAATCTGAACACGAAACAGGAACTTCACTGTTTCTTCCTTGATTCGCTCAACCATCTCCGTGAACATCGCAAAGCCTTCCCGCTTATAAACGACCAGCGGGTCCTGCTGGGCATAACCTCGGAGCCCTATCCCTTCTTTCAGATGATCCATGGCCAGGAGATTCTCCTTCCAGAGATTGTCCACAACCTGAAGAACGATCATCCGTTCCAGCCCTCGAAACTCCTCGGCCCCAAAGCTTGCCTCCTTCTCCTCATAGACCTTCACGGCAAATTCAAAGATCGATTCAGCAAGTCCATCCCGGGTGAGGCCGTCCATGGTAGCGCGGTCTATCTTGAAATGGAAACCAAACTGGAAGGAAGCGGCTTCCCTTAGGCCTTTCCAATCCCATTCTTCAGGGAGCACTTTTTCATCCGCAAACCTGTCGGCAATCGTTTCCGATAACTCCCTTATCATCTCTTCTATGTCGGGCTTGAGGCTTTCCCCGCTCAAGGCCTCACGGCGTTGCTTATAGATTACCTCCCGCTGCTGATTCATAACATCATCATACTTCAGAAGCTGTTTCCGTATTTCAAAGTTGTGGCCCTCCACCTTGCGCTGGGCATTCTCTATGGCCTTGCTGATCATACCATGCTCAATCGGCTCACCTTCCTCCATGCCAAGCCGAGCCATGATAGATCCCATCCGCTCGCCCCCGAATATACGCAGTAGATCGTCCTCCATGGAGAGATAGAATCGCGAGGATCCTTCGTCCCCCTGACGGCCGGATCGACCTCGTAGCTGGTCGTCAATTCGTCTACTCTCATGCCGTTCAGTTCCGAGGATGTGAAGGCCTCCGAGTTCCTTGACCCCTTCGCCGAGGACAATATCCGTACCGCGCCCAGCCATGTTGGTGGATATTGTTACATTCCCTTTTTGGCCCGCCATGGCCACAATTTCAGCCTCCCGCTCGTGATTCTTGGCATTTAAAACCTCGTGGTTGGTCCTGGTTTTGGAGAGCATGCGACTCAGTTTCTCCGATTTCTCAATAGAGATGGTCCCAACGAGCACAGGCTGTCCGTTCTTGTGAAGTTCCTCGATTTCTTCAACCACCGCCTTAAATTTTTCGACTTCGGTCTTGTAGATAACGTCCGGATAGTCTATTCGAATCATCTGTTCGTTAGTCGGGATGGCTATGACATCCAGATCGTAGATCTTCTTGAATTCGGGAGCTTCGGTGTCGGCAGTTCCTGTCATGCCGGCCAATTTGTCATACATTCTGAAGTAATTCTGGAAGGTGATAGTCGCCAAGGTCTGGTTCTCCTCAGCCACGGTCACCCCCTCTTTTGCCTCAACAGCCTGATGCAACCCGTCGCTCCAGCGTCTGCCTGGCATCATTCGGCCGGTGAATTCATCCACGATGACCACTTGCCCGTCCTTGACCACGTATTGCACGTCCCTGTCGAATAACCAGTACGCCTTGATCAGCTGCCGTGTAACATGAAACCTTTCGGAGGCTTCACGGTAGAAAGCTTCGGCCATACGGCGCTGTGTCCTCTTTTCCATGCTGGTTAACTGATCGTTTTCGTCGATCTTTTGCAACTCCTCGTCGAGGTCTGGTACGATATAATCATCAACGTGCCCACCATAGATCAGCTTGAGACCTTTCTCAGTGAGTTCAACGAGATTCTGATTCTCATCAACGGTGCAAAGAAGGTCCTGATCAATCTGAGGAAGCAGTTTATCGGTGGACAGCTGGCCTTCGAGTTTATCCAGCTGTTTCTTAAACCCTGTCTCCTTTGCAATCAAATCTAGAAACCGCGCATTCTTGGGATCTCCCCGTTTGACCTTCAGCAAAAGCTCAAGGACGCCATCTGTGTCACCCTCTTCCTCAAGGCCTTTCACCGCATTGTCCAGCATGGAGCGTATGATGCGATCCTGGTGCTGTTTCAGCTTGATAACCTGCGGCTTCACTTCCTCGTATATTTTATCGCCAGCGTGCTCAACCGGACCCGAAATGATCAGCGGTGTCCGGGCCTCATCGATCAGTATACTGTCTACCTCATCTACGATGGCATAATGAAGCTCTCGTTGCACCAAAGACTCCAAGCCAAACTTCATATTATCACGCAGGTAGTCAAACCCGAACTCGTTGTTTGTTCCGTAAGTGATGTCAGCATTATAGGCTTCCTGGCGTTGAGAGTCGTCCAACCCGTGGACAACGGTAGCCACCGACAGGCCCAAAAAACGGTAGATGCTGCCCATCCATTCTGTGTCCCGTCCGGCTAAGTAGTCATTGACGGTAACCACGTGTACACCACGGCCGGTCAGGGCATTCAAATAGGCCGGGAGGGTAGCTGCAAGGGTCTTTCCTTCACCGGTCTTCATTTCAGCAATCTTTCCCTGGTGGAGCACAATCCCTCCAATTAATTGCACGTCGAAATGGCGCATCTTCAATGTACGAACCGAGGCTTCCCGGACCACGGCATAGGCCTCTGGAAGGAGTTCATCCAAGGAGGCGCCCTGATCAATCCGTTCCTTGAAAGTTTTGGTCTTGGCTCTTAACTGATCATCACTCAGGGCCTGCGTCTCCTGCTCCAGGGCGTTAATCTGTTGAACGATGGGTGTCAGCCTTTTAAGCTCACGCTCATTCTTACTTCCGAATACTTTCTTTAAGACTCCCGAAATCACGATAAGTTTCTGTAACCTCCCCTGATGCTTCTAAATCCATCAAAACTTCCAGCAGGGCCTTTATGTTGGCCTTGCTGACAGGTTGATAGTCCCATTTCTGTACTCTTTTGAACTTGTTGACCTTTACCCGACGTGGTTCATCGCTCGGCCAAACCTCGACAAAACACGCCGGAGGAATGAAGTATGATACCAAAATCCGCTTCTGTGTCAAAGGTAATTCCCGGATTTTACCGGAAAACTTCTTGCCATCATGGGGTCAAGTCTACGTTTAACGCTTATTCGTTTTACGCAAGAGTCAACCGTAAACTTGACCCCTTTCACTGTAGAATAGTTGGATGAGATGCCGTTTACGGGCTCTTAATGGATAGGGAACTAATCCAGGATATACTTTTGGGGGTTCACAGGAAGGCCGTTCAGATGGACTTCGTAATGCAAATGTGGTGCTGTGGTTCGACCCGTGTTTCCTACCAGGGCAACCTTGTCTCCACGCTTGACTCGTGTGCCCCGTTTCACGAGACACTTATTCAGATGACCGTAGCGTGTCAACACGCCGTTTCCGTGGTTAATAACCATGTACCTGCCCAAACGCCCTTTCTTGCCAGCGAATGTCACAGTGCCGTCGGCAGGTGCAACAATCGGGGTGTCCTTCCGCGTGGCAATATCGATCCCCTGGTGAAATTCTTTCGCGCCGGTGAAGGGGGATATCCGATAGCCAAAACGCGAGGAGGTCCATCCAGTGGTCGGCCTTATAGCCGGCGTTGATGCCAGCAAGGATTTTTGGCTCTGAAGATATTCGCAAAGCTCCCCAAAAGACTCTTTTTGGATGACTGAGGCCTCACGGAGATGTTCCACTTGGTCGTGCATTTCCCGAATCAGGCTGTCGTGCTTTTCAGTCAGCGGGAGGCTGGCATTCAAGTCCTCAGGCATGGATCCGCCAATGCCAAAAACTGCGTCCTGGCCGGCAGGATGCCCAATATTGGCGACTACCCGTATCTTTTCCTCGAACTCTTGTAATGCCATCATATCCGATTTGAGAGTGTCGATCTCTTTTGAAAACACTTGAATCTGGGCCCGCTGGTCTGTGACTTGGCGCTCAAGGACACCCACAGATGGTAATGCCTGCTTCAGCCTGCAATAATCATAGACCATGTAAGGAATTGCGGTAACGCAAAGAAGGGTTAAGCAGGCCGCAAAGAGTATGAAAGCCCTCGAAAACTCGAACTGCTTTACCCAATTTGCGTTCTTGGGGATTATGACGACTGTTGTGTGTCGATCCACCAAATCACTGACCTCTCAATGAAGACAATTAAACAAGTTGGTAATAATGGCAAAATTTATGGGCACTTACCATGGCCCTCTTTGTCTGTCAAGATTTTTGTCCGGGAAACATGCCCGTGGGCCGTATTCATGCAAATACCACGCCAATTCAATTTATTATCTTGTCTTTGGCACGGGAAAGTACCCGCTTTGTTTTCACACCGAATTGAACCTGCGGGGAATACGCTCGCTGTAACAGTTCAACCATCAAGACCGGCAATATTGAGGGTTGATATTCTCAGGCTGGGCGATCCAAATTGCCCGTAGAATTCCAGATCTGTACCGACGCCGTCCACGGCGCTGAACATATCAATCAAATTTCCCGATATTGCAATGCCCTTTACTGGAAAAAGAGCTTCACCATCTTCGACCCACAATCCTGCTGCTCCGACAGAGAAATCTCCTGAGATGGAGTCTGCGGTGTGGAGGCCTATTACATCGGTCACTATAAGCCCTTCCCGCAGGGAAGATAAAAGCCCGTCTGGGTTATGGGAGCCATTCTGTATGTAAAAATTAGTGGCTTGGACCGACGGTGGCGCCTTAATGCCGTGGCGTCCGGCATTGCCTGTTGAATCACGGTTATCTTTGTTCGCCGTGTACTGGTCATAGAGAAACCCTTCTACAACCCCATCCGACACCACTACGTTCCGTTCGTGAAGAGATCCCTCATCATCAAAGGGGCTGGAGGCTATGCCCTCCGGATAGAGTCCGTCATCCACAATCGTCAAATGAGACGAGAAGACCCGCTCCCCACTTCGTCCAAAGAGCATGGATTTCCCTTTCTGGAGATTGTCGGCCATGAAAGATTGAGAGAGAACCCTCAGGAGATCAGATGCGACCCAGGGAGGCAGTACAGCAGGTACCTCCATACTTCTGATTGGGCGACCACCAAGCATGCTGACGGCTCTCTTGGCTGCCGTAGCACCGATCGAATCGACCTCGAGCTTGTCGAAAAAAGGGGAAAAACCATAATCCCACCCGATTTCTGCATTTTCCCCTTCCTCTGCCACTACCATGATGCTCCCCGTCACAAGCGTCTTGCAGTACGAGAGCCTGAGGCCCGTATGGTTACTTATCGTCACATTACCCGTGGTCTCGACATAGGAGGCCTTGCGCACCTTTTTGATACGGGGGTCACTCGATCTTGCCGCGGCCTCAAGGCTGCGGGCCTTCTCAATCTTATCCTCAACAGGAATTCCCTGAAGATCATGATCGAATTGGTTAAGTTGAGATGGTCTTCTCGCGGGGGGCAAAGGAAATCCGACAAACGGGTCCGGATCTGCGCCGCTGGCCCCGTGAACCACCTGCTGCACCACATCAGGAACAACCTCCGGCGACAGGTCTGTAACAAAAACAAACCCCGGTCTTTCCTCTTTTGATACTCTCACGCCAAGACCAGTATTTTCCCTCTTTACGAATACGTCAATGTCGCCATCTTTGACTTCAACAGTCAGGCCGCCGGAACAGGTCATGTAGACTTCATAACCGTCCAGACCTTCATGAGAGAGTCTGGCCAGCATTGAATCGACAATCGTCGATGTATCGGTCATCTCGCCTGCTCCGAACTCAGCTGTTTCAGCATGGCAACTTCATCGCAGTCTGGAAACTTCACGCACTTGATGCATTCTGTCCATACTTTCTGAGGGAGTGTGGCCTTCTCTACAATCTTGAATCCATATTTGTTGAAAAAATCGGGCTGATAGGTCAGAGTGAAGACGCGTCTGATTCCAAGGTCCTGGGCTTCGGTCAGGGCAGCTGCAACAAGTTCAGAGCCTATCCCCCCTCCTTGATGTTGCTCGGAAACGGCTAGAGAACGTATCTCGGCAAGATCTTCCCAGCATACGTGAAGGGCGCAGACACCAATAATGGGACCGCCGTCTTCATCCTGAAATAAGCTGAAGTCTCTTAAATCGTCATAGAGGTCACTCAAGGCCCTGGGTAACAATTCCCCACGGTCAGCATGCTCTTTCAGGATGCGGTGAATCGCTTCCACATCTGCTACTGTGGCTTTTCGTATCATAAGGTATTTATGCCTGAATGGCCGCAGACCGCCATTTTCAAACCGCCCCATTAGAGGCGCATCAGTTGTATGTTGTCCGCAGCCCTTTGAAGATAACAACTGATGACCTACAACTCACCGCTGAATGGAAAATATGAGACCGTTGCAAAACCCCCTCTTTTGCCCAATTACTGCGTCAGGCTCAGATTTCGCACGTAGTGAAGCGGAGCGCTATCCTCAAAATACTCAATGTATTCCTGCGGTTGCACGCAGTGAAGCGACAGCGCTAAATCTTCGCGTTGACTCTCCCGCAGTCCTGCGGGATCGCCCTTGCGGGCAGCCTGACGGCTGTCCAATTCCACTGTTATGTGGAATTGCCCTTGAACTTGAACAAAATTGAACATTTTTCAAAGGTCTCAATATTTGGTCTCAAAAGTGACGATGCCCAAGAATCAGAAAGCTCCAACTATGACCAGTTCAACGTATAACAACCCGTCAATGTTTTAAGCCGTGATCCTGGCTTTCCGCAGATGAAGTCGTTTTGGTTTTGCTTCGCACAAAGAGGAAATAATATAGGATCAATATCGGATAAGGCAAGAGCGCCTGCTCAAAATCACCCTGCAAAAGGGAGTAAGTAGAGTACCCGAATAGAGAGAATATAATCAGAATATGCAGCCAGGCTATGGTGCGGCTAAGCATCACGGATATGCCAGACGTGGATTCTTCCCTCATCCCATTGATAGAACTGGATGATTTTGGAGCATACCGGACGTTGATGGACTTCCGGTGGCGTCATCAATAGCATTTGTGAGAGCTTTTACTGTGAAGGGCTTGGAGATGACAGAGTCGAAGCTGCCGCCTTCAAGAAGCCAAGGGGTTCCAGAAATACCTATGACTGGGGTATAGGATCTCTCAGAGCTTCGAATGTGCCGAGCCACACCGTGCCCGTCAATGCCAGGCATCAGAATATCCGTGATGACCAGATCATAGGTGCGGCTATCAAACATGAACAGGCCTTCTTGGCCGTCAGGCGCTGTTTCCACATGGTGCCCGAGCATGACTAGTATCTCTTGTAGCACCTCCGAAACGACACTCTCGTCATCAACAAGCAGGATGTTAAGCATACTTCACCCTCCCATGTTTCCCGGCATTTTCTTTAGCGCAGTTTATAATATATCTTGTTCTTCTAATCATGTCAACTAAATATTCTACCATTCCTTAGGTACAGACACTATATGTTGTGTTTTTGGACAAAAGCGGGAAAGATTTTTCGGGGCGGTGATTCTGACGGGAGGCTTCATGAGGACCCAGGCCCATGTCTGAGATGGGCTCTAGTGTCGTGTCCCGTGAATAGCTTACATAGTTTTCAAGATCGCACAGGACCCGCAAGGACCATATTATAAATTCGAAATTCGAATATCGAAATACGAAACAAATCCGAATACCAAATGACCAAAATCCAAAACCTGTTTAGAACATTAGAAAATTTGAATTTTGGTGATTGTTTGCGGCTGACGCCTTGAAAACAGTACGGATTTCGAATTTCGTGCTTCGAATTTTACGCGTTAATTACCAAACGTGCAGATCATGTGAGCTGTGACTTTTGTAAATAATTCCTGGGACATGACACTAGGTAATCCGTAATCTTCCAC
>PVMS01093444.1_pt1 | contig 26522 bp, 22 predicted proteins | sample 1853461 | NCBI WGS metagenome assembly PVMS01 (sample SAMN08582032, study PRJNA380276) | Marine sediment metagenome, whole genome shotgun sequencing project. | isolation source: ocean sediment barecode stripped | collected 2017
GGTGCCCCGCGGGTCTACCGCGAATTGCGCGGTGATTCGGGAGTGGGACCGGCGCGCGAGGCGGATGCCGAGCGCGGCGGCGTTGCGGGAATCGGGGGGAGCCGTCGAGCGCGACGAGGATTCGTTCGAACACATCGACCTCCCGGATGGGAGTTCCGGGATCATCCGACGGATGCCGTGTAGAGCCGCTCAGGTAAGGTGCTGGCCTCCGTCGACCCGAATGATCTCTCCCGTAACATAACGGGCGCCGGCGAGATATAGACCCGCTTCGGCTACGTCTTCGGGCGTCCCGACCCGTCCGAGAACCGTACGGGCCCCGGCTGCCTTCACATGTGCCGGCGAGTCCTCACCGGGGGGCAGTAGAACCGGCCCGGGCGCCACCCCGTTCACTCGGATCGAGGGTGCGAACGCCCGGGCAAGTCCCCGCGTGACGCTCACGAGTCCGGCCTTCGACGCCACGTAAGGCACGTATCCCGGCCACGCCTCATCCGCCCCGGTGTCGACGAGGTTGACGATCGATCCGCCCGACACCTCCATCATCAACTTCGCCGCTTCGCGGGCGCACAGGAACGGTGCCCGCAGGTTCAGATCGAATAACGCATTCCACTCCTCCGCCGAGACTGTAAGCGGATCATGGCGAGGAAAAGCCGCCGCGCTGTTTACCAGAAGGTCGAGGCCTCCCAGCTCGGATTTCACGTTCCGGATCAGCCGTGAGATCTGCTCCGAATCCGACAGATCTGCCTGGAGGGCCACGCCGCCCGACCCGGAGGCTTCGAGCAGTTCGACCACCTCCAGCGCCCGTGCCTCGGATCTCCGGTAATGCACGGCTACCCGCCACCCTTCGGCGCCGAGAGCCAGGGAGATCGCACGTCCGACCCGGACACCGCCGCCGGTCACGAGAGCTGTCTTCCGGCCTGCTTCCTGTCTGCTCATCTGACGGCAGCTACTCCGCTCGAATCGGATCAGGCGTTATGTTGCCGGTGAAAGTCAGGCAAGAACGCGCGTGGCCATTCATATTGGTATGATATGGTAGGGGCGCAGGAGTCGAGTCGCGAGCGACGGCCGGAAAGCGTCAGACAGCTCGCGCGGATGAAACTTTTGTGCCTCGAAGCCGAACTACATATGGAGGATGCAGGTGACAGGGACGAACCTGAGCTGATCAGAGGCCCGATGAACGAAATTCTGCGCAATGAAATCTGGAGAAAGCTCGACTCTCTGCCGGACGAGAAGGCCTACCAGGTGCTGGACTTCATCAACTACCTGCGGTCGCAGTACGGAGAGGACGAGGCGCGGGCGTCGGGAATTCAGAAGCTCGGTGAGATGTTCCAGGACACGATGAGGAAGGGGCGTGTCCCGGCGACGGCGATCCGTGAGACGATGAAGGTGATGGGGGCCGCGGATCGCGTGCTCGGTACGATTCGCGCTGCCGGCAAGGAGTTCCTGGTCGAGCTCGAGGGATCGAGTCGTCCCGAACCGTCCGCTCCGACCAGGAAGAACGGTTCCGGCGGACCGCCGCGATCGCGCGAGATTTCGATCGAATAAGACCGCGGGCTCGAAGGCGGGTTCGAAGGCGGGTTCGAACGCCGTTCGGCACGAAAATGGTTGACTGCCGGCGGGGCGTGGTCTACCCTCTTCAGTTCGTACATCCGGCGCGCCAGGCGCCGCGCACCCCAGACGGCTCGATATCGCACATGACCGAACGTTTGTTTCCCGAAGCACTGACGTTCGACGACGTCCTTCTCGTTCCCCGGCGATCTCACGTTCACCCGGCGGATGTCACAGTCACTTCGCGCCTGACACGCGGGATCGAACTTTCCGTTCCGCTCGTCTCCGCTGCGATGGACACGGTGACGGAGCACAGCATGGCGATCGCCATGGCCCGGGAAGGTGGGATCGGGATCATCCACAAGAACATGCCGATCGACGGCCAGTGCGCGCAGGTAGACAGGGTCAAGCGCTCCGAGAGCGGAATGATTCTCGATCCGATCACGCTCGGACCCGATGCGCGTCTCAGACAGGCCACCGCCCTGATGCGGGAGTACTCGATCAGCGGAGTGCCGGTCGTGGACGCCGAGGGAAAACTGGTCGGAATCCTGACGAATCGCGACCTCGTATTCGAGACCGATCTCGATCGACCGATCAGCCAGGTGATGACCAGGGAAGGCCTCGTTACGGCCCCCGTGGGCACTTCGCTCGAGGAAGCGGAGGAAACTCTGCATCTGCACAAGATCGAGAAGCTTCCGGTAGTGGACGGGGAGGGCATACTCCGCGGGCTGATCACGGTAAAGGACATTTTCAAGCGGCGGGCTCATCCCAACGCCTCCAAGGACAGGCACGGGCGGCTGCTGGTCGGGGCCGCGGTGGGGGCGTCGAAGGCGGACATGACCCGTGCCCGGGAGCTGGTGGCAGCGGGCGTGGATGCACTGGTCGTCGACTCGGCACACGGGCACTCGGACGGTGTGCTCAATGCGGTCGAGAGGATCCGCGAGGCCCTGCCCGACGTCCAGTTGATCGCCGGGAACGTCGCGACCGCCGACGGCGCCCGGGCGATGGTGGAGCGGGGCGTGGACGCGGTCAAGATCGGTATCGGGCCCGGATCGATCTGCACCACGCGCGTGGTCACGGGTGTCGGTGTCCCCCAGATCACGGCGATCCTGGAGGCGGTCAAAGGCGCGGGAGACGTTCCGATCATCGCCGATGGTGGAATCAAGCAGTCCGGGGACATCGTGAAGGCCCTCGCGGCCGGCGCATCGACGTGCATGCTGGGCTCGATGCTTGCAGGTGCCGAGGAGAGCCCCGGCGAGTCGTTCCTGCTCGAGGGGCGGAGATTCAAGCTGATCCGCGGAATGGGCTCGCTCTCCGCGATGGAGGAAGGCTCGGCGGATCGCTACTTTCAGGACGATACGGAGCGACGGAAGCTGGTTCCGGAGGGCATTGAAGGTCGTGTGCCGTACAAGGGGCCGGTCGCCGATACATTGTACCAGCTGGTGGGCGGTTTGCGCAGTGGCATGGGATATTGCGGTGTAGCGGACGTTGATGAGCTCCGGACCCGGGCGGAGTTCGTGCGTATGACTGCAGGCGGACTGCGGGAATCACATCCGCACGACGTCGTCATCACGCGCGAGGCTCCCAACTATCGGTTGTAGGGCCATTCGGCCCCCACAGGAGGCACGCGTGATGGAATTCGGCATCGAGACAGCTCTGCCCGGGCACGGAGGAGCATTTATGCGTCGCTCACGGGCCAGCGCGCTTCTGCCGCTTCTCATGGTGGCAGCGTGTTCGGGCAGGACCGGTCCCGAAGTTTCTCCCGTGGCGTCACTCGCTGACGGCCAGCTCGTTTCGGAGGACCCACCGCCAACGATGTTCGAGGTCGTAACGGAGGTCCTTGACGTTTGGCCCACCGACGACGCCCCGGGCTTTCAGGATGACGTGCTCGAGCTGGACGAGGTGAGCCGTCGCCAGCTCTACCACCTGTACGGCAGCGACCCGCTCGGTCTTTCCAGCAGTCCGGTCAACGTCGCCCGGTACGAGATCCCTCTCGAAACAAACGAGCACGTCGAACGCTGGATCGAGTTCTTCACCACGGGTGCCGGTCGCACTCGGTTCCGCATCTACCTGGAGAGGTCGGGCGCCTACGAGGAGATGATCCGGCAGCGCCTGCGTGATGCGGAAATGCCGGAGGACCTGCTCTACCTCGCGATGATCGAAAGCGGGATGAATCCGAACGCCTACAGCCGGGCCCACGCGGTCGGCCTGTGGCAGTTCATCAAGGGGACGGGACGCCGGTACGACCTGAAAATCGGCTACTGGCTGGATGAGCGGCGGGATCCGTTCAAGGCCACCGATGCCGCCGTCGCGCACCTCGGCGACCTGTACGAGCAATTCGGCTCGTGGTACCTGGCTGCTGCTGCATACAACGCGGGCTCCGGACGGGTGTCCCGGGGAATCAGGAAGACCGGATCGTCGGATTTCTGGGACCTGGCGGACGCCCGGGTGCTGCGGCGTGAGACGCGTAACTACGTGCCGAAGCTCATCGCCGCGACCATGATCGGGACGAATCCCGAAAAGTATGGGTTTGCTGACGTGACGCCGGCCCCGCCGCTGGAATTCGATGTGGTCGAGGTTCCGGACGCCACCAGCTTCGATGTCCTCGCCGAGGCGGCGGGCACGACCGAGGATGAGATCCGGCGTCTGAATCCGCAGTATCCGCGGCGTGTTACTCCGCCCGATGGCGCAGCCGAAGTCCGCGTCCCGAAGGGTCAATCGGCCACGTTCGTGACCGCGTACGCCCTGGTTCCACCATCGGAACGGGTGACGTGGCTCGAGCACGTGGTCACGAGGGGCCAGACGCTGTCGCACATCGCATCGCGGTACGGCGTATCGGTCACGGCCATCCGGGCCACGAACAACAACGTGCACCCGAGACGGCTCCAGATCGGTCAGAAGTTGATCATCCCGCGCTCCGGTCGCGCCACGACCCGGCTCGCGAGTTCCACACCGGCTCCGGCGCCCGCGACGCTGGCTGCAGACGGCACGAAGACGGTGACTGTCCGACGCGGTGACTCGCTGTGGACGATCGCGCGGGCCCACGGCGTGAGCACGGGTGATCTGATGTCGATGAACAACCTCAAGTCATCCGTGATTCACCCTGGCGATCGTCTGACGGTGGGTCGGTGACGGTGAGTCGATGACAGGAGGCTCGATGACAGGGGGGTCGACGACGGGTCGCATGAGGATCGACCTCCACTCTCATACCTGCTATTCGCCCGACGCGCGGACCACTCCAGCGCAGCTGATCGAGCGCGCGGCGGAAGAGGGGATCGACCGGATCGCCGTAACGGATCACGGGGAGATCGAGGGCGCTCTCCGCGCCCAGGCTCTTGATCCCGAACGCGTTATCGTCGGAGAAGAGATCCGCTGCCGGTGTCGCACGGAGCTGATCGGGTTGTTCCTGAGCGACAGGATTCCCGATGGGTTACCGATCGAGTCCGTCGAGGAGCGCATTCGCGACCAGGGCGGCCTCGTCTACGCGCCACATCCGTGGGCCTACCTGGTCTGTCCCGGGCGACGTGCCCGACGTGCCGTCCGGTCTGCCGATATCGTGGAAGTATTCAATTCGAGGGCATTCTGGGGGCGCTGGAACCGGCTTGCCGCACAGTCAGCGGTCGAATCGGACCGGGTGGCCGCCGCCAGCAGCGACGCACACTTCCCACACGAAATCGGTCGTGCCTGGACGGATGTTCCGTCGTTCCACAGGCCGGAAGGGCTGCTGCTGGCTCTGCAGAGCGGAGAGCCCGTGGCTCGAATGACGGCATCCCCGGTTGTGCACGTCGCCTCTGTCACGTGGCGGGTGGCGCGCCGCATGCCTCTCCTCCCGGAGATTCCGCGCGAAGAAGCTGTCCCGAGCCTCGGCCGCTGACCGCTCCGGCAACCAGCCAGTCAGGCAGTCACACAGTCAGACAGAGTCACACAGCCTGTAGCGCGACCGAAACCGGTACGCGCGGTGGACCGGCGATCGGGTAGACCACCGCTTCGCAGGGCTCACGCATCGCGTTTCTCGGGTCCACGACGATCGACGCGTGACGTCCCACGAGCCCGTAGTCGACGCTCGAATGGTCAGTCGTGATCACGACGGCATCCGCGCGTTCCAGTCGCTCAGCCGTCAATTCGACGGACCGTTCCGGCTCACCATCGATCTCCAGCTCGTCCACGAACGGATCGTGAAACTCGACATCGGCACCACGCTGCCTGAAGATCTTGATGATGTCGAGCGCGGGGCTCTCCCGGACGTCGTCGACATCCGGTTTGTACGATACGCCCAGAACCAGCACGTCGCTGCCGTTGAACGGTTTGCGCGCGTTGTTCAGCGCTTCCGCCGTCCGCTCGACCACCCAGCGTGGCATCTCTCCGTTGACTTCTGCCGCCAGTTCGATGAACCGCGTCCGGTACTGGAGTGTCTTCATCTTCCAGGCGAGAAAGATCGGATCGACCGGAATGCAGTGTCCCCCCAGGCCGGGGCCGGGGAAGAACCGCATGAATCCGTAGGGTTTGGTGGATGCGGCCTCGATCACCTCCCAGATGTCGATGCCGAGCCGGTCGGCGACGACGGCCATCTCGTTGACCAGACCGATGTTCACTGCCCGGAAGGTGTTCTCGCGCAGCTTGGCCATCTCGGCGGCCTCGGGTGACGACACTTCGACGACGTCGTCGATCACTTCGCCGTACAGCACCACGGTCAGCTGGTGGCAGGTCGGAGTCAGGCCGCCGACGATCTTCGGCGTGTTCTCGATGTGCCAGACCGGGTTTGCCGGATCGACGCGCTCAGGACTGAACGACAGGAAGAAGTCCTCGCCGGCGACCAGGCCCGTCTCTTCCAACATCGGCTGGACGACCTCTCTCGTCGTCCCCGGATAGGTCGTGGATTCGAGCACCACCAGCTGCCCGGGTCTCAAGGCAGACCGGACGGCCTCTGTCGCCGCCACCACGAAGGAGAGATCCGGGTCATCGGTTTTCGACAACGGGGTGGGGACACAGATCACGACCACGTCGGCCTCGCCCAGTCGATCGAAGTCGAGCGTCGCCTCGAACGGTCCGTCCCCCACGAGCTTCCCGAGTCGCTCGGACGTCACGTCCGTGATATGTGAACGACCCGCATTCAACCCATCGATGACTGCCGGCTTCACATCGAATCCAAGCGTCGTGAAGCCCGCCTCCGAAAAGGCGACCGCGAGAGGAAGCCCCACGTATCCAAGTCCGATGATGCCCACGACGGCGTCGTGGGACTCTATGCGGGCCAGCAGGTCGGCGTCAGTAGCCATGTTCGTGTTGAGCTCTGGTCTGATCTGTGAATGGATGTGAGGACGGGCTACTCCGCCGCCCCCAGGACTCTGTCGGCGAAACCGTTTCCGGGATCTTCTCCGCGGGCGAGCCTCGCCCTCACGACCGCCGGACCGCGGTTGTACGCGAGCAGTGCGAGTCGCGGATCGGCATCGTACCGATCCAGAAGCTGCCTCAGGTATCGTAGACCGAGCCGCAGATTCGTGTCCCGATCGTACAGCCGGCCTTCCTTGATTCCAGGTTCGAGCCAGGCGGCCGTGCTCGGCAGTAGCTGCGTGTACCCGATCGCGCCCAGCGGACTCGTCGCTCGCTGGCGGAATCCGGATTCCGTCTGCACGAGCCGGAACGCGAGATCCGGCTCCACGCCCTCCAGCAGCGCGACACGGTGAATCGCTGCAGCGAGGTCAGCCGGGATCCGGTACGCTTCGGAATACGCCATGATGGAACGAATCCGGGACAGCTCGTGCTCCGTGGCGGCCAGGTCGCTCTCGGATTCGAGGTAGCGGTCCGTCGCCTCCAGGCGGGCGGTCTCGAGCGCCTCGAACCTGGGCGCGATCCAGCTATACCACGCCGCCGTGCCGATGGCGACGAAGATCCCGACAGCCGCGACCCCTCGCCAGAGGCGATACGTCCAGCGGTTAATCCGTGTGTCCTGTTCCATCGGACTGTACCTCTATCCGGACATCATGAGTGCGTCGAGCCGTCACGTCGTCGAGGGTCCGGTTCCCCGCGACGCCACATTCCGCTGCGCCCGCCTTCCTTCTCCAGCAGGCGCACGGCTCCGAGCTCCATCGCCCGGTCCATGCTCTTGCACATGTCGTACACCGCCAGCAGCCCCGCGGTCACCGCACACAGGGCCTCCATCTCGATTCCGGTTCGCGCTTCCGTCGTCGTCTCCACCGTGAAGCGCAGGCCCGGAGGTTCATCAACTGCCTCGATCTCGACCGACACGCTGTGGAGCGGAAGAGGGTGGCAGAGGGGCACGAGGTCCGAGGTGCGCTTCGCACCTCCCACCGCCGCGATCCGAGCCACCGCCAGCACGTCTCCCTTCTCGACGTTTCGATCCAGGATGGCCCGCAACGTCTGTCGGTCCATCAGAATCGATCCCTCGGCCAGTGCCCGACGGCGCGTCACCGCCTTGTCTCCGACATCGACCATCCGGGCGTGGCCGGCCTCATCCAGGTGCGGAAACCGGTCGTTATCATTCACGAGGCGCCACTTACCCTTGCCGGTCGGAGCCGTTCCGGTCCAGCGGATTCACCCGGGCGCAACTCCCGAGCCAGACGAGCGAGGAGGACGGCCGAGATTGCCTGGGGGTTTCCGTTTCCAAGTGCCGCATCCCTCGCCTGCTCGACGCGGGAAACCGCAGAAACCCAACGGTCCGGCGCGATCGAGCGGACTCCCGGCAGTTGCTGGATCAGGTCTGGATCGATCGCCGACAGGGCCGACTCGACCGAGATTGTGATGCAGTCGCGCAACACCGCTTCGACCAGGTCCAGCATGTCGCTGAATCCGCCCCGGGCGCCGGCGGGGGCGAACGACGCGGCGAGGGCCCAGCGACCGCTGCGACGGTCTGCCATCGCGGCCCGCACGAACCGGATCGCCGGGTCGCGAGGGTCTTCTGACGCTTCCGCCAGTCGCAGTGCGGTTCCGATCCGCCCGCCGGACCGGAGCGCGAATTCTTGCGCTCGTGCCGATTCCAGACCGGCCTCCGTCTCCAGGAACCGGGCAGTGGTGCCGGTACCGACGGGTGTCACCCGCACCGACAACAGGCGCGACCGGACCGTGGGCAGCAGCAAGCCGGGACGACTGGAGGTGAGGACAAACATGGTGTCCGGCGGCGGCTCCTCCAGCAGCTTGAGGAGGGCGTTCGCGGCTTCCGGGCTGGAGGCCTGCGGGACCATTCTCTCTGCATCTCCGATCACGAACACGGACCCGCTCGACATCGCGGGCCGCCGGGAGGCGCGGGACCGGATTTCCTCGACCACCGGGAGAAAGAGCGCCGCCGCCCGGTCCGGCTCCTCCGATTGAAGCGGGTCCTCGCGGCGAGCGGCGAGCGTCTCGAATCGGGCGTTCTCGAGCTTCTCCCTTCGTTTCTCCGGTGTGAGGCTCCCCCTGGGAGACGGCACCGGAAAGAACCAGTGAAGGTCCGGGTGCTGCAGATCGGCAGCCAGATGACACGACCGGCACCGACCACACGGTCGCTCGGTCGGGTCACTCTCGCACAGCAGGAGAGTGCCGAGCCACAGCGCGAGGCGCTGTTTTCCACTCCCCTCGGGGCCGACGAACAGCAATGACTGTGGCAGTCGCCGTGCTGCAGCACTCTCCGACAGTCGCCGGCGGAGGTCTTCGTGCCCGTACACGGGGTGGAGGGTCACGAACGCCCCCGGAGCCACCGGACCGGGTCGACCTGGCGCGGGTCGCCGCGCGAATCCGGTTCGTAAATCTGAAACTCGATGTGAGTGCCCTGCGGTGATTCTTCGTCGCCACCTACGTAACCGATCACCGTCCCGGACGAGACCCGATCACCGACGCCGACCCGAACGTCCTGCAGATAGAGATATCCGGACCAGTATCCACCCCCGTGATCGATGATGACGGTCTGCCCCAGGAGGCCGCGCGAGCCCGCCCAGGCGATTTCGCCCGACTCGACGCAGCGGACCGTCGTGCCGCGCGGTGCGCCGATACCCAGTCCTTTCCAGGTGTCCGCGACATCCGGCCTCCTGTCGCCGAACCGGTACACGACATCACCCTCGACAGGCCAGTTCAACTGGCCGAGGTCCGAGGTGCGAAGCGACGAGCTACGGGTCGTTCCCGCCACGCGCTCGGCTTCACGCCGTGCCCGGTCGAGCTCGGCCAGCAGGTTGCCCAGCCTCCGCTCCTCGGTCTCGAGTGCCGACAGGCGCGTCTCCGTCTGCGACACCCTCGCCTGGACGTTCGTCAGTCGTCGCTGTCGCTGCCCCTCCAGCCGTTCGAGATCGCCGACCTCCCGCTCCTTCTCCATGCGGAGGGCACTGAGCCGGGCGTACTCACTCGCCAGCTGGTCCCGCTGTTCGGACAGCTTTTCCTCGAGCTCCCGCACCTGACCGACCAGCAGTCGATCGTAGCGCGCCACCAGGTGGAGATACTTGTACCGACTCAGGAGCTCGCCGAACGATCGCGCCTCGAACAGGACCTGAAACGCGTGCAGCTGGCCTCTCTGGTAGATCTCCCGCAGGCGCTCCTCGAGCTCCGTACGCCGCAACTCGAGCTCATCACGCGTGTGAAGCATGTCGCGGGTCGTAATGTCCACCTGTTCCCCATATGCGGAAATCTGCACATCCAGTTCGGCGAGGAGGCTCGATGTCGATCCGATTCGTGCCTCGATGTTGCGGATTTCCTCGGAGACGTTGTGAACCTGGCCACGGAGCTGGCCGGCTTCCCGCGTGAGCTCCTGCCGTTCGCGACGGATCTGCTCGAGCCTGTCCTGGCTTTCCCGGATCCGCTCGCGGATTTCCTCCTGCCCGAGCACTGGACGAGGAAGAACCAGACAGGCAAGCGACGCCAGGCAGACGGTCAGCCGAACCGCCCGATATCGGCTTCGATGTGAGACAGGTCGCGCGAACCGACTGGCGGCGCGGACCCGGGAATCGATCCGCCGGATCATCTCAGAACGCCTCTATCCTGCGGATCTCCTTCCGAACGGCATAACCGGCCGAAATCGTACCGAGAAGCGCTCCGACGATGAGTCCGAGCGCGATCCACAGGTCCGGAAGCCAGGAGAGGGAAAGCAGGGTTCGATCGACGGCGACGTAGACGAGCCACGTCAGCCCGAGGGCCAGAAGTCCTCCGGCGAGTCCTGTCAGCCAGCCCTCGATGAGGAACGGTCGGCGAATGTAGGAATCCGTCGCGCCGACAGTCTGCATGATCGCGATCTCCCGGCTGCGTGCGAGGACCGCCATGCGAACCGCGATTCCGATCAGCAGGATCGCACCGAGCGCGAAGCTCCCACCCAGAGCGAGCGCCGCTCCCCCAGCGATTCGCCGCAGGGCGTAGACCTTATCAACCCATTCGCGACCGTACCTGACTTCCACGATAAAATCGTATCCACGCAGTCGCTCTGCGACGCGTTCCACGTCTTCCGGCGTCCGGGATCCATCCCGCAGCCCGAGCTCGAACGAAGCCGGCAGGGGATTCACCTCGAGGTCCGAGAATACGTCCGAGAATTCGGTCAATTCGCGCGATGCGTCGTACAGGGCCTCGACCTTCGAGACGAAATGGACTTTTTCGACCTCCGGGAATCCCTCGATCTCGCTGGTGGCGACAGACACGACTTCGTCGGACGTACCCTCCGCCAGGTAGGCGACCACTTCGACGCGCGACTCGACGCCGATGAGTGCCTCGTCGATGTTGTGGGCGGTAAGCGCGAACAGCCCGATGATGAACAGGCTGAGACCGATTGCCGTGATCGACAGTCCGCTGAGGAGCGGAGCCCGGCGAATCCCCTGGGTCGCCTGACGCAGGCTCCTCATTCGTCCACTCCGTCTCCGCCGGGTGCCGGCCCGAGCGACTGTGGTCGCGTCTCCGGGCCGGCCCCGGAGCCACGGGAATCGAACACGACCGCTCCGGCCTCGATCTCGATTACGCGAATTGTCGGGTGCCGACGGATCAACTCCGCGTCATGCGTTGCCATCACGACCGAAGTTCCGGATGCGTTGATCGTGCGGAACAGGTCGAATACGCCGGCTGTGGCACGCTCGTCCAGGTTTCCGGTCGGCTCATCCGCCAGCAGCACGATCGGCTCGGTCGCGAGGGCCCTGGCGATCACGACCCTCTGCTGCTCTCCGCCCGACAGCTCTCTCGGTAGCGCCCGGGCGCGAGCTACCAGGCCCACTTGGCTGAGCAGGCGTTGAACCCGCGGCTCGATCTTGACCCTGGGCGCGCCGGTGCACTCCAGTACGAACGCGATGTTCTCTGCCGCACTGAGACTTTCGAGTAGACGGAAGTCCTGGAAGACGTAACCGACGCGCCGCCTGAGTTCCGGGATCTCGCGCCGGCGAATCTTCAGCGAACTGAACTTCGAGACGCGGACCTCTCCTTCCGACGGCATCATCTGCATGTGAATGAGCCGCAGGATCGTCGTCTTTCCCGCACCCGAAGGGCCCGTGAGAAACACGAATTCTCCCTTTCGGACGTGAAACGACACGTCCGAAAGGGCCGGATCGGAGCGGTCGAACCGCTTGGTCACGGAACGGAGCTGGATCATGCGCTCTCCGGTTCGCCGCGATTTCGCTCGCAGAAATCGATGCAGGCCTCGATGGCGGCAGCCATCGAGCGTGGGTCCGCGATCCCACGGCCGGCGATATCGAACGCCGTCCCGTGATCCGGTGAGGTGCGCGGAAACGGGAGCCCCGTCGTCACGTTGATGCCTGCTTCGGGCGCGAGAGTCTTCAGCACGGCGAGTCCCACGTCGTGATATGGCACGACGACGAGGTCCACCTCGCCGGCGATGCACCGGCGGAAGACCGTGTCGGCGGGATACGGGCCGTATGCCTCGACCTCCTCTTCGTCCATCAGACGCTGAATGGCTGGTCGAAACACACGCTCCTCCTCGTCGCCGAACAGCCCCCCTTCCGAAGCGTGGGGGTTGAGTCCGGCGAAGGCAAGACGAGGGCGGGGAATCCCCCACCAGTCCCGCAGGCCGCGGGCGGCGATCGCTGCCCGCCGCACCAGTCGTTCTTCGGTAATGAGATCGGGGACCGATCTCAGCGGCACGTGCACGGTCACCAGGGCCAGCCTCAGCGCCCCGCCGAGGGGAGTCTGCTCTGCCGCCATCACCATCGTGACATCGGGTACGCCAGTCCGATCTCGCAGGAATTCCGTGTGTCCCGGAAATGGATAGCCTGCCGCAGAAATCGCCTGCTTCGAGATCGGGGCAGTCACGAGACCGTCGATCTCACCACGCGTCGCCAACTCGATGCCGCGTTCGATCGCTGCAGCGGCGAGCGCCCCAGCCTCCCGGTGGTCGCCCCCCTGCCAGCTCCCGATACAGTCGAATTCCACCGAGTCCTTTTCCGCAGGACCACCACGAGACATCGGGACCAGCCCCTCAGCGCCGATCAGGACAAACCGGGCCCGTCCCGCTCCCGCACCTGCGGAAAGCGCACCAACGACAACCTCGGGCCCGATGCCCCGCGGGTCTCCGAGCGTGATTCCCACAACCGGTGGACCGGAGTGTCGGACCGTCACGGTTTCACGTGCCCGTCAGAGATGATCAGTAGCGGATGTCGACGTAGATCTCTTTGCGAAGCTCCTCCACGAAACGCTCATAGCTTTTTTCAAACGTCAAGCGGTCGCGAACGTCTTCGCGGATCTCGTCGAACTCCCACGCTCCCTGCTGCTTGTACTCGGTGATCCGGATGATCACGAAGACCGATCGATCGGGGATCAGCGCCGAATTCTCGAGCGGACCGACAACCGCTCCCGGAATCGGATCGGCCAGCGCCTCGGCGTAGATCGGCCCGAGCCGCTCTTCCAGTTCGTCGAACGGGATCTCCGGGACGCGGACCGGAATCTCCGCGACTCCGTAGCGCTCGGCGAATTCGACCACCGAGGATCCGGCTCGGACGCTGTCGGCGAGGGCCTCGGCGAGCTCTCGCGCTCGCTCCGAGTCCTCAGGCACCATCTCCGGCCGAATCAGGATGTGCCGGATCTTCCTCTCACCGCCCCTGGTGTTCTCGACCTGGATGATGTGGTATCCGAATCGCGTCAGCACCGGTCCGATCGGAGTGCCGGTTCGCGCGGACCAGGCGGCCTGGGCGAATTTCGGGACCAGCTGACTGCGACGGACCCAACCGAGGTCGCCACCCGTTTCCCGATTTGACGGGTCGTCGGAATAGCTTCGCGCCACGACTTCGAAATCCACGCCGCTGCGTAGCTCCGCCAGTGCTTGTTCGGCCTCCGCGCGCGCGCTGTCCATCGCAGCCTGCCCGGGTTCGGGCTCAACCACGACTTGCTCGAAGCTGACGCTGGCGGGCCGCGTCTGTCCCTCCAGGTTATTGTTGTACCAGTTCTGGAGTTCCTCCTCGGATATGATCACGGGAGGCATACTCTCCCGGTTCTGGCGCACGAACTGATCGATCAGGATCTGTGCCCGGACCTGGCTGCGCAGAAACTGTCGGTACTGGACCAGCGTCCGACCGGAGCTCTGTACCGCCTCCTGGAACGCACTGGCGCTGGGAAACCCGTTCCGGATCTCCTGGAAGCGGCGGTCCGTCTCGCCGTCGAGCATCTCGGGAGGAACCCGAAGCTCAGTCTGCTTCGCCTTCTGGAGCAGAACGAGCTGATCGACGAGTTGATGGGTCGAGATTCTCGCGACCGAGTCGAAGGCGGGAGTCCCCGGCTCCGGAATGTCGGCCCCGTCAGCTTTGAGCTGCAGCAGAGATTCCAGGATCTCCGTGTACAGGATCGCTGTGTCACCCACGACGGCCACGATCCGGTCGACCACCTCGGCCGTATCCGACCGGGAGGGTGACGGTTGAGCCTGCCCGGTCGGTTCCTGTGCGTGAGCGGCACCGGGGGCGGCAAGAAGAAGAGCCGCAGCAGTCCCGACGACGTTCAGTCGTGAGCGACCTGGAAGCGACGCCATCATTCGACGTGCTCCGATTCAACACTGTCGGACTCTGCCTGGTCCTCGGTGCCTGTCACCGAATCTTGGCCGGTCGAATCTCTGAGGTCCACGGCAAGTCGAGACGCGGTCTCGGCACCCCGGTCGTAGATCGTAGCCGGATAGACTGGGTCGAGCACATAGCGAAATTCGGACAGCCAGGGGATGGGCCTCTGTGCCTGCAGCACCCCCCGAAGAAAGGTCTCGCTGGCAAGATCGACGCGGAATGACGGGTTCGTGACGAACTCATGACTGATCCTGTACTGAGTGGCGATTTCAGCCAGTTGAGCCGCCATGGCGAGCTGAAGCTCCTGCCGCTCGGCTTCGCTCGGTGCGAAGCCGCCCGATTCGGCGGCCCGCACGAGCACCTCGTCCGCAGCCAGCTCCAGCAGGTATTCCTCGACCTGGTGCACTGCCGAGAGAGTGAACCCGTCTCTGAGCTGAGGGCGCACGCGGAACAGCCGTCGCAGGTCGTCGGCCGTCAGCGAACCGCCGACGAATCTGACCAGTATCGTGGACCCCGGGATCGTCCCCTCGGCCATGCCTGCTTCGGACGCGATCCTCAGTGCGGCGGTCGGGGCCCCGTCCGCCACCGAGCGCTGTGCCCCGGCGAGCAGCGAGTCCGCGGTTCTGGCCTGACGTTCGGCGGAGCGATCCTCGACCATTCGATCGAAGGTCATCTGTCGCGCCTGGTCGTACTCGGGAGTCCGGACCTGCTCTATCCGGTAAATGAGCATCGCCTCGTTGGTGGCGAACACCGGGCTGATCTCACCCGGACGCATGGCGAACAGTGCGCTGTCCGCGACTTCCGGGACTTCCTCGTGACCCTGGAACGACTGCACGACGCCCCTCTCCGACAGCGGCTCGGCGCTGCGTTCCCTGGCCACTTCCACGAAGTCAGCGCCTCCGGCGAGATGCTCACGAAGGACCGATGTCTCGTCGTACAGGCTGTCCCGGACGGCCTCCGATGCACCCGCAGGGACGGGGATCACGATTCTCCGCAGATCGAGTCTCGTGAATGGCTTGCGTGTGTCGAAATAATCCCGGACTTCGTCCTCCGTGGGATCGTCGTACTGATTGAGAATGCTGTCCCGGTAGCGCTCCACGGCCAGGTTGGCATAGTACCGGCCCTCGTCGAGGAGGGGAGTGAAATCGATCGATTGTGTCGTGTCCGGCTGCATATAGAGGGCAGCGAGAATGACGTAGTCTGCCCACAACCGAGCCACCTGCTCTGCGATTCCCGCAGTCAGGCCGGAATCGGGGATCGGCGACTGGGCCATGATCCAGCCAAGCTTGTGCGTGCCCAGGTCGCGACCCGCGGCAGTCGCTGCCGGCCGCGAGTGGGCGGTCAGCGCGTCGTCGAGCGCCCGGCACGATGCCGACAGCCCGACGACCAGGAGAACAGCGAGCAGCTGGATTGCGTGAGTTCGTTTCATGCGCTTCGGGTATCCCATCAGGTTCGGTCGTATCACATCCGTCAGGCGACCGGATCGGTTGCCAGCAGTTCGAGAGCCTCTACCAGCGTCGGAGGGAGCGGCTCCACCCCGGCGCGGACAAGCAGTAAGGATAACGGCTGAGTCCGGCGTACTTCAACTGTGATCTGTCTGTCTCCGAATGCCTGGCTCAATCTCGCGAGACGAGGCACCGCGTCAGGACGGAAATTGAGCCGGGCGGTTCGATCCGAAACTCCGACCGATTCGAGTCCGATCTCTCCGGCCAGAAGCTTGAGCCGAGCAGCTTCGAGCCACCGGATCGCCGCGGCGGGCACGGGTCCGAAGCGATCCTCGAGCTCGGCACGGAGGGCATCGATCTCCTCTCTTCGCTCCACCCGGGCGAGCCGGCGATACAGGTGCAGCTTCTGATCGGACCCTGCAATGTATTCGTCCGGCAGCAGGGCTTCTCCCTCGACCGAGACCTGCGCCGGCGGCCGCTTCTCGTCCACGACCTCGCCCTTGAGCCTCTGCACCGCTCGCTGGAGAAGTCTCTGATAGGTGTCGAATCCGACGGCGTGGGCGAATCCCGACTGGGCGCCGCCGAGCAGATTTCCAGCCCCCCGGAGCTGCAGGTCCTTGAGCGCCACGCGATACCCGGAGCCGAGCTCGGTGTGGTGCTCGAGGATGCGCAATCGCTGGATTGCGTCCGGCGTCGCAACGGGGGGGAGAATAAGGTAGCAGTACGCTCTGTGATGGGATCGTCCGACACGGCCGCGCAGCTGATACAGCTGCGCCAGGCCGAAACGGTCTGCGCGGAGAACGATCATCGTGTTCGCGGTTGGAATATCGAGGCCGTTCTCGATGATCGAGGTAGAGACGAGCACGTCGATCCGCCTGTCGAGAAGGCGGTCCATCAACTGCTCCAGCTCGCGCTCCGGCATCCGGCCGTGGGCCACGGAAATTCGTGCATCCGGCACAAGTTGCCGCACCCGCTGCGCAATTGTACCGATCGTCTCGATCCGGTCGTGAACGACGAACACCTGCCCGGAACGATCCAGCTCCCGGCGGATCGCGTCCTGCAGGATCCCATCGCTCCACGGCATGACGTGAGTGATCACCGGCATCCGATCGCGCGGAGCGGTTTCGATCAGCGACATGTCCCGCATGCCGCCGAGTGCGAGCTGGAGAGTCCGGGGGATCGGAGTCGCTGTCAGAGTGAGAACGTCGACGCTCCGCTTCAGCTCCTTCAGACGCTCCTTGTGCCTGACCCCGAAGCGCTGCTCCTCGTCCACCACCACCAGCCCGAGATTCCGGAATTCGACGTCCGGGGAGAGCAGGCGGTGCGTGCCTACGAGTACGTCGATTTTTCCGGATGCGAGACGCTCGAGCACTTCTGCCTGCTGCGCTGCCGTGCGCAGGCGGGAGAGGGCCTCGATCGTGACCGGGAATCCGGCGAGCCGCTCGCGAAACGTGTGCAGGTGCTGCTCGACGAGAATCGTTGTCGGCGCCAGGACCGCCACCTGCCTGCCGTCCTGGACGGCCTTGAATGCCGCCCGGATGGCGATCTCCGTCTTGCCGTAACCCACGTCGCCGCAGATCAGTCGATCCATGATGACCGGGGACATCATGTCGCTGCGGACATCATCCCACGCTTTACGCTGATCCGGCGTGTCCTCGTACAGGAAGGCCGATTCCATCTCTCTCTGCCAGCGTGTGTCCGCGGGAAACGCATGCCCTTCACTCACCTGCCGATGGGCGTACAGCTCGAGAAGCTCCGTCGCCATGGCCCGGATCTCGGCCTCGGTCTTCGTTCGCAGCTGCTTCCAGCGTTTCCCTCCCAGTTTGTGAACGGGAGGCGGCTTCACGGGATCGTCACCATCAGCCAGGCCCGTCCACTTCTCGATCAGATCGATCCGATAGTGGGGAAGCCGCAGGACCTCTCCATCGGCGTACTCGATCTTGAGCGTCTCAATCGTCTCTTCCCCTACCGTTACACGCTCGAGGCCAGCGTATCGTCCGATCCCGTGATCCATGTGGACGACATAGTCACCGGGAGACAGGGAGGCGATCGACTCGAGGGACGCGACCCCGTGAAGATTGCGACCTCGGCGGGGCCGGTGTGCGCGCTGGAAGATCTCGTGATCGGTCAGAACCAGCAGTGGATCTGGGCCGGGGATCCGAAAGCCGCCGCTCAGCGAGCCGAGGGCGAGCCTGGCCGATCGCAGGATCGTCCGCCCCGCCAGATCCTCGAGGATCTCCTCGAGCCGCTCGAGCTGGCCCTGGTTGTCGCACAGGATGAGCGTTCGCTCGCCACGGTTTCGAGCCTCCTGCACCGCGGCCACCAGATGCTCCATGTTCCGGTCTATCGTCGGGTGCAGGGCCAGCCCGAGCTCGACATGGCGTTCACCTGGCAGCGAACCGGAATCCGTCGGCTCCACGCGCACCCGAGCCAGCTGTTCGAACTTTCGCCCGGCCGCCGCCGGTGGCATGACCAGGTCCTCTGCCGAGCGCCTGCCGCCGGGAGCGTCGTCACCCCAGGCTTCGCGTATCTCGTCCCACAGTCGCTCCCGTTTCCTGCTCGAGGCTGCCCCGCCGACTTCAACCACGATCGCGCCGTCCGGCAGCAACTCGAGCAGACAGCGCCGCTCCCACTTCGCGTCCGCGGCGTCGAACAGCTCCGGGTTGAGCGACACGGGCAGGATTTCTGCCGTGTCGTGGCGCTCCACCGACCGCTGGGAGAGCAGATCGAAACTCCGGATCGATGCGATCGCATCATCCCACAGTTCGATTCGGTAGGGACGATCCACCCCGAACGGAAAAACGTCCACGATTCCGCCTCGGACGGCGAAGTCGCCGAGCTCCCGTACCGAGTCGGCGGATTCGAACCCCATCCGACGAAGCCGGTCGGCGATTACGGTTCGACTCCAGGCGTCTCCTTCGCGCAGCGTGATCGCGAAGTCTTCTCCCAGGACCGCGACGGGGCTCCGCTCGACCAGGCCGCGCGGGGTCGTGACTACGAGCCGCGTCCTGCCGGACAGCAGAGCGGAGAATGCATCGGCTCGCTGACTGGTGATCTCGACGTGCGGATCGCTGTCCTCGAACGGCAGAGTCTCTCTCTGGGGGAGCAGGCGGGCATCGCTCATCCCCGCTCCGGTGGCGAGGTCGGTCAGGGCCGCCTCGGCAAGGGAAGGGCTGTCGACCACGAGAACCACTGCCGGACTGCCCGGGTTCAGCAGGGCCGCAGCCAGGAGCGCCGGACCGGCCCCGGGACAGCCGGTTACCCGCAGTGGCTCGCTTCCCCCGGGTAGCAGCCCCCTGGTCTCGAGGTCGTTCAGGTGGGCCCTGAAGCTGTCGAAGATCACGCGTGAGCCTCCGGTGCCGCCGCCGACCGCGACCTTCGTGGAGCGGCGAGGAACGCCTCGAGAGCAAGCGCGAGCAGCGCGATGGTTATGAGGGCCGGGCGCAGATCTCTCCCGCGCCTGCGCACAAAGATCGCGTCTTTCCAATCCGATTCCGTCTGGACGACCCGAACATCATTGGAGTCGAACACCCGGCTCAGTCCGGCGGCTCCGATCGGGGTCGGATCAGATTCAGATCCTGGAACGTTTACCCCGATGAAGCGTGACTCCGATCCGCCGGCAGTACGGAGAGTCAGCCTCCAGCTACCTGTCAGACGGGGACGCCAGGGAGCACCGCCCTCCACCCGCTCTGCTCGACCGGATGGACCGGCGAGACTGTCCGCTCTCGGTGGGAGTGCGGTTTGCTCTCCGGCCTGTCGGCTGCCGGGCGGATCGCCCGGACGCGCCCAGCGATTCACGAGGGCATCGACGAATTCCACCATCGCGATGCTGACCGGCAGCCCGGTGGCTTCGGGGTGCAGCGGTGAGGCGAGCAGCACGTAGGTCATGGATCCGCCGATCTCCCCGCGCACCACCCACGGCTCGCCGTCGGACGTCCTGAGGAGAATCGAGTCCGCGGCCGACCGGGGTGCCTGAATCGCCTGCAGTCCATAGCGCCGGCTGACGAGCTGGTCGTCCAGCCCGGGGAGCCCCCGACCGTCGATTCGTAGTGCCCCGGACCCCGAATCCACCTCGGCTCGCCACGGAACTCCGAGCGAGGACAGCTCCTGGTTGAATGCCGGAAGAGCGAGCGCGTCCAGCGGCGGCACGAGCACGATGGACGGTTCCCGACCCGCTTCGCGCGCCACGCCACGTTCACGCGTCCCCGGGCCCACGCGGACCGCTACGTCCACCGGTCCTGCCGTCGAGAGCGCGATCCGACCGTCGGTCTCGAGCGTCTCGAGGGCGTACTCGAGGAAGCTGCCGTCCGGGTCGATGCCACGGTGGAACGCGACCCGGGCTGCGTCGGCCACCCGGAACCCGCTCTGCCTGCCGTCGTCGGCCCGCAGACCCGACGGGTCGATCTCCACCCGCACGACATGCGAACCCGGTGTCGGAGCGGGAATCGAGAACACGACGTCGGATCCCCAGGCGACGGTCTGAATTCCTGCCGTGCGGCCATCCAGCAGGAGCCGAATGTCCACCTCCCCCGGGAGCTGATCGTCCCCTGGAGGATCCGGGTCTTCTGTGTTGCCCCACATGGTGAGCCTGGCGGTCACGGTAACCGCAGACCCTGGCGGAACGGGTGTCGACGGTCCGACGTCGAGCGTCGTCACGGCTCCGTTTCCCGCGGCATCGGGCACGAGCTGGAGAATCCGAACCGACACTCCGTCATCGAGCTCGGCAGAGCCGGAGAACGAGCCGGCCTGAAGGTCTGTCAGCAGCTGAAGCTCCCTCACCCGGCCCTCGATGCTCGGAACCGCAGAGGTCGTGAGCTGGATCGCATCGGGTATCGACCCGCTCGCATCCGATCCACGAATCGATTCGAGAGCCCGTGCCGCGCCCTCCGCCGTCCCGCCCGCGACCGCGACTCCATCCACCGGTGTGACCAACCAGACTCGATCTTCCGGCCCCAGGCGCTCCAGGGTGAGGTTCGCTCCGGCACGGGCCGCATCCAGCAGAGACGAGTCTCCGGACAGGCGAGCCATGCTCGCCGTGTTGTCGAGCAGGAGAATCAGATCTGTAGGAAGGTGACTGCCGGCCTCGCCCCGGCCGACCAGGGGCCGGCTGGCGGCAGCCGCGAGGAGCAGCACCACGGCTACGCGGACGAGCGCGAGGAGCCAGTCTCGAATGCGCATCGAGCGAGCGTTCTGGCGTTCCGCGCTCTGCAGATACCTCAGGGCTGGAAACGGAACCCTCCGCCTCGTTTCCCGCCTCACCAGGTGCAGGAGAAGGGGGACAGCGGCGAGTGCGATGAGCGCGAGGGCCCAGGGATGCAGAAAGCTCATGCCAGGCGGGCGCGCTTCTCCAGATATCGACCGAGGCCAGGATTCATCGGTGTGTCCGTGGTCAGCAGGTGGTATTCAGCCCCCATCTTCCGACACTCACGTCGCCATTCGGCCACGGCCCTGTCGACCGCAGCGGCGTATTCGCCACGCAGTGCAGCCGAACTTGTCCGGAGCTCATCACCGGTCTCCGGATCGAAGTAGATGGCGTCGCCCGACGCCGGCAGCTCACGCTCGCCCGGGTCCATGATGTGGAACACCAGGACCTCGTGCCCGCGGTGACGAAGAAAATGCAGCGCCCGGCGGGTACCGGCCGGATCCACGAGCAGGTCCGATATCAACACGATCAATCCCCTGCGCCGCAGGAGGATCGCCACGTCTCGCATCGCCGATCCAGCTTCACTCCGGCCGCCCCCCTCGAGGGCGACAAGTTCTCGAAGCAACGTCGTGAGATGCCGCCGTGATGCTCGCGGTGACACGTGGGCGCGAATTCGATCGTCGAACGCCACGAGGCCCGCGGCATCCCCCTGGCGCAGAAGGAGGTTCGACAGGGATGCGGCGAGGAGGCGAGCGTAATCCAACTTCGACACTCTGCGTGTCGGGTCGGAGGACCAGTTCATGGACTGGCTCGAGTCGAGCACCAGATACGCGCGGAGATTTGTCTCCTCCTCGAACTGTTTCAGGTACCACCGGTCCGACCGGGCGTACATCCGCCAGTCCAGAAAGCGGATGTCGTCTCCCGGGTAGTAGGGTCGGTTTTCGGCGAACTCGACGGAGAACCCACGGTGCGGGGACCGGTGGAGGCCGATCAGAAACCCTTCCACCACGCCGCGGGCCAAGAGCTCGAGTCGTCCGAGATCGAACAAGGCGCGAGGATCCGCCAGGTCTGGCCGCGCCCCGGGACCCGGGGTGGTCACCGGGTCGGTCGCAGCCATTCCGGGGCTCCCGGTGTTGAATGGTTCAGTGCCGTCATTGAATTTTGCGTGTCCCGAGCGACTTACGGGCGAATATCGGTTCTCCGGCGGGCAACACCGGCTGGGCTCCGGAGTACACACCGGGATCGCGCTCGTGTTCCGGGTTCACGGTCCGTGTGGAACACAGTGCCAGCAACGAATGAAGGAGAGACAGGGATGATCAAGATGGGCTTGAAGGATTGGGGTCGGGCAACTGCGCTCCTCCTGGTGTTCACGCCGACGGTGTCCGCCCAGATGGCCGCGCCGCCGCCGTCCGAACTCGCGAACGCCGCCGAGACGATCAGCATCGCGGATATGAAGCAGCACATGGGGGTGATCGCCCACGATTCGATGCGCGGCCGCGACACCCCGAGCCCGGAGCTGATGGAGACGGCTCAGTACGTTGCCGATCGGTTCGCCGAATTCGGCCTCGCCCCGGGAAACGGAGACTCATACCTGCAGCTCTACCCGCTGTCTTCGATCAAGGCGGCTCCGGCCTCGGACCACAGGCTGATTCTCGAGGGTCCGGACGGAACGGTCGAACTGGCGTACGGAGAAGAGTTCTTCATGCTCCACGATGCGAAACTGGCGGAGGGAGAAGGACTTCTCGAGTTCGTGACCGTGGACTCCGACTTCGGGAATGTGAATGGCCGGATCGTTACGCTGCTTCTCACTGCGGGGAACATCAGGTCCGTGCTGGGAGGCGGTCTGAAGGAGAAGCTTGCCCCGCATGATCCCGCGGGAGTGCTCGTGGTGCTGGATATTCCGGAGAATTTCTTCGTGCAGTTGAAGGGATACCTGAGCGGTGACCAGACCCGGGTCGGAGAGGTGGATGATGAGTCCGCACCGGCGGCATTCGTGGCGATTTCCTCGCTTCCGTCGGGGCTCGCAACCGCACTCCAGGACGGATCCGGGGTCGACGGCTGGTCGGCGAGCCTGCGCTCAGAGGCCCGGGTGGACGTCGTCGAGGCACCGAACACAATCGGCTGGATCGAGGGCTCGGACCCGCAGCTCAAGGACGAGTATGTCGTGTTCACGGCGCACATGGATCATGTCGGCGTCGGAAGCCCGGTTGACGGGGACTCCATTTACAACGGCGCCGATGATGACGCATCGGGCACGGTTACGATCATCGAACTTGCCCAGGCCTTCGCGTCGCTGCCGGAGGCGCCGCGGCGGTCACTCGTGTTCATGACCGTGAGCGGGGAAGAGAAGGGGCTCCTCGGATCCGGCTGGTACGCCGAGCACCCGACGTTCCCGATGGAACAGACCGTGGCGAACCTGAATCTCGACATGATCGGCAGGAACTGGTCTGATACGATCGCCGCGATCGGCAAGGAAGAGTCTTCGCTCGGTCCGCTTGTCGAGAGAATCGCCGCTGAGCACCCGGAACTCGACATGGTGGTGATCGATGACATCTGGCCGGAAGAAGGGTTCTACTCTCGATCCGACCACTACAACTTCGCACGCCTGGGTGTGCCGATTCTCTTCTTCTTCAACGGGACTCACGAAGACTACCACCGCCCCTCAGATCATCCGGACAAGATCGGATACGACAAGATGTCGCGCATCGGGAGACTGCTGTTCTTCCTCGGTTACGAGATTGCGACCGAGGATGAACGTCCGCGCTGGGACGCCGAGGCGTACGATCGGGTGGTGGAGAAAACATCGGATTGAATGAGCCTGCCCGGGGGTCTACATTACACGCGTGACTCAACCTCGGACCTCTGGTAGGAGTGAGTGCCATGACTGACAGAAAAGACGAAACACCGTACGTGATCGTGGAGAAGCGCGGTTCTGGCCTCGGAGCCTTTCTCGGCGGCGCCATCGCGGGGGCGCTGGTCGCTCTCCTCTACACGCCCCGTACCGGTGAAGAGACGAAGAAGGAGATCCGCGAAGGTCTTCTCCGGCTGCGGGAAGATGCAGACAGCCGGTTCGGGCAGCTCCGTTCCGAGGTCGAAGAGCGCTACGACCGGGTTCGGGAGGAGGTCGGAGAGCGGATCGAGCTCGCTCGCGGCGATGTGAAGCACCGCAAGTTCCAGGCGGAGGAGGCCGTCAAGGCGGGGCGTGAGGCCGCCAGGAGGGCCCGCGAGGACCTCGAGAAGAGGGTCGCCGAGTCGAAGGACACCTACCGCAAGAGTGTGTCGGAGCTCGCGGAGGCGGCTGAGGTCGATGTCGAAGACATCAAGGAAGCCGCCGAAGAGGCGCTCGAGGACTGACGTCTGCCGGAGACGGTGACACCGAACGGAGGCGGTCCGAGACGGGTACCCGGATTCGGTAGTGGGTTTCGGGGCGGCCTGGAGTTCGTGCGTGAAGTGTACGACCAGGCCGCCTCCGACAACATCTTCTTTCTCGCCTCGGGTCTCACGTTCAGTCTTCTACTTGCAGCGATTCCGTTTCTCGCGCTGCTCCTTACGGTAGCGGGTGCGGTCCTCGCGCCCCAGATAGACGCCCCGCGGAGTGAGGTGCTCGACTGGGTCGGCTCGCTGCTCCCGGTGTCGGAACAGGTCAGGCAGGAAATCCAGGGCCAGCTGGTAGAAGTGGTCGAGGTATCGAAGTCGCTTGGATTGATCAGTGCCGTCCTGTTCGTGTGGTTCTCGACACGGCTGTTCGGAGCCCTTCGAACGGTCATCGACTCTGTGTTCGATCTGAGAGAAGGCCCGGGGATCCTCAGGTCGAAGCTCCTGGATGTGAAGCTCGTAGTGATCGCGACCATCCTGCTCACGGCGAACGTGGGTATCACAACGACATTCCTTACGGTCAGCCGGGAGTGGATCGAGCAGTTGCCGGTGGCAACGGGTCCCCCGGTGCGACTCGTGGGATACGCCACGGCGTTCGCCGCGATCTTCCTGATGTACCTGCTGATCTACAAGTTCGTCCCGGCCACGAAGCTTCGCTGGAGTACGGCGGCGATCGCCGCCCTGGTGGCCTCGATCGGGTTCGAGCTCCTGAAGGCCGCTTTCGGCTGGTACCTGTCGGACGTGGCCGATTTCTCGCGGATCTTCTTCGCGTTCGCGACACTCGTGATTCTCGTAATGTCATTCTACTACACGGCAATCGCGTTCGTCCTCGGAGGGGAAGTGGCGAAGGTGTACGGGCTCCGGCGAGCCATGCGACGGCAACGAGAGGCGTTCGATTCTGTTTGAACGGTCACGGCTCAGGTAGCGGCTCCATCCCGCCCCGTCTAGATTGGCTGCGTCCCGTCCGCCCGCTGTGTGGCTTCAGGAGAATTGGTGGCAGAGAAGGCCGGGGGAAAAGCGCCGATCATCCGGAATCGGAAGGCCCGCCACGAGTTCGAGATTCTCGAAGAACTCGAAGCGGGCCTCGTGCTGGCAGGGGCCGAGGTGAAGTCCCTCCGGGACGGGCGAGCCAACTTCACGGACGCTTTCGCGCGCGTGGAGAACGGAGAGTTGTGGCTGCACAACCTCCACATCAGTCCGTACGAGCAGGCCAACATCGATGTCCCCGACCCCCTGCGTCCTCGAAAGCTCCTGGTTCACCGTCGTGAACTCCGTCGGCTTACAGTCAAGACAGCGGAGCGTGGGTTCACGATCGTCCCGCTCGACATTCACTTCGTGCGGGGACGCGCCAAGGTCACGATCGGTCTGGCGCGCGGGAAGAAGCTGCACGACAAACGCGAATCCCTGAAGCGGGATGACATGCGGCGGGAGGTCGAGCGTGCGCTTCGGACGAGAGACTGATTCGGTGAGAGCGACGGCTGGACGACCGAGATCGAGGCGGCTCGGGGCGGGCCTGCTCGCTATTCTGGTACTCACCGGTTGGCCGGCCGGTCTGGCGGCCCAGGCTTCCTCGGGGAACGAGACGGTCGTGTTCGCCGGGCGGGAGTATACAGTCTCTGTGAATCGGGAGCGCGGCTATCCAGCGTTCCGCTGGAGCGGAGCGCCGGTGGAGATTATCCACGAGACCACCCTGGCCCGGGGAAGAGGAACGGCCGCGACCTCGTGGGGAGCGGGGGTCGAGGTCCGGGCCGGAGCCCCGTTCGCCCGCGTAGGCGAAGTCGCATTGCCGATGCTCAATTCCCCGTATGTTTCGGGTGGAGAGCTCTGGGTTCCGCTTGAATTTCTCGCCAGAGCCGATGCGGCCCGGCCGAGTGGTGTCGAGTCCATTGCGAGCGTACCGGAGATGAGTCGTTCGGATCCGCCGCCGGCTCCGAAATCACGGCGTACGCAGGCCTGGAGGGTCACGATCGACCCGGGCCACGGGGGGCACGATCCCGGCACGGTGAATCGGAGGACAGGAGCGCGGGAGAAGGACATCGTGCTCGCAGTGAGCAGGTATTTACGGGATGA
>PVMS01045975.1_pt1 | contig 26497 bp, 22 predicted proteins | sample 1853461 | NCBI WGS metagenome assembly PVMS01 (sample SAMN08582032, study PRJNA380276) | Marine sediment metagenome, whole genome shotgun sequencing project. | isolation source: ocean sediment barecode stripped | collected 2017
AATTGTGCCCACTAAGTTGATTGAATTGTTTGAGATTTTGATCTTTGATCTTCAAAATATTGGATTTCTTCCTCTTTTGATAAGAGATAGCCTAATTGGTCTACCCCTTCCAGCAAGCATTTTTTTGCAAAGGAACTTATCGGAAAATCAAAGTTGCTTTCATCAGGCAAATAAACGCGCTGTTTTTCCAGATCAATATGAAGCTCAACATCCGAATTGTTTTCCGATAGATGCCAAAGGATGTCATTCCATTTTTGATCAACCTGAATAGGTAGCAAGCCATTTTTGAGCGCATTATTGTTGAATATGTCTGCGAAAGATGTGCTGATGATTGCCTGAATGCCCCAACTCACTAATGCCCAGGGCGCATGTTCCCGTGAAGATCCACAACCGAAATTGTCCCCAGCCAGAATAATGTTTGCGTCTTGATATTCTGTTTTATTTAGTACAAATTCTGGATTTAATGTCCGATCAGCTTTGTATCTCCAGTCGTAAAATAGTCCTTCTGCAAGATCGTCTTTGGTAATTACTTTTAAGTAACGCGCAGGAATGATCTGATCGGTATCCACATTGTTTTGTGGAAGAGGGATCATTTTAGACCTAAGTGTTTTGAATTGTTTCATAGTGTTGAATTCCTTGTCTACAGCATGCTGCGGACATCTGTAACTGCGCCATTGATCGCGCTTGCGGCCGCAGTTAAAGGCGAAGCGAGAAAAGTTTCCCGCCTTTTCCCTGGCGACCTTCAAAATTTCGGTTGCTGGTGCTGATCGCATATTGCCCCGGCTCTAATTGATCGCCGTTCATCGCAATGCACATGGAGCAGCCAGCTTCGCGCCATTCTGCTCCAGCTTCTTTGAAGATATTGTCCAATCCTTCTTTCTCGGCTTGCTTTTTGATCTTTTGTGATCCCGGTACCACCAACATCCGGACGTTTTCTGCCACTTTATTCCCCTTAAGTACCTTCGCGGCCTGCCGCAGATCGGATATCCTGGAATTTGTGCAGCTTCCTAAGAAAACAACATCCAAAGCATGGCCCAATAACTTTTGGCCTGGCTGAAGCCCCATATATGCGAGCGATTTTTCTAGCGTTTGCCGATCTCGGCTGTTGGATTGAGTGCTCGGATCGGGGATTTTCCCCGTAATTTTGATTCCCATCCCTGGATTGGTGCCATAAGTGATCATAGGCTCAAGCTCATCAGCGCTCAAGCGAATGCTTTTATCGTAAATAGCTCCTTCATCTGAGGGCAATTCTTTCCAATTTGATAGTGCCTTATCCCATTCGGCGTCCTTCGGGGCGTATTCTCTTCCAGCCAGATATTCAAAGGTCATATCGTCAGGGGCGATGATCCCAGCCCGAGCGCCACCTTCAATAGACATATTGCAGATCGTCATTCGCTCTTCCATTGAGAGTTTGGAAATTGCCGATCCGGTGAATTCGAAAATGTGCCCTGTTCCCCCTCCAATGCCGATCTTTGCGATCAATCCCAAAATAATGTCTTTCGCGCTGACGCCTGGATGTAGCTGCCCATCGATCCGAACTTCAAAGCTTTTCGCTTTATCTTGAAGCAGGCATTGTGTAGCCAATACATGTTCCACTTCAGTCGTTCCGATCCCAAAAGCAAGGCTGCCAAAAGCGCCATGCGTCGATGTATGGCTGTCACCACAAACAATCGTCATTCCAGGCTGAACATGGCCCAATTCCGGACCGATCACATGCACAATGCCATTATTTGGGTGCCCCAAGCCATAAAGCTCAATGCCAAATTCCTCGCAATTCTTTTCCAGTTGCTGGAGCTGTGCTCCTGAAAGTGCATCAACTATAGGAATTGATAGAGGGCTCGTTGGTGTGGAATGATCCATTGTCGCAATCGTACGTTCAGGGCGCCTGACTTGCAGATTGCCTTCACGCAGCCCATTAAAAGCCTGGGGAGATGTGACTTCGTGGATAAGATGGAGATCAACATAAAGTATGGCAGGCGAATTTGCTTCATGGGAAACCACATGGGCGTCCCATACTTTATCGAAAAGAGTTCTAGCTTGGCTCATTGTTTTTACATTCTCCTATTAATTGGCTGCGGCCAAAACTTCTTCATTTTTAATTGCTGTTTTCCCGCTTGCTACCAAGAGTTTGTTCAGAGCGGAAATATAAGCTTTAGCGCTGGCAACGATGATGTCTGTATCAACCCCATGCCCTCCAAAAGTTCGGATTTGAGCGATTTCTTTCTGTGGAGTTTTTCTTTTCGGTATCTGGTCATTTTTGCCCTGTAATCGGACAGAAACATCTCCCTGTGCATCAATTCCTTCGGTCACAGCTTGAACGCGATATTCAAGCAGCAAATTTGGTGCTCGAACGATCATGTCAATAGCTTTGTAAGCCGCATCAACGGGACCATCACCTGTTGCTGCCTCTTGTGAAACTTCTCCATCGGGGCCAGAAATGCGAACCGTTGCCGTAGACATGCCCTTGGTTCCACAAGTAACCTGTAACTCATCGAGATGAAAGATTTCCTGAGCCTGATACATTTGGTCCGAGACAAGCGCAATCAAATCAGCTTCTGAAATAATTTTCTTCTTGTCAGCCAGACTTTTGAAATCTTTGAAGGCTTCACCTAGATCTTCCTTGTTAAGCTCATAACCCAGATCAAGCATGTGAACTTTGAAAGCGTGTCGCCCTGAATGCTTTCCAAGCACCAATTTGGATTCATAAAGACCAACAGTACTGGGGCGCATGATTTCATAGGTTTCTTCGTTTTTTAACATGCCATCCTGGTGGATACCCGCTTCATGGGCAAAAGCGTTTGCCCCCACAATGGCTTTATTGGGTTGAACAGGGATCCCGGTAAGTTTTGAAACCATTCTGCTGCTTTTTGTTATCAGGGTGGAGTCAATGCCCGTTTGGAGATTGAAATATTTCCTGCGCGTATGGATAGACATCACCACTTCTTCCAGCGATGTGTTCCCTGCTCGTTCTCCGATCCCATTGATTGTTACTTCTGCCTGCCTGGCCCCAGCTTGAATGCCTGCCAGAGTGTTTGCAGTTGCCATCCCCAGATCATCATGGCAATGAACCGAAACAACCACTTTGTCAATTCCAGGTGTATTGCTCATAATTCCCTTGATCAGCCCCCCAAATTCTTCGGGAGTTCTATAACCAACGGTGTCAGGAATGTTGAGTGTTGTTGCCCCAGCCTTAATCACTTCCCCCAAGATCAAGTAAAGGAATTCGGGCTCGCTGCGGCCGGCATCTTCAGGAGAAAATTGAACATCATCGAAAAATTGTTTTGCATAACGGACCATATCTTTTGCTTTTTCAATGACATCTTCTGGGTCCATCTTTAATTTGTATTTCATATGGATGGGGGAGGTTGCAATAAAAGTGTGCAAGCGTGGTTTGGCAGCAAATTGCAAGGCTTCATATGCAGCATCAATATCCCCTTTTCCGGTTCTTGCCAATCCGCAGATGATTGGTGCCTCTTCCATATTTCCAACTTCTTGCGCAATCCGCTTTACGCCTTCCAGATCATCCGGGGAAGCAGCAGGGAAACCGGCTTCAATGATGTCTACGCCAAGAAGAGCGAGCGCACGGGCAATCTCTAATTTTTCGATGGAGCTCAAACTAGCACCCGGAGATTGTTCCCCGTCTCTTAAAGTGGTATCGAATATGCGCACATAGCTATCGTCCATTGTCAATCTCCTGGCTTAATGGTCACCGGGTTCACAAAGGGCATCAGGCTTCTTAATTCTGCGCCAACTTTTTCAATTGGGTGATTTTGCTCAGATTTCCGAATCTTATTAAAATTAGGGCGTCCATTTTTGTTTTCTTCGATCCAGCCCTTTGCATAAGTGCCGTCTTGAATATCGTCTAGAATTTTCTTCATGGCCCCTTTGGTGTCTTCGGTGACAATTTTAGGGCCAGAAGTGTAATCGCCATGCTCGGCTGTATCTGAAACCGAATAACGCATGTAATTCAATCCGCCCTGATACATAAGATCGACAATAAGTTTTAGCTCATGCATGCATTCGAAATATGCCAACTCTGGTTGATATCCGGCTTTGACCAGGGTTTCAAATGCTGCCTTTACCAATTCAGATACCCCACCGCACAACACGGCTTGCTCGCCGAATAGGTCCGTTTCCGTTTCTTCGGCGAAGGTGGTTTCCACGACGCCCGCACGAGTGACGCCCAGAGCGTGGGCGTATGCAATAGCGTTTTCTTTTGCCTTTCCGCTGGCATCCTGATGAACGGCCAAGAGTGCAGGTGTGCCTTCGCCTTCCATATATAGCTCCCGCACACGGTGTCCGGGCGCTTTGGGGGCGATCATAGATACATCTATATTCTCTGGAACAGTGATCGTTCCGTAGCGAATATTAAATCCATGCCCAAACATCACGGTTTTGCCATCTGAAAGATTGGGCAAGATATCCTGTTCAAAAATCTCAGGTTGCATCGTGTCCGGCGCCAGGATCATGATCACATCTGCCCATTGGGATGCTTCTGAATTGCTCACAACTTTTAATCCCTTTTCTTCTGCTTTGGAGCGAGATTTGCTTTCTGGATACAAACCCACGCGAACATCCACTCCACTATCATGAAGGTTCAGTGCGTGCGCATGGCCTTGCGAGCCAAAGCCGATAATCGCTACTTTTTTACCGTTAAGAAGTTCAGGATTTGCGTCATTGTCATAAAAAATTGTGGCCATTTATTATTCCTTATTATTGTTGATTTTATTTTCGTTCTTGCCATTTGCGCCCGGTGTGTGCCGAACGCCATCTCCTGCCCTCTTAGCATCGCTATATGACCCGCTCGAACCATTTCTAATATCCCAATGGGTCTGAGAAGTTCCAATAAACTATTGATCTTGTTTTCAGTGCCTGCGATTTCAACGATCACTGAATCTGGAGCAACATCTATGATTTTTCCTCGAAATATCCTTGCCAAGCTATTAACTTCTGCGCGTTGCTCTGGGGACGCCTTTACTTTGATCAGCGCCAGATCTCTTGTAACATTTGGCCTGTCAGAAATATCCTGAACATCGATCACGTTAACCAATTTATAGAGATTTGCTTCTACTTTTCTGACGTCCAGGCCATGCTGCCCCTTGTTGACTACGATCGTCATTCGCGATATTTCAGGATTCTCTGTTTTCCCAACATTCAGAGATTCGATATTGAAATTTCTTCGCCGAAACAAAGAGGCCACTCTATTCAAAACCCCGGGTTTATTTTCAACTGTTGCAATTAGTGTTTGTGGCATTTTTTCTCCTTATGATCCATCCTGGATTGGGCGGCGAATCATGTCATTTAGCGAGGCACCCGCAGCAACCATCGGGAATACCGCTTCCTCTTTTTCGACCTGGAATTCGATCAACACTGGGCCGGGTGTGTCTTTCGCAAATTGGATTGCGGCATCAATATCTTGGACGTCGGTAACCAAGCGGGAGGGCACCCCATAGGCTTCCCCGACTTTTACGAAATCAGGCGTGGTCATTGGAGTGGCTGCATAGCGTTTATCAAAGAAAAATTCCTGCCATTGACGCACCATACCAAAAAAATTGTTATTAATCACCAGAATCTTGACATTCGCGTTTTCTTGAACAGCTGTAGCCATTTCGTTGAGAGACATCTGAAAGCTTCCATCGCCCTCGATCGTCCAAACCTCTTTATCCTTGTTCCCAAACCATGCGCCAAGCGCTGAAGGGAGCCCAAAGCCCATTGTGCCGGCCCCCCCCGATGTGATCAATTTGCCTGGTTTATCGAATTGATAGTATTGCGCTGTCCACATTTGATGCTGTCCCACGCCAGTGGTAACGATTTCGTCTCCCTTTGTAGATTTCCAAAATTCCTTGATTACATGCGCCGCATAAAGTTTGTTATCTTTGGGCCAGCTGGCTATATCGCGTTCTTCCGTTTCACTTCTCCATTCGCCGATCTCGTCGAGCCATTCTTCGTGCTCCTTGGGCTCAATCAAGGGCTCTAGGTCAACCAGCATATTTCTTAGATCGCCAACAAGCGCAATATCAACTGTCACATTTTTCCCGATCTCTGAAGGGTCGATCTCAAAATGAATTTTCTTTGCCTTTGGGGCATAAGTGTCCAATGTCCCCGTTACGCGGTCATCAAAGCGCATTCCAAAAGCCAATATCAGATCTGCATTCTGAATCGCATTGTTGCAAAAGGCCTCCCCATGCATACCCATCATCCCCAAACTGTAAGGATGTGATGAGGGAAAAGAGCCTAATCCAAGCAGTGTCATGGCTACTGGAGTTTGCGTTTTTTCAGCGAAATCAAATACCTCCTGGCTTGCACCAGAAAGTTGAATGCCATGCCCGGCCAAAATGATCGGGCGTTTGGCTTGGTTGATCAGCTCCGCCGCTTCTTTCATTTGAGCTGATGGCGCTCTCAAGGGAGGGTGGTATCCGAGAAATGCAATATCTTCAGGGTATTCATAATCACATTCATTGATCTGTGCATCTTTACAAAAATCTATCAATACTGGGCCGGGCCTACCGCTTCTTGCGATATGAAATGCCTCGCGGACAGTTTGCGCAATCTCTTCAGGCTTTGTGACCAAATAATTATGCTTAGTCACAGGCAATGAAATTCCGGTCACATCCGTTTCCTGGAAAGCATCTCCGCCGATCAAGTAGGAAGGCACTTGCCCGGTGACAAAAACGATCGGCACTGAATCCATCATTGCGGTAGCGATCCCTGTGATCAAATTGGTTGCTCCAGGGCCAGACGTAGCGATTGCCATGCCAACCTTTCCTGTGGATCGTGCATAGCCATCTGCCGCAAATGCTGCCCCTTGCTCATGCCGCGTGAGGACATGGTGAATGGGGAAGTCGAGCATCGAATCGTAGATCGGCATAATGGCGCCCCCCGGATAACCAAAAACTACTTCAACACCTTCTTTTACAACACATTCCCAAAATATATCTGCACCTTTTTTTCTCATAATCTTCATCCTTAAAACGAAACTAAATTAAAATTGCACCTTTATCGGCGCTGCTGACCATCCTTGAATATCGGCCCAGCCAGGAACTATTTGTTTCAACAACAAATTCTGGAAGAGCGTCCAGTCGCTTTTGGATCTCATCATCTGTAAGATCAACATTGAGCGTTCTGGCCTTTAGATCAATATTGATCGTGTCTCCGGCTTGCAAAGCAGCTATCGGCCCTCTGGCCGCGGCTTCAGGGCTAATATGACCAATGGCAACCCCGCGCGTGCCTCCAGAAAAACGCCCATCGGTGATCAAGGCCACTTTCTCGCCAAGCCCCATGCCCATGATTGCTGATGTGGGCGATAACATTTCCTGCATTCCCGGTCCGCCTCGTGGTCCTTCATATCGGATGACCACTACATCGCCCTCCTGAACTTCGTGATTTAAAATACCTTCGTTAGCCTCTTCCTGGCTTTCGTAGATGCGAGCTGGCCCGCTATGAATTGTTATTGAAGGATTAACTGCGCCCGTTTTAATAACGCTCCCCTCTGGGGCAAGATTGCCAAATAAAATGGCTAGCCCTCCAACTTCAGAATGTGGGTTTTCAATGGAACGGATCACTTGATCGTCCTGAATTTTGATCCCCTTGATAGATTCTTTAATAGTGCCGCCCGCCACGCTCGGCCGATCCAAATTCAGTGTGTTCCCTAAGCGGGAAATTTCGTTCAAAATGGCTGGAATCCCGCCCGCCCGATGGATATCTTCCATATGCCATTTTCCCGAAGGGCTCACTTTGCAAAGATGGGGGATTTTGTCCGCAACTAGGTTAATTCGCTCCAGAGGATAATCAATGCCGGCTTCATGGGCGAATGCCAGAGTATGCAATACAGTATTCGTGCTGCCGCCCATTGCCATATCCAGGGCAAAAGCATCATCAATGGCTTTTTCAGTAACCAATTGCCTTGGAGTGAGATTTGTATCAATAAGACCCAAGATCAATTGCGCGGCCTTTTCAGCCAAATTTTCTCTCTCTTCTGTTTTGGCGAGCGCAGAACCGTTATAGGGCAGCGCCAATCCCAAAACTTCGAGCAAACAATTCATGGAATTTGCTGTAAACATGCCAGAGCAGGAACCACAGGTGGGGCAGGCAAAATCTTCCAGTACTTTTAATCGGGCTTCGTCAATTTTTCCTGCCTTGAAAGCCCCAACACCTTCAAATACCGAGATGAGATCGATCGTCTCACCATCGGGCGTTTTGCCCGCCGCCATTGCTCCACCAGAAATGAAAATGGCTGGCACGTCTACCCGGAGGGCTCCCATAACCATCCCCGGAACGATCTTGTCACAGTTGGGAATGCACACCATGCCATCAAATTGATGCGCTTGGATCATGGTTTCAACGCTATCTGCTATTATTTCGCGTGAAGGTAAGCTGTATTTCATCCCCGCATGTCCCATTGCGATCCCGTCATCCACACCTATCGTGTTAAATTCGAAGGGAACTCCTCCTGCTTGCCGAACACTCTCTTTAATTATTTTTCCAAAGTCTTGTAAGTGAACATGGCCGGGAACAATATCAACATATGAATTCACTATGGCAATAAAGGGTTTATCAAAGTCCTCGTCAGTCACGCCTGTTGCTTTGAGCAAAGCCCGGTGAGGAGCTTTATCAAATCCTTTTTTAATGATGTCTGATCTCATATACTCAAACCTTTTTGATAATTAATAAAAAAAAAGGCTGTCCATGTGGACAGCCTTTTTTGAAATTAAGTGTGTTTTTGCTTAGTTAGCTTTTATCAGCACTTTTTCTGCCCAGGGGTGAATGAGACTCTTAATCTCAATAATAAGAGCCAGAAGGGAAACTAAAATGCTAATAAGGATGAAGCTAACTTGCTGGGAAATCAAAAAATGTTTTCTCCGAAGTTCTAAAATTTCGCACAGTATATACTAATTGCGCTGACTTGTAAACCACTAATTATGCTTTACTCGCTTTTTACCATAGCTATATTGCCAAAAAAGACAAGCTTCATTATATAAATTTCCAATTTAGAAAATCTCCGCAACTTTGCATCAATCTAAATTAACAAAATACTGTTTTTTTCTTCCACCAATGATTCCCGAATGTAAGGCCTAGCGGGAAAGAGGAAGCAAGTTTCATGCAGATAGGGTGTAAAAAACGAAAACGTAGATTCCTCCGTCAAGTCTTTAGGCCCAGAATATTAATGTAACCAATTTTATACGATTGCTTTCTCATTTCGAGCTTGATCGCCCTTCTTTTCTAAGCATGCCTAGAAAGTGCTCAACATCCTGGTGAGATCGTTAGATAGATGTCGCAGTAGGGGCACCTAGCAATTTTTATTAAATCTATTTCACCTTTCCATTTGCTCAATTATCAAGACTGATCCGCAAATATCGTTCAAATTCCCCACTCGAAACGATAACTTAGAGATATGGCTTTTGAGTGATCGTTATTATCCTCCTGCAGCGGTTGTACCTACTCCGCCTCCGAATTCAGTTCCAACACCTTCGGCCGACGTGCCCCAAGCTACAACAATCACCGGTGTGAATATTCGCAGCGGTCCTGGGCAGGACTATCCGGTTTACTTCGTTGCACAACCAAACACAACCTTCGAAATATTTGGTGTCAGTCCTGATCAGGCCTGGTGGGGCGTGCTGATCTCAGAGGATATCGTTGCTTCTGGCGAAGGCTGGGTTTCCTCAGACTACGTGGTCACTAATGATGACGCCAATAATGTTCCTGTTGTCCAACCCCCGCCGCCGGGATAACCATCAATCCCCCCCTTCCTCCTTCAGGAGGAAGGGGGATGGCGAGGCGTACGGGAGTAATCAATATTTACAGTGCTCCCGGAACGAATCACACATCTTAAAACAAGGCAGAGTTCCACGGAACTCTGCCTTGTTTTTTAGCAAAAGTGCTGATGGAGCCTCAAACGCCATCGCTATTCACTTGCAGGGAACGATTAGGTCCACAAGCAGGGAGACGGGAAGGGGCTAGATGTTTGTCTTTTGGCCCCAGGGGATATATGCTTGGGTGAAAGGGAGTTAAATTTGGACGCGATCATTACTGCTGGGGGAATACCCAAACCAGGGAAACCCTTATATGAATATACCCAAGGTATCCAGAAGGCTTTCTTGGAGATCAATGGGAAGCCCTTGCTTCAATATGCATTGGATGCAATCGGTGAAACGAAGCACATCGAACGAGTAGTGTTAGTTAGTATTGACGAGAATAGTGGAGTTAAGTGCAAAAAACCGCTGACATTTGTCCCGCATCAGGGAGGGATGTTGGAAAATATCCGGGCAGGTGCGGAAAAGATACTTGAGCTCAACCCTGTTGCTGAGCATGTGTTGATCGGAGTATCCGATTCCCCCCTTTACGATTCGCGAATGATCGACTGGGCAATTGAGAAAGCTTTGGAGACAAAGCACGATGCCTACTACTATCTAATCACGCGGGAAGTATTTGAAACTCGCTTTCCAAATTCAAATCGGGAATATGTGTGGATGAAGAATACAGAACTCACTGGCGGAACTTTAGGAATATTAACGACTAGGCTTTTGACAGGTGATATGGCTATCTGGGAAAAAATAGTTGCGCGTCGGAAAAGTAAAGTGAAAGGGGCGTTGACCTTCGGTATTTACAATCTAATCAAATTTTTATTGCGAAATCTTTCTATTGAGGAAGCAACCGCTTTATTGGAAGAGCGCATGGGTATTTCTGGAAGGGCGATCTTTTCGCCTTATGCAGAGCTGGCATTTGACATTGACAACGATAATGAATTGAAATATTTGCGCAGATTTATGGCAGAGAAAAGTTAGCTCATCTTTCCCATCCAGGTATCATTACCCTAATAAGCTGGGTAACAGAAGTTCGGGCTGGGAAATAAGGATGTGCTTTCCAAGACCAGAAATCTCCTAGCCCTTCTTTATAATAAGTCTAATTAATTTCCCCGCAGATTCGTCATATTCTGTAAACTCTTCCCTAGATTCATAGTGATGTTACTTATGCAAAACCGTATTCGCTGCTAATTTAGTGCCAAATCAATAGCCAGCGCAAAGACGAATTCCGCATTAATTTTGCCCTATCGTCTAGTGGCCTAGCTCTTCCCTCTGAACCCATTTTCCATTTGAAATGTATCTACTTTGATTAGCCAGCCCAATTCGGGCCGTTATAATCCACTAAAGATGGAATCACTCAAAGAATTCGCCGCCCGCCCACGCAGCAATGAAGTCAATCAGGCATTGATCTGGCTGGCCGTTATCGCTGCAAGCGTTCTGCTATTTTTTGCCGGCACTGCCATCTCCAACGCTCTCTATCCCACCCCCCAGATTGGCCTCATCTATGTGGATACGGTCATTAGTGGTCGCGGGATGCCTTATTTCACCATTCCGCTCACCTATGCTTCCGAACACGACGAAGTCGTCGCGGTTGTGCTCATGGTCAATAGCCCCGGAGGCTCCGCATCCGTCAGCGAAGAATTGTTCTATCGCACTGTAGATCTTCGAGACAAGAAGCCCATTGTGGTCTCCACCAACAGCATTAACGCCAGCGGCGCCTACTACATGAGCATGGGTGCCAATTATATTTTTGCCAAGCCCGCCGCTCTGGTTGGCAGCATTGGCGTGGTTGCGGGTATTCCAAGATCAGGGGAATTGAACGAATTTACCGCCACCACCGGCCCCTTCAAGGGCAGCGGCAGCACACAGGTGGATTGGATTCGAGGGGTTGAAGCCATAAAAAATGCTTTCGTCACCAACGTGCATGATCAGCGTTCGGTCCTCCTGGACATAATGCATGAGCCATCCCGTGCCGATCGCCTCCCCGATAAAAATCACATCTCCACCGGCCAGGTATGGTTTGCGCCCGATGCCCTGGAAAATGGCATTATTGATGAGTTAGGTTCGGATATGGATGCTATTCGCAAGGCCGCCGAATTGGCCGGCGTTGCCAATTATGAAATCGTAGATCTCACAGGCCTTACCCTCTTCGGAGACGGCTCCTTCCTATTCAACACAAATATTGCCGATCGCTCTGCAGAATTTGTTGATCCAGTAATAAGCCTGGAATCTGATAGCCCCTGGCCCTCTTTCTACCATCTCTACCTGCCGCCCAATGATTAAACTTCCTGCGCTCAAAGACTCTCGTCTCTACTATGTCATTCCCCTGATAGTCTTCCTCTTGGCCATCCTGGGGCGGCCTCTATTGAATTTCAGGGGCGTTTACGTGGCCCCGGATATCCCCACCACCCAACCCGAATCAGTTTCGATCCTCTCCGAACCTCAGCAAGTCGCCCCCATTGTTGGAGATGGCAATCAAGTGGTGCTCATCGACAAATCGCATCTCAATAAATTTTCAGATGAGGAAATGACCACGCTCTTTGGCCGCATAACCGCTGCCGGTGGGCGTGTAGAAGTGATCTTGCCGCTCCATGATAAAGAATTGGAATCCCGCTTACGGTCCGCTTCGGCCTTTGTAGTTTTAGCCAATCAGGAATTTTACGAATTGGATGAGCTCCTCATCCTTGAGAATTTTGTTCGTGATGGCGGGCGCTTATTGATCGTTGGCGATCCCACGCGCATCGATTTTGTCCATGCCATCAACACGATAGCCGGCCATTTCGGGATCATTTTCGAAGACGATTATATTTACAATCTTGATGAAAACGATAGCAACTACTTGAACGTTATTTTGCGTGATTTTGCAGATCATCCTCTAACCGAAGGATTGGAAGAGATCGTAGTTCGATCAGCGCATTCCCTTCGCGCCGCTGAGGGTGGCCTGGTTTTCGGAGATGAGAATACTTATTCCTCATTGCGCGAGACGCCCGGAGATGTCACCGCTGTAGTGCTCACCAGTGATGGCAATGTGCTCGCGCTTCCTGATCTCACATTCCTGACTGGCCCCTACAATACTTTTGCCGATAATGATCGCTTCATAGACAACATTGTTGCCTTCCTTCTAAATGGTGAACGCGAATTCGACCTGCTGGATTTCCCCTATTTCTATGAAGGGACTGTTGAATTGGTTTATCCTCAGGTCGATTTCTTATCTGAAACTTTTGGTGTCACCGCTGATTTGCGTGCTGCCTTGCTTGATGCGGGCATTGAGCCTCACCAGGAAGATAACTTAATTCCGGGAGAACAGGCCCTTATCGTTTCTACTTTTTTAGATCTGGATTCTTCTCTTAAAACTATTCTTCGAGAAGAAGGTGTTCTTGTCAATGAGGCTGGCGATAGTGTAACTCTTCAGGATATTGGTGAACTGGATCCTGCCAACAGCGTTCTTTTCCAGCTTCATGAACTTGAAGATGGGCAATATCAATTATTTATTCTCGCAGACGAAGCTGAAGCCCTTGAAAGTAGCGTCCTTCTTTTGCTTGAGGGCGGCTTGGAAGAATGTATGCTGCGGCCCGGAACGGCCTTTTGCAGCCCCCAAACATTGGCCACGCCCACACCCACGCTTTTCCCAACACGGCCCTTCTTTTCAACATTCACGCCCTCACCCTCAGCGCCCACGCCCGAAGCGCCTGCTCCCCAAGCCACACCCACCGCCAGCGATTAACAAATTTCGTCAAATAATCTAGTACCTCAGGGGGAAGGTTGAAAAGCGCTTTTTCCATTAAAATTGCTTTGGATGATTTTTCCTAATTAAAGGTCTCTTCAGTTGGAAGAGATGAAACTATTTATAATTTCGCCAGGATAATTCATAAGGGGAATAATGAAAAAAATTACGAAAAAAAACCATTTTTCCCCTGGGCAGGGCATAGTTGAATTTGCCCTGGTGATTCCTATCTTGCTCACGTTAATGTTTGGAATATTCGAGTTTGGTCGCGCTTTCTGGATATATTCCGCCGTCACCTCTGCCAGCCGGGAAGCGGCTCGCTACGGTTCCTCTGTCAGCGACAATGGCAGCGGCACGCCCTACTACTTGGATTGTGATGGTATTCGTGCCGCCGCTCGCCGTATTGGTGGTCCAGGACAAGTGATCGATAGTGATATTTCTATTACTTATGAGGAGGGTCCTGGCGGAAGCGTTATCGGGACCTGTCCGATCAATCCTCTTCAGGTAGTTCTGGGTAATCGTGTTGTCGTAGTCGTTGTTGGTCATTTCGAGCCCTCCTCTGCCATCCCTTTCGTTGATCTGCCTTCTATTGAGTTCACCTCAGAATCTCGGCGTACGATTATAAAGAATGTCAATATCGAGAGCACCGCTGTGGCTGTCCCCTGAGAAAGCTCCCATGCCACCGAAAAACTCAAGTTTTTCTAGCTCATTCTTTCTTAGTACCATAGTAGGAGCGAATAATGGCGAGAAAACTCGTAAAATACCAGAAATGGGTTTCAAAGAAAATCATCCGGCAAATGGCATCTATATCCTTGTTGAATTCGAATCAGGTTTCTCGGTAAGTATTGATGATCATTAACTACCCATGAAAAAATTCTACGGATTTCTTCACTATAAAAAGAGCGAAAAAGGACAGAGCCTCGCCGAGGTTGCAGTTAGTTTCACATTGCTTGTTATGGTGTTGGCCGTAGCTGTAGAAGGGGGCCGTATTTTTAGCTCTTTCATAGCTGTCCGTGATGCAGCTCAGGAAGGCGCCTTGTATGGAGCCTATTCCCCTGGTGATTCAGCAGGCATTGAGGCTCGGGTGCGCACCACATCCTCCAACCCAATCGATTTATCCGACACCAGCCTAGTTACCGTTTTAAGCACACAAAATGGCAGCGCCTGTGCTGGAAACACGATAACAGTGTCTGTATCCTACGAATTTTCTCTGACGATGCCCTTGTTGGGAACAGTACTCGGTGCCCAAACTTTTCCTCTTACCGCTTTAGCAACCTCAACAATTATTATTCCACCTTGTTAACCTGTTAACAGAAAAAAAAAGCTCCTGCATTGCAGGAGCTTTTTTTGTTATCTTCAGCTAAAGCGCTTCGTAACGCGCCACTTTTTTCTCGATTACTTTCAAGCTATCTTCCCAGAATTTCTTGCTGCGCACATCAATTCCGAAGCGCAAAGCTAAGCTCACCACGTCTGCCTCACCTGTTGAAGCCAACAGCTCTCGGTAATCGTCAACAAATTCCTGCCCCCGTTCCTGATAAATGGCAAAGAGCCCGGTAGCAAATAAAAGCCCGAAAGCATAAGGATAATTGTAGAAAGAGAATCCTGCATAGTAGTAATGCGGTTTCCAGGTCCACATGTATTTATGTCTGAATTTCGGATCCAGCCCATCTCCATAGGTCTGCTCTTGCGCTTTTTCCATTATTTCGCTTAGATCGTCTGCAGAAAGCTCAGATTTCGCTCTGCGCTCAAATACTTCCTTCTCGAAAATGAAGCGCGAGGAAATATCCACGATGACCTGCGAGGCATCATTTAGATCATTTTCAAGGATCGCCAACTCTTCTTGTTTGGAGCTGGCGGCTTCAATGGCCGCATCTGTGACAATGGTCTGGCACATGATCGAAGCTGTTTCGGCCAATGTCATCGGGGTGATCGTGCGTAGTTCGCCTTTGCCCTTCAAACATTCATTATGATAAGCATGCCCCAGTTCGTGCGCCAAAGTTGAAAGTTGATCCAGCGAACCATCAAAATTGGAAAGGATGCGCGATTCATCCACCTCGGGAATGGACATGCAGAAAGCGCCGCCAACCTTGCCATCCCGCATTTCAGCATCGATCCAACTTTCATCGAAAGCTCGTTTGGCCAAACCCAAAAGGTCATCGGAAAAAGTCGCAAATTGTTCCAGCACAAAATCGCGCGCTTCCTCATACTTGAAAACGTGGTCGCTCTTGCCCATTGGAGCAAATACATCCCACCAGGCCAATTGTTTCTTGCCCAGCTTTTCAGCCTTCGATTTGAAATAGCGTCGAAAGACGGGAAATGATTCATTCATAGCGCTCATCATCGCATCCAGCGTTTCCCGGTCGATCCTGGATGTGTCCAATGAGGCATGCAATGCATCCTCGCGCCCTCTGCGCTGATCCAAGGTGTTCACTTCGCCCTTTACGCCGTTCATCGCAGCTGCAAGCGGCTCCTTTACGCTTTCCCAGGCTTCCATTTCAGCCTCGTAGGCCCTTTTTCGTGTGGCCTCATCTGGATGTGCCTTCAAATTGATCAGGGCTGGCATGGGCATCTTCTGCATTTCGCCGTCCAATTCAAAATCAATGCTTAACTGCGAAACGATGGTGCCCTGTAATTTTCCCCAGGCATTTGCACCACTCAAGGTCAGATCTGCGGCCAAAGCCTCTTCATCGGGGCTCATTAAATAGCGGCTCTGATCGAAGCTTTCCTGGAGGAAAAAAGCATGTTCGCCAATAATGCCGTCCTGGCTGAGCAGTTCTTTCAGCTGATCGCCCAATCCGCTGATCCAGCCGCGGAAAGCCACGCCCTGTTTGCGAAGTTGAACGCCATAAAGCTCAATTTCAGATTCAATTTTCCTGGCTTCCTGATTGTAGGAATCCGTTGTAGTAAACGAACCGGCAAAAGCGCTAAGTGTTCCATAAAGCCGTCGAACTTTGTCCATGCGCACCAAGAGATCAGAAAGCACTTCAGTGAGATCCTCCATGTTTTTCTGATCTGGGCCATCTTCACTTTTGCGAATTCCGTGCGCCTTATGATAAGCGTCTATTGCGGCTAATTGCTTTTCCACTTCCCCAATGGATGCTTTGAATTCTTTGCTGTCCAATCCAGGATAAACATTGCTTAGATCCCAGCGTGGAACATTGCCTAATTGTTTTTCCTTTGTTGCCATCTTCCTTCCTTAATTAATTGAGTTTATCCATCAATCCAACTGATTGCTATTTGTTTACTGAAATTCTCCATTGCATAGTTCAACACTTGCTATTAGCTTGCAAGTTTTGCGAAATCGCTGCCACTGGCATCCTGGAAGATTTGTAATTCAAATTCGGGCAATACGGCAATGAGGTGTTCAATAAATTTGGCTTGAATGCTCTCATATTTAGCCCAATCCGTTGTTTTAGTAAAGGCATATAGCTCGATGGGCAATCCTTTGGAACCCGGAGAAAGTTGCCGAACGAGCATTGTCATGCCTACGCTGTGCAGTTCGTGGCTGGCCAGCATCAGGGCTTCCGTATAATGTCGAAATGCACCTGCATTGGTCAATCCATCTTCTAGGGCAAGATTCTTGAGGCCGGGAAGTTTTGCCAATTGCTCGATTTGCTTGGCATCTAGAAAATGGATGCTTCCCATATCAATGCTCAGCGAACGCTTCATCCGCCTTCCACCGCTCTCACTCATTCCTCGCCAATTTTTAAAAGGGGTATCCAGTAGATTGTGGGTGGGCACAACTGAAATAGTCTTATCCCAATTCTGAACAGTGATGCTATGCAAGGACATGTCGATCACGTCCCCATCAGCACCAAAGCTAGGCACTTCGATCCAATCGCCCTGTTTCACCAGGTCGTTTGAAGAAATGCGTACGCTTGCCACTAGCGAAAGCAGAGTATCCTTAAAAACGATGAGCAGCACGGCCGTAAGTGCCCCCAATCCACTCAGAAGGATCAAAGGCGATTGCCCAGAGATGATCGAAATGCTCAGGATGATCCCAACCGCAATAAAGAGCATTTTTACAATATCCAAATAACCTTGAATGGACACGCCTGAAAAATTTTCACGGTCTTCAAAAATGGAGTTCATCGCATTCAGCAGGGCGTTCATGGTAGAGATCCCCACCCACAATGTTAGGAAAAGAACCGTACTTTTAATCAAGCTTTCTACATCGGGAAAAAGATCAGCAAAAATATACACTGTGAACAAGGGTGCAAGAAAGGCGATTCGAAAAGGGCGTAGGCTTTCTACAATGACATCATCAATTGTGTTTTCAGTCCGCTCCGCCAAATAGACCAGGCCGCGCGCGATCACAGAGCGAGCGATCTGGTAGGCCAGGAAACTTATGGCTAAGACGGCCCCCAAGGCTTGCCAAACATTTGCCTCCATCCAATTCATTATTGCATTTATGTCCATTATTGTTCCGACCTCAATTGTGATTTTCCTTTGAATAGTTCGAATCGATCCCCTGTGCGCGAGTAATGTGGGCCAGAAAGCCGCCCGATTGGGCGCAGCTCATCCAGGTCTATCCGAAATTCGGGTTGCAGCACGCGGTCGTCCACGTGAATATAGATCGCTTCGCCCAAAACAATCCAGGCAGAGCCCACATCCCCATCGCCCACCTGGATGATCTCTGTCACTTTGCACTCTATGCTTACAGGGCTCTCTTCCACGCGCGGCGGTGCCACCATCACGGATTTGGCCGCCGTCAATCCAGCCTCGGTGAATTCGCTCACGTCCTTTGGAAATTCCGTTGCGCTTTTATTCATCGCCTCGGCTAACTCTTCTGAAACAATGTTGACCACGAATTCGCCGTTCTCCACCACATTCTTATAGCTGTCTTTCACGCCGCCATCCGTCCCCCGTACGCCCGGACAAAACATCACTGTCGGCGGCTTTTTACACACCAAATTAAAGAAGGAGTAGGGGGCTAAATTTGTTTGTCCTTCATTGCTGATCGTGGAAACCCAGGCGATTGGTCTGGGCACAATTGAGCTTATCAATACCTTGTAAAAGGAATCGAGGGGGGTGTTTATTCGGTTGAGTTCCATAAGTCCTATTGTATTATTTTGTCTTAATTATTGGGGCTTGGCTTATTCGCCATCACCCTCCATCCAGCTATCCTGATATTCCGTTTTCTCAAATTCACCGGCTTCTTTGGTCACATGCATGGGGTGAAATGTATCCACCATCACAGCCAGTTCTTCCGTGCGCTTCTGGCCGATCGAAGCTTCTGTCATTCCCGGCTGCGGCCCATGCGGCAAGCCAAATGGATGTAGTGTGATGTCACAGCGGTCAATGGTCTTGCGTGACATGAATTCGCCCTCAGCATAATAGATCATCTCGTCCGATTGTACGTTGGAGTGATTATAGGGCGCAGGGATCGAATCTGGATGGTAATCATACATTCTGGGCACAAAGGAGCACAGCACGAAATTGCGGCCCTGAAAGGTTTGATGCGTGGGTGGTGGCAGATGAATTGCGCCAGTGATGGGCTGGAAATCATGGATATTGAATATCCAGGGATAAAGATAACCATCCCAGCCAACCACATCCAAGGGATGATGATCCAAAATATGGCGGCTGATCGTATCCCGCACTTTTACGCGCACTTCGAAATCACCCCGATCGGTGAAAACTTCCAATTCTTCGGGCACGCGAATATCTCGCTCCGTATAGGGCGCGTGTTCCAGCAATTGCCCCACATCATTTAAATAGCGCCGTGGCGGCTTAATTTCGGAGGGCGTCTCGATCACAAAGAAGCGTGCGCCATCTTCATTCAGGTCCATTTTCCAGGTTGTCCCAAAAGGGATCACCACGTAATCGCCTTCGCCGAAGTCCAGTTTTCCAAATTGGCTGTGCAAAGTTCCCCCGCCTTCATGCACAAACCAGCATTCATAGGCCTGGGAATTTCTATAGTAGTAATCCATGCTTTCCGTTGGGCGACTGACTCCCAAAATAACGTCATCGTTGCCCATCAATATTTTTCGGGCCGCCACAGCATCTCCACCCGCGGGCAGATCCGCAGTTTTATAGGCCCGATGGCGAATGGGGCCAAATTCCGCATAATCTGGCTTTGTGGAGCCCATCAATTCCATTTCCTTTACACGTGGCGGTAAAAAATGATGATAAAGAACTGATTGAATGCTGGCGAAGCCTTCCAGCCCCATCACTTCTTCACGATACAAGCCCCCATCAGCCTTGCGAAATTGCGTATGACGTTTCTTGGGGATCTCTCCCAACTTATGATAGAAGGGCATTGTGCCTCCCAAATATTGAATTATTGATAAATAAGACGAACAAAAATTATTCTAACTCACCTTATTAGCCAGCGACCCGATTCCTTCGATCGCCAGCTCCACTTCATCCCCCTTTTTGAGCCAGGGGCCTTTGCCTTTGGTCAGCTCCAGCAGGCACCCCGTGCCCACAGTGCCCGAACCGATCAGCTCGCCTGGATATAGGTCCACATCCTGAGAAGTACGTGCGATCATTTCTCCAAAGGAATAGTGCAATGTATTCCAATTGCCTCGCGAAAACTCTTTCCCATTTATTTTCGTGCTCATTTCAAGATCGAAAACCCCCGCGCGGCCATCAGCGTGATCTGCCAATTCATCTGCGGTCACGATCATTGGCCCCAGGCTGGAGGCAAAATCCTTACCCTTGGCTGGCCCCAGGCCCATTTTCATTTCCTTGCGCTGCACATCCCGCGCCGACCAGTCATTGAAGATCGTATAGCCAAAAATATGCTCGCCCGCCTTATCAGCGCTGATATTTCGTCCTCCCTTGCCTATAATTGCCGCTACTTCAAGCTCGTAATCCAGCGCCTGAGTAGAACTTGGCATCGCCACTTCTTCATCTGGCCCAAAGATGGGGGATGGATTTGAAAAGTAGAAAACGGGGATCTCGTACCATTCCTTGGGGACTTGCTTGCCCCGGTTGGCATGTGCTGTGGCAACATGTTCCTCGAAGGCATAGAAATCTCGGATCGATTTCGGATGGATGGCAGCTTTCAATTGCACTTCTTCTAATGGAAAATGCTCTCCTTCTTTCTCCCAAACATTTGCCTGGTCCCAAATTGAGCGACCATGCTCTATAAAATCAAGTGAAGTGCTTGGCCTGCCAACGCCAGAAATTTCAACAATTTCACCTTTTTTGGAAAGGATGCCCAGCCGAAAACCCATTTCTCCATTAACCGAGAATTGAAGCAAACGCATAGAAGCTAGCCCCCGAAAGGATCCAGGTTTCCGCGCCGATCCTGCTCAAGTTCCAGAGCTTCAAACAAGGCCTGGAAATTGCCTTTGCCAAAGCCTTTGCTGCCCCTGCGTTGGATCACTTCAATAAATGAAGTCGGTCGGTCCTGAATGGGGCGCGAAAAAATCTGCAATAAATAGCCTTCATCATCTCGGTCCACCAATATGCCCAGCTCGTTGATGATTTCCATTGATTCTTTGATCTCACCAACTCTGTCGGGCAGCACCTCATAATATTCATTTGGCACGCGTAGAAATTCCACGCCGTTGGCCTGGAGCTGTTTGATCGTCCCCAAAATATCTCCGGTGCTCATGGCGATGTGCTGCACGCCCGGAGATCGGTAGAAATCCAGATATTCTTCGATCTGGCTTTTGCGTTTGCTTGTAGCTGGCTCATTGATCGGGAACTTGATGCGCCCATTCCCGTTTTCCATCACTTTAGACATCAGCGCAGAATATTCCGTGCCAATATCCTTATCGTCAAAATGCAGCAATTGACGAAAACCCATTACCTGATGATAGAAATTGACCCAAAAATCCATCTTGCCCAATTGTACATTGCCGACAACATGGTCCACGGATGCCAAGCCTGCGCTTTCCGCTTCAAAATCGAGCGCTTCATAACCCGGCGCATAGGGGCCCTTGTAATCGCTGCGGTCCACAAATACATGCAGCACCTCCCCATAAGTGCGGATGGCTGACGTGCGCAAAATACCATGCTCATCTTTCTCTTCTTTGGGAGCCCAGGCGCTGACAGCCCCTCTGGAAGTCGTGCTTTGATAAGCCTCCTCCACATTGCCCACCTGCATAGCGATCACTTTCACGCCGTCGCCATGCGCCAGATGATGCCCGCCTATCTCGCTAGAGGGTCCATAGGGCGCTGAAATCACAAAGCGTATTTTTCCTGATTCCAGCACATAGGAGGCGAATTCCCGATTGCCCGTTTCCAGCCCTGAATAAGCAACGGGCTTAAAGCCAAAGCCTTTCCACCAGTAATACATGGCCTGTTTGGCATTGCCTACCCAAAAATGTAAATGGTCTACTGCTTGAATTTGGAGAAAATCACCTTCTTCTGTTATTGGGCGAATTTCGTCTTGTACTTTTGCCATTCCTGCGGGCCTCCATTCTTCGACGATTTTTTCTTATTATAGTTCCATCCGATAAAGAAATTGATGCTTTTTCTTGCCGCGCAGGCATTTTCAGCCGAATGCGCTACATGATAGAATTTTTTTGGCTATTGGATCGTATGGCTCTAATATCGTGAAAATCCGAAAATTATTTCTTCCTGCGCTAATTTTGATCTTCTTGCTGCTTGCCTGCGGGCAGCAAGATTCTTCAATTTTAGAAATTGAAGACCAGGCTGCATATATTATTGAGCCTGTATTTGAAGATTTTTATGATTTTCTTGGCGGAAAAGAAAATTTGGGCCACCCAATTTCCCCTTTGATAATCGAAGGTCAATTGCAAAAACAATATTTGGAAGCAGCCCTTATGCTCTTTTCGCCGTCTGCCGCGCCCAGTGAGCAATATTCGCTTGCCCCTCTGGGACTGAACATGGGTGAGTTTGATGCCCCGCTTTCCAATCTCGATCAGGCCGATCAGCTCACAATTGATGGCTATATAGTTTTTGAGGGCTTTGTCGAAATCTATAATAGTTTGGGCGGGCAGCGTTATGTGGGCAAACCCCTCACTGGTGTGCGCTTTTCCGAAGAATTGAATAGGGTGGAGCAATATTTTGAAAATTTGGGTTTTTACAGCAATTTAAATGAGCAGCCCCTTCAGGTGCATTTAATGAGATTTGGGCAGATTGCCTGTCAATCTTCCTGTGGAACATTCGCAAGCAGCCCAGCAGCCATCATTCAAATTGATCTGCCCTATGGCGAACCTTTCGTGAGCACAGCTGCAGAACTGGGCGATGCTCTGCTGGGCGCGCGCATTGCAGGACCTTACGAAAATTCAGAGGGTTTTTTGGAGGTCATCTATGAAAATATGGTGCTCTATGCTCTTCCAGATTCAACTTCCGCCACAGCGCGCCCCATTGTTGCCCAATTAGGCCTGCTTCCCGAGCCTCTTGTTTCGCGCCTGAACAATCCTAATGTGATCTTCTACGGCATCGAGGGCAATCTGGGCCACAATATTCCCTTGCCTTTCAGTGACTTTATTGCTGCACATGGAAGTTTTGAAGTCTCAGGAATTCCCACCTCTGAGATCGAATCTCAGGCGGATGGCTCCTCCACTCAATGTTTTTCCAATCTCTGTCTTCGCTATATTCCCGGCCTAGTGGGTCAAGTCTCACCCCTCAAGCTTGGTGAAGAATACAAACGCCGCTTTTATGATCAGCCTGCCCCGCAAATCCTGGAACCTGAATTGGATATCCAGATTGAGCTTTGGGAAGATCTGCCGCGTATTACTTCCTCACAAGAGCAAGTCGTGCATGCCAGTATCTTTTCTGGCGATCTCCTTCTTAGCGGCATCCGCCCTTCCTTATTATTGAAGCTGCCCTCTGGAAGTGAGAGCCTATTTCAATTTCCGCCCACGGACGAAACAGGTCATACGCAGCTCACCTTGCCGCCTGTCAACGCCCAAAATGGCACCCTGATCCCTTATGAGCTCTGCATTGAATCGCCCAGTATTGAAAAGGTCTGCGCCACTGATTCCTATATGATCTGGGGCAATTGATTTAATTTTCTATTTCTTTCAGCCGATACAACAATATCCCCGCTGCTACAGAAAGATTAAGCGAAGTGCTGCGCCCATGCATAGGCAGCCTGATTAATTGATCGCAAATCGCTTTCTGTTCATCGGATAGCCCTTCGCGCTCGCTGCCCATCAAGAGTGCATAGGGCGCCGTGGCTTCAATTTTCCCAATTTCCTTGCCATCTTTCGCGGAACTGCCCAGCACCTGAACATTGTTGGATTTTGCCCATGTTGCAAATTCAGCAAATGAGGCCCGCACGATGCTTTTCCAGAAATGGCTGCCCATCCCAGCTCGAACTGCCGAAGGGTGATAAGCATCCACGCCACCATCGATCAAAATAACTCCTGTGCCACCAATAGCATCCACAGTACGCAGGATGCTGCCCAAATTTCCCGGGTCTTGCGCATTGATCAGCGCCACCCATCTTTGCCCCTCGGACTTTTCAATATCCCCCAATTCCAAAGTTTTGCTCTTGCAAACTGCCAGAAAGCCGCTGGATTTATCTCGCGGACTCAATTCCTCAAGGATTTCTTTTTCCACCTCGAAAAAGGCGATCTCGCTATCTTCTAATATCGACAGCACTTTTTCCCCGAAATCATTGCGTATCAATTCAGGCGCTGTCAGCACAAAATCGATCTCTGCCTTTGCTTCGATTGCCTCCCCGAGATGAAAAAGGCCCTCTACAAGAAAGCGGCCTTCCGCTTCCCGTATTTTGCGATGTTTTAATGCTCGGACAAGGCGGATCTTTTCATTTTGTCGTGATTTAATGATTTCCATTGCTATTCGATTTGATAGTTTTTGCCAGTCCTCTTCGCCTATATTCTAATCTGCGGAGCACGCTTCGCCATAGAAATGATGATCGCAAAAAAGTTTTCTTCAGCCATCTCCGGCTTCTACAAACTCAGCCTTTCTGAGCGGCTTGAGATCCTATCTGATTTTGGGCTGCTAACGCCCGAAGATCTTTCTGCGCTTGAAAGTGGGGGGCTAGGTGCAGCGTCTGCCGATCCCATGATCGAAAACGTGATCGGCACTTTCAACCTGCCCCTTGGCATTGCCTTGAATTTTCTGATAAATGATCAGGAAAAACTGATTCCAATGGCCATCGAGGAGCCATCCGTTGTCGCTGGAGCTTCCTTCATGGCTAAATTAGCCCGTCCCTTGGGCGGCTTTGTTGCCACGTCAACTCCTCCTGAGATGATCGGCCAGATTCAATTGCTCGATCTTGAAGATTTAGCTTCGGCAGAAAAAGAAATTACCGCGAAGAAAAAAGATCTACTGGCCTCGCTTGAAGGCATTGATCCCATCCTAAAAGAATTGGGTGGTGGCCCCCGCGATATTGAAGTGCGCTCCATTCCCCGATCGGCCATTGGCCCTTTCCTGGTCGTCCACGTGATCTACGATGTACGTGATGCGATGGGCGCCAACGCGGTCAATACGGCTTGCGAGCGCATCGCGCCTATGCTTGAGGAAATCACAGGCGGCCGCGCCCATCTGCGCATTCTCTCCAATTTATCGGATCGTCGCTTAGCCAGAGCCACCTGTCGCATCGCCCCCGAAGCGCTTGCTTTTGACGAGTTTTCAGGCGAGCAGGTACGTGATGGCATCATCGAAGCCTGGGCCTTTGCAGCCAGCGATCCCTATCGCGCCGCCACGCACAACAAGGGCATTATGAACGGAGTCGACGCTGTTGTGATCGCCACAGGCAACGATTGGCGCGCCATTGAAGCGGGCGCACATGCCTTTGCTGCCCGATCTGGCAATTACACCTCTCTCAGCACTTGGAGCAAGGATGCCGATGGCAATCTTGTAGGTGAGCTTGAAATGCCAATGGCAGTCGGAATTGTTGGCGGCGCCACTCGTGTGCATCCCAGCGCTCAGGCCGCGCTTAAATTGATGCAGCTTTCCTCAGCCTCTGAATTGGCCCACATCATTGTTTCTGTTGGCCTGGCTCAAAATCTTGCCGCCCTGCGCGCGCTTTCTACAGAAGGCATTCAGCGTGGTCATATGGCCCTGCATGCCCGTCAGGTCGCAATCGCTGCCGGCGCTGAGGCCGAACAAATTGAAGAACTAGCTGCCGCCCTTGTGGCAGAAAAAACGGTGCGTATTGATCGCGCCCAGCAATTATTGAACGAATGGAGTCAGCATGACTGAGCACATACATCTTCTCAAGCCTGATAAGCCCGTTGGCATTGTTGGTTATGGTGCCTACGTGCCGCGCTATCGTTTGCCTGCCAGTGAAGTCTCACGCATCTGGACAGACGGGCAGGGCGGTCTTCCCATTAAAGAAAAATCCGTCCCCGGCATAGATGAAGATGTCGCCACTATGTCCATCGAAGCCGCGCGCAATGCCCTTGCCCGCGCTGAGATATCGCCTACTGGCCTTCGCGCCGTGTGGGTTGGTTCTGAATCACATCCTTATGCTGTCAAACCCACCTCCACCATCGTGGCTGAAGCCATAGGCGCTGTCCCCAATACGCAAGCTGCCGATTGGGAATTTGCTTGCAAGGCAGGCACCGAAGCAATGGTGGCGGCAATGGGATTTGTTGGCTCTGGCATGGCCTCTTATGCCCTCGCCATCGGCATGGATACCGCGCAGGGTCGCCCCGGGGATGCTCTCGAATATACCGCTGGAGCAGGGGGTGCAGCCTTCATTATCGGGCCCGCAGAGAATGCTCTCGCCGAGATCGAAAGTTCCTATTCCTATGTCACCGACACGCCCGATTTTTTCCGTCGTGCTTATCAAAAGTATCCTGAGCATGGCCATCGTTTCACAGGCGAGCCTGCTTATTTTAAACATATAACAAATGCAGGCGAAGCCATGTTTGAAGCCACCAATACAAGGCCCGAAGATTACGCCTTTGCAGTCTTTCATCAACCCAATACAAAATTCCCCCAGCGCGCTGGAAAGATGCTCGGTTTCAAGCCCGAACAAATCGAAACGGGCTTGCTCGTCCCACGCATCGGTAACACTTATTCTGGGGCAGCCATCATTGGCCTGACCGCTATTTTTGATGTCGCCACA
>PVMS01088525.1_pt1 | contig 26477 bp, 23 predicted proteins | sample 1853461 | NCBI WGS metagenome assembly PVMS01 (sample SAMN08582032, study PRJNA380276) | Marine sediment metagenome, whole genome shotgun sequencing project. | isolation source: ocean sediment barecode stripped | collected 2017
AAGCCTGCGCCGTGACACCCTCCATGACGCTCTTCACGACGCCCTCATAGGTACCGTCGGAGTGCAGCCACTCGGCGTCCGTAAGGTCCGCGCCGAGGCTCGGAACACCGGCGCCGGCCGGGCCGTGGCACGACGAGCAGATCCCCGCGCCCGAATAGATCGTCTTGCCCTGTGCGACCATCTCCACCGTTACGCCCTCAGGAAGCTCCTGCTCGATCGTCACGACGGCTTCGGCGACAGCTTCATTCGCCTCGTCCACGGCTTCAACTGCGGCGTCAACCGACTTCGCGACCGCCTCGTTGGCGTTGTTTCCGTTGGCATCACCACCACAGGCCGACAGTCCGAGCGCGAAAACGAGCGCGAACATGGCCGTCCAGCGAATCCTGCTTTCCTTCATGGCTCTATCACTCCTTGTGGGTTCTGCAAAACTGGCGTCGGGTTCCCGTACGACCATGTGTCGAACGGACCCGGCCTGTCATACGGCCGGAAAGGTATCGTCTCGGCCGCCAGTCATCCAGCATTGTCATCGGGAGTAAATCCGGGATCGCGATTCAGGCTGACTGAGCGGTGCCGCACATGGCGCAGAACTTCCAGCCTCGTTCGACCACCGCGCCGCACGACCTGCACGGCCACTGGCGCTGATCCGCTCCGCAGGACGGACAATACCTCAGGCCATCCCGCCCAGGGAGCGGATTGTTGCAGGCCTTGCAAGCGGTGGCCGCCACGGTACCGGCTGGATCCCGCGAATCGTCCGTGACCTGTGGTTCCGGCACGAATTCCAGGTCATCCAGCCCGGGGATCCGATCCTGTGCGAGGCGTTCCGTCTCGTACGTGAATGGTGGTGGCCCGGCGGTTTCCGCGGTCGGACGGTCCGGGAGTTGTGAGGGGTCGTCTTCGGACCCGACGAGTCGGACCTCGGACGCCGCGAATCGCTGCAGGATCGCCAGCCCCGGTTCGGGTGACGAAAGCTCGCGCGACACGGCCTCTCTCAACGCTTCCTCCGTGACGTCGAGGCTCCCGTCATCGGCCAGTAGCCGGAGCACGGCCATGTCATACTCGGCCTTGGTAGCCAGACCGAGCGCGTCCCGACAGATCGAGTACGGCACCAGGCGCCGGTAGAGTTCCGCGACAGCGATCGGCGAGCGGATCGGCACACCTTCCTCACCCAGCCGTCGGGTCAGGAGGTCTTTCAGCGTACTGTGAGTCATGAATCCGTCCTTCGCATGGTTCTCCATCGGTCTACTGGCTCAATCTGCGATATGCAGCACGCCGGCCGTCGCCGACGCCTTGAGAAACGCCTCCGGATCGTCATCGGGAATCCGGATTCCAGTAAGAACCCGTATCCGGCGAGCCGTGTCCCGCATGTACTCCAGGAGCGTCCGGTCGGGCTCCGCGGAGCTGCGACACATCGCCTGGACGATCCTCTCCCAGTCGTGGCGGCGTTCGTCGCTCTGCCTGCCTCCCCGCTCGGCCCCCGGCCGGAACATATCCATCTGGCCCGGATTGAAAGCGGAGACATCCGCCCCCCCCGGCGAGGCCGGCTACGAGATCTTCGATCAATCTGTCCTCCGGCGGAATTCCGGCGAACAGCTCTTCGAGCCGGGAGATCCAGGGTGAGATCCCGGACTCGGGCCCCTGCTCGTCGAACGCGCGCTTCAGCTCGACGATGCGCCAGATCGTCAGCGTGTCCCACACCGCTGTGGTCGGAAGTCGCTCGAAGTGTGCCAGGGCCGCGCGACGATCACCCTCCTCGTATACCAGGTTCCCGAGCAGAGCCCGGGCATCGTGATTCTCGGGATCACGCCTCAGAGCACGCTCGAACCACTCATGGGCCTCGTCCAACCTGTCCAGCTGTTGCAACACCGAACCGAGATCGGTCGGTGCCTCGGCGCCATCAGGATCGGCTGCCGCCGCGAGGCGAAGAAACCGCTCCGCCCGCTCGAACAGAGCCTCGCGAAGCAGAATCCGGCCGGTCGACAGCATCAGGTCGGCGTCCTTCGAAAACCCGAGCTCCAGAACGCGGTCGAAGGCACGAAACGCCCGGCCGCGCTCTCCCAGTTTGAGCAGCGCCTCCCCGAGGCCGACCAGCGCGTCCTCGTGATCGGGCTCCAGGCGCAGAGCCCCTGCGAACGCCCTCCGCGCCCAGGCGTACTCTTCGCGAGCCAACTCCGTGTATCCCAGTGACACCCGCAGTTCCGTGACCTCCGGGTAGATCGCCGTCCCTTCGCGGAGAATCTGAATCGCGGCGTCCAGCTCTCCGGCCTCGTAATGCTTCTGCGCATTCAGGTCGTAGTCATCCGGGTCCCAGAATTCCAGCCTCATCGGCGCTCCTGATCCGCTTCGAGGTCAGACTGCGTATCCGCGGCCGGTGTGGAGGGTCGCATTCGCAACTCCAACCGCGTCACCCGTTGCTCCTGTGTCTCCAGGACCTCCAGCTCTGCGTCGCCGATCGGGACGAGTTCGCCGGCCACAGGGATTCGCCCCAGTCGACCGATCGCATATCCCGCAACTGTGTCGAAGTCCTCGATGTCGGTCACGCCCTCGAGGTCGAACGCTTCGATCACATCCTCCAGCCCCGCGCCGCCGTCCAGCAGAATGCGCCCGTCGGGCAACCTCTCGATCTCCTCCTCGGCCACATCATGCTCGTCGAAGATGTCCCCCACGATCTCCTCGACGAGGTCTTCGAGCGTGACCACGCCGTCCGTGCCGCCAAATTCATCCACGACGATCGCCATATGGACCTTCTGCTCGCGGAATTCCGCAAGCAGATCGTCGACAGGCTTCGTATCGGGAACGAAGAACGGCTCACGGAGCACTGCTTTCAATCGGAATTCGGACGCGTCGGAAGATCGAACCCACCGCAGCAGGTCCTTCACGAGCACGACACCGACCACTTCGTCGATGGATCGCCGATACACCGGGAATCGACTGAAACCCGACTCCACCGCCACTTCCAGAACGTGATCGAGGCTCGAGTTCTCCGGAAGCGCGATCAGGTCAGGCCGGGGAGTCATCACCTCCCGGGCCACCGTGTGCGGCAACTCGAACACTCCGTGAATCATCGCTTCCTCGTCGCGCTCGACGCCCCCTTCGCTACGCGTCCCGCGGCGCAATGCGTCGAGCTCATCCGGGCTCAGACGATCACGACTCGTATCATCTGACCGACCGGCTCGCTCTTCGACCTGCTCCAGGAGTGACAGGAAAGGCCCGATGAACGTGCAGAACGTCACCAACGGTCCGGCCGTGGCGCGGCTGACCCGCTCCGGGTCGCGAAGGGCCAGGGATCGGGGTAGCGCCAGTCCTACCAGGAGCACGATCGTGAACAGCCCGACGAAAGCGGTGAGCACGCCAACGGGAATCGCGACGACCGCGGGAGCACCGAACGACCCGAGGATGTCTGACACGGCCGCGCTGAGGGGCGGTACGGTCACCGCCCCGAATCCGAGCACGCACAGCATGATTCCAAGCCGTGCGCCACGCAGGTAACGGTCGAGATGACGTCGTGCGTGCTCCGCCTTCTGAGCCGCCGCGTCGCCCTGCTCCGCCAGCGCCTCGAGTCGCTCTCGTCGCGCCCGAACGAGCGAACTTTCCGCCGCGCTGAAAAACGCGCAGAACAGCAGTAGCGCCGCGGCGAGGACGGCCGTCAGAAACACGGAATGCATCGCCGCACGGGCGCCAGAAGATCTGGAGTCAAGGAAGGTCCGGACCCGCCGGATTCGGGGGTCCGTCGCTCGAGGGGTGCCTGCGCTCTGAAATCTCTGCACATGCACCCGATGCTGGCCCCGAAGGGCCCGGGTAAAGGAATGTCCAGTGCTGTATCAGCCTCGGATCTCAGGCTTCCGCGGTCTCTTTCGCAACCTCTTCCACTATCTCTTCCGCGGTCTCGTTCGCAACCTCTTCCACTGTCTCTTCCGCAATCTCCGCTACAGTCTCTTCCGCGGTCTCGTTCGCAACTTCTTCTACTATCTCTTCCGCGGTCCCTTCCGCAGTCTCGTTCGCAACTTCTTCCACTATCTCTTCCGCGGTCCCTTCCGCAGTCTCTTCCAACGAACCGTTCGAGCCGTGCGGGATGGCGGGTTGACAGTAACGGTGGCCGATTGCCGATAGTTCCGCGAGCTGCTCCTCGTTGAGATCGGGATACCGCTCGCCAAGGTACTCCACGGTATCCTTCATCCATTCGCCGCGCTCGCTGTCCTCCGCTTCGAGAACGCCGCATCGCTGGATATGGCTGAAGAGCTCGTCACGCGCGAGCTCGAGAGTAGTCGGCTTGTACTTCGAAGAACTCAAGGGCCTTGCCTCCTTTCGATCGGTGATCCGGGCTCTGTCCCGGTCCCGGTCGCCCATGACGACATGGGCGCCTCCACTGCCGGCCGTGGCCGGCGACTGCGCCGGGAATATACCCGCGGTCACGGTAGTGCGCAAAGATCGTCGGAACGGCTTCAGACGGCCTGAAACAGTTCACTGCCCGGCCTCCAGTTCTTCGAGGATCGCCCACGCGAGAAGCGGGATCATGATCTCGTGGTGCCCGGTGATCTGGAACCCCACCCCCCCCCCGGTGCGCGTGGGACGCTCCACCACGTTTACGCGTGGTCGATAGTGCCGGATCATGTCGAAGTCAGCGGTCATGAACTTGCGCGGCCTTCCCGCGGAGAGGTTCCTGCGCATGGTGAGCGCCTTGAGGAACACCTCCGGAAGCAGGACTGCCGAGCCCACATTCAGCACCACGCCGCCGTCATCGAGTCCACCGAGTGCCCGGCACAGCGAGAGGAAGTCGCGATATGAAGTCTCTCCGATCGCTGCGCCGTCGGCCTCGGGATGCTGATGAAGAATCTCGGCGCCGATCGCGGCGTGCACGGTGATCGGGACATTCAGCCGGAGACTCGCGAGAAGCAGCGACAGCTCCGGATACTGCACGTCGTCACGGGCAGCCAGGTCACGTGAGAGCGATTCTCCAAGGCCGTAGCCTTGATCGCGGCCCTGTCGAATGGCCAGGTTCATGTCCCGGCCGGTCTCGAGCGCCATTCCGAAGGTCCCATCGGTCAGGCCGGCCTCCACGTCCTCCGACGTTCCGCCGAACCGCGCCAACTCGTAATCGTGGATCACCGTGGACCCGTTCACGGCGATATCTGTCACGGCGCCACGTTCCATCAGGGAAATCAGCACCCGGTTCAGGCCAGTTTTCACGACGTGCCCGCCCAGCATCCACAGACAGGTGCGTTCGCGCCGTGCGGCTGCGGCCACACCACGCGCGACCTCTCGGAAGGAGTCTGCCTGGAGGATGTGAGGAAGCGAGTCGAGCCAGGCGAGGAAAGAGCCGCCGACCTCCGGCGCGCCCGCAAAATCACCGGGAGCAACCTTGTTGGGACGCTCCGCCACGGGAACCCGACGAAGCGAGCCGCGCTCGTCTCGCACCGGGCCTTCGCTTCCGTTCATCGGTCTCCCGCCCCGGCGGCGTCGGGCCCTCCGGCCTCGATCAACGCGCCGCCTTTCCCCGGATCATACCCGGTGAGATACAGGTTGCCCGAACCGATCAGCAGCGAAGTCTTCAGCCGCACAGGGATTCGCTGTTCGTCATCCGTAAGGTAAACCTCCGCCTCTCCCCCCTCGCCGAACATTCCGTCCGTGGCGATCTCCGGACGCAGCACGATCGTCTTGAAGCGACCCGCCGGGACACGAATTTCCTCCCGACGCAGTACTTCGACGGTCGCCGGGTTGCCGTCTTTCTTGAAATATCGATCGAATTCGTATCGCTGCCCGACCTCCAGAGGCAGCAGCCTCACCATGTAAAGGTAGGAAATCTCGTCCAGTGCACCTGAGGGAATCGGCACGTCCGCTTCCTTCCGGTGCGGTACGTATTCGCCGTCCTTGAGATCGTACCGGGTATAGGTCAGGGATTCGACATCCAGCACGATTTTTCGATTGCGCCGGTAGTTTCCTTCCTTCTGATTCTGCGCGAACTGCAGCGAGGCGAACGGGACGGGCTGGATCCAGCTGACGATCCGGTCCTCGACCCTGTAGAACGGAGGCCCGCCTGCCATTTCGAGCGCGACCCGATACACGGAGCGGTCCTGGACAGTGTCGATCGCTTCGACGGACAGAGAGCCTGCGCCGAGCCGAATCCCCTCCCAGGTGACGGAATACTCCATCCGCTCACCGACCGGAAACCTCCACGGATTCAGCGTGTCCGGATCCACGTGAATGGTCCGGGTCGGCGCGGCTCCTGCGCCTGACGCCGGCCGAATCTCGATCCCGGAAGCACGACCGACCGCGATCAACGCCAGTCCGACGATTCCGATGCTCGCGATCCGTCTGTTCAGACGCAGGAATCCGACTCCTAAACCGCTCACCCGTCGCCGACCGCCCGTTTCGTCGAACCCGTGCCCGCCGTCGGCCCATCGTCGGACTCGGAGCGCACCGCTTTCGAGGCGCGAAACACTGACCACAGTTCGGGGAGTGGTCGAAACCGGCTCGCGCGGTACCGTCGCGAATAGTCGATCGTCACATCGACCTGTTCGGACCGTCTCACGTACGGCGAAACGGCTGACAACAATTCGACGTTCGCTGCCCAGCCATCGTGCTGGACCAGCGGCGTGTCTTTGTCGAGTCCGTCCAGGGCCCGTTTGAGAACAATCAGCCGATACAGGCGATACCCCGCCAGCGGATCTTCCACCCCATCGGGGCGGGGGAGGTTCTTCACCAGAAATCCCGCTCCGGCGCGCGCAACTCGAATGGACCGCGGGACCTGCTCGACGTCGGCGGGACGAGCGACCACCAGGTCAGCTCCCCCCTGAAAATGGCGGAGCATCTCCGGGATCGCCTCGGGTCCGTCGGTGAAGTCGGCCTGCATCATCAGCAGGCCATCCCGTTTCGGATACCGTGATCGCTTGACCGCCTCCCTCACCAGGCGTTCGAGGCATCTTCCGCGACCTTCGCGCTGTTCGTTGCGAAGAAGCGTAAGCGGCATGACGCGCGCGTACGGCTCCAGCACTTCCACCGTTCCATCATCGGAAGCATCGTCGAGCGCCAGGATGCGGAAATCCCGGTTCAACCCACTGAACAGCTGACGGATGCGCCACAGGAGGACACCCGCCGTATGCTCTTCGTTATATATCGGCAGCGTGACCCATATCACGTTGCGCCGCTCTCCTTTCCGATTACGGGCCCGCGGCAGTGTCGCCGACGGGCCGACTCCGATTCAGTACATCTCGTCGGGGGCTACCGTTCCGTGCTCGGGTCGCCGGGATCCGGAGGCAGCGTCTTCCAGCGCCGGTGGAACCAGAAATACTGCTCCGGATATCGTCTCACCCACGCCTCCAGCCGCTGCGCCCACTTCCGAGTCAGATCGAGCTCCGCCTCGCCCCCCGTCAAATCGGTCTCCACCGGTTCGAGAATCGCCCGGTAACCGTCTCCTTCGCGGATCGCCGAGCCGAAGAACAATGGAGCCCCGGTCGACATGGACAGCCGTGCGGGACCGCGAAACGTCGACGCCGGGCGTCCGAGGAATGGAACGAACAGCCCCCGATTTCCGGCGTCCTGGTCAGCCACCAGAGCCACTGAAGTTCCCGAACGGATCAGCTCCCGGAGCCGGGTGCGGGAGTCCTCCATGTACACCGGCTCGATCCCGACTCGACGTCGTGAATCGACCAGCAGGCGATCGAACTCATCGTTGCTCTGACGCTTGACCACTGCCGCGAGCGGCATTCCGAGTGACGCGATGGCGGCCCCTCCTGCCTCCCAGTTGCCGAGATGCCCGGTAACGATCACGGCGCCGAGCCCCGAAACGAGGTGAGAGCGGAAAACGGATCGAACCTCATCTACGTGCGAGGTCCTGGACAACATGTCCCCACCACCACCGCCCTCGAGCCGTACGATCTCGGCCGCCTCGCGTCCGAAGTGCCGATAGCACCCACGGGCCGTGCGGTGAACCCAGTCCTCATCCCGCTCCGGAAACGTGGCTGCGATCTGTGACTCGACGACGTCGAGTCGAACATGAAATGGTGAGAATGCGAGCTGTCCAAGCCCCGTGCCGAGGCCGAGTGCCATCTCCCGCGGAAGGGCGCCGAGGACCCGAAACGCCGTTCTTGCAGCTGCGTACTCGATCCGATGGCGCACCAGCTTCAGCTGCGCACTACGGCTTCGTACGCGCGAAGTGTTCCGTTCACCATCCGCGCCAGGCCATGAGCCTCTGCTATGCGGCGCGCCGCGACCCCGGACTCCTGCCTTCGCCCAGGATCACGCAGCAGCCCGAGAAGCATTGTGGCCAGGGCCTGCGGATCGCCGGGCGGAACCGGCTCGATTCCGCCTTCGGTGTGGAACCGGTGATCGAGGGAGTGTGGCATCACGAGCGGTACGCCCGCGGCCAGGGCCTCGAGCGCACTGCTTGCCATCTCTCCCGATCGCGCCGGTAGAACGAACACGTCGAAGTCGCACATGGAATAACGTGCATCGGGAATGTACCCCGGGAGGCAGACCTTGCCCCCGAGGCCCAGGCGCTCGATCAGGCCTTCGAGTTTCGGACGCTCGGACCCCTCTCCCAGAAGCGCGAATCGTGCCGCGGGCTCCTGGGCGACGACGATGGCGGCGGCCCGCAGGAAGGTGTCATGATCCCGATCCGGCTCCAGCGCGGCGAACGAACCCACCAGGAGGTGTTCATCGACGGCACCAACGCGCTCGCGGATCAGCCCGGGGCGCTGCGGATCCATCTCCCGCACATCGATTCCATTCGGCACGACCACGACGCGCCCCGGCTCGACACCGGCTGCGAGGAGGTTGTCACGACCGGTCTCGGATACGGCCAGGACGACGCTCGCACGTCGCCATTTCCAACTCGAGCGTGGCGGACCGGAGATCCGCCGCGACGCAACGACGGAACTCGCCGACCCTTCGAGCGCTGAGATGTACAGGAGAATCCGCAGTGCCTGCGCGTCATGGGCGTGGAGCACGTCCCAACCCGTTTCGGCAACCCGTGCGAGCGTTCTCAACGCCCGGGGATCCGATGCAGTCGACCATGGAAGGGGAATCACCGGGATCCCCAGGCTCTCGGCTTCGACGGCAAGCCGCGATCCCTCCAGCGTCGCCACGGCCTGCCGGATGCCCGGAACCTCGATGAGCGCCTCGACCAGGAGGCGAACCTGGTCGCGCGTAGCCCGCCACTCCTGGCCGGACTCTACGTGAAGAACACGAACGGGGGCTCGGTATTTCATTCCGGCGGGAAAGTATGCCTTTGCTACCGCGCCGGGCAACGATAAGCCGGTGGAAATAGCGAATTCGCGGTACCTGCAGCGACATCGCATCTTGGCTGCATGCGCCTTCCGTCCTCCGACTGGATCCTGGACCGATTCGAGGTCGTTCGCACGACCGACGCCGCGGCGTTCGTTCGATCTGATTTCCGGGAGATCTTCGACCGGCACGGTCTGTTGGAGTGTCCGGCAGGGCGGGCGGCCAGAGCGTCGAACGTCACGGGCGGAAGGGGTTCGGCCTGGGTTCTATCGGCCCGACCGTTTGGAGACGTCGTCGTCCGGCCGTATCGGCGGGGCGGTTGGATCAGCCACTTCGTGAAGCGACGCTACCTGGTCGGCGCGCGCGCATTCCAGGAGCTGATGGTCACCGAGAGACTCCGGCGAATCGGGGCCCCTGTACCGGAGGTTCTGGCCGCCGTACAGGAACGGATCCGGCCGGGCCCGGGATACTCGGCATGTATCGTCACGCGACGCGTCGCGGGCACGGTGCCGGCCGCCCAGGCTCTGGCTCGGGCGCCGGCGGGCGAACTGCGAGTTCTGATGGTGGATATCGGCAGGGCTATCCGGCGGTGTCACGAGGCGGGCGGCTGGCACGCGGACTTGAACGCATGGAACCTGCTCGTCCCCGACTCTCGTCCCGACCTGCCGGTCGTGGTGATCGACTGGGATCGAGGACGGTGGATTCCGGAGGGTGTTCCGGATCGTGCGGGCCGGGCGAATCTGTCCCGGCTCGCACGGTCGTTGCGAAAGCTGGAGCTGGCCTCGGCGATCGAGGCGTGGCCTGCGCTCGAGCAGGGCTACGCCTCGGAGCCGGGGCCCACTCCCGCCGCCTGACCGGGCCGCGGCTTCAGCGCGGCCCGGAGAACATCGCCTGGCGTCAGTCGGGATGAGTGAACTGGAGGTCGTACAACCGGCGGTAGACTCCGTCATCGTCGTGCAATTCGGCGTGGGTGCCGGACCCGACCACTCTGCCGTTGTCGAGGACGAGGATCCGGTCCGCTCCCCGGACCGTGGACAGCCGGTGCGCGATCACGAACACGGTGCGCCCGGCGAGAAGTCGGTCCAACGCCCGCTGAATGAGCTGCTCAGATTCCGTATCCAGGGACGACGTCGCCTCGTCCAGGATCAGGATCGGCGGGTCCCTGAGAATGGCACGGGCCAGGCCGATCCTCTGTCTCTGCCCTCCCGACAGACGCACGCCTCGATCGCCGAGAATCGTGTCGAAACCGTCCGGGAGCTCGTCGATGAACTCCTCCGCGTTCGCCGCGCGCGCGGCGGCACGTATCTCTTCTTCGGTCCAGCGATCCGGACTTCCGTATGCGAGGTTTCGGCGGACCGTGTCGTGGAAGATCACCGTGTCCTGGCTCACGACGCCGAACAGTTCCCTGAGTGACGACAGGGTGAATTCCCGGATATCTACCCCATCCAGCGTAATCCGCCCGGCCGTCGGATCGATGAACCGGGGCAACAGGTCGACGAACGTGGTCTTGCCGGCCCCGGATGGACCGACGATGGCGATTACCTCCCCCGGCGACACGTCGAGCTCGACTCCCGCGAGAACCGGAGTTTCGGGCTCGTACTCGAACGAGACGTCTTCGAACCTGATGCTCTCGGTCGGAACCGCCGCCGTCATCGAGCCGCCCGGTGGTTCGATCGGTACATCGAGGATTTCGAAGAAACGGTCGGCGGCCGCCATCGAAAGCTGCAGCTTGGCCGGGTAGTCCGCGATCGCCTTGAGCGGAGAGATCAGCTGCAGGGCGACGGTGACAAAGAACAGGAACTGCTCGGGCGTCAGAGAGCCCTCTCCGAGTACCATCCAGGCCCCGATCCACACCAGCGTCAGGGCAACCATGGATGACAGCGTCTCGGACAGCGGTGAGGCCAGGTCCGACAGAACCGAGATCCTGAGCGTCCTTTTCCGGTACAGCTCAGAGAGGAACGCGAACCTCCGCCGTTCGTGGTCCTCTGCCCCGAACGACTTGATCAGCCGGATCCCGCTCACGTTTTCCTGCAGCACGCTGAGCAGCTCGCCCTGCTTGTCCAGCGCCTCGCGGAATCCTTGCCGAAGCCGCTTGAGAAGAGGGGCCAGCAACAGGGCGAGAAACGGCGCGAGCGCGAGCGCGACGATCGTCAGTTGCCACGAGACGAGCAGTAGCACGACCGTATAGACGACCGCGGTGACGATCTTCCGGATCAAGTTCGCCAGACCGTAGCTGATCGGGTCGCGGGCGACGCGGGTGTCCATGAGCACACGCGTCAGCAACTGCCCGATCTTCGCTTTTCCGAAGAAGCTGAGGGGAAGCAGCTGAAGGTGGTTGTACACGTCCTCTCTCATGTCCCGCTCCACGCCCTCGCGCACCGAGATCGCGGCCCAGCGTGAGCCGACCAGCGCGGCATTCTTCAACACGATCGCCGCGAGAACCAGGAGGCAGACGTTGCGGAGAGATTCGAGCGGGGAGCCGGCGTCGATGAAACCACCTGCGACGAAGTCCAGGGCGCGCTCCAGGATCGTCGCCTGCGGACCTGCCAGGGCCGTGCCCGTTCCGAACAAGTTCTGCAGAAGCGGGATCACGAGCACCAGGCTGAACACGTCGAACCCGGTCATGGCGATCGTGAGCAGCGTGCTGAGCACGAACAGGCCGAGGAACGGTCTGAGATAGCTCAGCAGGCGCATGTACGGGGCCGATCGAGTCAAAGCGTGCTCAGCCCTTCGGCGTGAGAAGCACGGCCGGGAGGATCATCTCCTCCGGGCTGATGCCACCGTGCAGAAAGCTGTCCCGATATCGGCTCTGGTACTCCCGGAGCTTCGTCGGATACACGAAATAGTAGTCCTCTCGACACAACATGTAATTGGTGTGATACCCATACGAGGGAAGCCGCAGGTCGTCCGGGTCCGAGGCCGCGAGGACGGCGGCCGGACTCTCGACCCGCAGGTCTCGACCGAACTTGTAGCGCAGGTTCGCGCTCGCGTCACGTTTCGCGTACACAACCGCCGGGCGATTGCAGTGCACCGAGCCGTGATCCGTGGTCAGGAGGACCGTGACTCCACGGCGTGCCGCCTCTCGCAGCGCCTCCAGCGCCGCCGACCGCTCGAACCAGCCCAGTGTGAGGGAACGCAGGGCCGCCGCGTCCCGGGCCACTTCCCACAGCAGACGGGACTCCGACCTGCCGTGCGTCAGGAGATCTACGAAGGCGAACACCACGGCTGTGGCCGATGGCCTGGACAACCAGCCCGGGAGCCGCTTGAGCAGGTCTTCTCCCTGTTCAGCGTTGAAAATCTTCTCGTAATGCGTCGGGATACCGGGTCCGGCGAGCTCGCGGACGTGCGCCGCGAACAGCTCGTCCTCGAACGCATTGTATCCCTCTTCCTCGCCGGAAGCGTACCAGCCCGGACGGGCTTCCTCCAGCTCGTCCGGAAACAGGCCGCTGAAGATCGCGTTGCGCGAGAATGGTGTGGCCGTGGGTAGGATCGACGAGTACAGGCTCTCCTCGACTTCGAACTGCTCCTCGAGCAGAGGGCGCATGGCCCGCCACTGATCGAGCCGCAGGCAGTCGAGGACGAACAGCATGCACGCGGATTCATCGGAGATCACGGGCTGCAGAAACCGCCGCATGACGTCCACGGAAAGGACGGGCCCGGACTTCCCTCCCTCGTGTGTCCAGTCCACATACTCCCGGACCACCAGGTCGGAGAATCCTCGCCTCACGTCTGTCTGCAGCGACTGCAGGATCTCGCGCAGATCGGATTCACCGGCCTGCTCGAGGCCAAGCTCCCAGTCGACGAGTTCAGAGTACAGGCTCGACCAGTCCGCCCACGAATCGGCGCGCCCGATCTCGTCGCGCAACTCTCCGAACCTGCGCGTGAACTCTTTCGCGATCCGCTCATGCCGCAGACGTGGACCGGCCAGCAATCGAGTCACGACGGAAAGAACCTGACGCGGGCTGGTGGGCTTCACGATGTAGTCATCAGCCCTGCGGCCGATCGCTTCGTGCAGCGTGTCGTCGGTCTCGCTTTTCGTCACCATGACGACCGGGAGTCCCCGACCCCTGGCCCGGATCTCGGACAGAACTTCGATGCCGCTAAGGCCCGGCATCTGCTCGTCGAGCAGGACGAGGTCGTAGCTCTCACGATCCAGTAGCTCCAGAGCGTCGTTGCCGTTCATCACGGCATCGACGTGGTATCCCTCGCGCATGAGAAGGATCGTATGCGGACGGAGGAGATCGACCTCGTCATCCACCCACAGGATCCGACCTTTGTTCAAGCTGCCTCCACTCTGGCTCCGGCTCCGGGAATCCCCCGCGGCCAGGTCGTCGGTCCCGCACGCTTGTCGACCGAACTCGGAATCATAAATCGGGCAACGCTTACGGGACAGGAATCGGCCGGTCGGCACCGTAGGTGCGCGCGGCGTGCTCGAGCTTTTCCGCTACGTCCTCGATCGTGATCCGTTCCATGTTGCCCGGTCGAAACTCCATCGATGGCGTGACTTCGCCCGGCCTGGTGTACCGGTCGATCACGAGATCGTGGAACCGTCGATACGGCCCTACCCGCTTCGGATCCGTGTAGCCGAACAGACTTACCGTCGGCGTTCCGAGTCCGACCGCGATGTGAAGCGGACCCGTGTCCGGGCTGAGGGCGAATCGCGTGCCGTCAAGGATCCAGGCCAGGCGGCGCAGATCGCTCTCGAGCGCATTGATCGGCCGCGCACGAGTAAGCCGCATCAGCTCGTCCGCCGCGGCTGCTTCCGCAGGCGCGCGGCTGCCGATCAGCACCGGCTGGAGTCCGAGGTCTGACTCGGCGATCTCCAGCACACGGGCGTACCGATCCAACGGCCAGTTCTTCCCCGCCCGGGTCGTGTGCAGCACGACCGCGAGCGACGGCCTGTCGATCTGTTCGAAAAACCGGGCCTGGGCCTGGCGCTCCTCCTCCGAGAATCCGAATTCCCACTCCCGGTACGAAGGAACTCCGAGGTAGTCCAGGAACTCGAAGTACTGGTCCTGCACATGTTGCTGAGCGTGCGCGGGAATTCGCTCGTTGGTGAACAACCAGTTCAGGTCGCGCGCCCGGGCCCGGTCGAATCCCAGTTTGCGCCGGGCGGGCAGCATCCCGGTCAGCACGCCGGCTTTCATGTACACCTGCAGGCCGATAGCGAGGTCAAATCTCCGACCCGCAATCTGACTCCGGAAATCCCTGAATCCCGCGACACCTCGGGACCGGTCGAACAGGAGGAACTCGTCCACCGCGGGGTGCGGACCGACGAGTCCGCGACCCACGGGCTGGATCACCCAGTGGATCCGAGTATTCGGCCAGGCCCTGCGCAGCGAGCTGGCGATCGGCATGCCATGCACGACGTCGCCTATCGCGCTCAGGAGCACGATGACGACCGAGCCGGGCGCGGGTGAATCTCCGCTCATGCGGGGGCCGCGCCGTGAGGCGGAGGGGTCGGGGTACGGCAGGGAGCCAAACGAACCATGGCCGGGTATGTTCCGTCGGCGCTCGGTCCGTGTCAAACCGCGGAGGGGCGCGATCGATCCAAATCGGACGACCCGAGGTGTCGGAGAGCTACCACCGCCTTGCGAATTTTGACCCGCTATGTGCTGCGCCAGCTTGTGGCGCCGTTCATGTTCGCCGCGATCCTGTTGACCGCACTGATGATGATGGACGTCGTCGCGGATCGGTTCGGAAGCCTGGTCGGCAAGGGCCTGGGCTGGCGGCCCGTGGCCGAGGTGTTCCTGTATTCGATTCCGTTCATGTTCGCGGTGATCGTTCCGATGGCGGTTCTCGTGGCGGTTCTGTACGTTTTCAATCGCCTCGCTGCGGACAACGAAATCTCCGCCATGAAGGCGAGCGGCGTGAGCCTCGCACGCATCACGGCGCCGGTCGTGCTGCTCGCTACCATCCTGGCCGTGGGACTGGTTCAGTTCAACAACACGATACTCCCGGAATCGAACCACAAGCTGGCCCTGCTGCTGAGCAGCATCGCACGAAAATCTCCCGTTTTTATCCTGCCTGAGCGGAAGGTGAACGAAGTCGCGGACGGGAAGTTGTTTCTCCTGGCGCAGAGGAACGAGCAGGCGCGCAATCTGCTCATCGACGTCATCATCTGGGACGTGCAGAACGTGGACGCGCGGCGGATCATCTACGCCGACAGCGCCACGATCGCAGTCGTCTCGAACGAGGAGCAGGAGGATCTCTACCTCACCCTGTTCGACGGTGTCGTGCACGAGTCATCGGCCGAGTCGCCAGACCGCCTGCAACGGGTCTGGTTCGACCGGAATGAACTTCGGGTCCCGGGGGTCGAGAACGCCTTCAATCGAGGCGAGAGCGGGGTGCGCGGAGACCGGGAGTTGTCCATCGACTCGATGCGCGTTCGAGTCAAAGGCAACAGGAGAGCCTCCGAGGAAACCCGGATCAAGAGTCACGCCACATCCGTGGCCTGGACGGAGTCATTTCTGGGTGGCCTCGCCGAGGCAGACACGATTCCACCAGATACAACGAGTGCAGTGGTACAGGGCTGGCGGACCGGCAGGCGGCTCGGCTCACCCCAGGCGGCGGCCGGCAATTTCCGCACCCTGGCCCTGACCGAAACGCAATACAACCAGTCGGCCAACCGGTTCGAGGTGGAGATCTGGAAGAAGTACTCCATTCCCTTCGCCTGCATCGTGTTCGTGCTGATCGGAGCGCCGATCGCCGTTCGCTACCGACGCGCGGGCGTGGCGCTGGTCGTCGGGGTCAGCCTCGTCGTGTTCTGCGCATTCTACGTGTCGTTGATCGGTGGCGAGCACCTGGCCGATCGGGAGCTTCTGTCCCCGTTCTGGGCGATGTGGGCCCCGAATGTCCTGTTCGGCATCATCGGATTCGGTGCGTTCTTCCAGGCGCGGAGGGCCGGAGGTTGAGGACCCTCGACCGATACGTGTTGAAGCAGTTTTTACGCATCTTCCTGGTCTGCGTGATCGGCGTGCCGTTCATCTTCATCATCATCAATCTGACCGAGCAGATCGACAACTACCTGGCAAAAGAACTCACGAGTGGAAGCATCCTCGCCCATTACGTCTTCCAGATCCCGTATTACGTTCTTCTTTCGTTCCCGATCGCGGCCCTGCTCGCTGCCGTGTTCACGATCTCCTCCATGACTCGACATTTCGAGATCAGTGCGGCGAAGGCCGGGGGAGTGAGCTTCTACCGGCTGGTCGCACCGATACTGGTGGTCGGAATGCTGACCAGCATCATCGCCCTCGGACTGACCGAAGTCGTTCCCGAGGCGAACAGGAAGAGCGAGGACGCCCTGGGCGAGACCGCCAGCCAGCGGGTAGGAAACCGCGTGTCGTTCATCTTCCGCGGAGAGGAGGGACGGTACTACTACATTCGCCGTCTCGCCTCGGGACGCGGTGAGATCGATGACATCCTCATCATCCACGAGGGATCGGGCTACGTCTATCCGAGCTACGATGCGTCGGCCAGAGAGGCGCGCTGGGACGCGGATCGACAGCGCTGGGTGATGGAGGCGGGGCGCCTCAGGTACTTTCCGGAACGGGATCGCACGTTCGAATTCCGGTTCGATGAGCTCTGGCAGCGTGGTTTCACCGAGACTCCGGCGGAATTGCTCGCACGCCCCAAGGGCGAAGAGGAGATGGGCTACGCGGAACTCGGCCGCTACATCGAAGCGATCGAGCGATCCGGCAGCAAGACCGGCAAGCTGCGGGTGGAGCAGCAGCTCAAGCTCGCGTTTCCGTTCACTTGCTTCATTATCGTGCTGTTTGGGCTTCCTCTGGCGAATTCCAGTCGCAAGGGCGGAGCATCCCTGTCGATCGGGATCGCCCTCGCCACCACGATTCTGTTCCTCGTCCTCGTGCGGGTGGCGCAGGCCATGGGCGCCGCTGACGTGATCCCGCCTGTGGTAGCCGCCTGGTTCGCGAACGTGGCCTTCCTGCTGGCCGGCCTCATCCTGTTCTGGAGAGTGAAGACCTGATGTGGAGTGTGCTATCGGAATCTGTCCCTGCTGCTGTCGCCCGCGACCTCGAGACGGCCGCCCGTGCGGCCGTCTCCGGTGGCCAGGCTGCAATGGAACATTACGGAAGCGACCGCCTCGAGATCGTCGAAAAGGGAGTCAATGATCCGGTCACCGAAGCGGACCATGCTGCGAATCGAGCGATCCTGGACGTACTGTCGGAGCGCGCGCCCGGCGACCCGGTTCTGAGCGAGGAGTCCCCCCCCCCGGCCGAAGAACAACTCGGCGATGCCGGCTTCCGACGGCTGTGGGTCGTCGATCCACTCGACGGGACGAAGGAGTTCATCGCGCGGAACGGCGAGTTTTCCGTCATGGTGGGGCTCGCCGTAGCTGGACGAGCGGCTATCGGAGCCGTTTTTCAGCCGGATCCGGGAACGCTGCACATCGGGTGGACTGAGGGCGGCGCCTGGTCCGTCCCGGTCGTGCTGGAGGATGAAGAGGTTCACTTCGGAGAGCCGTCCCCCTTGCGACTCGGACCGGAATCGGCCGGCGCGCTCCGGCTGATTCGATCCCGGTCGCACCCCGATCCTCTGCTCACCGCGCTCGAGGACCGGTTGGACGGCTCACACACAGTGCTGTGCGGCTCCGTCGGTGTGAAGTGTGCCAGGATCGCAGAGGATCAGGCTGATGTATACGTGCATCCGGTGGCGTTCTTGAAGGAATGGGACACCTGCGCTCCGGAAGCCGTCCTGAGGGGTGCCGGCGGACAGGTAACGGACTGCGGCGCCGGTCCGCTGACATATGGCAAGTCCGATCCCCGACAGCCGAGAGGGATTTTTGCCGCTCGATCGGGGACATGGGGTGCCCTTCGTCCTATGGTGCAGGAAATCGCCGCGCCTATCTTGGAGCCCGAGTCCTGACATCCGGATCGGCCGCGAATCGTGAGTCAGGTGAACCGGGCACGGTACGTGCATTTCGCGCCCCGGGAATCTTCAATGCGCCACCGGGAATCAACGAGTCTGAACCAGGATCTGGAGCTGTATCTTGAGCAAATCCACGAACGTATTCTGGCACGACAATCACGTATTGCGAACCGATCGCGAGGCAAGGCAAGGACATCCAACGGCCGTGATCTGGTTCACCGGTCTGTCCGGAAGCGGAAAGAGCACTCTGGCAAACGAGTTGGACTGGCGTCTGTTCGAGCGCGGGATCTCTTCATACGTGTTGGATGGAGACAACATCCGACATGGCCTGAACGGTGATCTCGGGTTTTCTCCCGAGGCCCGAACGGAGAACATCCGGAGGATCGGCGAGGTCGCGAAGTTGCTCACCGACGCCGGGACGATCGCTCTCACCGCATTCATTTCGCCCTATCGTGAAGACCGCGACCGGGTGCGGGAGTTGATGGACCGGGAGACCGACTTCATCGAGGTCTTCGTCGAAGCGCCGCTCGAAGTGTGCGAAGAGCGGGACCCGAAGGGCCTGTACAAGAAGGCTCGGGCGGGAGAGATCCCCGAATTCACTGGCATCAGCGCTCCCTACGAGGAACCGGTGTCTCCAGAGATCACTCTCGATACGTCCCTCGAAGATGTCTCCGCCTGCGTCGACCGGCTGATCGAAGCGCTCATCGAGCGCGGGTTTATTCCAGGCGAATGATTGTTGAACCCCATACACAGGACTGATCAAACATGAGTCTCTCACCATATGGCGGAACGCTGGTAGACAGGACCGTGAGCGGAGCCGATGCCGAAGCGCTTCGGACCAAAGCTGAATCGCTTCCGCAAATCGTGCTGGAGGGTCCGACGCTCAGTGATCTCTATCTGATCTCCGTCGGCGCTCTGTCGCCGATCGAGGGCTTCATGGACAGTGCCGCGTGGACGGGCGTGGTCGACTCGATGAAGCTCCCGGACGGGCGGCCGTGGGCGATTCCGATCGTTCTCCCGGCGTCGCATGGCGAGGCCGAGTCTCTGAAGCCCGGGGACCGCGCTGCTCTGGTAGCACCGGACGGCGAGATCGCCGGCATCATCACGATATCGGAGATCTTCGACCGCGACCTCGAGAGGGAGGCGACGCAGGTCTTCGGAACCCAGGAGCTGGAACACCCCGGCGTCGCGATGATCAATCGGCTGGGAGCGCGCTGTGTCGCTGGCCCCGTCGAGTACTGCTACCCGAAGGACATCACGGGTTTTCCGGACGAGAACCTGACACCGGCCGAGACGCGGGCAGCGTTTGCGGAACAGGGATGGGATACGGTCGTGGCGTTCCAGACGCGTAATCCGATCCACCGGGCGCACGAGTACATACAGAAGTGCGCTCTCGAGATCGTCGATGGCCTGCTCGTTCATCCTCTCGTCGGCGAGACGAAGTCGGACGACATCCCCGCGGATGTTCGGATGAAGTGCTACAAAGTGCTCCTCGACGGGTATTTCCCCGCCGGCCGGACCCTGTTGTCGGTGCTTCCAGCCGCGATGCGCTATGCGGGTCCGCGCGAGGCGATTCACCACGCGATCATGCGGAGGAATTACGGGTGCACGCACTTCATCGTCGGCCGTGATCATGCGGGTGTCGGGGATTACTACGGGACGTACGATGCCCAGCACATTTTCGACGAAATCGACGCGGACGTGCTCGGAATCCGGCCGCTGAAATTCGAGCATGCGTTCTACTGCACCGTCACCCACCAGATGGCTACACCGAAGACATCGCCGGCGAAGCCGGAAGAGCGGATTTTCCTCTCCGGAACGAAGGTGCGGGAGATGTTGAGTCGTGGCGAGCGACCACCGGTGGAATTCACGCGTGCAGAGGTCGCGGACGAACTGATGAACGCGTACCGGAGCTGATCGCACTCGATTCTACCGGGAGCCGATCCGACATGGGCCGATCCGACATGGGCCGATCATGACCCTCGCGGCAGGCTTCACCCTTCTCGTCGTGGTCGTGACCGTGTTCTTCATCGCGAGGGACACTGTCAGCCCCGACGTGGTGCTCGGCGCGGCGCTCGTCGTTCTGATGGGCGCTGGTGTGATCGACGTGGAGAGCGCATTCAGCGGTTTCTCCAATCCTGCGCTGGCAACCATCGCCGCGTTGTTCATCGTGGCGGCCGGCCTTCGCGCGACCGGTGCGCTCGAAGTCGTGTCAGAGCATCTGTTTCGGGGAGTCGAGACGCTGACGCCGGCGCTTGCGAGAATAACCATCTCCACCGCGGCAGTCTCCGCCTTCGTCAACAACACGCCTGTGGTCGCCATGGCAATGCCCGCAGTGGGCTCGTGGTCGCGGCGAACGAGGATTTCCCCTTCCAGGCTTCTGATACCGGCATCGTATGCCTCGATTCTCGGTGGGGTCTGCACGCTGATCGGCACTTCGACGAACCTGGTCAGTGACGGCCTGCTACGGTCGCATGGGCTGACGGGCCTCGGCTTCTTCGAGCTCGCGCGGATCGGTCTGCCGGCGGCCGGGATCGGACTGCTGTACTTGATCTTCGTGTCTCCGCGTCTTCTGACGGATCGAGTCGAGGTGCGTGACCTCGACGGAGATCTCAGGCGTTACACGGCAGAATTCGAGATCGTCGAACCGTCCGTGCTCACCGGAAAAACCGTCGAGCAGGCGGGCCTTCGCCGGCTTCCCGGTCTGTACCTGGTCCGGATTGAGCGTGAGACGGGAACGATCGCTCCGGTCGGGCCGGAAGTGCGGCTGTTCCCGGAAGACCGGCTGACATTTGCGGGTGTGCTGGAGACGATCGTTGACCTGCGACGATTCCGCGGCCTCGAGCCGGTCGCCGAGGAGAGTCGCCTCGGGCAGCCCGGTGGAATGGAGTTGCACGAGGCCGTCGTATCGCCCGGGTCTCCACTGGTCGGGACCAGCATTCGCGACGCGAATTTCCGGGGACGATACAACTCCGCCGTCATCGCGGTTCACCGACACGGAGAACGGATCGATTCGCGCATCGGAGACATCGTCCTGCGTCCGGGCGACACCCTGTTGCTCGAAGCCGCGCCCGGGTTCACGCGCACTTTCCGCGATTCACGGGACTTCTACCTCGTGAGCCGGGTAGAGGAGAGCGGCCCACCGCGTCATGAGCGTTTGTTCGCCGCGGTGGCAGTGCTCGCGTTCGTTGTAATCACGGCCTCGCTGCGACTGTTCCCGATCGCGATCTCGGCCATGGCAGGGGCGATCTTCATGGTCGCGTTCCGCTGTCTGACACCGGGCGAAGCCAAGCGCTCGGTGGACTGGTCCGTCCTCATCACGATCGGGGCCGCTCTCGGGATCGCCCAGGCCCTGGAGGCCAGCGGCGCCGCAGGACTTCTGGCCGAGGGCATCGTTGCCGCGGGTAGCGGGTTCGGCCCCACAGGTGTGCTGGCAGGCATACTTGTCGCCTCGATGATACTCACGGAGTTCGTATCCAACACAGCCGCGATCGCGCTCATGTTCCCGATCGCTCTCGCGGCTGCGGCCAGCCTGGGACTCGATGCGAGGCCGTTTCTCATTGCAGCCACCGTCGCCGCATCGTTTTCGTTCTCGACGCCGATCGGCTATCAGACGAACCTCATGGTCTACGGGCCAGGTGGGTACAGGTTCACCGACTTCACTCGCGTCGGGCTCCCGCTCCAGATCGTTCTGGCGCTGCTCTCGCTGGCGCTGATTCCCGTTTTCTGGCCGCTCAGCGGCTGAAGTCGCTACCCGGAGACTCGACGTGCACTCTCGAACTGACCGCATTCCCCCGCTCGATCTCACACCCGAGCTCGACACCCTGTGGGAGCCGCTTCGCGAAGCGGCCCTGAGAGTTCTCCGCTCCGGCCAGTACGTGCTCGGCCCGGAGGTCGAGGCATTCGAGCACGAGGCCGCCGACTTCCTCGGCGTAGCGCACGCGATCGGCCTGAATTCGGGAACTGACGCGTTGGTGATCGGTTTGCGCGCGCTGGGCATCGAACCCGGCGACGAGGTGGTCACGAGCTCGTTCAGCTTTTTCGCGACGGCCGAGGCTATCTCGCTGATCGGTGCGATACCTGTATTCGCGGACATCGAGGCGGAGGGGTTCAACCTCGATCCGCAGTCCGTTGAGTCTGTCATCACGGAACGGACACGGGCTCTGCTGCCCGTGCACCTGTTCGGCAGACCCGCCACGATGAAGCAGATCAATCAGTTGGCCGATCGACACGGCCTTCAGGTCCTGGAAGACTGCGCGCAGTCGTTCGGCGCCCGGCTCGACGGTGCGGCAACCGGCTCGCTCGCCGATGCCGGAGCGTTCTCATTCTACCCGACCAAGAACCTCGGCGGCATCGGTGACGGCGGATTGCTGACTACGGACAGTCAAGCCGTCGCGGAGACCGCTCGCATGTTGCGCAATCACGGCGAGCGGAGCCGCTACAACAACGAAATGCTGGGCTACAACTCACGGCTCGACGCAATGCAGGCCGCTCTGCTCCGGGTCAAGCTGGGACACATCGATTCGGCCAACGAGGGCAGGCGGCAGGCCGCCGCCCGGTATGAAGAAATGCTCGCGGAACTGCCCGGGGTCCTGGCTCCGCGGGTGATTCCGGGTCACGTGTTCCATCAGTACACGATCCGGATCACAGGGGGCCAGCGGGACCTCGTACAGGAGCGACTCGACGCGGCGGGGATCGGTACGATGGTTTACTACCCGATTCCTATCCACCGCCTTCCGGTCTACGAGGCGGAGTATCGCGACCTGGAGCTCCCCGTCACCGAACAGGCCGCCGACCAGGTGTTGAGCATTCCGATCTGGCCCGAGATCGAAGGCCCGACGCAGGAGCGGGTCGTCGCAGCGCTACAGGATGCGCTCGCGCGCTGACCCCCGAGACCCCCGAGACCTTCGAGACCCTCGCTCAGTCTGAGATCAGGCGATCCCGGCGGAAGCGGCGAAGACCCAACGCCAGCAGGCCCACATCGAGCAGGAGCAGCACGCCGACTGCTGCGAGGACCACGGAGACCGCGCTCAAGGTCTCGACTCGTTCCGCCAACGCCTTCCGGGTCTCCGTCGGCAGCATGCGAAACAGGACCGGAATTCCGAAGGATCCCCCGAATATGAGGACGAACAGCGGGATCATCATCGCCTGGTGAGCTGCCCGTACCGTCTTGGAGCGCAGGGAGACGAAAGTTCCGATCGCGGCGAGCAGCAGGCCGGAGGCGATCGACCCGACCGCCCACGCGGCCCACACGAATCCCGGATACACGAACAGGCCGGAGTCTCCTTCCAGGTGGGCTTCCAGTCCCGCGGACGACTCGCCCGCTCCGGTGAGGTTCAAGGCCACGAGGCTCGCGAGCAGAATCAACAGCGTCACGACCCAAGCATAGCCGCACACCGCGAAAATCTTCCCCAGGTAGATGGACCGATCGGGCAACCGGGTCGCGAGAAGCGTCTCGAGAGTTCCACGCTCCCGCTCACCGGCGAAACTGTCGGCGACGTGAGGACCCACCAGGAACAGGGGGATCATCAGGGCGAACACGGCCGGTACGCTGCCCGTCCGCCACACCTCGGCCTGCGAAAGAGGGAAGAAGAGTCCGAAGATCCCGACGAACAACAGTTCCCGAACGAGACCCCGTCGCCCACCTCCGGCGCCCACGATCTCCCGAATCTCCTTGCCCGCGACGACACGAATATCCCTCACGCCTCGACCTTCCGATCCGCCTGCTCCTCCTCACCGAGCAGCGCGAGGAAGCTCTCCTCGAGGCTGGCGCTCGTGATGCGCGCTTCTGAGACCTCGGCGCCGTTCTCCACCAGGATTCGGATCAAGGGGGCGGTGCTCGTTCCTTCGACCAGCTCCAGGACCAACCGGCCATCCGGCTCGACGCGAGCGGAAATCACGTTCGGTTCGCCCGCGAGCCTGGCGACGAGATCCGGTCGGAGGCCCATTGCCGTCACCTCCAGGCTCCGCTTCCCCCCGGACCGGATCGACTCTGGCGGACCCTCCGCCAGGAGCCGTCCCTGCCGGATCACCGCGACTCGATCGCATACGCGCTCGGCCTCGAGCAGGTTGTGCGTCGTAAGAAAAACCGTCACTCCCTCTTCGCGGGCCAGGGAGACGAGCTCCCGCCGGAGGCCTACGGCTGTCGGCGGATCGAGTCCCGCCGTCGGCTCATCCAGGAACAGCAGCTCGGGTCGGTGGATGAACGCCCGGGCGAGAGCGAGCTTCTGCTTCATTCCGCGAGAAAAATCGGCCACAGGATCGTCTCTGCGCTCCCACAGCCCGATCTCTTCCAGCAGCGCGCGGATCCTGGTTTTCCGTTCGTTCGAACTGAGACGCGCCACTCGCGCGAAGAAATCGAGGTTCTGTCGGGCAGTAAGCCGGTCGTACAGACCGTCGTTCTCGAGCAGCACGCCGACCCGTTCGCGGATCCCATGGCTATCGCTGAGGACGTTCCGGCCCAGGACCTCGGCCTCGCCCGCGGAGGGCTCGAGCAGTCCGAGGAGGAGGCGGATCGTGGTCGTCTTCCCGGCGCCGTTCGGCCCGAGGAATCCGAAGATCGAACCGGCTGGAACTTCGAGGTCCAGACCGTCGACAGCCGGAATTCCGGCGAATCGGCGGGTCAGTCCCCTCGTTCTGATCGCTGCGGTCACGGGCGACCGCGATCGGCCCGGAGGCGCGACGTCACCCGGAATACCGCTCGAGGTCCGCGTCGACCATCATGCAGACCAGCTGTTCGAAGCTCACGACCGGCTCCCAACCGAGCAGCTGTTTCGCCTTCGAGGCATCCGCGCACAACTCCTCAACGTCGGCGGGGCGCAGGAAGGCCGGGTCTTCCATCACGTGTGCCTCCCAATCGAGCCCCACGTGATCGAACGCGATGCGGCATACATCCCGGACCGAGTGCATCACACCGGTGCCGATCACGAAGTCCTCCGGAGCCTCCAGCTGGAGCATTCGCCACATCGCATCGACGTAGTCACCGGCGAATCCCCAGTCACGGCAAGCATCGAGGTTTCCGAGCCTGAGGACTGGCTGCTGCTCGAGTTTGATGCGGACCACGGCGTCGGTGATCTTCCGGGTCACGAATTCGAGTCCGCGCCTCGGGCTCTCGTGATTGAACAGAATCCCGCTGACCGAGAACAGGTCGTAGCTCTCCCGGTAGTTCACCGTAATGAAGTGTCCGTAGACCTTCGCGACACCGTACGGACTGCGCGGATAGAAGGGGGTCTCCTCGTCCTGAGGACTCTTCCGGACCTTGCCGAACATCTCGGAGCTGGAAGCCTGGTAGAACCGGATGTCCGGATTGACCATGCGTAGCCCCTCCAGCATCCGCGTCACGCCGAGCGCCGTGAATTCTCCGGTAAGGAGAGGCTGGTTCCAGGACGTCGGAACGAAGCTCTGCGCGGCGAGGTTGTAGACCTCCCACGGCTCGACATCCTCGAGCACCGTGATGATCGAAAGTTGATCGAGGAGATCCATCTGGTGGAGTGTGATACGCTCGCGGATATGCTGAATCCGCTCGAACTTCTCGACCGATGAACGGCGCACGGTGCCGTGCACCTCGTATCCTTTTTCAAGCAGAAAATCGGCCAGGTATGAACCGTCCTGCCCGGTGATCCCCGTGATCAGTGCACGCTTGGTCATGGTTCCCTGATACCCTCAGCGAGTTGAGCCAGCAATCTGATTTCGAAGCCGGAACATATGTAGAGGCCCCCGTCCGTGCAGGGCCGGGATCCAGCGCGCCGACGGGATCCGTTCGACGTCTCAGGCCGGCACTCCCTCGAGCCTGTCCATCGCCAGGCCCGCCACCCATTCACCGAACGGAAGGCTTCCCGTGAGCCCGGGGGACACCGCGTTCAGTACGTGGACGCAATTCTCTGTTTCGTGCACCAGGAAATCATCAACCAGGCTGCCGTCGCGCCGGATCAGTTGCGCGCGGTTTCCGGCGAACGAGCGTGCGAGATCCGATGGACGCAGTTCGGGCAGAAGCTCCACCGCTTCCTTCCAGATATCGACCAGACGAAAGTTCTTACGGGCCTCGCGGACCGCCAGGCGGCGGAATTGAGGATCACGGAACAGGGCCCGGAACCCGGGCCAGGCCAGGGTCCCCACGAGGTCTGTCCCGTTCACTCCGAACAGTCCGTAGGACTCACGCCCCGGCGCCAGCATCGCGCCCGGCCCGAGCAGAACGCGACCGTCCGTTCGCCGCGACGCGTGCACCCCGAGAAACGGATACGTCAGGTCCGGCGCCCGGTAGACATGGCTCCGAACCAGGTGCTCGCGTTCAGGCACGAGCTCGGCGTAGAAACCGCGAAACGGGATCACGCGCACGTCGCTCGCCACGCTGCCGGCCACGCGGTCGGCTG
>PVMS01039192.1_pt1 | contig 26414 bp, 31 predicted proteins | sample 1853461 | NCBI WGS metagenome assembly PVMS01 (sample SAMN08582032, study PRJNA380276) | Marine sediment metagenome, whole genome shotgun sequencing project. | isolation source: ocean sediment barecode stripped | collected 2017
AGCTTACCCAGTTTCTCCTGGCTGACCATTAATTCCCCCTGCAATGCAAGGGAACCCAGCTGCAACTCCTTATAACGAAGGTCTTCGCCTGAAAGAGTTATTTCAGCTTTCGGCTCCTTAATGCTGCCGGCTATACTCATGTCAGCAGCAACCTGCCCATTGAGAGGTATATCTCCAAAAAGTCCAACCAGTCCCTCCAGATTGCTGCTTTCAAACCTGGCTGTGAAATTGATCGGCACCGATTCAAATGCTTCCACTGCCGCCGGTATTGGAATTATTCCCCGGGTAATGGTCAGGCTGGAACCAAGTGCAACAGCACGGGCATCTTCAAGATATAGGCTGCCCTTTTCCAGATGTCCCTTGACTGCCAATGCATCAACCTCCCAACCATGCAATTGACCCTCCTGCACATCAAAAGAAAAGGAACCATCCTGGACTTCTCCCGATTTCAGGTTATATGCCAGGTCAGCCTCCCCCCTGATCTTTCCGGAAATATTCCAGCCGGGGCCGCCTGATCTTTTCTGCAAATCGCCGATATCAAAAATTTTTGTACTGGCATGCATTTTTAAAAGCTGGTTGTCTATTGATCCTGCTAGGTTCAATCGGCTTTCCGCAAATGCAAGATCAGTCGCAAACACTGCGCACCCTTTATGAATCTGTGCCAGGTCAATAAAACCTGTTGCCGATATTTCCTTATCCCCCACCTCAAAAGAAGCAATGGACAGTTTTGCTTCTGCATACCGCAACAGGGATGTAAATCCTGTTTCTATCTTGGTAACGCCATCCCGGCTGAAACGGAAGCTGTCTACCTCCAAATGCAACTCATGATCTGCATCTGCGGTAGACCGTAGACTGGAGTCAATTCCCCTTATCTCCGCATCCCATCCGTCATGGGTCAGGATGACTGTGCCATTGTGCACATCAAGCTTGGGAAGTACTGCAGGTACAAGAAATTGTGTGGGTCCATCAGGGGACAGGTCTTGCAGAGCAGCGCTTCTGAAATCGTAGCTCAATTCAGGCGCACTTACTGAGCAGCTAAACCCCTCAAGAAAGAATTTGTACCCTTCTTTCAAATCCCACAGGTTATAGGTGCAGGTAATGATGTCGGTTTTAAAACTATAGGCTTGAGGGTAGGCTTCGACAGGGAGTATGGTTATATTGTCAAGTGTTGTTTCTGAAAAAGGATTGCCGCTGATTCTACCAATATTAAGGACAATGTGCGCCCTGCCTGCGTGAAACTGAACAACTTTTTTAAGAACATAATAGCCCGCAGACTCCCAGTTCAGGAGAAGGACAAAAAGCAATATGGCAATTGGCAGGATTGTGTAACCTGTTCGTTTGAATAATTCCTTCATGTCACATTGAACTGACTACCTGCGCCGAGCCTCAATCACGCCGTCCAACTTCCGTAAATGCTGCAGCAGACGGTTGAGATGATCAAGGTCTTCAACTTCAAGGACGACATTGATAGTGGACAGGTTGTCGGCGCTGGTCTTGACTTCCAGTTCGGCAATATTCGCATCATCCATGCTGATGGCATTACCGATTGCTGCAAGCATACCCTTTTTGTTCTGGGTGACTAGATAGATCTGGGCCCGGTGTACTGTTTTGATCCCGGCAGACCAGCTTACCTCTATTCTGCGCAGGGGATCTGTGGCCAGAAGATTGTGACATTTAGCCTTGTGAATGGAAATACCGCGTCCGGTGGTTATGAATCCCATGATTGGGTCACCGGGTACCGGGAGACAACACTGGCTTATTTTTACCAGCATATCATCAACACCTTCAACTTTAATGGCCTCACTCTCACCGGGCATCTTCCGTTTTTGAAAAGCGGTGGAAGCTCTTATCAGTTCCTGCTCCTCTGCCTTCTCCTCCTCTTCGGTTCTGAGTTCCTCAGGCTGCACCACCTTAATGACATTCTTTATGGAAACATTCCCTGAGCCGATCTTACCAAGCAGGTCTTCAAGAGAATTGCAACGCAATGCTTTCAAGATCTGCTTCATATGGCCGGTCTTGATGATTTTTTTCAAAGAGGTGTCATACTTGCGCAGTTCCCGTTCACTAATCTCGCGCCCGACATTCATTGCCTTTTCTTTTTCTTCTCTTCGCAACCAATGCCGGATACAGGACTTCGCCCTACTCGTTTTTACCAGCGACAACCAGTCCCTTCTCGGCTTCTGCTTGGTAGAGGTGATTATTTCCACCACATCACCATTTTGCAGCTTGTATTTCAAGGGCACTATTCTTCCGTTCACTTTCGCCCCCACACAGCTGTTGCCTACCTCAGTATGGATAGTATAGGCAAAATCAAGTGGCGTGCTGCTCTGGGGAAACTCCTTCACCTCGCCCTTTGGCGTCAGGGCATACACATCCGGGTCAAAAAGTTCTCCTCTTACAGAATCAAGAAATTCTTTCGGGTCCTTAAGTTCCTGCAGCCATTTCACCAACTGCTTTAATCCCTTGAAGACCTTGGCATCCTCCTTGCTGATTGCCTGCCCGTCCTTATAGGCCCAGTGTGCGGCGACCCCCTCCTGGGCTACCCTGTCCATTTCCTTTGTACGGATCTGCACCTCCATAAATTCGCCATAGGGGCCTATAACCGTGGTATGCATGGATTGGTAGTTGTTGGACTTGGGAGTGCTGATAAAATCCTTGATCCTCCCGGGTACCGGCGGCCAGTTGGCATGCACCACCCCAAGGGCCTCATAGCATTCCTTTACCGAATCCACAACGATCCTGAAGGCAACCTTGTCATAGACCTTCTCAAGAGGAATCTTCTGAGCAATGATCTTTTTATAGATACTGTAAAGATGCTTGGGACGGCCTGTTATCTGGCAGTCTTTCAGGTTTACCTCGGCAAGTTTCTGCCGCAGGATACCTATGACTTCCTCGACATAATTTTCCCGATCAGCTGTTGAACTTTCAATCCTGGTAGTAATATCAGAATACTCGTCGGGATAGAGAAACTTGAAGGCAAGATCCTCAAGTTCCCGTTTCATCCAATCGATACCCAAACGGCTGGCAAGGGGTGCGTAGAGTTCCAGGGTTTCCTGGGCCAATTCCTTTTGCTGCTCCCTGTCATCCAGTATGAAAGAACGCATATCATGCAGACGGTCAGCAAGCTTGACCAGCAAAACCCGTATATCTGACGCCATCGCCAACAGCAGTTTTCTTATGTTTTCTGCCTGATAGGTCAATTTACTGTTAAACTTTACATTGGTAATCCTGGTGGCACCACGGACAATATTAGCCACATCTTTGCCATATTCACTTTCAAGTTCCTTGATGGACAGAGAGGGGTCCTTCTTTAATACTCCATGCAGCAGGCCGGAAATGACAGTCTGCAGATCAAGTCTCATAGCAAGCAGAATCTCTGCTACTGAAAGAAGATGGGTAATATAGGGTTCGCCCGACGTTGGATGTACTTGGTCAGCATGGATTTTTTCAGCAAACTTATAGGCCTTTTGCAAAGACTCAAGATCCACATCCTGCAGATAGCCCTGGGCGAGTTCTTTTATATTATTGAAACTGGACATACTTTTCTGAAGGGGCAATAAAGGCAATTTTTAATTCTTAATTTTAAGTTTTGTGCCAGTCGTCAGCAGCTTCGTATGCTGACAATCAATTCTGTCAATCATCGGCAGTACCGTATGCCGATAAAATTTAAAATTCATAATTCACAATTATACTAATCCCGGATTGCTTTTATTTCAGCCCGGATTGTGTTGACGACTTCTGCAACAGCCTCGTCGGGAGACAAACTCTTTGTCAGACCATCTTTTCTCCTTCGAACTTCCACCTTACCTTCCTTGGCGAAACGTTTGCCGATGGTAATCCTATACGGAATGCCGATAAGGTCTGCATCCTTAAACTTAACACCCGGGCGCTCATCGCGATCATCCAATAAAACCTCAATGGACTCTTGCTGCAATTGTTTGTAGAAAGACTCTGCCGTCCCGGTTATCTGCTCATTTTTGGGATCGAGGTTTAAGATTATGACCTGAAAAGGAGCCAACGGCAATGGGAAAATGATACCATTTTCATCATGATTCTGTTCGATTGCTGCGGCAACTGTCCGGCTGACACCAATACCGTAACAACCCATGATAAAATTCTGCTCTTCGCTGTTGCTGTCCTGGAATGTTGCTTTAAGTGCCTTACTGTAGCTGTCTCCCAGTTTGAATATGTGGCCGACCTCAATACCCCTGGTCAATTCAAGTTCTCCGCCGCAATCCGGGCATGGATCGTCTTCAGTTATCTGCCTCAGATCACCCACCTGTGACACATCGAAATCTCTGCCGAGATTGACATTTTGCACATGATAATTCTTTTCATTGGCGCCGATCGTAAAATTCTTAATTGCTTCCACTTCCAGATCTGCCACTATCTTGATATTCAAATTGATGGGTCCGAGATATCCGCTCGGCACACCGGTGGTTTCAAATACCTGCTTATCATCAGCCAGTTCAACCTCCACTGCACCCAGCATATTCTTCAGTTTGACCGGCTGTACCTCATGGTCACCTCTGACCAGCACAGCAACCGGATCACCGTCTGCAATATAAACCATGGTCTTGACCAGCTCTTCAGGCGATATTTCCAGGAATTCACAAACTGCCCCCACCTTTCTCTTGCCGGGAGTTTCAACCTTTTGCAGTGGCAACAATTCTCTATCCGATGAAACCGGTTGTTTTACAGTCGCCTTCTCCATATTGGCGGCATAATCACAATGCTTGCAGATGGCCAGGGTATCCTCACCGGTATCGGCAAGCACCATAAATTCATGGGAGAAACTGCCGCCGATGGTTCCTGTGTCAGCTTCGACAGCTCTGAAAGACAGGCCGCACCGTTTAAAAATACGCTGATAGGCGTCATACATTTTCTGGTACGTAGCTTCCGTCCCCTCTTCAGTTGCATCGAAACTGTACCCATCTTTCATAATGAACTCACGGCCGCGCATGAGCCCGAAACGGGGCCTGATCTCATCCCTGAACTTGGTCTGAATCTGATAGAGATTAACCGGCAGGTCACGATATGAATGGATCTCCCTGCGCACCAGGTCGGTTATGACCTCCTCATGGGTTGGGCCAAGGCAGCTCTCCCTGTCGTGACGGTCTGTAAAACGCAGCAGTTCAGGCCCATATTTCTCCCACCGCCCTGATTCCTTCCAGAGATCAGCCGGCTGCACCATGGGCATGAGCAGTTCCTGGGCCCCTGCCCGGTTCATCTCCTCACGCACAATCTGTTCAACCTTACGAATCGAGGCAAGCCCCAAAGGCAGGTATGTATAGACTCCTGATGAAAGTTTACGGATAAAACCGGCCCGGAGCAGAAGCCGGTGGCTTACAACTTCGGCCTCAGTCGGCGTCTCTTTTAAGGTGGGTAACAGCAGTTCTGAATAACGCATTGTATATATCCTGGTCTACTATAATTTATTTCTTTTCCTCAACCATTTTATCAATTTCTTTAAGAAAAACTCCCAGCAGCTCCTTTTCAGCTACCTTTTTATAGAGTTTCCCTTTCTTGAAAATCATTCCCACACCTTTACCTCCCGCAACACCTATATCAGCCTCCTTGGCTTCCCCTGGACCGTTTACCACGCAACCCATTACTGCAATTTTCAAGGGCGTCTCCATGGTTTGAATATGGTGTTCCACTTCATCTGCCAGATTAAAAAGATTGACCTGACAGCGCCCGCATGTCGGACATGAGATCAGTTCAGGACCACGATGCCTGATGTTCAGAGCACGCAAAAGTTCGTACCCGACCCTGATCTCTTCAACCGGATCCCGGGTCAGGGATATGCGAAAAGTATCTCCAATTCCCTCATGCAGCAGAATACCCAGGGCCACACTTGATTTTACCGTACCGGCGATGAGTCCTCCGGCCTCGGTTACTCCAAGGTGCAAGGGATAATCACAGCGGCTCGATAACTGTTGATAAGCCTCAACCGTGGTGAGAGAATCAGATGATTTTATAGATATTTTTATATCGTAAAACCCTTGTTTTTCAAGAAGTTCCACATTGCGCAAAGCACTTTCAGTCAGAGCAGTCGGAGTGGGATGTCCGTATTTTTTTAAAAGATCCTTTTCCAGGGAACCGCTGTTCACTCCGACCCGTATGGGAACCTTGTGGGCTTTGGCCGCATCAACAACCCTGGCAAGTTTTTTCGCACCGCCAATATTGCCTGGATTGATCCTGATGGCCTGGGCGCCATTTTCCATACTGGCAACAGCCAGCCTGTGATCAAAATGGATATCAGCAATAAGAGGAATATGAATCTGCTGCCGAATTGATTGAATGGCAGCTGCTGCCCCCATATCAATAACTGCAACCCTTATCAACTCGCAACCTGCTGCTTCAAGGCGCTGTATCTGAGCAACAGTTTCCTCCACCTCGCGGGTGTCGGTGTTGGTCATGGACTGCACCGAGATAGGGGCATCACCCCCTATTGGAACATCTCCAATTTTAATCTGTCTTGTTTTCCGCCGCTTAGTCATTACAATTATTCTGTTAAGCCTTAATAAATATATCCCTATTAGCCATATAGTAGCCAAGTATTGAGAAAACCGGGTTCAAGGGTTCAAGGGTTCAAGGGTTCAAGGGTTCAAGGGTTCAAGGGTTCAAGGGTTCAAGGAATAGATTTTAATCCAAAAATTAAAACTTAAAATTGTTTTTCCCCGCATCCAGCATCAAGAACCAATCTTTATTACTTCTTAAAGAGCAGTTCAGCCTCCGAAGGCCTGATATATATTGGCTCTGCTGTTGCAGGATCAAGAAACTCTTCCCTTTGCCATTTAGCAAGTGCCAACAAACCGATTGTTGCAGCCCTGGGAAAATATGTGCCCGGTGGAGCCACCCTCAGGAGACCGGCAAGTTTTTCCCGAAAAAGATGGCCATATACCTCAGTCCCATCTCCCAACAGTATCACCGGTTCATCAATCCTCTTACACAGAGTTTCAGGGCTGACAACCTGACATTCTTCCTGGAGCCTTGGAATACCCTGATTGTCGCATCTGTAAAAACCACAGTATATCTCTTTTTTCCTGGCATCCAGTACTGGGCATATCAGGATATCTCCTGCTGCAAAAAATTGCGCTGCCAGGCCGTCCAGGGTCCCCACTCCGATGAGTTTTGCACCCGCAGCCATTGCCAACCCCTTTGCAGTTGCCAAACCGATCCGCAAACCGGTAAAACTTCCGGGTCCGAGACTCACTGCCACAGCATCAATGACCGACCTTTCAATAGCAGTCTCCTGCAGAAGCCAATCAACTCCTGCCAACAGCCTACGTGAATGGGTTTCACCTGTCTGCAGAGAAAATTCCGCCACACATCTGTTTTCAGTAACAAGGGCGACACTGCCGCACATTGTTGCAGTTTCCAGGGCCAGTATCACAGGTTTATGTAACTCTGTTGTATCTTTTTCAGTGTGAGCCATTTCTGATTTTACGAGCCCATAAGTAGTTTTATTTTAGCCGTTTCACGCAGCCGAGCAACGAAGCAAAAAGCAGAAAAACAACTCAGCCGAACACCCTGACCAGGTCATTATAAAAAACAAAGATCATCAGGCTGCCCAGCAATACAAGCCCGATTTGCTGCAAAATCTCCATGGTTCGCAGGTTAAGCGGTTTCCGTAAAATCGCCTCAACCGAGAAAAACACGAGATGACCGCCATCAAGAATAGGAATAGGGAGCAGGTTAAGAATACCCAGGTTTACGCTTAAAACTCCCATAAAATAAATGAAGTTCACCCAACCAGCCTCCATTCGTTCTCCGGCAATTTTTGCTATAAGTATCGGGCCGCCCAGTTCTGAGGCCGGCACTACCTTCTGGATTATTTTTACCAATCCCAACACTGTCAGGTACATCCAGCTCCAGGTCTGGCTTACCCCCGCCTGCAGCGATTTTATAAAACCGACCTTTTCGTATACCACCTCTTCGGTTCGGGCAATACCGACCATATACCGTTCGCCAACCACTTCGCCAAAGATATTTTTTGTGGTCTCCATCCGGGGTGTAACAGCAATTTCAAGGGTCTCATCACCCCGCCTTGCTGTTATGACAACCTCCCTGCCTTCACTATTCTTAATCAACAGGGAAACATCTTCCCAAAGCCTGGTCTCCTTACCGTCAATGGCAATTATGGTATCATTAGGCTGCAATCCAGACTCTGCAGCTGGACTACCCTGTCCGACCCCACCAATGGTTGTGGTATCTACCGGTCGAGGTAATCCTGCCACAAACACAATGAGGAAGAAAAGAAACATGGCAAAGATAAGATTAAAAACCGGGCCACCGGCCACGATTATAAACCGCTGCCAGACAGGCCGAGTGGCGAAGGAACGTTTGAGTTCACTTGGGGACAATTTTTCCTCAGCCAAGTCACTGGGACTTTCTCCAAACATTTTTACATATCCACCAAGTGGAAAAGCGCTAATCAGGTACTCTGTTTCGCCATACTGTTTGCTGATGAGTTTCGGGCCAAACCCTAAAGAGAACTTCAGAACCCTCACCCCAAAAAACTTGGCCCAGATAAAATGACCGAATTCATGTACAAAAATTAATAAGCCAAGGACAATGGCAAAAGATATCAGGCTGTTCATTCCTTTTCTAACCTCTTATGTAATCTCTATCAAATAACCAGAACCTGCAAACTTTCCTGGTATCAATCAGCAGTCGCATCGAGTCTTGCAACATCCTGTAACACAGCAGCAAACTCTATCCTGGCTATACGGTCAGCCGCTAGTATTGTTTCAAAATCCGTGTCTTCTTTATAATCTATCCGAGCCATGGTTTCAGCAACCGCTTTAGAAATCTGAGGAAACCTCAGCTTTCCATCAAGAAATGCTGCCACAGCAACTTCATTTGCCGCATTGAGAACTGCCGGCATACAACCTCCTATCCTGCAGGCCTCAAAAGCTGTATGCAGGGCAGGAAAACGTTGTGTGTCCGGTTCTAGAAAACTCAAATTGCTGCATTCTGTTAAATTCAGACGCGAAAGACCTGTCGGCAGTCTCTCCGGATATGAGAGTGCATAGCTGATCGGCACCCGCATATCCGGTATGCCAAGTTGCGCCACCACCGAACCATCAACAAATTCAACCAATGAATGAACAATACTTTGGGGGTGCACCAGCACTTCGATCTTCTCCAGGGGAACATCAAAAAGCCAATGGGCCTCAATAACCTCGAGCCCTTTATTCATAAGGGTTGCTGAATCAATGGAGATTTTACGCCCCATATCCCAGTTTGGATGGAGCAGGGCCTGTTCAGGGGTAACCTGCCAGAGACTTTCTTTGTCCAGGTTTAAAAAAGGACCGCCAGAGGCTGTAAGGATAATCCGGGCGACATCCTCTTTTCGTCCTGCTTCAAGAGCCTGGGCAATAGCACTGTGCTCACTGTCAATGGGCAATAGCCGCACCTGCTGCTTTCTGACTTCATCCATGATAAGACGGCCTGCCATAACAAGGGTCTCTTTGTTGGCCAGAGCAATATCCTTACCGGACCTGATTGCGGCAAGAGTCGGCAACAAACCAGCTGCACCCACTATGGCCGATACAACCATATCCGCATCCTGCAACGATGCCACCTGCTCATTGCCTTCCTGGCCCCAGACTATTTCTGTCCGGCTGGAAACAGGCAAAAATGTTTTGAGTTTTTCTGCTGTCTCCTTCTCAGCTACAGAAACCATAAGAGGAGAAAATGCTTCAACTTGCTCCCTGAGCAGGTCAATATTCCAGCCTGCTGTCAGGCCAACCACGGTAAAATGCTCAGGGAAACCGGCTGCAACCTTTAACACATTCTTACCGATGGAGCCGGTGGAGCCGAGTATTGAAATTTTCTTATTCTTCATAAAGTATGATAAGCACAAATATAATCAGCAACCCAATTCAAGACAGGCAACAAATGCTTCCTCCCCTGAATATGAACAAGCACGACGCTTCCTTTGGAATCTTGCATAGGGATTCCAAATAGTGTGAAATTACTTCAACAGTGCTGTGTGCCCCCAGTAGAGAACATAATACAGAACCGGAGCTGTTAGCAAAATGGAGTCACAGCGATCCAGCAATCCACCGTGGCCAGGTAAGATCTGCCCGGAATCTTTTACTCCGGCAACACGTTTAATTAATGATTCAATTAAATCCCCAAAAATACCTATTGCACTTAGAGTTAAGCTCAAGAGCCCTACCATGGCAAGATTGGCATTTTCAAATACAATCGCTGCCACCACAAGTCCGCCAAGCATACCGCCAATAACGCCGCCTACTGCCCCGGCTCTTGTTTTACCCGGACTTAAAGCCGGACATAGCTTGATCTTACCAAACTTGCGACCGACATAGTAGGCTGCAGTGTCAGAGAAAACAGTGATAGCCGTAAGCACCAGCAGCCAGAAAATACCATTGGATAAGGAGCGCAGTAGAATGAGATGGGCACCACAAAAGCCAATATAGAAGATACCAAACCACTGTTTAGATACGAAAAGCAGTCCATTATCCAGGCTTGGATAGGCAATGACTGTTAGAATAATTAAAACGGAAAAGGCCAGGAATAGACTTGAAGTCATCCCGCCACTTCCCCACAGAGAGGCTCCAAGTAATGGGAAAATTCCCACTATGAGAACAGGGAGGGCATATTTAGACTCTCTCCCCTGCAAACTCATGCGTAAAAACTCATAGAGTGCCAAGCCACCGCCTGCCGTTATAACGAGGCAGAACAGTGGATAGGTTCCCACAAGCAGCAATAAAAGCCAGCCTATAGCAAGAATAAAACCCGTGACAATTCTGCCCATTTATTACTCCGCCTGCAGCTGTTGGCTGGTTTGGCCGAACCTTCTTTCCCGACTCTGAAATTCTTTAAGGGCCTCAAAGAACCTTTCAGTATTGAAGTCCGGCCACATGGTTTCAGTAATATAAAGCTCAGCATAAGATAACTGCCAAAGAAGAAAATTGCTCAGGCGAGACTCACCTCCTGTCCTGATGAGCAAATCAGGATCAGGAAGACCGGCTGTATACAGATGGGCGGCTAAAAGCTTCTCAGAAAAGTCTTTCGGTTCAAACTGGCCACTGACACATTTTTCCGCCATGATGCGGGCCGCCCTGACAATCTCAGTACGGCCTCCATAACTGAGGGCCAGATTAAGAATCAATCCCGACTTGTCTTCTGCATTCCGGGCTGTCTCTTGCATGACTTCCGATAGAATTTTCTGAACATCTGTAGGCAGCATTTCAATTTCTCCTATGCAACGCAGAGAAACCGTATTGTCCAGCATCTTTTGCAGTTCAGATTTAAGGTAGGACTTGAGCAAGGTCATCAGACCCTGGACCTCAAGGGATGGGCGTTTCCAATTCTCGGTTGAAAAAGCATAAAGGGTGAGGACCTCCAGTTTCAGTTCTCCGGCGATCTTCACTATATTTTTGAGAGATTCTGTCCCTGCCTTGTGCCCCATAATTCTTGGCAGGTTACGCTGCTTTGCCCATCTGCCGTTACCATCCATAATAATGGCGACATGCCGGGGAATCCTCTCAGGATCCAGAACCAAATTTTCATGCATAACAGATTATTGCACTCTTCAGATGATGAGCTAAACCTCCATTACTTCATTTTCTTTTTCAGCGGCCACCTTATCTATCTTTGCAATAGAGGCATCAGTTTCTTTCTGGGCCTCATCCTGAAGTCTAAACTGCTCATCTTCTGAGATTTCTTTATTTTTCTTTTGTTTCTTTAATGTATCTATTGCCTCTCGACGGTGATTGCGGACAGCAACACGGTATTCCTCGGCAACTTTTTTTACTCTCTTTACGAGTTCTTTGCGCCGTTCTTCAGTCAGCTGAGGAATATTAATGCGGATTACTTTGCCATCATTCACCGGTGTCAAACCAAGATCAGATTTCAAAATAGCCTTCTCGACACCTGACATCACTTGGGGATCCCAGGGCTGGATAACAATCTGCCTGCTCTCCGGTATAGTCAGAGTGCCAACCTGATTGAGTGGCATAGGGGAACCATAGGCCTCAACCATAATTCCGTCAAGAAGTGACAATGAAGCACGGCCTGTACGAATTTTGCTCAATTCATATTTGAAAGCCCCCAGGCTATTTTCCATTTTTTCAGCCATTTCCATTATAACTTCACTACTCATAATACTCTCCCTTCGGTTGTCAGCCGGCTGTTAAGTACTTACCTGTCTTTTCGTATCAAAAATCATGCTGTTTCTTATTATTGCACAATTGTGCCAACATGTTCGCCGCGCATTGCCCTTACAATATTAGAGGGAATTTTCATTTTTAACACTATAATCGGTTTATTGTTATCCCGGGCTAAGGATATAGCAGCTGCGTCCATAACTCTGAGGCCTTTTTGCAGGACTTCAGTGTATGTCAAGGAGTCAAATTTCACAGCATCAGGATTGGCAAGAGGGTCCATGTCATATACACCATCTACGCGGGTTGCCTTACAAATAAGATCTGCCTCAATTTCCAGGGCACGGATGACCGCTGCCGTATCGGTAGTAAAATAAGGGGTTCCTATCCCTGCAGCACAGATGACCACCCTCCCTTTTTCAAGATGACGCATAGCGCGACGACGGATATAAGGTTCACAGACACTGGGCATAGGAAAAGCAGACATCACTCTGGTGACTATACCATTGCGCTCCATGGCATCCTGCATAGCGAGACTGTTAATCACCGTTGCCAACATTCCCATGTTATCTGCAGTGCTTCTGTCCATCCCCTTGGAAGCGCCTGCAACACCTCTGAAAATATTGCCTGCTCCTATAACCAGGCCCACCTCCATACCGAGTTCTACCACCTGCTTTACTTCACCTGCAACATAGTTTAAAACATCTGTGCTGATACCAAATTTGGAATCACCCAACAAAGCTTCACCACTGAGCTTCAAAAGTACTCTTTTGTATTTTATCGCCATATGTTTTTTCCTTAAGAGTCACAGGTTACTATTTTCAGGGCGAATACCTTTTTAGGCGTCTGCACCGACCTGAAAACGGGCAAATCTCTTGATTGTTATATTTTCTCCCATCTTGGCAATCAAGTCACTGAGCAAATCCTGAATACTCAGATCGGGATTCTTGACAAACTTCTGTTCCATCAGACTTACTTCTGCAAAAAACTTATCCAGCTTACCTGTAACCATTTTCTCTGCAATGTTTTCCGGCTTGCCGGAATCAATAGCCTGCTTCTTGTAAATCTCAGCTTCCCTGGCAACCTGGTCTTCAGGAATATCTTCACGTCTGACAGCTATAGGGTTCATTGCTGCCACATGCATGGCGATCTCTCTGGAAAAGTTCTGAAAGTCATCTGTTTTGGCAACAAAATCAGTTTCACAGTTGACCTCAACCATGACCCCGAGTTTACCCCCGGCATGTATATAGGTTTGAATCACACCTTCACTGGTAGAACGACCAGCTCTTTTCCGTGCCACTGCCAATCCTTTCTGGCGCAGAAGATCAATCGCCTTCTCCATATCACCCTCGGTTTCACCCAAGGCCTTTTTACAATCCATCATCCCCGCGTTGGTCTTATCACGGAGTTCCTTAACCATTTGACTTGTGATTTTCACGAATCTTCTCCTTTAAAATACATACTATCTGTAATGTTAAAAATGTGATTATCTTTTTTGCTTGAGCCTTCACGGCATCTGAAAACCGCATTCCTTGCTTGAGTAGGCTATATGTACACAGAATTTAATATTGTCGATCTCGCAGATAAGCATACGCTTATCTGCGAATGTATCAAATTGTTACAACTGCAAATCTCACTGCAGTGAACAAGTTTATGTTCTTCTGCTTATTCCAAGATATAGAACTGAACGCTTGCAGTCTTTAACAACATGCCCGGAACAAAATATGAAGTTAATCTTTTCTGCTCAGCAGACGTAAGCTTTATGCCCCGTCTACCGGGTTTTCCTCAGCTTCCGTTTCGCCAGAAACGTCCTCAGGATTCTCTGCCAGTGCCTGTTCAACCATCTCTTCGACAACAGCATCCTTTTCCTTCAACTGAGCTCGGCCATCCAAAACAGCCTCTGCAATTTCTGAAGTGATTAACTTGATTGCCCGTATAGCATCATCATTTCCAGGGATAATATATGAAATGCCATCAGGACTACAGTTGGTATCCGCCAGGGCAATAACTGGGATATTGAGCTTATTCGCTTCTTTTACTGCGATCTGCTCTTTATTGGGATCTATTACAAAGACAGCGGCTGGCAGGCTTCTCATGTTCTTTATACCGCCAATATTTCTCTCGAGCTTAACCCGTTCCTTTTCCATCAACAGTATTTCTTTTTTAGGGAATTTACTGATGGAACCGTCTTCCTGCATTGCTTCAATACTCTTTAACCTGTCAACTCCTTTCTTGATGGTCTGAAAATTGGTCAAAGTGCCGCCAAGCCAGCGATGATTGATGTAGTACATACCACTGCGAATGGCCTCTTCCTTGATAGTAGTTTGGGCTTGACGTTTGGTTCCTACAAAGAGTACATAGCCGCCTTTTGATGCCTCCTGGGCAACATAGCTATAGGCTTTTCTAAAAAGGCCTATGGTCTTGTCAAGGTTGATAATATAAATTCCGTTTCGCGGCGCAAAAATATAAGGCTTCATTTTGGGATTCCAGCGCCGCGTCTGATGACCGAAATGCAATCCGGCCTCAAGCATTTGTTTTATGGTAACTCCTGACATACTTTTTCCTCCGATTTTTGGTTTTTCCTCCACCCTTTACCCCGCCCCGCCAGAGGGGACCGAGGGGTCAACTTTCATTAGGGTGTGTGTATTGAGAAGCTGTAACAGCCTCCAGAAATTAAAGGTCAACTGACCACATTAAAACAGAACATGATTTTATACCATAAAGTGATATAATTTTGCAAACGAATCTCGATTCGTTTTGCATTGTTTGCATCATTTGCGAATAAGTCTTCCCTGCCCGGCTAAAACATACTTCAGCCATTCAAAACCAAATTTCAGCAGAGCCTCGTCATCATCAACCAGAATCCTCAAAAAGGAACTTTCAAGCTTAAACTGGTCGAAGAGTTTGTTCTCCTCAGCAAATCTTCGGAAGCCATCTATATTGTAGCAAACCATAAAAGCCATCTGTTGCCTGGGGCCTCCAGCCCCTTCACCCTGCCAGGGATTTCCAGCAAACAGGGTATCAATTTCGGCCCAGAGATCATTGAGTGCATTATAGTGCCGGACCCTTTGATCCTTAAGCCAGGTCCTTACCGTCCATTCCTTTACTTCCTGATGACCAAAACAGTACGGATGCTTGGTCATAAAATAATATTCATTTACACGTCCCCTGCTTGGACTTCGATCAACAGCTCGCTCCAGGGGATAGGTCCTGCATGCAGTTGGTCGGTCCTCATAAACTGTACAGCCGTTTTTATGAAGAAATGGGCAGGTATGTTCTTCATTGTCAGCCATCATAAGCATAACAGCAGGAAAAAAAGGATGGCTGGAAGATCCCAACCGGGTATGGCTACGCATGAACTCCTCAGAAGATATGGAAAGTCTGTTTTTCAACCTGACAATATCATAGGGATACAGTATCAAGTCCAATTTCCTGCAGCATGACATGTAGCATTCCACATCCGGCCCGCAACGGAAATGAAAAACCGAATTGCCCAACGGTTCCATGCCTTCTGGAAATTCTTTTTTTATATCATCCATTTTGGTCATACTTATTTAGTACTCAACAACATTAAGTCAGCTAATTATTAACTTGTTTTTTCTGCCATCTCACGCAGCCGAGCAGCAGATAAAAAGAACAGATTATTTATTACAATAAAAAGACCGGCATGAAGTACTATCACGCCGGTCTTTGAATTCCAATTATGCAAAAAAAACAATTTATCTTAATTGGTCACTTCTTCACTATCTTCAGTATAGTTTACCAACTCAATAATAGCCATTGACGCGGCATCTCCATTCCTGTTACCGGTCTGAATTATACGGGTATAACCACCGTTGCGATCCATATACTCATCTTTGAGTTTTGTGAAAAGTTTATCCACAATCTCCTTGCTGCGGATTACAGAGAGAGCCTGCCTTCTGGCATGAAGGTCACCCCTTTTCCCCAAGGTGATCATTTTATCCGCCAGTTTCCTCAGTTCTTTTGCTTTCGGAGTGGTGGTGACAATCCTCTCATGCTCAAGCAGAGAAGTTACCATATTTCTCATCGTGGCCTGCAGGTGTGAACTGTTACGCCCCAGCCTTCTGCCGGCTTTTCTATGTCTCATCGGTATAAACCTCTTTTATATTTTCTCGTCTTCTGCTTTAGCCGCATCTGGTTCAGGCCGCTCCCACTCGTCAATCTTCATACCAAGAGACAATTCCATCTCTTCAAGGAGCTGCTTAATTTCATTTAAAGATTTACGGCCAAAATTCTTGGTCTTCAGCATCTCAGGCTCGGTTCTTTGCACCAGTTCACCAATGTAGGTGATATTGGCATTTTTTAAACAGTTAGCAGATCTGACTGAGAGTTCAAGGTCCTCAACCGTACGGTAAAGATTTTCATTCAGTGGCGGCTCTTCACTTTCCGGGCTTTCTTCAATTTCAGGCTCTGCCTTTTCTTCATCGAAATTAATGAAAATGGCCATATGCTCCTTCAATATTTTAGACGCATACGCCAGAGCATTTTCCGGCTTAACACTTCCATCTGTGTGGATTTCGAGGGTCAGCTTGTCATAATCAGTCTGCTGACCAACACGTGCCTGGGTCACAACATACTGCACTTTCTTGACAGGAGTAAAAATGGAGTCGATCGGGATCACCCCAATTGGTTGATCATCACTCTTATTCATCTCCGCCGGCCTGTATCCTTTGCCCCATTTGACTTCAAGCTCAACTGAAAACTTCCCTTTCCCGGTGATGGTACAGATATGCTGCTCGGGATTCATAACCTCTACTGATCCGTCAGAGATAATATCAGCAGCGGTAACAGGACCTTTTCCCTTTTTATCAATCCGAACTGTTTGCCCCTCTGCCGTATTGAGCTTAAGACGCACCACCTTCAAGTTCAAGATGATTTCGGTCACATCTTCAAGAATTCCTGGGATAGCGGTAAATTCATGCAGCGCCTTATCAATTCTTACAGAAGTAATTGCAGCTCCCTGTATTGATGAAAGCAGAATTCTGCGTAACGAGTTACCGATGGTAATAGCAAATCCCCGCTCCAAAGGCTGACAGACAAATTTGCCATACGATTCTGTATGATTGTCCCTGTCCACCTCCAACCGTTCGGGCTGAATCAGTTCGGTCCAGTTTTTATAAAAAGGGGTTTCCTCAATAAGATTTTCTGTCATGGTAGGTCTTGCCCTTATCAAATGTTATTTAGAATAAAGTTCAACTATCAACTGTTCCTGAATAGGCATGGTGATTTCATGCCGCTCCGGCATGCTTTTCACAGTTCCCTGCAAGTTATCCCTATCGAGTTCCAACCAGCTCGGAATTCCCCGCCGGGCCACAGCATCAAGACTTTCATTAATGGCTTGGCTCTTTTTGCTTTTTTCCTTGATAGTGATAACGTCACCAACTGAAACAAAGAAAGAAGGGATATTAACCTTCTTGCCATTTATGAGCACATGATTGTGCCGAACGACCTGACGGGCCTGGTCTCTTGAATTGGCAAAGCCAAGACGAAACATTGTATTGTCCAGACGTCTTTCCAGGAGCATTAAAAGGTTTTCACCGGTAACGCCTTTTCCTGACTCCGCCATTTTAAAATATCTTCTAAACTGTCCTTCAAGCATGCCATAGATGCGTTTTACTTTTTGTTTCTCACGCAACTGTACGGCATAGTCAGAAACCTTGCGAAAACGGCTCTGCCCATGTTGACCCGGGGCATAAGCTCGCCTTTCGATAGAACACTTGTCCGAAAAGCACCTGTCGCCTTTAAGAAAAAGTTTCAGAGTCTCGCGTCTGCATTGCCTGCAGGATGCACCTGTATATCTTGCCAATTTAAACCTCCATTAAAACTCTAATTAAGCCAATATAATAAGAAAAAATTACTTGTTATTATACTCTTCTTCGTTTGGGTGGTTTGCAGCCGTTATGAGGCAATGGAGTCACATCAGAAATCTTGCTGACATCAAAACCTTCAACCTGCAACGCTCTCAAAGCTGCCTCACGGCCAGGTCCTGGACCTTTTACCCTGACTTCCACTTTGCGCATGCCATGATCCATAGCCTTTTTTGCAGCCTCGGCAACCGCCTTCTGGGCAGCAAACGGGGTGCTTTTTCTTGAGCCCTTGAAGCCAAGGCAGCCCGAACTTGACCAGGAAATGACATCACCCTGCTTGTCAGCTATGGTCACAATTGTATTGTTAAAGGTGGACTGGATATAAACGATACCCTCCGGTACATTTTTCTTTTCTCTCTTTTTCGTTTTCCCGGAGCTTCTTTTCGGATTAGCCATAAATAATTATCTCCCGTACAGCTTTATCTGTAAAATAATATTGCTCAATAGTAATTCGTTTTGCGGACTACTTTCTCTTGATGCCTGCACCACGGCGTGGACCTTTCCTGGTCCGGGCATTGGTACTGGTTCTCTGCCCCCTGCAGGGCAACCCTTTTCGATGACGAAGCCCACGGTAAGTCCCTGAATCCATTAACCGCTTAATATCCATTGAAACTTCACGCCGCCTGTCACCTTCAACATGGTATCCGTCTTCAAGGATCTTCCTGATATTTGCGACATCGCCGTCTGTCAGGTCATCAGTATTTGTGTCATAGGACAATTTTACCTCATCAAGAATTTTTCGAGCTGAAGTACGCCCAATCCCATGAATATAGGTCAGAGCTATTTCCATATGTTTTTTCTTCGGCAAATCAACACCTGCTATTCTAGCCAAGACTTAATCCCTCCACTTACAGTTTATCAGTTTTCAGGGGTAATCCTATCCCTGACGCTGTTTGTGTTTTTTGATTTTGCAAGAGACACGGACCACGCCTTTTCTCTTGTAGACTTTGCAATCACTGCACATTTTTTTTACCGAAGCTCTCACTTTCATCACACCACCTATTTTGTAAGCTTAACAGCTATATTTATCTGCTTACTTATTTTTGGAACGAAAGGTTATCCTGCCACGGGTTAAATCATAAGGAGACAATTCAACAGTTACTCTGTCTCCGGGAAGAATTTTTATAAAATGCATTCGCATTTTTCCAGAAATATGAGCGAGCACCTTATGGCCGTTATCAAGTTCGACCCGAAACATAGCATTCGGTAAAGGCTCTACAATTGTCCCTTCAACTTGAATGGCCTCTTCCTTAGGCATAGGCAATAATCCTTTCGTTCTTATTATTATTCAGGCCTTTTACAGCACCGGCCACATTTAAAAGCTCAGAGTCGCCTTCCGACAAAGGGGGTTAATATACTACAATTAACCTCTATTTTACAATTATTTTTTTCTCAAAACCTCTCAACGGATGCCATCACTCAAAATAAGTGGTCCTGACTCTGTCACAGCAACCGAATGTTCAAAATGTGCTGATGAAGATTTATCCTTGGTGACTACAGTCCATCCATCTTTCAGCACCTTGACTTCATATGTACCAAGGTTGACCATCGGCTCAATCGCCAAAACCATTCCTGCCATGATCCTTGGTGTCGTTTTATTGTCGCTCCCGAAATTGGGGACTTCCGGACCTTCATGCAGGGCGGTCCCAATTCCATGCCCGACAAACTGCTTCACCACTGAATAACCATGTTTTTCAACATGGGCCTGAACAGCAGTGGATATGTCATTAATCCTATTACCAACCCTTGCCTGCGCTATCCCTTTATAGAGCGATTCACGTGTCACCTTAAGCAGGTCGGCTACCTTCGCATCAATTTCTCCAATAGTCAGGGTTGCCGCAGCATCTCCATAAAATCCTTTATAGCAAACACCAAAATCAATGCTGGCTATGTCACCTTCCGCCAGAATCACCTTTTTGGAAGGAATGCCATGCACCACCTGTTCATTAAGTGATACACAGAGACTGCCGGGAAAACCATGGTATCCCTTAAACGCCGGTGTCGCATCATGCTGCCTGGCATATTCCTCAGCCCAGACATCCAACTGCCAGGTAGATATGCCAGCAACAGCTTTTTCCCGCAGCATATTGAGGGCTCCAGCAACAATCTGATTTGCCCTCCGCATGATCTCTATCTCAGATGGCGTTTTCAGAATAATCTGTTTTGCAGTCGCTGGTGCATTGCTCATCTGAATACCAATAATCTCAACAAACCTTAGTCGCTGCCTGGCAGAATAATTGCAATATCCTCCTGTAAGTTAAACCCAAAAGCAATTTATGCTACTTACAAAACTACGAGCTTAGCGACGACCCTTTATTCTGCCCTTCTTCATAAAGCCTTCATAGTTGCGCATCACCATGTGCGACTCAATCTGTGCGATGGTGTCAATTGCCACGCCCACAACAATCAGCAGGGCGGTACCGCCAAAATAAAAAGGTACGTTGTATCTGCTGATCAATACGGTTGGCAGGACGCAAATCACACTGACGTAAATAGCGCCGATAACAGTCAAACGGGTCAAGGCTTTGTCAATAAAGTCTGAAGTCTTTTTCCCGGGCCGAATACCAGGTATGTAGCCACCATGCTTCTTCAGGTTCTCAGCCACATCAACCGGGTTGAAAGTAACAGCCGTATAAAAAAAGCAGAAAAAGACTATAAACGCGACAAACAATATATAATAAAAAATGGTCCCGGGGCTCAACGATGCAGAGACCCTCTGGATCCAATCAATCTGGATAAGACCGCCAATGGTTGCTGGAAACATCATGATTGACGATGCAAAAATCGGCGGAATAACTCCGGCAACATTTATCTTGAGAGGGAGGTGAGAACTTTGTCCACCATAGACCTTACGCCCAACCACCCTTTTGGCATACTGTATGGGAATACGCCTCTGAGCGGTTTCAAAGAAAATTATTGTGCCCACAACCAACACCATCACAACCAGCAGTAAGAGAAGAAAAATAGCATTCATCTCGCCTGCTGAAACCATCTGGATTGTATTGCCTACGGCAGCCGGCATACGGGCCACAATACCGGCAAAAATAATGAGTGAAATACCGTTACCGATACCGCGTTCCGTCATCTGTTCACCCAGCCACATGATAAACGCAGTTCCGGAAGTCAAGGTGATAATGGTCATGATCTTAAACTGCCAGCCAGGAATCATAACTATGGCTTCACCGCCGGGACCGCTCATTCCTTCGAGTCCAACTGAAATGAAAAGACTCTGGATCAAGCTTAGTCCCACAGTTCCATAACGGGTATATTTCGTTATCTGGTGGCGGCCTGATTCTCCTTCCTTTGACAGGGCCTCCAGTTGCGGAATAACAACCGTCAAAAGCTGTATGATAATTGAAGCACTGATATACGGCATGATTCCCAGGGCAAAAATGGAGAAATTCTCCAGCGCCCCACCGGAAAACATGTTGAACATGCCGAACAGGGTCCCGGCATTCTTTTCAAAAAATGCTGCCAGGGCCTCTCCGTTAATACCCGGTGTAGGTATTTGCACACCGATCCTGTAAACCGCGAGCATCAAAAAGGTAAAGATCAACCTTCGGCGCAGCTCAGGTAAAGATGCAGTATTTTTAATTCCTCCGAGCATGCTCCTTAACCCTCGACCGTGCCGCCTGCAGCTTCAATCTTCATTCTGGCCCCCTGGCTGATCTTATCAACAGCCACTGCCAGTGATTTACTCAGTTCACCGTTGGCCAACACTTTAACCAGAGTAGTGCGTTTGTCTATCAAGCCCACCTGGATCAGAGCTTCACGGTCAACACGACTGCCAGGTTCAAAAACTTCAAGGTCGCTGACATGGACAATGGTAAATTCCTTGCGGAAGATATTGGTGAACCCACGTTTGGGCAGCCTTCTCTGCAGGGGCATCTGGCCTCCCTCAAATCCCGGCCTGGTGCCGTATCCTGACCTCGACTTTGCGCCTTTATGGCCTCGGGTAGCTGTCCTGCCGCGCCCTGAACCTTGACCGCGGCCTACTCTTTTTCTTTCCCTGTTGGCTCCCTTGTTAGGAGACAAATTACCTAGGGTCAACATTTTATTATTCCTCCTCAACCGTAACCAGGTGTTCTACTTTACGCAGCATCCCCCTGATCTCAGGTGTATCCTTGCGGACTACAGTCTTTTCTCTTCTTGTGAGCCCCAAGCCGACCAATGTAGCGCGTATCTTCCTGGTGCTGCCAATCTTGCTTTTGGTTAAGGTAACCTTTACTGTTCCAGCCATATCATTACCTACTTCGGATTTATTTGTTTATATTGTGCCAGTCGGCAATTATACGGATAGCTCCTCAGCAGAAATACCCCTGAGAGCTGCAATGCGTTCTGCACTTCTTAACTTCCTCAAACCATCGAGAGTAGCCTTCACCAGGTTATGAGGATTGTGGGAACCAAGACATTTCGTCAGGATATTCTGGACACCTGCTGCTTCAAGAACTGCCCTAACCCCACCACCGGCAATAAGTCCGGTACCTTCAGAAGCCGGTTTCAGCAGTACCGATCCAGCTCCGTATTTTCCAATAATCTGATGGGGAATGGAAGCTGCAGTCAGAGACACATGCTGCATGTCCTTGCGGGCCCGTTCAACACCTTTTCGTATAGCCTCAGGCACCTGATTGGCTTTACCAAGACCGTAGCCAACCTTGCCTTTGCCGTCACCGATAACCACGATGGCGCTGAAGCTAAAACGCCGGCCACCCTTTACAACTTTTGCCACTCTGTTGATAAAAACGATCTTTTCAATCAACTCTGATGCAGAGTCATCTTTTGACCTTTTATATTCCGCCAAAACGTATCTCCCAATTCAAATAATTTTATGGCAATAAAAACTGCTCAACACATTTGCAACTGAAGTCTATTTTACTAGAAAACCAAACCACCTTCCCTGGCACCTTCTGAAAAAGCCTTGACCCTGCCGTGGTAGATATAACCACCGCGATCAAGTACCACCCTTTCAATGCCAGCAGATTTTGCCTTTTCTGCCAGAAGCACACCTACCTTGTTTGCCAAGGCGCATTTTCCTTTGATATCCTCACTCCCGATAGATTTATCCAATGAAGACATGGAAACCAGGGTATGCCCCGTGCTGTCGTCAATGACCTGGGCATAAAAATGTTTGGCACTTTTATAAACACGCATACGCGGTTTATCTGAGGTACCTGTTATCTTCTTCCTAATACGCTTAATACGTTTTTTTCTCGCGACGACTTTAAAATCTGTCTTTGCCATTTCTCTTTACCTGCTATCTTAATTATGACTTGAATCTTTTACAGCACACAACATCGATTTACATGAAATTTTATGCCTTAGCTGCCGACTTACCGACCTTGCGAACGATGTGCTCACCTTCGTACCGGATGCCTTTCCCCTTATAGGGTTCCGGCTTCCTTACTTCACGCAGCCTTGCAGCTGTCAAGCCCAGTAATTCCTTGTCAATGGACTCAAGCATGACAATGTTTGCCTTATCCACCATGGTTGCCGTAACTCCTGCGGGCAGTTTGAAGTTGACCGGATTAGAGTAGCCAACATTAAGAGTAAGGGAGGAGCCTTCGACAGCCATTCGGTATCCAACCCCTTCAACGATTAATTTTTTCTGGAAACCGGTGTCCACGCCTACTACCATATTGTTCACCAGCGACCGAGTCAGACCTTTCATGGCCATGCTCTTTTTGCTCTCATCAATGGTCTCGAACACGAGGTTTCCATCTTCCTCTTTTATTGAGACTTCAGGCCTGATCTCCCGGTCAAGTTTTCCCTTTGGCCCGGTGACAACAACCTTTGATGCCTGTATATCAACCTTGACCCCGCTTGGCAACGGGATCGGTTTTTTTCCTATTCTGGACATGCAATCCTCCTCTTACCGCCTATGATCGCCTCTTTTACCAGGCTTCGCAAAGAATTTCTCCTCCGATACGCAACCGCCGTGCTTCACGGTCGGTCATGACACCCTTGGAGGTCGAAAGAATAGATATTCCCAGGCCACTCAGGACCTTCGGAATATCATCAGCCTTTACATATCGCCTCAAGCCGGGCTTACTTACCCTGCGTATTCCGCTGATAACCAGTTCATCGTTTGGGCCATATTTCAGCTCAATTCTCAGGATGCCCTGCTTGCTATCCTCAATAATTTGATAGTCCTTGATATAGCCTTCTTCACGCAGAACCTTAGCCACATCAACTTTCAGGTTGGACATGGGAATATCCACTGTTTCATATCGAACCATTCCAGCATTTCTTATCCTGGTCAGAAAATCTGCCAGGGGATCGCTCATAGACATTTAGCCTGCTCTCCTTACCAATAATTTTCCAGTTTCATCTGTTGCATCACATAGAACCAGCAGGTAATCACTCCTTAGGAGCACCCCATGTTCCATGGTCAACATTACCAGCTTGACTTGGTCACTCCAGTAATCTCGCCGCGAGAAGCCAGACTTCTGAAGCACAAACGGCACATTCCAAACTTCCTTATAAAAGCGCGAGGCCTGCCGCAAAGCGGACATCGATTGTACGCGCGAACTTGAAATTTTGGTTGCCGCTTACTCTTTGCTATTAATGATTTCTTAGCCAAACCGTCCTCCCTTGGCTGTAATTTTTAATAAGATAATCGGGAAACATTATCTTAATATCCGTTTTAAAATTATTTTTTGAACGGCATCCCTAAAAGCCGTAACAAATGTCTACCTTCCTCATCTGTTTTGGCAGTTGTTGTAATTACCACATTCAAACCCCTGATTTTTTCAATCTTGTCATAATCGATCTCGGGGAAAACAATCTGTTCCTTGATGCCCATGGCAAAATTGCCACGGCCATCAAACATCTTCGGCGACAGACCACGGAAATCTCTGACTCTGGGTATGGCAATATGCACCAGTTTGCTGAAAAAATCCCACATACGTTCCTTGCGCAGCGTGACCCGGCAGCCAATGGGCATACCCTGGCGCAGCTTAAAGGTCGCAATGGATTTCTTTGCCTTGGTGATAACTGCCTTCTGGCCGGCTATAAGAGTTAATTCCTGTGCTGCCAGATCAACAGATTTAGGATTCTGCACTCCCTCACCCAAGCCCATGTTCAGAACAATCTTGCCCAGTTTAGGCACTTCCATGATGTTCTTGTAGCCGAATTCCTCCATGAGTTGAGGAACACATTCTTTCTGATAATATTCATTTATTGTAGACATTAAAATCGCCTCCGGTTACCGCGCACTCTTTCTTACTTCTTCTTACTGGGCTCAACGCTCTCAGAACACTTTTTACAGATCCGCACCTTTGAGCCATCATCAAGAATTTTATTGGCCACGCGAGCTGTATTTGTGCACTTCGGACATACCAGCATCAAATTCGAAACATGAATTGGCGCTTCCTTTTCAATAATTTGACCTTCCTGGCCAGCAGCTCTAGCTTTGGTATGACGCTTGATCATGTTGATACGTTCCACCAATGCCCTGTCGCTTTTCTTGTCAATCTTGAGAATTTTACCGACACGGCCTTTATCCTTGCCTGTAATAACCTCAACCTGATCATTTACTTTCAAAAAATTCTTTCCATGCTGCATAATATCCGCCTCCCGCCTTAATTCCGGCCGGCTCATCATTATTCTCTCAATTATAAAACTTCAGGGGCCAAGGAAATAATCTTCATAAATCCAAGAGCACGAAGTTCTCTTGCAACAGGGCCGAAAATACGGGTACCGATCGGATCACCGCTACCGCTGAGCAGCACTGCACCGTTTTCATCAAATTTAACGGAGGTATCATCCCAGCGTTTTAACTCCTTGGCAGTCCTTACCACCACGGCCCGCATCACATCTCCCTTTTTCACTTTGGAATGCGGAATAGCTTCCTTGACGGTAACCACGATGATATCGCCGATCCCTGCATAACGACGGCGTGTCCCGCCAAGCACCCTGATGCAAAGCACCTTTTTTGCTCCCGAGTTATCAGCCACATTAAGTACTGTTTCTGTCTGTATCATAGTATCACCAAACAACCAGTGGGTTGTGCACCTGTTTTATTTCCAGCTGCCTTGCTGCAGCCTCCATTTTTGCCAAACTCGTCCTTGCCGTCTTCTCTATAAATCAGACGGCCTGCTCCACAACAGAACGTACCCGCCATCTCTTGTTTTTGCTTAATGGCCGGCACTCCTCAATCAAAACAACATCGCCTATATTACAGACATTATTGGGGTCGTCAGCCATATACTTAACCCGCCTGCTCATATACTTGCCATACAGCTTGTGACGAATTCGCCGATCAACCTGAACCACAACGCTTTTGTCCATTTTATTGCTGATCACTGAACCGATTTTCGTTTTACGTGCTATTTTTGTATCACTCATCTGTCATTTTCCATAAATAATTCTGGTGAAGGCTTAT